>Ga0193743_1003378_pt1 | contig 10713 bp, 6 predicted proteins | sample L2c2metaG_FD_143038 | JGI IMG/M metagenome (GOLD analysis project Ga0193743, IMG submission 143038) | Soil microbial communities from a riparian zone of the East river system, Colorado, United States - L2c2 | ecosystem: Environmental > Terrestrial > Soil > Riparian zone | place: USA: East River...
TCCATACATTAGGAATTACCTTAAACATTTTCTTCCTCTCTACTACTCTTATACTCAGTCCTTGACATTCATACCATCATTTTGTTCGGATACGATTCCCATGTTCTCATGGATACGGCTCCCTATCTTCTTTGCATTTATTTTTTTTGTAGTTGGTCGAATAACAAAACAGTTGTTAAGGTACGTTACTCAAGTTGGACTGTCCACTTCCGCTGAGCACCCTGGAGATTGTGATACATTTCTTTCTGCATGTACCCATGTAGTTACAGTTAGTAGTTGCCCTTCGTATAGCCAAGAGGGACCATCATGCATCATCGTTTAATCCGTCCGACTGTTATTCAATATTTATGTTCCTCCGAAAATGTTGCATCGAGGGGCTTTCTGGGACAGTGTTCATTCGAGTGACGAACTCTTTTTCTCCTTTTAATGCACGTACTGGAGTCCTTCTGTTCAGGAGAGTGGCAGTGCCACAGCTATCCAATTCCATACATGTAGCGCTCAATCACTTGTAGAACGACAAGCGTCGACTCGATTTGTATCTACGCCTGCTATATCATTTAATGACGATGGAAGGACATCCCAGCATCGCCGGTGGTGTACTCACACGATTTGAATGACATTGTCATTTTATTCACACCTTATTATAAGTCACTTACTTCTATCAATCGATCTATAGTTGACCCTAGGCGGCCATCCCGAGCCTCACACAGTACACTCCTTCGAAAGCTTCCTTTTATTTACATCCGACGAAACATGTATACTCCCTCGAACAATGAAAAACGAACCGTCACCTCGGGTTCAGAGTCCCAGATGTCGTCTCACTGGTTGTTTTTCCTAATTTTATATTGACTTTTTTTTCTTATCAGATTCATAATGCAGCCGACTTGTAACCACACGTCGACAGGCCACTTCTTACAGCCGACATCATATGATTACATCGTATTTAAAAATATTGTAAGAATCATTCCTTAGTAACCCCAATATTATTTTGATGCATTCTAAGGCAAAAAAAGTCAATACACCACCCCTGCTGCCATCGGAAATTTACAACCCTAGTGGACAGGTCTCCAAACTTTCCGACTCACACTGTTTTCCAACACGCGATTGAAGCAAGTTCCACACATTTGGAAATTCATGGGGAAGCAGAACTCACGCCTCCTGTGACAGAAATAGCATCTTTCTACTTCACAGTGAAGTTTAAGCGACGATTGGAAATGGCGGCTTCGGGGAATCTCACGACCCGGTACCTAGTCCACATGGTGATCATTTGCCATTCTTTGCACTACTATCAGTCTTTTTATGATACGCCATGTGGTCTTCTCTTGTCGTTCGAATCATTGCCCTTGCTATCGCTTCCAGTTCTGACTAAGTACTTAAGACGCGGCAGGGGTCACTAGGACCGAAACGTCTGTTATTTCCAAAGTATGGGTCTAGTCTCTCTGCTTCGGATTTTGGTATGTGCGACAAGCTTGGTGCTGCCAGTCATCGCCACGGTCCATGTGGCAGAGCGAAAGGTCGACCCGTGTGCAGTGATCGGCGGCAAAAAATGGGTAGCTCCTCGGGACGTTAGGGCCTGTTTTACATCAGTCAAAGTCGATCAGAGTATCAAGTCGAATGTACGCAGATGAAACGCATGGCCCGTCAACAACTACTTAACTATGGCCACATAGATCATTGAAGTCATCAACAAAACTCTGGCCTTTCATACTTCTGTGAATTACCAAATCGAAGCGCCAGAGCCATTTTCGGGAGAGGTTCATGAAAATCTACTTGCTGACTTGGCTAGGATTCAACAACAGAGTTATCATTCAGAATTCGACCTTCATATCGACCTTTCTCGCACTTTGAAACGTCTGGACGATGGTCATTGTGTATGGATCAACTCTTGCTTTGTACGTCCCCCCCTCACTTTCACGTCAGTCGTTTTGACTCAAATTTTTTTTTGATAAAAAAAAAGGATTGTATGTTTTCGTAATTGGCCATTTGCGTGTTATCGTTTTTCTTATTTCTATACCTTAGCGCTCTTTTTGAACTTTTTGCCTACCCCACTGTCATTATTGACGGACTCTGATGGTAGTCAAAACGTCCATATCTCCCTCGAGGCATTCCAAGTAGCATCCGCGGAATTCCCCGATCAGATCGACGTTTGGCAAAACGCACTCCCTGGAGCACTGAAGGGCAAGCTTGCCTCCGTTCGTCATTTTTCTAAAAAAGAGTTCGCTTCCTTCAAGTTTACCTTGATTTGCGTATAGCTGTCTGGTGCAAAGGTTCTTAAACTCAATGGCCAAGATCCATTTGTGGCTATCGATGCGAACGCCTTGATTACTGGTAGCTTTCAAGGATTTGGAACACGTCAGACTGCGTACGACTTTCGTTGCTTTTTTTTTTTTTTTTAACCAGCACGAATCAATGGCATTAATGTGGTTTCACATCTATAGGTTTTTCTCCAGCTATTCTCGAGGTGCTGCTGGCTGGAATTACATTTTGGGTAATTTCGCACAACAGTCGCTCCCTCTAAGCGATTCGGTCAATCTTAAACTGCAACTAGTCAACCAATCCTCCCCGGTAGATGTAGTAGTAAGTCGTTTTTCACATATGTTTCTACCTAATGACCATCGGGAGTAATAACATGATTTTCCTGACAGTTACCTTACCGTTCTCGATTCGGCGCCGCTTCTGTAAATTTCACAGACACAGCTTCTTGGCGTGCTAATAACTGCGTTGCGGTTGATGGAACTAACGGGGTTGACCTCTCTTCCTTCGAATCGTCTTCTGCTCCGACAAGTTCATCGAACTCGCCTTTGAGTAAGTTCCAGCAACAACCTCCAATACCTGCACAGGTGGGGCGCAAGCAATCTCTTAATGTGATGCTCGACACTGCTCCTCTGTCTGACGTTGTCCTTCCTCCTCCTCTCCAACCCGCTTTGCCCACTGTCAATGGCAGTCGTAGCGTGTCGCAATTCTACCTTCTTAAAGATGGGAAAACCGGCGTCTTGGCCCTCGGAAGCTTCTCGGATTCTGATTTCAACACATTCTTACTCGGTATGCTCCAGGGTTTGATCTCTCTCAAATCTTCAGGTGCAACACAGCTCATTGTCGATGTGGTAAAGTCCCATAAATCGCTCTATCTCCTTGGCTGTAAATTTTGACTGTTCTTTCTTTCTTTTTTTATGTAACTGAAGTCAAATAACGGCGGAGGGTTTATTTGTGCTGCTCATGTCGGTGTTTTTTTTTGATCTCATTATTTAATTCTGAGATTCTGACCGCCAACTAGTGGTTGCATCGTATCGTGCGTATCTTGATGTTCAATCAATCCTCCCAGTTAAACTTGGCTATGTATATTAGATTGTCGGTCCCAAATCCACTTCTGTCCCTCAATCCGGGCTAGATACCAAAGCCCGTAATGGACCTTTAGCACAACTCATTGTGAAACAAATAGTTGATGCTAACGCCGATCCGCAACAATTGCTGCTCTATAACCCAATCAATTGGGCCAATGCATCGAATGTCTTCTTTTCTGCGAATGATGATTGGTTGCAACCTCCAGTTCTGGTTACGATTAATGGTCGGTCGGATTCATTCAGTCAAAGGTAGACTTTTTTTATCCCCAGGAAAAAGGTGTCTAATCAAGCCATCGTTATTTCATAGGTTAGGAGAAGAATGTGCTCCTGATGGATTCCCAACTGCACCTCCTGATACGGCATTATTTGATCCCACAAAAGTTGTTCTTGTATCTAATGGGAGGTAAGGAGAAACATCTGGCAAGGAAAATTAGGTCTCTAACATTATCTTATTTCCATCAGATGTGCAAGTTCTTGCTCTCTCTTCACTGTTAGTAAATGTTTCCTATTTTTTGAAATATAACAAATTCTCACAGTTCATCCTTTCAGATCGCAATGGCTAAAGAGGAAGGGTCTAAAACTGTCTTCCTGGGTGGAAAGAAAGATGTGGCACAACAATATTGTGGCACGGTTGGTGGTCAATCTACAGATTTTTCCACAATAGATACAGAGATCAAGGTAACATATATTTGACCCCATTTTTCCTTGTTTTCTTTTTTCTTGTTTGATTTCTGACCCTTTTGTGTGACTTTAGACAACCCACCTCAAGAACAATTCTCTTGCACCACCTGATCTGTGAGTTCTCTGCCTCTACCTCTGAGAGAGCAATTCTAACAGTTGAATACTTGTCATTCTAGGATTGTAAATGGAGTTCAAGGTATTGCTTGGAGATTGGGATTTGGTATTGATGATCCCACCCAACCTGAAGGTAAGCAAAAATCTACATATTATACATTAGTAATCAGCTGATATAATTTTCAAATCAGAATGGCAAAATCATCCTGTTGACTTTAACCTTCCTATTACTAGTGATTTGTAAGTACCACCCTACCCTACATCTAAGGACTTTAGCTAACATATAGATGATTGATCCCTACCTAAGGGTCAACAATCCACTTGCCATCTGGGAGAAAGTGTCACAGACTGTGTTGGGTTGACTTTAGTTATGCTTTGTTTAGGTATTTGTAGTATGATGTTCTTGTTTGATATGGAAAGTCTTTTTTTTTTGGGTTCTTACTACAAGCACCAGGTGTTTTGAAACTTTCACATTTGTATGATTCCCTCTGTATGGAAGTCAACCTCCAATATTAATCCCCAATTGTTTTCAGCAATTTATTGAGTTGACTCTATGAATACATGTTTTTTTACAGTTTTTTCAAGTGAAGTAGAAATGATGCTGGAACATACAACATCAACAGGTGTCAAAAATTCCAGGTGATTGTAAAAAAAAAGTAACACTAATAGTGATGTGCCAGCTCGGCTTGGCCTAGAAGCCACAGCTTGGGCTCAGTGTTTTCAGGCTTAGGCTTCACAAAAATGAGGCCTGAGCTGTACCTGTAGGCCCAGGCCAGCTTAGTGTGACGAAAGTGACCACTGTGAACATTGGGTATCAGTGGTGTGATTTCGACACACAGAGGAATTCACAGAAAGACGGGGTAAAAGTGTCTTGTTAAATTCACTGGCTACTATCTAGTGATATGGGGGTATTTATATTGGTAGGTAAAGGTAGTGTGGAGTCAGAAGTAGTTTAGTATCTGATAGGAATGAACAGGCTAAGACAGGGGTTGTCAAAGGGAAGAAAGGAGTACGTAGTGGTCTGTAAAGGTAGTTAGCGAAGGAGTGTGAAGATGGCATAAAACTGGGGCTAAACGGATTGGTAAAGAATGTGGTAATGGAGAAATAGAGGTATGAGTGAGGGAACTGTTACACTTAGGCTTGGCTTAGGCATAGGCCGCGGCCTGTGGTGACCAAATTGCATGATTTTTGGGTGTGGGTTATTAGAGAATGCCACGGGTTCGCATGACGGGTGGACACGGGTACGGGTGCGGGTTTCGGTTCCCAAACCCGTGACATTTAAAATAAGTCCAAGAACATGAAAATCGGACCAGAAATGGCTGAGATATAGCCAATGTATGCTATATCTGCTATATCTCAATCAATTCTGGCCCAATTTGTATGTATTTGGGCTCATTTTGACCAGAAAAACCGCGGCTAGATGGGTGCGGGTCTTCTGGGGTACGGGTACGGGTTGCTGGCAAAAACCCCAGGGTTACCCGTGACATTCCCTATGGGTTATGAGAGGTATTCGCATTTAAACTACCAAAACCCAATAGGGAACAAAATTTAACATCACATAGATACAATATAATGATACTACTGTCCTATATTAAATTTAATCATCCCCATCATCATCTTCATCAATGATTAACTGATCCCACAAAAATTCTTTGTCTAGGTCAACTTTGTCAATGCTTTCCTCATCAAGTAAGGGGTTGTTCTCGAGTTCAAGCTCCTCCTTGACTGCTGTAACAACCTCACAAAAGATAATATGTTTGGGGTACTGCAACATTACTGGGGTCTGCCAAAAGAGGTGCTTGGCTTCAAGATTTGACCACTTTGGGATGCCACAGGTTTGGCAGATGACATGGGTGAGATAAAAGTGAGGTAAGACATTCTATTTTTGAGATTGGTACACAAATGTTGAAGGTGAAAACAAGGTTTTGGAGGTACTATACAGTTGATTTCAGCCATCCAAAGCTGTGGCTCAGGCTGCGGCTTCAGGCTTTGGAAAAACCAAGCCTAAGCCATGGACTGTTATAGGCCTGACTGAAGGCTTTTGATGGCCTAGGCTACCAACGGCTTGGCACAGCCAGCTTCAGGCTTTGAGCCCAAGCCGGCACATCACTAAACACTAAGTCACATCAAACATAATCAGAATTTCAGATTCTGCCAACAAGGTCCTCTTGCTCATTATTCAGGGTTCTTTCATTGTTGTGGGCAACCTTTATGCACTTGTTATAGTGGTTTATAAGAGTGCCAAAGGGAATGTTATAGGCTTTGTGGGATTGTCAGACCTTTTTTTTTGTTGGATATCTTTTCAGGCCTCTTCTAGACTGTCTGTGGGTCAAGTCAGAACTAGGTAGTTGTCATGAACATATCCATTTCATTTCATTTTATCCTTCCTTTTCTTCTGATACATAACAAGGTAGAATACTAAGTACAATGATGCAGAACAATAGTCATGTGACTGTGTGACTATTGGCGACCGTCGGCGGTCACATAACGTCACAACTGGTCACACATCGTCACACATACCATAGATACCACTACAACTGTAGGCAACTGTTGGCAGCCATCCTATGTTGTCATGGATGGACAAGGGCCTTGTTGTAGTCACCAAAGGGGTTGTGCAACCGCTTAAGAGGCCTTATACTCTGTGGTTACCTTGTTTTTCCATAGTTACTTTGTTTTCTTCATAGTATATAAACACTCATGTAGGATGTACCTTCTCCAGTCTTTAGCTGGTTTATTCCTGCTATAATATAGTGACATTCTCTATCATCTCGGTCTACTAGTCGAGTGTGCAACCTAGGCATGTCACCATAATATTTTATTGGTTGTTGTAGCAGTTGCTAACAGTAGTCCTATGGTTGGCCTCAATTTTTTACCTTGTAAATAATCTACATTCAGGGAGGGACACTACAGCATAGTGTATGGTACCATTCAATGAATGAACACACTGTGTTGTATGGTATGGGTTCAAGAGGTGCCTTGAACCCATGAATAAAGCCTTCCCCATTTGGACTTATATAGTGTGTTGAAGGATATGGTTCAAAGAACAGGCATGGCTGTCATGGTCTGTGCTTGATCATATTTTTTCCGAAAGAACAATCATAGGACGGCTCTGATGGAGTCTCCAATGATGGCCATGTTGCCCATTGTTCAGTATCACCCTTACCACCAGCCAGCCTCATCGGACTTATATCGGACCTCCATTGGAATTCATCCTCTACTCCATTACCACCAGAAAACCATCATTCTTATCATTGCCATTGCCAACCAGCACCACACGCTATCTACCACAGCACACCTAGAGCCCCACCAAGCTCCACACATGTTCCATCTTGCAGGCCTATCACACCACGCATGAACCAGTTCTCTGTTATGACCTCGACCGATTCAGGCTTTACAGCCATGATCAGATACAGTCAGTAATCTGATAATGCCCAAGCATCTGTCCAAGGAGCTAGCTGAGCCCATGAATATCAACTGGAAGACGTCCAGTCAAGTATCCACAGGTTTGAGAATGGATAAATGCCAATCAAGCAATATCGTTATTAACAATGATTAAAGACAAGCTAAAGAGTACAGGTAATTTAGCTACGGTTATATACTAATGTCCATGTGTTGTCCTCAAGGTAAACACATGTAAAACATATGTTCAAAGCATGTCAAGTGTAAGGTAAAAGCATGTTGCACAGCAACATGTGTAGAATGCATGTTGATCGTCAATGAAAGACATAAGTCAAAGGCATGTCAAATGCATGTAAGTAATAATGTAAAGTTCATATAAAGAAACATATCTTGGATCATCATCAGATGATAAGATCAAGAGATCAAGATAAGATCGTAGATCAAGAGATAAGATCGCCAAGATAAGATCAAGAGATATGATCAAGAGATATGATCAAGAGATCAAGATATCTTCATATCTATAAGATAAGATCAAGTAAAGTTCAAATGTTCAAAGTAAAAGTAAAAGTAAAAAGAGTGTCGTAACACATTCTACACATGTTGCTGCACAACATGCTTTTACTTTACACTTGACATGCTTTGAACACATGTTTTACATGTGTTTACCTTGAGGACAACACATGGACATTAGTATATAACCGTAGCTAGAATAGTTGTATTCTTTAGCTTGTCTTTAACTTTGTTAACTACGATAGTGCTTGATTGGCATTTATCCATTCTCAAACCTGTGGATACTTGACTGGACGTCTTCCAGTTGATATTCATGGGCTCAGCTAGCTCCTTGGACAGATGCTTGGGCATTATCAGATACTGACTGTATCCGATCATGGCTGTAAAGCCTGAATCGGTCGAAGTCGTAACATAGGGCAACTGCGGAATGACTTAGTCGAGATCTAGCAGGGGATCCTAAACATAAACATATAAAATACGACAGGAAAGCGCACCTAGCAGGGGATCCTAAAAGAAAAGGATAAAGCCCTGCTAAAGTGGGATGCATGTCTATATACCAAAAATCGGAGTCAAAATAATAAAATGATGAAAAATAATGAAATGATGAAAAAGATGGAGAATGGTGAAACAGTGATAGGAATGCTACATCACGTGATCATCGGACTCTGGTATCGGAGCCACAAGTGCACTCCGTCTTGGACTAGCGACGATGAGGAGGAATATACAGAGGTGACAGAGAAATATTGGAGGAGACATCGGACAATGCGGAGCATCCCCTAACTGTTAGGGGACGCTCCACGTCCTCCGATGTTTCCTCCGATATTTCTCCGTCACCTCTGTATATTCCTCCTCATCGTCGCCAGCCCAAGACGGAGTGCACTCGCGGCTCCGATACCGGAGTCCGATGATCACGTGATGTAACATTCCTATCACTGTTTCACCATTCTCCATCTTTTTCATCATTTCATTATTTTTCATCATTTTATTATTTCCACTCCGATTTTTGGTATATAGACATGCATCCCACCTTAGCAGGGCTTTATCCTTTTCTTTTAGGATCCCCTGCTAGGTGCGCTTTCCTGTCGTATTTTATGTTTATATATATGTTTAGGATCCCCTGCTAGATCTCGACTAAGTCGTCCGCAGTTGCCCTAACACTTACCTATGTAATGTGTTGGAAGCTGTTAGTACAATTCCCGGTCACACGAAAATTTTATCAACTTTGACAATCCGTGCGGATTGACTCGGCATCTGAGTTAGTCCAAGTCAGTCTGTGCGGAGTCCGAGTCAATCCGCATGGATTCCGAGCTAGTCTGAGTGGAAAAGGCTCAGACTGCTCAGAGTCCGTGCGGAGTCCGATCAGTCTGTGCGGACTCCGCTAGGACATGTGGGGGAGTGTAAATTACTGGAACCAAAGGACATTCCTCTAGAATCTTCCTACAGTCCTCAAAGCCTAGATTGTTGGTATATGCCCGAGTAATGTTGTCCATTGGAACCTTGATCCGATGAAGAGAGACGTTTGTGGTGTGGAGTTCTTGTAGGCGGGGACAGTGGAGCAAAGCAAACTCAGACCGTTGAACATCATCCGAATGAAAGTAGAGTGATTCCAATATTGGTGCGGAAAATTCAGGTCCGCTGGAAAAAATGCGATAGATTTTTCAAGGAACGTCAAGATGAAGAGTGTGCCAGCGGGAAGACAGGTCGCTGACAAGGGTGGATAATGTGGTAGCCAAGGGCAAGTTGAAATCGGTCAAATCGCATTTCACCACAAGACGAATGGAGAGTGGAAGTTGACCTGAACGAGCGAGCCAGTCCTGGGCCAGGCATACTTGCGACTTGAAAATGATGTTTGAGACAGAAATGTTAATGGCCATAGCAGACCACAATCTGGGGCTCAACCAAGCAGTCTCCCTCCAATCTTTGCAAACAGCCCCAAGGATCAGGGATGCAGAGAGATCAAGTTTGGAGAGAGAGGTGTGGAATGTAGTATAATCAGGTAGACAGAAGTCGAACACGGTGGACAGAACCTCGTGAGGAAATTGATGAATAATAGGGCTATTACGGTGGTTGATTCTCCTCTTCAAATTGAGACATTTGAGTTCAAGGTGGGCCATCAAAGCGTCAAGTTGTTCGAGGTCGCTGAATAAATCATACTCGTTAACCTTGTTCATACTCTCAGCATCATGCTGAGACACCATTTCGTGGCAGCGTGCGTATAGCATTGCCTTTATACTATTTATAGAACAATAGAACTAGGAGATATTAGTAAAATACTAATGAAGTAATACAAGTACTCACCTCATTCATTAGGGAACAAACTGAGGGGAGTACGAAATAAAATACCGCATATTATACCCAGGGCGGATCGCTACATCGCTACGGCAACACTAGCTTACCCCTGATTCATTGTGGTCATTTATTGCTGTTCTCAATGAAGATGGCGGTTGGTCACATTTCATGACACATTGGCAATCTTCCGCGCCCAAAGTTCCGATTGAATTATTTTGTGAACCACTAGAACGATAAATATTAGTGTTCTGGAATTGCCTTGACGAGTAGATGTGCACCCCATGTTGAATTTTTCAATTTGGTAAAATTTGATTATGCTCACAAAGGAACCCATCAGGCTGCATATACAGTCGTTTCGGAAATTCTTGTCCAAACACTG
>Ga0193743_1003379_pt1 | contig 10708 bp, 10 predicted proteins | sample L2c2metaG_FD_143038 | JGI IMG/M metagenome (GOLD analysis project Ga0193743, IMG submission 143038) | Soil microbial communities from a riparian zone of the East river system, Colorado, United States - L2c2 | ecosystem: Environmental > Terrestrial > Soil > Riparian zone | place: USA: East River...
TACGGGAGAGCACGAACGCGGCGTCCAGATCAACATTGAGCACGTGCCGCCAGTCCGACCACGAGGTGTCCACCGCGTCCGCGCGCCGGATCGTGCCGGCATTGTTGACCAGCAGGTCGATCCGGTGCGTGGCGGCGAGGTCGGTGGCCAGCGCGCGTACCGCTTCGGTGTCGGCGAGGTCGGCGGCCACCGCGGCGGCGGTCCGGCCGCGGCCGCGGATTTCCTCGGCCAGCTCGGCGAGGCCGTCCTGGGTGCGGCCCCACAGGATCAGGTCGGCGCCGGCGTCAGCCAGTGCCAGCGCGGCGGCCCGGCCGATCCCGGTGCGGGCGCCGGTGACCAATGCGGTCTGCCCCGACACGCTGAACGGCTGCCCGGCGCTGCTCATCCACGATCCTCACATTCCGGCCCTCGGCACTGCTGTCACCTCGGTGGGAGGGCTGAACGTATCGAACGTCCGGATGTCAGGCCCTGACAGCCGGGGTGATGTGGCTCAACACGCATCGCCACTGGCCGTCCCGCCGGACGTACACGCTGGTCGTCCACTCGTCGGCATCGAACCGCCGGTCCCGGTAGTGCGCGGTATTCGTCGCGCGCGCGGTGAGGACAGCAGTCTGTTCGTAGACCCTGACCCTGGCCTCGCCGACCTGGTCCATCGCCGAGTGGGTCAGCTCGCCGGACGCGATCAGGGACAGGAAATCGTCCTTCGACGCAACGCCCGACTCGGAGACGATCACCCAGTCATCCGCCATGAAATCGCCGATTCGCCCGGCGTCGTTGGACACAATCGCCCGGGACCAGGCGTCGTCGATCGCCATCAGCTCCGCGTGAACACCCTCGTCCGGGCCGGTCGGCGTCCTGCCGTCGCTGATCATCTTGTCCGACCTCCGCCCGTCGCGGGTGCGACCACCGGTCACCATAGGCCCGAGCGCTGATGCTTTGGACGGGGGAACAGTCAGTTACAACAGTCTGGCTTCCGCCCCCATCGGGTCATCGTGGATCAAGCGGGTACAGATCTGGTTCGGCCCTGATCACCCGTCGGGCGACCGCTGCGGCACCTTCGCCACCGTCAACATTCGATCACGCAGATCCGCAACTGCATCGCCTCCCGGAACGCCGACTCCAAACCCTCGAACTGGACCTCGACCGCCGGAGAGATCCTCGTCAAGGTCCGCCTCGTTCAGACCAACATCAAGAAACTACCCGGCGGGCAGCTCGGTGAGGCCCAGCTTGGATCGCAGCCAACGGCCCATCTGAGTGATGGCCGTGTCGGTCTCCGGGACCCGTCCGGCGCCGAATAGGAAAAGATGTTGTCCAGCTGGGACGGAGTGGAGGCTCACGTCAAGACCAGCTGCCTTCGCCCGGTCCGCGAACTCGACCACCGCGCCCGCCAGGATCTCATAGGCGCCGTAGTGGAGGTTGATCGGCGGCAGTCCGGTCAGGTCGGCGTGCAGCGGGTTCACCCGGGGATCGTCGTACGTGGTCCCTGTGCCGCCGAGCCAGCATTCGCGGAAGAACTTCATGAGCGGCACGGTCAGGCTCTTGTCGGTCGCGGCGTTGGTCTCCAACGTCGGGTTCTTGAGTTCGATGTCGTACCACGCGGCCACCGACAGGATGGCGCCGGGCAGGGCCAGTCCCTGGTCCCGCAGCCGCAGAGCCAAACTGACGGCTAGATTGCCGCCGACCGAGTGGCCGCCGCTGACGATCTTCTCGGGCTGATACCCCTGGGAGAGCAACCAGCGGTACGCCGTCTCCACGTCGTCCTGCTGGGCCGGGAATTTATTCTCCGGCGAAAGCCGGAAGTCCACAACAAGAACACGGACGCCCGCCGCCTTGGCCAGGTGACTGGCGAGCTTGCGGTCGGAGTGCATCGAGAACACGACAGAGCCGCCGGCGTGGTTCCACATCAGGACGCTGTCGTCGTCGCATCCCGCCGGGATGCACCACAGCGCCGGCACGCCGCCGGCGTCCACTTCAGCGTAAGTAACCCCCTCAGTCTCGGTGCCGCACAAATGCATCCTCTCCAGGATGTCGCGACGCGTTACCGGGTCCAGGTCCACCTTCGTCCTCTTTGCGACGGCCGCAAAGAATTCGGCCAACTGGTCTGACTGCACGGTAGCCACAGCTACTCCTCCTTCATGTCGTAAGCGGCGGCGGCGCCGCCAGCTTTTGTTCCACTCGACTAGTTTCCGTAACCCGTCACCGTCCACCGCTTTCACCCGCGACGCGATGAACGCAGCGGCATGGCATGCGAGCGAAGGTTTTAGGCGAACCGGCGAGCGTCAACTCCGGCATACCTGGCCATGCGGGCGTTGATGTCATACTCTTGCTCTAGGCGATGCAGTACGTCCGGAAGCACGTTGGCGGGAAATGCGCATGTCATCTCGTCGGCCCGCATTCCGGTTCGTGCGCGGCTCAAGGCGCATCCCACGCTGGCCGCGATGGTACCGGTCTCTTTGGCCATGGCGACGATGTGGCATTGCGGTTTCCCTTCAACAGCAATATCAGGTACAGCATCCTTGATGGTCATCAGCCCTCGCCCGTTGATCCTGACAAGTACGACGTCAGGATCAACCGAGGTCGTCGCAAGCGGCCCGTAGACCACCGAATCGGGACGTTCAGTAACGACAGGAAGGGTCGCGAACAGGGATTCGTCGACCCATCCGGATTCCAGCAACGCACCGATATCGTCGTTGCCGACAACGTCGGGGATCGTCTTGAATCCGTGTGTGACGCTGCCGACGCTGCAGTTCGCGTGGTCCTCGGCGACTGTGCTGAATTCAGCGGTGGCCGCTTCGATCCAGAAGACGCAGCCGGCGGCTACCCGGCCGGTGCGCCCGCTGTCCACCGCCTGCGCGAAAGGCGCGCTATGAGGCGCCACAGCAGGCGTCGGCGCACCCTCCGGCAGTTGACGATGAAACGATATTGCCACTGGGGGCGCCGACAGTCGGAGTGCTGATACTAGACGTTCCGCGATTTCGGACCAATTCGACCTGACGGGACAACCCTGCTGGCCGTTTGAGATATTTGGTCTCGACATGTGCTGAACTCCTGTATGGTTCGTTGACGAATACCTCGATCCGGTGTTCGGCTATATCGAGGTCGATCTGGATGCTGTCCGGGGACACGACGCCCCAGCGGTCGAAGGTCTGGCCGTCGCACCGGGCGTTGCAATTTTCCGGTTGTTTGAGATTGCTCACCCTCAGCGATGTAGATCGGCCGGCGTGCGAAGCGGAACCGACGTAGGTGGTCAGGGTGAGTACGTTTTCCGCGCTGTCGAAGTATGCCTGCGAGAGCCCGAGGTGGGGGAAGTCGACGCCGTTCACCGTGGGCTCGGTGAACTTCCGCAGGTTCGGTGCGTCGAACACGCCACGCCACGCGCCTGGTTCGCCGACGTCGTGCATCATCATGATCCCGGTGAGCTGGCCGCGCGGGTACTGTTCGCCGAACCCGAAGTGCCAGCCGAAATCGCCGAGGTCGGATCCGAAGAAGGCGGGCTCGAAGTTCCTTTCAGCGTGGTCGCGCAGGCGCGCGAACGTAATTTCGTCACCGAATTCCTTGGCCAACACCAAACCGATGCACTGCGGCCGCGGATCGGGTAAGGAACGGATTTCGCGCTTGGGGTCGCTCCAGCCGATTCTGTCCACCGCCGAGCGATAGAGCGACTCAGCGAACTGGAAGTCCTGCGGGAGGGCGTAGATGCTGAGTGTCAGCCAGGGCATCGGCCCGGTCTTGTGGAGGCTGTCGATGACCGGGTCGTAGTACAGCGCCACCCAGTCCACCTCCCCGCCGGCGGTGATGGAGAGGAATTTCTGTTTCGCGATTTCCAGCCAGCGATCGTATACCCAGTGCCCGTTAGTTCCGTAGAGATTGTCGTGCATCTTGAGGCCGAGTCCCGCGCCGGACAAGCACAGTGGCCAGATCTTTGTGTTCTCGCAGTGCGGCCCTTCGGGGTGCTCGATCCATTGCTGGGTGAGCAGGTCGTTCACCGCGCTGTGCGTCCACTGGAATTGTTTGTTTCCGACACCGGTCACGCAGAACGGCCGATGCCATTTGTCGCTTCCCGAGACGTAAGCGTACGTCCCGAGCATAAAGTTGAGCCAACCCTTGAAGAACAGGTTTCCCTCGGCTCCGATTGGGTCTGGCTGAAGTCCCCAGGGCGCCAACCCGTTTGCCGTCCACCCCGGACGGTTGTACCTGCCCCAGAGCTCCTTCGGTATCCACACGTTGATCCACTCTTCTGGGTAGTTCCCACGATTCGGATCGTCGCCGATTTGGGTGATCCAGTCGATCGCTGCCCGATGGGTGGTGTGGCGTTCCAGCAACCCGTCCATGATCTCGGTGTAGACCTCCCGCCAGGCGGGTGTCGCGTCAGCCATCATCGGGATGGCGTAACTGGACATTTCGAGGTCGAATCGATGGAAGTTTGCCACCGGTGGATGACTGACTCCATCCCACCACTCGTGAGGTTCCCCCGCTGAGGTCCAATCGTCGGGTGTCGTCGCCTTCCGATGAAGGAACCTCAACCACCCTCGGGCGCGTTCGTTCAGCACTGGATACTCACGGCTGTTCGACATGGGCGAACCCTTCCGGAATCAACGTCAGTATTTCATCTGTGGGGCAATGCAACTCAGGAGCAGCAGGTCGGTGCGCGTCGCGTTGGTCAGTCCACGCGCTTTGCATGTCATTTGGTGGCGGGAATACCCGCCGCATGCCTCCAGTAGCGCATTGAACAGGTCGCCGGTCCTTGAGCGCAGATCACGGGGTTGCGATGCCCTCGTGTAGGAACAGCTCGAGCACAGCCCACGTCTGCTCAGGGTGGGAGATGTTCGGCGAGTGCATGGTGGGCAACCACGCCGTGTGGATTGCGGGCTCAACATCGGTGAGATGGTCCATCCAGCCGGGTTCGACCAGGTCGTCGTGCTCACCTGTGATCAGCAGGGTGGGTACTCCGGTGCCCTTGAGGTCGGCGGGGTAGTTGCTGACCGGCCGCTCGCGGCGCAGCGCGTCAGGGACCGGGGTGTGTGGTGCGACCATGCTGGCGTAGTGGCCAGGCACGGCCGCCCAGCGCACTCGCTCGCGGACCTGCTCATCCTTCCCGGGGAAGTCGTCGACGAGCACCGCCACGAGCCGGCGCATGTCGGCCTCGGTGCCGTCATAGCGGCCCAGCTCGGCCTGGGCCTTCGCGGAGCGCCATGGCCCGCCCGTGCCGCTGATGCTGGTCGCCGAGGCCATCCGCGCGGCCCACTCCGGCCGGGTGGTCGCCTGCAGGACCAGTGACCCTCCGAAGGAGTTGCCGACGAAGTGGACCTTCTCGTCAATGCCCAGTTCGTCGAGCAGAGCGAAGAGGTGGCGGATGCGGAATTCGTAGGGTGACGAGTCGAGCTGGACGATTTTGGCCGTCCCGCCGAAGCCGAGCATGTCCGGCGCGACGACGCGGTGACCCGAGGCCACGAAGGGCAGCATCGCGCCCCAGGTCACGTCGGCGCTAGCACCCCACGCGCCGTCGTGGACGAGCACGACCACGGGGGCGTCAGCGGGACCGTCGGTGAGCAGGCGCGTCCAGGCGCCGTCGACCTGGACGAAGGTTTCGGTGGGCATGCTGGATTACTCCTGTGGGGGGACGGGACTGGGGGCGAAGCTCAGCGCAAGATGTAGTGCTCAGGACGGGCCGTCTCGGTCCCGGCCCAGTACGCGGCGGTGGACAGCGGCCACATGATCGGCGAGCGCCCGTTGGGGTTCTTGTACCAACTGCTGACGTTCGACCAGCCCCAGGCGCGCAGGGCGTTGGCTTCGACGAGGACGCGCTGGTACGCGGCGAACACCTCGGGGCGCAGCGACATCGCCCGGTGCCCGCCATCGACCAGCAGCCGCAGGGCTTTTGTGAGGTAGCCGACCTGGCGTTCCAGGAAGTAGACGAGGTTGGCGTGGACGATCACATTGGTATTGGGCCCGTACACCATGAACATGTTCGGGAAACCGGGCACCGTGACGCCCATGTACGCCGCCGCGTCGCCGTGCCACGTCTCGTGCAGGTCCCGGCCGTTCTCGCCGCGCACGCGCATGGGCATGAGGAACTCGGAGGCCTTGAAGCCGGTGCCCCATAGGATGACGTCGGCTTCGTTGAGGGCGCCGCCGGTGGTGCGCACGCCGTCTGGGGTGATTTCGGCGATAGCCTCGGTCACGACGGACACGTCGTCGCGCTTGAGGGTGCGGATCCAGGTGCCGTCGTCGCGGATGACGCGCTTGGACGCCGGTGGGTACCTCGGCACGACGACGTCCTCGAGCCAGGGGGTGTCCTCGATCTGGACGAGCACCGATGCCGTCAGGGTTTCGCGCATCGCGTCGTTCGCCGCGGAGACGGCCCTTTCGGTCGGCGGGTAGTCAGGGTCGACTATCGCCGCCGCCAACTGCCCGTGCAGCTTCTGCGCGAACAGCGTGAACCGATACCAGGCCCGGTAGCAGGGCAGGTGCAGCATCAGCCAGCGCTCGTCGGGCGGGATCTCACCGCGTAGCTCGGGGGTCGGCTGCAGCCACGGGGGAGTGCGCTGGAAGATCGTCACGTGGGCGGCCCGGTCGGCCACGGCCGGCGCGAACTGCAGTGCGCTCGCCCCGGTGCCGATGACAGCGATCCGCTTGCCGGTCAGGTCGACCGAGTGGTCCCACTGCGCCGAGTGGAAGGCCGGCCCGGCGAAGGTGTCGCGGCCCGGGATGTCGGGGATGCTAGGCCGGTTCAGCTGACCGACCGCGCTGACGAACGCGGAGAACGCCTCGATACGGCTGCCCTCGGCGCCGTCAACTGTGAGCCTCCAGCACGCCCCGTCCTCGTCCCATACCGCGTCGGTCACGTCGGTGCTGAGCTGGATGTGCTCGAGCAGGCCGTGTTCCTTTGCGAAGGCCACGAGGTACTGGCGGACCACGTCCTGGCGGCAGAAGTACGACGCCCAGTCGTACGGCACGAACGAGTAGGTGTAGATATGGCTCGGCACGTCGACTCGGCAGTCGGGGTAGGTGTTCTCGTACCAGGTGCCGCCGATCTCGCTGGACTTCTCGAAGATCGTGAACGGGATCTCGGCCTGCTTCAGGCGCAGGCCGGTGAGCAGGCCGGAGACGCCCGCGCCGACGACCGCGACCCGCATCAGTCGTCCGTCTCCGGCGTCCGCGAGGGTCCAGTCGGGTGCGTCGGCATCCTCGCCGTCCATGACCAGAGCGTCGTCGAGGACCTCCACCTCCTGATCAGACACGGGCCCGATCGCCCATTCGGCGATCGACCGTAATAGCGCGCGGCCGGGCCGGGCAGGTGTCGGACCCCCGGAGGTGAAATGCGCGGCCAGGCGGGCCAGGCAGGACTCCCGCACCGCGGCCTCCTGCTCCGGCTCGAGGCCCCCACGCGGCAATCCGGACGCGACCGGGCGCCAGTCGGGTCGCAGTATCCGCGGGTCTCCGGTGAGGTGGGCCGTGGTCATCAGCAGGGCCGGGGTCTCGGCGCCCGCGAGGTGCGTGGCGAGCTCCTCGGGTGCGGGGAATCGGGGGGCGGGGTCGTTCATCGCGTCGCCTCCGTGCTGGTCATTCCTGGTCTCCTTCGACTGGACATGCACGTGAGCTGTGCGGCTCCGTTCCGCGTCACTGCTCACCGAGCGTACCAGCGATCGTTCATCACCTCTGTTAGACTAACAACTGTACGCCTAGCAGTTGTGCTGGCGGTACTACGGAGACGACAGGAGGAGGCGACGATGAGCAGACCGTGGCGGGACGTCCTGGCAGCCAACGACCCGGGGAACTTTGAGGCGGTAGGCGCGTGGCTCGCGCACGCCAACCGGCACGCCGCGCTTGATCCGAAGGTGGCGGAGCTGGTCACCGTGGCCGCCGCGCTCGGTGCCCGGGCCTTCGCTAGTGTCCGCCCGCATGTCAAGCGTGCCATCGAGCACGGGGCGACCGGCGCGGAGCTGTACGAGACGCTGGCGCTGGGGGCGACCATCGGCGGGATGGCCGTCCTGGTCGACGGTCTCGCCCTGTTCGACGAGCTTGGGGTGACCAGCGAGTCGGCGGGGATCGCGGTCGGCAGCTGACGGTCTGGGTGTCGGGACGCCCAGACCGGTCGTCCGGCCTGTCGGAGTTCATGGCTGTAGGCGCGGGTCGCGGTTTACACCCGGTCCTGTGCGGTGACCGCTGCGGGCGGGGTTCTAGTCCGCTTTGGCGATGCGCAGGACGTACTCGCCGTAGAGGTAGGCGATCTGGGTGGGTGATAGGTCGTGCTCTGGGCTGTACCACTCGGCGACCGACTCGAACATCTTGATGATGGCCGTGGCCGCGAGGTTCACACTTTCCACAGTGAAGCGGCTCTCGTCCTTGCCGCGAGTGAGGAGGGCCTCCATCTCGCGTCGGAAGACGCTGCGCCGCCGCTTGATCTCGGCGAGCGTATCGCCCTCGGCGGCTGCCCAGTCGCGCGACCACACGAGCGCGCCGCGCTGGTGGCGGATGAAGTAGAGCACCATTTCCTCCGCGACCCGGCGCAGTTGCTGCGCCGAGTTCCGCGAGCTCGCGATGGCCTCCTGCTGCAGGTCCAGCAGGTCCGCCGTCGTCTGCAGCAGCAGGTCGTGAAGCAGCGTGGCCTTGGACTCGACGTGGCTGTAGACGCTGGTCGGCCGGATCGCGAGGGCCTCGGCGATGTCACGTATGCCGGTGGCTCGATAGCCACGCTCGGCGAACAGGGTCAGAGCGGCCTCCCGCACGTCGGCGACGGTGTTCTGGCCGCGCCGACGTACCTTCGAACGCGGGGTCGACCCGTTGTCCGACGCGTGTTCGCTCGTCGCTCGGTCCACGGAACCCATGCCCCGACGCTACCAGCACGGATAACGGTCCGACCCCCATACCGAACAAGAGATCGTTTGGTACCGCCCGCAGCTGGTCCCGATCATGCGGACGAGGCCACCTCTCGGGCGGGAGGCCCGCAGCGGCTCGAGTCGCGGGGAGAAGCGTTCACCACCCCGGGTCGCGCTGTTCAGCGGTCAAGCAGTTACGGCATCGGCCGCGCGGATGGGGGCCCCGAGGGCCTGCATGACTGGGCAGGCGACCACCTACGTCGGCTAGGCGTGAGACAACGATATGCAAGCACACACAAGGAGAGAGCACCATGAGCGACGACGCCCAGGCCTACATTGACGAGATGGCCGCCGCGCGCGGCTACGTGCTCGACTACCACAAGCAGATGGCCGCGGCCGACTTCCCGGTGCTGCAGGCAGCAAACCACATGGTGTCGGCGGCCTATCTCGACCAGCGCTCCCTGGATCGGCGCACCAAGGAGCTCATCTTCGTGACGAGCCTGACGGTCATGCGAGCGGCGAAGGGACACATCCAGAGCCACATCCGGGTGGCCCTCGACCTGGGGGTGACACCGCGCGAGGTTCTCGAGGCGATCGAGATCGCGCTGCCGGAAGCGGGCATCGTCGCCTTCCAGACCGGGTTTGAGGCGTGGGCCGAGATAGTGGGCGTCGAGGGGATCGAGCCTCGGGTCGCGGTCCACCAGGGCGGCTCGCCGTCGGCCGAGCGGACGTGACCAGGTAAGCAGGCCCGCTCGGCGTGCTGATCGCGACGGCCGTGCCGATGACCTTCTTCCGGTAGTGCTCAAACCCCCTCGGCCCGAACCGGTCGGCGCGGCGCCGAGAAGTGCGAGGCGGTTGGGTGAACGGCTCGCCGGGGTCGACACGGCGGGCGGTGCCCGGCTGCGTCAGACGCAAGCCGTTCACCCAACAGACAAAGACGACGTTGTCCATGGGGAGCCACCGGGTGCGTCGCTGCCGCCGGTCTCAGATCCGTCTATCAGGGAGCGAATTCAAACCTCGAGCGGCTGGCCTGGGTGGGGCCGCCGCCGTGGGTGCGGGGCTGGGTCAGAGCAGGCCGTTGACCACGTGGACCACGGTGTGGACGACGCCGCCAAGGTGCAGACCGGCCACGTCGACCGAGTTGTTGTAGTCGTCCGCGCTGGCTACACCCACCAGGCCCACGGAACCTGCCGCCACGATCAGCAGCGTGACGGCAAGGCGCTTAGTACGGCTCATCGAGCTTCCTTTCGATCAAGTTGTCCTGACACGAGCGTGGAGCCAGCGATTGACGAGATCTGGCTCCACGACCGTGCAACGATCAACCCGAATGGGGGGGAACACGATTGAGCTTGATTCACTGATCTGGGTATTTGTGGTGTGACCTTGGGTACGAGAGCTTGCGCCCGCAACAACCAGGTCAGCCCTTGACGGCACCGCCGAAGGTGAACGCCCCGCCCAGCCGCCGGGACAGCACAAGGTAGAGCAGCACGGCGGGGAGGGCGTAGAGCATGGAGAACGCGGCGAGCTGGCCGTAGGCCACCTGGGCGTACTGGCTGAAGAACGTGTACACGCTGACCGACGCGGGGAAGCTCTCGTTGTCCAGCAGCAGCACGAACGGGACGAAGAAGTTCCCCCAGAGCCCGATGAACGTGTACAGCGCGACCACGGCCAGGCCCGGCCACATCAGCGGCAGCACCACCCGGCGCAGCGCCTGCATGGCGGTGGCACCCTCCGTCCAGGCCGCCTCCTCCAGCTCGATCGGCACCGCGTCCATGAAGTTCTTGGCCAGCCAGATGGAGATCGGCAGCGCGGTGGTGGCCATGAACAGGATGGTGCCGGTGTACGTGTCGATCAGGTTGACCTGCACGAACAGGCCGTACACCGGCACC
>Ga0193743_1003380_pt1 | contig 10707 bp, 9 predicted proteins | sample L2c2metaG_FD_143038 | JGI IMG/M metagenome (GOLD analysis project Ga0193743, IMG submission 143038) | Soil microbial communities from a riparian zone of the East river system, Colorado, United States - L2c2 | ecosystem: Environmental > Terrestrial > Soil > Riparian zone | place: USA: East River...
TAAGTGCAAGACCATCTCGATCTGCCTTGACTCTGGCTTACTCTTTTGACAGCTTGTAAGTGCAAGACCATCTTGATCTGCCTTGACTCTGGCTTACTCCTTTGACAGCGAGTAAGTGCAAGACCATCTTGTTCTGCCTTGACTCTGGCTTACTCTTTTGACAGGAAGTAAGTGCAAGACGGTCTTGATTTGCCTTGACTCTGGCTTACTCTTTTGACAGTCTGTAAGTGCAAGACGGTCTTGATCTGCCTTGACTCTGGCTTACTCTTTTGACAGGAAGTAAGTGCAAGACCATCTTGATCTGCCTTGACTCTGGCTTACTCTTTTGACAGGAAGTAAGTGCAAGACCATCTTGATCTGCCTTGACTCTGGCTTAATTTTTTGACAGGAAGTAAGTGCAAGACCATCTTGATCTGCCTTGACTCTGTCTTACTCTTTTGACAGCCTGTAAGTGCAAGACCATCTTGATCTGCCTTGACTCTGGCTTAATCTTTTGACAGGAAGTAAGTGCAAGACCATCTTGATCTGCATTGACTCTGGCTTACTCTTTTGACAGCGAGTAAGTGCAAGACCATCTTGATCTGCCTTGACTCTGGCTTACTCTTTTAACAGGAAGTAAGTGCAAGACCATCTTGATCTGCCTTGACTCTGTCTTACTCTTTTGACAGGCTGTAAGTGCAAGACCATCTTGATCTGCCTTGAATATGGCTTACTCTTTTAACAGCTTGTAAGTGCAAGACCATCTTGACCTGCCTTGACTCTGGCTTACCTTTTGAACAGTCTGTAAGTGCAAGACCATCTTGATCTGCCTTGACTCTGGCTTACTCTTGTGACAGGCTGTAAGTGCAAGACCATCTTGATCTGCCTTGACTCTGGCTTACTCTTTTGACAGTTTGTAAGTGCAAGACCATCTTGATCTGCCTTGAATATGGCTTACTCTTTTGACAGTTTGTAAGTGCAAGACCATCTTGATCTGCCTTGACTCTGGCTTACTCTTTTGACAGGAAGTAAGTGCAAGACCATCTTGATCTGCCTTGACTCTGGCTTACTCTTTTGACAGGAAGTAAGTGCAAGACCATCTTGATCTGCCTTCTTGACTCTGGCTTACCTTTTGGACAGGAAGTAAGTGCAAGACCATCTTGATCTGCCTTGACTCTGGTTTACTCTTTGGACAGTCTGTACGTGCAAGACCATCTTGATCTGCCTTGATTCTGGCTTACTCTTTTGACAGCGAGTAAGTGCAAGACTGTCTTGATCTGCCTTGACTTTGGCTTACTCTTTTGGCAGTTTGTAAGTGCAAGACCATCTTGATCTGCCTTGACTCTGGCTTACTCTTTTGACAGTTTGTAAGTGCAAGACCATCTTGATCTGCCTTGACTCTGGCTTACTCTTTTGACAGCGAGTAAGTGCAAGACCATCTTGTTCTGCCTTGACTCTGGCTTACTCTTTTGACAGCGAGTAAGTGCAAGACCATCTTGTTCTGCCTTGACTCTAGCTTATCTTACTCTTTTGAAAGAAAAGAACAGTAAGCACAGAGAAGTCTCTATTATTCTGTCACCCTCTTTTATTCATGTTTGCTTTCTTGTTCTCTCTTTGATGACAGGAAGTATGTGCTATAATTTCACCTGTCTCTTATTGATGTTAAATCTATTTGGACAGTATGTAAGTGCACTGATCATATCTATTTCTGCTTATCCAATTTGACATCTCTTTTGGGCAGCATGTATGTTGAATATATAATGTTATTTACCATTTGCTCCATGACATACATTTCTCAACAGACTGTATGTGCAAATATTTGTGACTGCCTTTTTCTCTGCTTATCTATCTAATACCTTTGTTCACAGATGGCAAGTATTACAGTTACTCTCAACATTTTTTTTTACTCTCTATAATGATATTTGGTGATTTTTCTTTTGCTTCATTTCCATCTCTGTACTCACTTTTTTAATCCAGTTTTATAAATTTCAATGTACAGGATTCCATCTCCAAAATTATATCACCCATTGTGAGTCTTTGCTCTTTGGCAATACAGAAAAGTGGCAAATTTCATCTTTTAATTTTTCAAGCTTTCTGGCCTATCTACCAAATACAACTTGAAAGAAGCTACATACTGTGCAATTGGCATGCATCTGATTCAACCTTTCCCATACTTTCCATATTCACTTTTTCTGTTAGTTGCAGCTATTATTGGCCACCTGTCTTTCTTTCTCCATGAAGAATCACCAAGTACAAATGACTCTTTAAAAAGAGCTGCTGAAATTTACCAGCAATCAACCTGTGGCACCCTTGTCAAGCAAGCAGTTGAAAATATTTTTGAAAATCTTTCTGATGGCTCTCCTGTCAACCTGTTGGAAGTGGGGGTGCAAACTGCATTAAATAATCTCTTATGTATGGATTTCACAATTTCAATTCTTACTTGTTGATGACTAGTACTGATTGAAAACTACAGCAAGGAAATAAGCCAATGCTTCTACTGCTTCATATAACATAAAATTCAAACCATCAGTCTCTATGCGAAAGAATCAAAAATGGGAAAAAAATAAAAATATGTGGGAAGTGGAGAAGAGCTCGGAATGGAATGATGAAATACTGCTGGATATCTTTTTCTTGTAATTGTAATTTGTGGAATGATTGATAGTAAAATTTGTGAATTGAAGAATCTTTGCTTGAGAGACTTAAGAGCTCGAACTTTGTATGGCTGGCACGGGTGAAACCAATGAGCGTCATTTGGTACTACATGTGACAGCGTTGACTGCATCTACAGATGTGAGTACACATATCCTGCTACCGACAATAGCCATAACATAGCTGTGTGACGAAGATTTGATCGTCGCAGAACTGAAGCTGAATTTACCAAGGTATCCCCTCAAAACGACAAGTATAGTAGTAATCATTTCAAACCGGTAGATTGATTAGCTGGAATCAACCTTCAACCAGGTTTAACAAGCCTTATCTAATACTCCTAGAATGATCTGCAGAACATTCTGCGCAGCCCGGCGATGAAGCAAATCATAGTTTACAAGTTGCAGGTCAAAGTGGATGTTCAAGCCAGAAAATTCGGATAGTTTGTTCAAATACACGGCTCACTGGCAGCAAGACTTGTCATTCTTTAGAGGCTTCCACCTTCGGAGGACGTCAGAGTAGCCAGACAACTGACACGACAAAGTGTCTAGTGAGGATCTGATTGGCTGGGTTGGAGACATGAAGTGCCGCCGAAGACAAGCTTCCATGTGTGACCCGGGAGTGATGTGCGCCATAAAATTAATACATCCTCAGCCCGAGATCCGCTTTGAAAAATAACATTTCGCAGGGACCAATGGTCGATATCACTTCACTATCAAGCAGAGTGTCATTTGAACATTGCAAGATGAAGGTAGTGCCGATCAAGCAAGTCTCCTGGGCAGTTTTCAAATGCTTGATCAATTCGCCTTTCTTAACAACGCATCCGGAGAAATATCTCCCAAGAGCACTCACGTCAAAGTTTTCAAAAGTTGCTCACGACACTGAACGCACTCGCTGATTTGATATCATCTCCAAACTCTGATCTAGAATCGATATGTTCCTGTATGTCAATGAGCAATCCGTAATTAAACACGAAATAAAAATAATAAATTCGGATACATACATCGAAGTAATGACGCAAGACACTCCGCAGAGCTAAACATGGATAAAACGCGTCAGCCAGTTCAAGGTATCTATTTTTTTTTCAGGAAAAAAAAAAAGATTCACTTCTGGGTGTTTTCTGCAAACAACAATTGACTCCGCACTGGAGAATATGGTACGCCACAAGACCGGACCAGCCAGTTGGGTGCGACGCGCCGAATCCTCTGCCATTGTCAGCGTAGAAGTACTGTAACGTAGGGAGGAAATTTCACAAAGTCCATGAGCTTTTAATAACGTGGGACAGAATCAAAAAGAGAAGAATCAAAACCTACTTCGTAGAACCAAACATAGTCACGGAAATGAAGATCGAAATCAAGCCTGGTATTGCCTCCATTCGTAGCTCGACGACCGTGCATGTCTCGGCCAAATATGTGGATAATCCGATGCTGTATTTCTTCAGCGACAGCCACAAGATTCATATAATCCCCACTTCCCGTAGGACATTCCACCTAAAAGTAAGGAAGTATATCAGAACTGCGCACCATAAGAAGATGTTCAACCAAATATACTTGGAGATCGTCGCCGTAGTACTGATAGAATCGTTGCAGACTCTCAATCAGCAAGAAATTGGTGGCGAGCCCTGTGAACAAAGATAAGGAGAGAAGATGTTCAACCCAACAACGAACCCGCAGCTTTGAGGAAAAATAAATCTTACTAATCGGACCTCGCCAATTTGAATTCCCACCAAACATGCTGGACTTGGAATCACCCGGCCAAAAGCCGATTTCATAACATTGGCCATGTACATCCATTCCCCAAGGACGTTCTTGATGAAGTTTTGGCAACCTGAAGGAAAATCAACAACTTGTACTTGGCGGGAAAACCTAAGGGTTGCGGAGCAGAAGCCAATAGAAATGCTTACGATCGAATCCCATGCTCGCCCAAAAAATTCATCTTCATCTAACATCTTCTCCAAGATCTTCACAAGCCTCCGTTGTTCTTTCCCACCGACTAAAAAAGGCATAGTATCAGCAATGAGCAAGAAAGGGAAAACAGGTACATTATCGTGAAAAAAATGCACCTTTCATGTTGGCCACATTCCTCGCTGAAACCTCTGGCCTATTGTTAATAAACCACTCCATCATTTTCTTAAATCCAGGGAATTTATTCAACACAGCTGGCTCCAGTACCAAGGTCCCCATAAAGCGGTATTAATCTCACTAAGCTGCGGACTGGGAGTTGGACAGAGTAACCCGGACCGAAAACAATGGCGTCAAAATATATTCCATCTTGTTCGTTCCACAATGATGCCTCGTGGTCTCCTTCCTGGAAAGTCATAGCATCCGCGATGAAGATGAAGTGCTAAGGGGAAAAAATGTTAGACAGCAGCGCAATATCAACACAGCGCTTGCTCACCTCAAAGAATTTAGAAGCGTAGACTGGATTGTGCTTGGCCAATTCTAATGCTATACTTAACCTTTCGAAAAAAAAATGAGTTCGGAATAAACACAAGAAGAAAAAAATATACATGTTCAAGTAATAAAACGCCATCCAAGCAGTTCCATCGACGCAAGGTCCCGCCAGTCGGCAGAGGCTCTGAACGATTGAATGCACCGATATTATCAAGTCCCAAAAAGCCACCCTCGAGAACATTGTTTCCGCCTTGGTCTTTACGATTAACCCACCTGTAATTTAATCATTAGTATTATGGCCAAGTGAAAAAAAGACGATACATACCATGTAAAACTTAGCAACAATTTTTGGAATACTCTCTCCAAAAAGGGTAAACCCTCTCTAAAGGTGGCCCTGGGGGAAAATTCGATCGAATCAAAAAACAGAGCTTATGGGCATTCACGTACCAGGCATGAACTGGAAGGTTGACATCGCTGAAGTTCCATATGACCATGGGGTTTCATATACCATGCTCGAGTCAATAAATCCAACTGATTCTTAGCAAATGCTGGATCGACAACTGCAAGCGGTAGGCAATGAAATGCGGTATCCCAAGCCGCAAAGAAAAAACATTCCCATCTAAACAACAACAAAAGAAACGGAGAAGATGAGTAAGATATATGTGCAATTAAACATGGAAAAACTCGCTCATAGGATATCTTCGATATGCATTGACGCAATTTCTACATATCGGGTCGAATCAGCCGTCAGACCTGGAGGTTTCCAACAAGACCTTACTCGATTCCTAATAAACTTTCTATTAGGCGGTGGGGGTGGTTGCGCCGGATCACCCTCCAATCACTCTTTCTGCACAAATCGATAGAACTGTTTCATCCAAAGCATCCCGCCAAACGCTTGCCTCATAATCTGCTTCAAATCGTCGCTACTCGGGCCAAAAATGAGTGACCCATGAAACTCATCAGCCTCCTTCCTCCTCTCTTCTACCACATCGTCGAAAATTACTTCATCTTCCAGGCTGAGATCTTGACCGATCCGAGATGGCGTGAGTTTGAGTCGGACAACCGCGCATCCGCCATGACCGGGCATATCATGGAAAGTATAATGAGCAGCGGCTTTTGTACCTTTTTTTCGAGGTTGACGAGCGAACCTGTGGAAGGGCAAGGTGTGCAGGACCTTCTTCCAGGGTTTTCAGCACCGAATAACGATGCAGTCCTAGAACAAATCCGAGGCGATAAGAATGCTTCAGGTTGAGAATCGGATGCAGGAGGACGATTAGATGGGATGATATGATCATGAAATGCGTCCTTCACGTAGAGGGTATCGTTTGTCCCTCCATATAATCGACTGAAATTCGGGTTATTTTCGGTGAACAGAAGTTCTGGCTGAAGTTCTGCCTCGGAGTCTACCTCAAATTCATTTGTGGGTCCAACAGGTGGCGGAGATGGGAGGCAGTACAGATGTGTTTTGCCGAAAGTCGGATGGCGCACAGTTATGAATCTCATGTTGTCGTTTCCACGGATAGGTACAGAAATTTCATGTATGAATGTGTCGGCGTCGAATCAAGGTAATAGTAGAGTTCTTTCACGTCCTCGCCATGGTTTCCTTGGTGGCCAGTGACACCGAATAGGCGTTCTTTAAGGATGGGATCCTCTCCATTCCTCGAACAGTAGCCTAAATTCACATGAAAAACATGATTCAGTCAATGAATAGCAAATGCGATCAACAAGATCAACTCGCCCATTGCCTGCCACTGAGATATGAACCCTATCTTTTTCCAATGCTTCACACGTTTATCATGTTCTCTGAGACGATATTGTACTCATCGCCTAGTTGTCGGGCGAGGCGTTCACGATAAGGACGCGTCTGGGGCATAGCCTCTGTGTGAAAGTATTGTCGGCAGGATCCTGTCTAGGCAATGAATCTGTTGTCTTTCTCGCAGGAAATGTGGGTGTTGCCTGTACTGTATTCTTTTCGCACTCCGCCGTCCAATTTTGCCGTATTTGCTTTGATGCGCTAGAATATCCTTTGTCGACTTGGACCGATGAGTAACTACACAGCTTCACTGAACCTTCAACAATCAAGCTGAAACAGTGGATACCTCAGTTAGCTGTCTCTGACAAAATAAATAGGCAGGTACTTTAAATCCCCATATCCAGCACTGAGCGCGTTTCGACCATTCTAACCTTTTCGAAACAGAAGGCGCCGCAAATTCGCATCTTCCATGGCAACTTAATAATCTTTTTTTTTCCATAATCTTCTCTTGTTTAATCTATCCACGCTTACTTGGTGCGCCTCGAGGCAAAGCACCTGGCGCATTCTGACAGTTAATCTCTATTCAAAGAACAAGGAACCTTCCTGTCCTAGGAGCCATATGGGTGTTTCTGAAGGCTGTGACCAGGAATAGTATGGCACGAGGCAGTCCAAAGAAAGCCCCTAGCCCAGCCGCCGAAAACAGGATCGTCGTACGTTTCTATGTATAGCCGTACATCAACCGGTTTTATGTTACTCGAAAAATGTGTCCGCGTACACACTGCATCTCACGCTATGCAGGGATGACGAGCCCAAATCAATTCCATACTTCAAGTTAGGGAGACTCTCGTCGTGGGGATTTGTCTCTCCTGCTACTAACGACATATACCACCCTTTGCCTTCTTCCACGGCGGTCACGTAAGGTCGTGTGCATGAAATCCAAATTTCTTTTGATTGGTTTAATTGGGACGCTCATATATCCACGCCTTCCATCAGATAAATCGTTGGGTAACCCAGGAGCCGTTTCCCATCATCATGAGCATCTCATCTCGTGTCCGAACTTTCTTCGACAATCACCTTGGCAGCGGACGTCTCGTATTCCGCCGCCGTCTGCCGGCTGTGCCAAAGGACATCCAGCCCATTGATCGACTTCCCAATGAATTACTATCATATGTTTTTCTCCTAATCGTCAATGATCCTACTGCAAACCATCTCAGCACGTTACCAATCTCACACGTTTGCTTCCAATGGAGGCAGTTGGTACTCTCGAATGGAGCTCTATGGACACGTATTGTCCTTACTTTCCCAATCTCAGATCTAAAACTTTCTTGTGCCGATGCATGGTTTTCGAGGTCGGGCGCTTCTCCACTTGACATCCTTCTAGATGTCAGAGATCCAGAATGGAGATGGAAAGAAGATGACCACAAATTTCGATTGGGGGATATGCAACCAATCATGCGGCTGCTCATGACCCATGTACAACGGTGGCAGATTGTTGAGATGAGAGCGGATACATGGGCGCCTATCTGTACATTCCTGTGGTATTGCCGAGGAGTGAAGGCAGCGTCGGCGCTGCAGAAATTTTCCCTATCCCGATGCAACGCCTACTTTTCATCTAGAGACCAGACATTTCAACCAACTTCGCTCCGCCGCCCAATCAAATTGTTTGGAGATATCGCTCTTGGGAAACTTCGAGAAGTCTCCCTAGTCGGAGTTCATATTGACTGGTCGGAACCTCCTCTTAAAAACCTCACTCATCTCACCTTCCAATACCATGCTCACGACGTGATGCCCACCCTTGAACAATTTCAACGGATCTTACTTGTATGCCCTGGGCTCCTTCATCTTTCGATCATAGGCTGGGGACCTATCTTGGACGATCCCTCAGAAGAACGGGTGCCGATCGTTCTTCGCCTTCCCATTTTGAAACGATTTTCCTTCGGATTTGTGGATACAGAATATGCCATTCGTTTACTGTCTTTGCTGGATCTTCCCTGCTTGACCGAGTTCATATTGGAGGATGTATCGAAACTCATTGATCCTCTCGATCCTTTGGACATTTCTCCAGTATTGGAATGGTTTACTACAACCTACCAACCCTCCGCTGATAACACCGGACTGCCTTTGCACCGGGTTCGTATATTAGAACTTCACGGCGTCGACACGAACAGAAGAACATTTTCACGTTTTCTCCAACAACTTACATCGTTACATCGCCTTGGCTGCTATAATATCGATGATCACATCGTCAGAGCGCTCATCTCAGAAGAAACATCAGACTTCCCTCCAACACAGCAACTCTTTGAGAGACATTGGGTGTGCCCTGTGCTCGCTGAGCTGCACTGCCAAGATGTGGATCCAGAAACAGTCCTGGACGTAGTCTCGTCAAGGGCTTTGACACATTTCGTTTTCGACTTGGGCAACGTAATGGTCGAGTTTAGGCGCAACTCGGCCCCGTCATCGGGTTCCACCATCCATACCAGACTGGTTGATGCTGGAGTTATTGTAGCTAATAGTCCTCGAAATGACTGAGATGCCCAGAGCGCTCAGCTCCAAACCTGTTTTTTTTTTAAAAAAAAAATATCAGTTGGTGTACCTAGGCTACGTACGGTCCCTACATAATTGGGACCTAGGCAAGTAGTAGTAGTACTTGAGCATGGCGGTTAATGAATATTTTGTGGAGTACATTAAAAACGTTATTATAAAACATCCTGGTCTCTGCCTCAAAAATTTCAGGTTGAATTCCGTTTTTTTTAGTTTTTTTTTTAGTTTTTTTTTGTTTTTGTTTTTTACTTAGGGGGGACAGTATCTTGCACACTATCAATGTATTTTGCCAGTCGACTGCTTATAAATTTATAGAACAACAAACAAGCTATTCCGGGACTGAGGAACAATGGCAATCCATATCTTTTTAAAACCTGAGTAATATTAATGGGCTTCTAAGTGCCTTTGAAAAGCTCCGAAATTTCTTCAAAGTAGAAAAAATCAAAAAAATCAGAAAAAATCAGAAAATGAATCGCAGATTCGTATCCTGTTTGGGGGAGGAGGAGAGGGGGAGAGGGGAGGGGGAAGAGAAAAGGTCAACAAAAATCAAAAAAAAAAAAGTAGCGATTGAACATAATTCAATATCCGACATACAATATGATGAGAGCTGCCCAGCTGTGGTTTCTGACTATATCTTGGATGCAAAATCAATCTAGATGACAGGATTCAGGACATACTCTCTCTCTTCCGAAAGATCAAATATAAAAAAACCTGATAGATCGGAAAAGTTCTTGGTAAGTTTGCTTAGGTTTATTATCTTTTGGAAAATAAAAATAAAAAATAAAACTATTGGTCAGTGAAAACTGGTAGAATGAGGACGATCCTCCTAGACGTACTTAATGCGGCGATGAAAGCCTGGAAAAAAAAAGAAAAAGAAAGATATCCATGAGTATTTGAACTTGACATGGGGATTATTATTGTTATTTGGATTTACGTTACTCATAGCACCCACGGCGACCCCACGCGCGAACGTATCTGCACTGGTCTGACCGTCTTCACATGATGACCATGATATCTAAAAAAGAAATGGGAGGATGAGTTATTCATCTTTCTTTTTCTTTTTTTCTTTTTTTAAAAAAAAAAAAATAGCAAGGCGTTGACAGGAAAGACGAACCACATCAGCGAAAGTAGCCTTGCGAGCTTGAGCCCTAGGTGTGATTGGGCTACTTTTCAAACGTCCGTGAGAAGAATACTATATAAATGTAAAGAGAGTTAATTAAATAGACGAATATGACGATCTTCCTAAGGTGCGCGCACAACGTAGGGTAAGTCTTTAGATGACCCAAATAGATATATAGATATATAGATATAAATAAATCACTTTTTTTCATTTCAAAATTTGCAATGACGAACATACCGAGGATCGATCCAGAATGACATGCCTTTTGAAAAAAA
>Ga0193743_1003381_pt1 | contig 10707 bp, 7 predicted proteins | sample L2c2metaG_FD_143038 | JGI IMG/M metagenome (GOLD analysis project Ga0193743, IMG submission 143038) | Soil microbial communities from a riparian zone of the East river system, Colorado, United States - L2c2 | ecosystem: Environmental > Terrestrial > Soil > Riparian zone | place: USA: East River...
ATGATCTCAATCTCGCGGGCGAATATGGCGCGCGAGTCCGGCTGACAGGACCGGTTCCGATCGCCAATGAAGAGTTCGCGACCGTTCAGGACGGCGCCATCGTCAACGGCATCGGCACCGTGCTCGTGGTGCTGGTCATCCTCTGGATGGCGTTGCATTCGGCGAAGATCATCTCCGCGGTGTTCGTGAACCTCTTTATCGGCCTTTCGATCACCACCGCCGTCGGGCTGATGATGGTGGGTTCGCTGAACCTGCTGTCGATCGCGTTCGCCGTTCTGTTCGTCGGGCTGGGGGTGGACTTCGGTATCCAATTCAGCGTCCGCTACCGCTCGGAGCGCTTCAAGAGGGACGATTTGCGATTAGCGCTGGAGAAGGCGGCTGCACGCTCCGCAGTCCCGCTTTCACTCGCCGCGATGGCGACGGCGGCCGGCTTCCTCTGTTTTTTGCCAACCGACTACAAAGGCATTTCGGAACTCGGCAAGATCGCCGGTGTCGGCATGCTCGTTGCCTTTCTGACCAGCATTACCGTGCTGCCGGCGTTGCTGACCCTGCTCAATCCTCCCGGAGAAAAAGAGCCCGTTGGCTACGCGTTCCTGGCGCCGGTCGATCATTTCCTCGAAAAGCATCGCGTCGTTATTATTGTCGGCACGCTTTTGGTCGCGATTGCCGGTCTGCCGCTACTCTATTTCCTGCGATTCGACTTCAACCCGATCAACTTGCGAAGTCCGAAGGTCGAATCGATCGCGACCTTCCTCGATTTGAGGAAAGATCCGAACACCGGCGCCAACGCCATCAACGTGATGACCAATTCGGAAGCTGACGCGAAGGCGATTGAAGCCAAGCTCGCCAAGGTACCTGAAGTGCTTCGCACCATGTCGCTGGACAGTTTCGTCCCCGAAGACCAGCCGGCAAAACTGAAGCTGATCGGCCAGGGCGCCAAGATTCTGAACCCCGCGCTCAACCCGGACTCCATTGATGCTGCGCCGACCGATGAGGAAAATGTCGAGGCCTTGAAGGGATCGGCAGAAAGCTTGCGGAAGACCGCCGGCGATGCAAAGGGTCCTGGCGCTGTGGCATCGCGGCGGCTGGCCGATGCACTGTCGAAGCTCGCCGATTCGAATCAAGCCACGCGAGACAAGACCCAGGCCATTTTCGTTGCGCCGTTGAAGGTCGTGCTCAACCAGCTCAAAAACTCGCTGCAGGCTCAGCCGGTGAGCCTGAAAACCTTACCGGCCAATCTGGTCAGCGGCTGGAAAACCAAAGATGGCCTGATGCGCGTCGAGGCCCTGCCGCGCGGCGATCCCAACGATAACGACACGCTGCGCAAGTTCGCAGCCGCCGTTCTGGCCGCCGAGCCGAACGCGATCGGCGGGCCGGTATCGATTCTCAAATCCGGCGAAACCGTCGTGAAGGCATTCATCCATGCCGGCATCTGGGCGCTGGTCGTGATCGGCCTTCTGCTTTGGCTTGCGTTGCGGCGAATAACCGACGTGCTGCTGACGCTGGTCCCGTTGCTGGTGGCGGGAGCGGTGACGCTGGAAATCTGCGTGCTGATCGGGCTGCCGCTTAACTTCGCCAACATCGTCGCGATGCCCTTGCTGCTCGGCGTCGGTGTCGCATTCAAGATTTACTACGTAACGGCATGGCGCTCGGGCAGAACGAACCTGCTGCAGACGAGCCTGACGCGAGCCATATTTTTCAGCGCGCTGACCACCGCCACGGCGTTCGGAAGCCTGTGGCTATCGAGTCATCCAGGAACTGCGAGCATGGGCAAACTGCTCGCACTCTCGCTTTTGACGACGCTTGCCGCAGTGTTGTTGTTTCAGCCAGCGCTAATGGGCAAACCGCGCGATATCCGGGAGTAGACAGATATCGCCGACCGTATCGGCCGGCTGCCCGGCCGTCGCCTGCTTTTGACCGGATGTTTTGGGAGCCGGGTTGACGGATGAGGTGGTCTTCGGTGCGGTGGCGGTTGTTGTCGGCGCAGCGGTCTTGGGCGGCGCACCCGTGGTCTTCGGCGCGCCCTTGGCCATGCTGTTGGCCGGGCTGCTCGGAATCGGACCCGCGACGCGGGTCCAGGTTTCGCCGCCGCAGAGAAAGCCCAGCACGCAACCTTGAATCTCAAGCTGGTCCGAACCGATCGGTTTGATCGTCGAACTGTAGAATTGTCCGTCCTTGGCGTTGTAGACTTGGCCTTCCCATTGGTCGACGGCAGGCTTCTTCTTCATGTCGATCAGGATCGGCATTCCCAAGGTCGGTCTGTTTTGTTTTGAGACATCGGGATTGTTCTTGTCGCGGCCACCCGGCGTTTTCTCCCACGCAACAGCACCCCACATGCTTCCATTGCATTCAGCAACACGGATATTGGCGACGCCGTCCGCCACCTTCCAGTCACCTGTCGGATCCACGGCCAAGGCCGGCGCAACAGCAGTCACCAAAAATATTCCGGAGTATGCTATTGTACGCATGGTGTTTCGTGGGCAGTGCAACATGGGTTCAAACCTGTGCTTAAGTGATTCGAGCGCGGGCAAAACGCCGCATTGAGTGTTTTCAGTTGACGAAATGGCCATCAAACGAAGTATGTAGCGAATGCTATATCCAAATCTAGACGTTTCCGAGATGTTCGTGGACCGGCAGTCGCAGCGCAGTTCCATGCATGCGCGCCATCTAAATGAGCAGCTCGTCCGGGTCCTCAAGACAATTGGTTACGATGTCGGCTTTCAGAAGGGTCAAGGCCAGTACCTCTTCGATCGCGATGGCGCACGCTACCTCGACTTACTGAGCGGTTTTGGCGTTTTTGCGATTGGCCGAAATCATCCGGCCCTGCGCCAAGCATTGAAGAGCGTCCTCGATAGCGACCTGCCCAACCTCGTGCAACTCGACGTTTCGACCCTGGCGGGCGTGCTGGCTGAGCGTTTGTTGCAATACGTACCTTATCTCGACAAGGTCTTTTTTGCGAATTCTGGGGCAGAATGTGTCGAAGCTGCGATCAAATTCGCACGCGGCGCCACCGGCCGCCCGGGCATCGTCTATTGCGCCCACGGATATCACGGATTGACCTATGGCGCGCTTTCGCTCACCGACGATCCCAACTTCCGCGGCGGGTTCGAGCCGCTGCTGCCGGGATGCACGCCAGTTCCCTTCGACGATCTTGCCGCCCTGGAGCAGGCACTGTCGTCGCGTCAGGTTGCCGCCTTCATTGTCGAGCCGATCCAGGGCAAGGGCGTCAACATACCCAGCGATGAATTTTTGCCGGGTGCGGCGGCACTCTGCCGTAAGTACGGCACCTTGATGGTCGCCGACGAAATTCAGACCGGCATGGGTCGAACCGGGCGCTTCCTCGCGGTCGAACACTGGAACGTCGAACCCGACATGGTCCTGCTCTCCAAGGCGCTGTCGGGCGGCCATGTTCCGGTCGGCGCATTGCTCACCCGCAAGAGCGTCTTCGACAAGATATTCAATCAAATGGATCGTGCGGTTGTGCATGGATCGACGTTCGCGAAAAACGATCTCGCGATGGCGGCCGGAATCGCAACACTTGAAGTGCTCGAAGCGGAAAAACTGGTCGACGCCGCCGCCAAACGCGGTGCCGAACTTCGGCTGGCGCTGACGCGCATGGTTCCGGGCTATGAATTGATGAAAGAGGTTCGCGGCAAGGGACTGATGATCGGCGTGGAATTCGGTCCGCCGAAGTCGATGCGGCTGAAGGCGTCGTGGAACATTCTCGAAACCGCCAACAAAGGCCTATTCTGCCAGCTCATTACGGTGCCGCTGTTCAAGGAACACAAGATCCTGACCCAGGTCTCCGGCCACGGCAGCCACACCATCAAGCTGTTGCCGCCGCTGACCATCACCGAAGAGGATTGCACCTGGATCGAGACGGCGTTCGATTCGGTCATCGCCGCCAGTCACAAGGTTCCCGGTGCGATCTGGTCGTTGGGCAAGACGCTGGTCGACAACGCCGTGCGGAAGTCGGCGTAAGCGCGCGATTATGTGCCGGTCCGTAATTCGGTCGTCTCGCAGCAGTCGGTTCCTTAGCCTGCTCTTGTCTCGAACGCCCTTAAGGCCTGGAGTAGGAGTTTAGGCGATTCCTGCGCAACGCAGTGACCGACTCCATCGAAAGTCCACTGGCTCACGACTGGAATCAGTGCGACGGCCCTTGATGCCATCTCTTTGTAGATTGGTGCAGACCGTTCGGCGGTGGCGACACACACGGGACAGTCGATCTCGGACAGCTGGACGAACGGATTACCGCGTTCGTCGCCAGTATAGACCTGCTCCATCGCTTCGAAGATCGGCAGCAGCATGGCAGCTTCGATCTCCGGCCTGCAGAGCAGCCGCACCCGGCCGTCCTGTAGCGTCTCGAAGCCGTGCCGTACGTATTCCCAAAGCGCGCGCTCGGACCAGTCCGCAAACGCAGGTGCGGCGCGAAAGCGCTGGAACGCAGCGGCGCCGCTGTCGAACTCGACTTGGCGGCGCAGCACTCCCTGCACGAAGGCTGCCCCTTTATCGCTCAACCGCGCACCGTCGGCCCGGTCCGCGCGTGGATCCATGATGGTTGGCTCCATCACGAACAGACGCGAGAAGCGCTGGGGAAGGAGCCTCGCGGCGAGCAGAAGGTCAGTGGCTCCGGCGCTGTGTCCGACGCCAAAGATGTCGGACAGGTCGAACGCCTCGATCACCGCACACACGTCCGACGCAAAATCCAGGAAGTGATACTGGTCGGCCGCCGGCTTGTGGCTCGCGCCGTGGCCACGGCGGTCGAGCGCATAGACGGTATGGCTGGAAGCAAGCGTGCTCGCCACCTCGTCCCAGACCTCGGCGACGAAGCCGGTGCCGTGTACCAGTAGTGCAGGCGGCTTGCTCGAGTCGGCCTCGCCCCATCGCGTAAGCGCGATGCGCCCACCGGCATGTTCGACCCAAATTCGATGTCGGTTCACCATGAAGTGCGCCGCTATCGCGCATCTTCAAGAATCATGGCGGCGCCTTGTTCGGCAATCATCGCGGTTGGGGTGTTGGTATTCCCGGAAGTTATCGTCGGCATCACGGAGGCATCGACCACGCGAAGTCGTGCAAGTCCGTGAAACCGCAGCCGTTCGTCGACCACGGCCATCGGGTCGCTTGCCGCCCCCATCTTCGCGGTTCCCACGGGGTGAAAAATCGTGGTGCCGATATCGCCGGCGGCCTTCGCCAGCGACGCATCGTCGTCGCCGACCGATGGGCCTGGCAAAAATTCGAGGGGATGATACGGCGCCAGCGCGGGCTGCTTCATCAGGCGGCGCGTGGTGCGGATGGCGTCGGCGGCGACCTGGCGGTCTTCGCCGGTCGACAGATAGTTCGGCGCGATCGAAGGCGCCTGATCCGCCTGCGCTGAGCGAATGCGTACGGTCCCGCGCGACGTCGGCTGCAGATTGCATGCGCTCACCGTGATCGCGGGGAAGCGGTGCAAGGGATCGCCGAACTTGTCGAGCGACAGCGGCTGCACGTGGAACTGGATGTTGGCGCGCTCCCGATGCCGATCGGAGCGCGTGAAAATCCCGAGCTGCGACGGCGCCATGGTCAGCGGGCCACGGCGGCGGAAGGCATAATCGAGGCCCATCAATCCGCGCCTTACCAGCGAATAATAGGTCTCGTTGAGCGTGCGAATGCCCTCCACCTTATAGATCGCGCGTTGCTGCAGATGGTCCTGCAGATTGCGCCCGACGCCTTGCCGGTCGAGCACAGTCTCGATCCCAAGCGGTGCCAGCCACTCCGCCGGCCCGATGCCTGAGCGATGCAGTACTTGCGTCGATCCGATCGAGCCGGCGCACAGGATCACTTCGCCCCTGGCGCGCGCCTCGACGATCTCGCCGCCCTGCATGAAACGCACGCCGACGGCGCGGCCGTTCTCGACAATCAGACGATCGACCAGCACGTCTTTTTCGAGGCGCAGATTGGGGCGCTTCAACGCGGGCTTCAGGAAGCCTCGCGCGGAAGACCAGCGGCGTCCGCGCTTCTGATTGACGTGGAAATAGCCGACGCCCTCATTGTCGCCGGTGTTGAAATCCGGAATTCTTGGGATACCCATTTCTGCCGCCGCATCGCCGACCGCGTCCAGAATTGTCCAGGACAGCCGCGGTGCTTCGATCCGCCAGCCGCCGCCGACGCCATGATGCTCGCTGTCACCGAGGAAATGATCTTCGAGCCGCCGGAACGCGGGCTTTACGTCATCCCAGCCCCAACCCGAAAGGCCGAGCTGACGCCAGTGATCGTAGTCGGCGGCCTGTCCGCGCATCGAGATCATCGCGTTGATGGCGGATGAGCCGCCGATCACCTTGCCGCGGGGATAGGCCAGCGAGCGGCCGTTGAGACCGGCTTCCGGCTCGGTCCTGAACATCCAGTCCGAACGGGGATTGCCGATCGCGAAGAGATAGCCGACCGGGATATGGAACCAGATCCAGTTGTCGTTGCCGCCGGCTTCCAGGATCAGGACGCGGTTGGTGGGATGGGCAGATAGCCGGTTGGCGACGATGCAGCCGGCGGTGCCCGCGCCGACGACGATATAGTCGAAATCACCTTCAAGCTGCTTCATAAGTCATCACCGGACAGCCCCCATCTTGGGCACTAAAGGCCATACCGTCACCGCCGCCCGCTGTACAGCGCGGGAGTGTTGGGCGGATCACGGGTGCATGCTAGACAGGGCAAAGCACCCAAACCCATAACCGAGAATTCCCATGCCCATCGTCAATCGCGTCGCCGATCTGCAACCCGATATTCAGGCCTGGCGCCGCGATATCCATCAACATCCCGAATTGCTGTACGACGTGCATCGCACTGCGGCATTCGTGGCGGACCGCTTACGGGAATTCGGTTGCGACGAGGTGGCAACCGGGCTCGGCCTCACCGGCGTCGTCGGCGTCATCAAGGGCCGCAAACCTGCCGGCAAGGGCGATATCAGGGTTATCGGGTTGCGCGCCGATATGGATGCGCTGCCGATCGAGGAAGAGACCAATCTTGCCTACGCGTCCAAAACGCCGGGCAAGATGCACGCCTGCGGCCATGACGGGCATACCGCGATGCTGCTGGGCGCGGCGCGTTATCTGGCGGAAACGCGGAATTTCGCAGGCGATGCGGTCGTGATCTTTCAGCCTGCGGAGGAGGGCGGTGCGGGAGCCGCCGCCATGATCAAGGACGGCCTGATGGACCGCTTCGCCATCGATCAGGTCTACGGCATGCATAACGGTCCGGGAATTCCGGTCGGTTCGTTCGCTATCCGGCCGGGTCCGATCATGGCTGCGACGGATTCCATCGATATCCGGATCGAAGGGCTGGGCGGACATGCGGCGCGCCCGCACAAATGCATCGATTCCGTTCTGGTCGGCGCGCAACTGGTGACCGCCTTGCAGTCCATCGTCTCGCGCACCGTCGATCCGCTGGAGTCCGCGGTTATTTCGATGTGCGAGTTCCATGCCGGCAACGCGCGCAACGTGATCCCGCAAACCGCCGAGCTGAAGGGCACCGTCCGTACATTGACGGCGGAAGTGAGGGAACTGGTCGAGAAGCGGGTCCGCGAGGTGGTCGCGGGCGTGGCGCAGATGACGGGCGCCAAGATCGATCTGGAATACGAACGCGGCTACCCGGTGGTGGTCAACCATGCCTCGCAGACGGATGTCGCGACGCAGGTGGCGAAGGAAATCGCCGGCGACGCCAACGTTCATGAGATGCCGCCGCTGATGGGCGCGGAAGATTTCGCCTATATGCTGGAACAGCGGCCGGGGGCGTTTATTTTCTGTGGCAATGGCGACAGCGCGGGGCTGCATCACCCCGCCTACAATTTCAACGACGACGCGATTGTTTTCGGCACGTCGTACTGGATCAAGCTGGTCGAGAACACGCTGGCGGCGTGACGCCATACGCGTCGTTCCCTACGCCCACATCAAGCCATACTAAGCCGAAAGGCCTGCGCGGTACGCAGGCCTTTCTATTTCGCGTCCACCGCCAATCGCGGGCGGCCTCGACGTCTCAGAACAGATGCGAGAACAGCACGTAGAGGCCAGCGGACAAGCAGATCGCCGCCGGGAGCGTCAACACCCAGGCCATCAGCAGGTTGCGGATCGTCGCCATTTGCAAGCCTGAGCCATTGGCCGCCATGGTTCCGGCGACGCCGGAGGACAGTACATGGGTCGTTGAGACCGGCAGGCCGAATACGTCGGCAGCACCGATGGTGGCGGCAGCGACCAGTTCTGCGGAGGCGCCCTGCGCATAGGTAAGATGCGACTTCCCGATCTTTTCGCCGACGGTGATCACAATGCGTTTCCACCCGATCATGGTGCCTAGGCCGAGCGCGATCGCTACCGCGATCTTCACCCAGGTCGGGATGAACTTCGTCGCGCTGTCGAGCGAGCCTTTGTAGGCATTGAGCGTGGCGATATCTTCCTTGCTCAACGTGCTTTCCTTGTCCTTCATCAGGAACCGGATCGCCTCGGACGTCAGGTACATGTCGTTACGGGTATTGCCGACTGCTTCGGCGGGGACCTTGTTGAGCGAGCCGTATTTCTGCACCTGATCGCCGACGTCCTTCACGAGCACCGCCAGCGAAGGAAAGGTGCCTTCAGTGATCTTGTGCTGCGATACATATTGGGTCACGGCCGGGCGCGGATCGCCGATAATACTATGGCCGGCGCCCTTGGCGGCGACGACAGTCGCCGCTGCGGTGGAAGCCTTCTGGAACTGCGCCACCTGCGATTCCGGCAGGGCGCGGTTCAATGCGTAAGCCGTCGGCACGGTGCCGATCAGGATCAGCATGATCAGGCCCATGCCCTTTTGGCCGTCGTTGGAACCGTGCGCGAAGCTCACGCCGGTGCAGGTCGCAATCAAAATGCTGCGGATCCACAATGGCGGCGCCTTGTTACCCTCGGGCGCGGCGTAGAGCGCGGGATTGCGAACGATAAACTTCAGCACCAGCAGCAGGATCGCGGCCATGCAGAAGCCGAACAACGGCGAGAGCAAAAGCGCGTAACCGATTTCGGTCGCTTTGGTCCAGTCGACACCCGAGGTGCCATCGCGGCCGCGCATAACTGCGTTGGCAACGCCGACACCGATAATCGACCCGATCAACGTGTGCGAGCTGGACGCCGGCAGGCCGAAATACCAGGTTCCGAGATTCCAGATGATGGCCGCGATCAGAAGGGCGAAAACCATCGCGAAGCCCGCGCTGCTTCCGACCTGAAGAATGAGCTCCACCGGCAAAAGCGAAACGATGCCGAACGCGACCGCACCGCTCGAGAACAAGACGCCGAGGAAGTTGAAGAACCCTGACCACATCACGGCGAATTCGGCCGGAAGCGAGTGGGTATAGATCACGGTCGCAACTGCGTTGGCGGTGTCGTGGAAGCCGTTCACAAACTCAAATCCAAGCGCGATCAATAGCGCGATGAACAGCAGAAGGTATGGAAGATAGGTGGTGACCTTGGTGCCCGTGGCGTCGATGTCGACGTAAATGCTGTAGGCGACAAAAAGCGCGCCGGCCGCGAGAATGCCGAAAAACAGGATCATCGTCAGGGGGTTGAAGCCCTTATCGAGATTGGGCCGCGCGGCTGGCTGGACCGGCCCACCTTGGTCCATCGTCTGATTGAGTGCAAAATCGGTCATGCTGACGCCCCTCGATACAGTGAGCGCTAATCTTTGACCGACGGATTTGAAGGTTGGATGACAGCCGCGGCAGATTTCCAAATCGCTTAGCCACCGATCGAGCCAGGCCGGGAAAGAGCGCGGGCCAATCCGCAAAGCGGCCTCCGGCGCGTCCTTTTGAAATCGCTGGAACATTGCTCGTGAGATGGCGTTGAGACGCGGGAAACGTCCCGTCTCTCACCAACATCTCACCAATGGAGTGTGCCATGCCCGGCAAGGACAAACACCTCAACGACCTCTTCCTCGACACCCTGAAGGATATCTATTTTGCCGAAAAGCAGATTTTGAGGGCGCTGCCGAAAATGGCGAAGGCCGCCCAATCCGACAAGTTGCGTGCGGCATTCGAAAAGCATCACGGCGAGACCGAAGGTCAGGTCGAGCGCCTCGAGCAGATTTTTGAATTGATCGACAAACCGGCCCGCGGCAAGACCTGCGATGCGATCCAGGGCATCCTCGACGAGGGCAAGGAGATCATGGACGAATATAAAGGCTCTGAGGCGCTGGATGCCGGCATGCTTGCCGCGGCCCAGGCCGTCGAGCACTACGAAATCTCCCGCTACGGTACGCTGAAGCAATGGGCCAACCAGCTCGGCATGAAAGACGCGGTTCGGCTGCTGGATGAAACCCTGCAGGAGGAGAAAAAGACCGACGAAAGTCTGACGACACTTGCCGAGGCGGCGGTGAACCTCGCCGCGGCGGCTTGAGCGAACATGCCGCCGGCGGCTTCGTTGTCGCCGGCGGCACATGCGCCGTACATACCGACGTTATCTTAATGAGCGCGCACGTTTGGCGCGTCTCGAAGGATCGACCGCACCAATCTTGTCGAAGACGGCTCGCACCGCGATGACGGCGAAGCCGGTACGCGGAGATGATGAGTTCAACTCAAGCCGCGCGCGCCGATTTTCTCAGGGTCGCCGCGGCAATCCTGAAATCATCGACGAAGCGCTCGTATTCCCGCGCCTTGGCGTCGGCATCCGGCACCCGCAACAGATAGGACGGATGCACCGTCACCAGCGCCTTGATCACGTCCTCGAGATC
>Ga0193743_1003382_pt1 | contig 10705 bp, 13 predicted proteins | sample L2c2metaG_FD_143038 | JGI IMG/M metagenome (GOLD analysis project Ga0193743, IMG submission 143038) | Soil microbial communities from a riparian zone of the East river system, Colorado, United States - L2c2 | ecosystem: Environmental > Terrestrial > Soil > Riparian zone | place: USA: East River...
CATCATCGCCGCGTGCGGTCCCGCAAGTGCGCGAGTCAGATCGACCACGACGGTTCCCTCGAGTGGGCCGGTTCTGCCTGTCGTATTCAAGGGCGTCCTATTCAAGGGCATGTCTTCACGATCCTTCTGTCCAACGACTGAGGAGGAGGGCCCCCAACCTCAGTGGCCCGATGGCCTAGTGGCCTATCCAATTCTATTGGACCAATGCGATCGCCCTTTGTCAACAGGCAAACAGCATCAAATCCGCTGATCAGCGATTTGCAGGTGGACCATGGCGGCGCACGAGGGTCACGTGCGCCGCTGTCCGCTACGTGGCGGTCAGAGCCAGCCGGGAAGCACGAGCAGCGCCCAGGCGATGAGCGGACCGATGGCGACGACCAACGCGCTGTACTTCAGGATCTGCTTGTAGAAGGCGTCGCGGTCGACTTCCTGGGCGTTCGCGAGCACCAGCGCCCCGTTGGTCGAGAAGGGACTGACGTCCACGATGGTCGACGAAATGGACAGTGCGACGATCACTCCGACGGCTCCGATGTCACCCGCCAACAGGAACGGAACCGCCAAGGGAATGGTGACGCCCAGGATCGCCGTCGACGATGCGAAGGCGGAGACGATACCGCCGATGTAGCAGAGAAGCAGCGCTACCAGCAGGGGTATACCGATGCCGGCCACACCGTTGCCGACCCAGTCGACGGTGCCTGCTTCTTGGAGGACACCGACGAACGTGAGAACCCCTCCGATGAGCAGAACCGTCGACCAGCTGATCTGACTGATCGCCCCTTTCTGCGCCTTCGGCGAGGCCAATGCCAGGATCACCGCGACCGTCATCGACACGAAGCCGACATCAAGATCGAGAATCAGCGCGAACACGGCCAGCGATGCCAACCCGATGAGCGTCAGGATCTGTTCGAACGAGATCGCCTTGACCGCGGTCGGCAGTGGCGGAGCGTTCTCGACGGTGACGGTTTGGGACGGCGACGTCGTCGTCGTCGTGCCGAAACTACGCATCGTCGTCGCAGGCGACTTCCCGCCGCCCACTGCGCCGGTGTCGCCGTCAGGCCGAGTTCCGTCCTCGTCGTGGACACTGCGCCCGATGAGTGCGCGGCCGCCGAGAAATACGAAGAGCAGCACACCGATCGCCGCGTTGAACAGCAGACTTCCCAGGAAGAGCGTCAGGGGACTGTTGGTGAGACCCGCTTTGTCGGCGATGGTGTTGACCGTGACGCCGTAGATGCTGATCGGCGAGAATCCCCCGGCCTGCGCGCCGTGGATGACCATCATGCCCATCAGCAGCGCATTGATCTTGTACCGGGCGGCGAATCCAAGCGCGATCGGGGCCACGATGGCGACGGCGGCGGGCCCAAGGGCTCCAATCGAGGTCAGGACGCCGGTGATGCCGAACATCACCCACGGAATCAAGGCCACCCGGCCACGGACGAGGCGGACAGCACCACGTACCAGTAGGTCGACAGTGCCATTGTTCTGCGCGATCGCGAACAGGTACGTGATGCCGACCAGGGTCAGAAACAGGCTGCTGGGGAATCCGCCGATGATCTGATCGGCGTCCATGCCGACGGCAAGGGTGCCGACGGCGAACGCGGCGACGAAGCCCAGTGCCCCCATGTTCACCGGCAGCACCGTTGCTGCGATGAACATGACGACCAACGCAAGAATGGGGATCAATTCGGTCGGCATCGAAGGTCTCCGGTTCGTATCGGTGGCACCCGAGCGGCTACCCGGGATCCGAGTGGCCAATTGGACTGGCCACTGAGTCACTTGCACCTAATCAGTGAACTGGGTCACTGTCAAGACCTGATGTGCTGCTGATTACCCGCACACACACCGCTACTCTGATGGAGCAGAGGAACAGAGAGTGGGTGACACAGTGGCTGAGCAAATTCGGCCGGTGAGCCGGCCAAGGCTGTACGAAGTGATCGTCGAGCAACTCTGCGAGCACATCGCCTCCCGGGACATGCAACCTGGCGACCGGCTACCGCCAGAACGCGAACTGGCGGCGCAGTTGGGCGTGAGCAGGGCATCGTTGAGTCAGGCGCTGGTTGCCCTCGAAGTGCAAGGGATCCTGTCCGTGCGCCACGGTGACGGCGCCGTGATGGTCCGGCGCCCAGTCGGTGATGCCGCGATTCGAGCACTCCGCGAACATGCCGACCGAATACCGGAGGTCATCGAGGCCCGAGAAGCGCTGGAGGTGAAGCTCGCCGAGCTGGCGGCCGAGCGTCGCACCGATGCGGAGATGGCAGCGATCGACGATGCACTCGCGATCATGACCGTCGAGATCACCGAGGGAGATCGCGGCGTAACGGGAGACGAACAGTTCCACCACGCCGTCACGGTCGCAGCGCATTCGCCGCTACTCGCACGCCTCATGGAGGAGATCGCCGAACTGATCCGTGAAACACGAATCGAGTCGCTCTCGCAATCCGACCGGCCGCGCGCGTCCCTCGAGGGGCACCGGCGGATCGCAGAGGCAGTGCGCAGGCAGGATCCGATCGACGCCGGCCGCGCCATGGCCGAACACATCCGACTTGTCTCCGATGTAGCCCTTCTCCGCGCCGAAGGATGAGAACGAATAGGGCGATTCAGCCCGCGGTGTAACTTTTCGCCGCGACCACCCGTCCTTGAATGCAGGTATCCACTGCCAATTCAAGGAGCGCACCATGACAAACCCAACCGCAGTAGTCGTCACCGGGGCGACCGGAAACGTCGGCCGGCCGCTGGTCACCGAACTCGCCGAAGCCGGCATCGAGGTCAGGGCGGTCACCCGCAATCCCGACACCGCAGACTTCCCGTCCGGCGTCACGTCATTCGACTCCGCGTTCGCGGCGCTGCCCGGCGCGCGTGCGGTGTTCCTCAACTCGCGCGCACTCGGGGAGTCGATGGCCCCGACGGTCGCCGCGGCACGCGCCGCCGGAGTGACGCGACTGGTCGCGCTGTCCGCCATCAACGCCGACGACGACTTCTCCCGCCAACCGTCCCGCTTCAGGGGCGACCGCAACAAGGAGGTCGATCAACTCGCCGCCGAATCCGGCCTGGAGTGGATCAGCCTGCGCCCCACGGTGTTCGCGTCGAATTTCGCCGGCATGTGGGCGCCCCAGATTCGCGGTGGTGACGTGGTCGGCGGCCCATACGCGTCGGCGTCCACCGCGGCGATCGCCGACGTCGACATCTCCGCCGTCGCCGCGCACGCCCTGCTGACCGATGAGCTGGTGGGAAGGCGGGTCCCGATGACCGGACCGGAGGCGCTCACCAACACCCAGATGGTCGAGGTCATCGGCACCGTGCTGGGCCGTCCCCTGCGCTATCAGGAGGCACCGCCAGAACTGGTGCGGCAGCGCTTCATCGGTCTGGGCTTCGGGGCCGATTTCGCCGACGCGTACATGGCCCTGCTGGCCGAGACGGTCGACCGGCCTGCGTTGGTGACCCATGACGTGGAGAAGATCCTCGACCGGCCTGCCACCTCGTTCGCACAGTGGGTGTCCGATCACCGCCACCTGTTCACGGCGTAGGAGACAGCCGTGTCTGAACCACAGCCACCGCGCTGGCTGAAGCGGATGAACAAGGTGGTGGTCGCGATGCAGCGACTGGGAATCCCCGCTGGGCCGTCGATGGTGCTGACCGTGCCCGGCCGCAAATCCGGCAAACCGCGCAGCACGCCGATGACGCCGTTCGACCATGACGGCGGTCTGTACACCGTGGCCGGGTATCCCGGCGCCGACTGGGCGGCCAACGCCCGAGCGGCGGGCCTGGGCACGCTCACGAGGGGCCGCCGGTCGCGTCGGGTCAGAATCGTCGAGTTGCCCGCCGACGAATCCCGGCCGGTACTGCGGGCATTCGCGGTCAAGGTGCCCGTCGGCGTCGGGTTCGCCAAGCGCAGCGGGCTCGTCGTCGACGGCACGCCCGACGAGTTCGAGGCGCTGGCTGGACGATTGGCGGTGTTCCGGTTCGATCCCGCCTAGAACGCCCGCCCGGGGTCACGTCCCTCCGCGAGCAGACGCAAAAGTCCCGCGAAACGCCGAAATTCAGGCACGTTTGCGTCTGCTCGCAGGAAATTCAGCCGTCAGACCGTCGACACCGTGCCACCGTCGACCACCATGTCGGTCCCGACCACCGACGACGCAGCGTCGGACACCAGGAACCCGATCACCTCGGCGATCTCCTCCGGTCGTGCCGGGCGGCCCAACGGGATCCCGCCGAGCGAGTCCATCAGCGTCAGCAGCGCGGTGGCCTCGTCCGTGCCTCCCGCGGCGGCGATCCGCTCGACGAGCGCATCGGCCGCGCCGGTCTGGATGAAGCCGGGCGACACGGTGTTGACCCGAATCCCCTTCGGCGCCAACTCGTTGGCCAGGCCCTTGCTGTACGCGCGAAGGGCGGCCTTGGCTGCCGCATAGCCGAGTGTGCCGTCGTACAACGGCATCCGGCTCTGGATGGACCCGACGTGGACGATCGCTCCCGCACCGGCCTCGATCATGGCGTGCACCAGGGCGCGGTCGAGTCGGACGGCGCCGAGCAGGTTCAGCTGCAGCTCGTCGAGCCAGTGCTGGTCGGTCAATGCCGCGAATCCGCCTGCGGGCGCGGCTGATCCACCGGCGACGTGGACCAGGATCTGTGCGCCGCCGATCCTGGACACGTGGTCCGCGACGGTCTCGGCGCCCTCGCGGGTGGTGATGTCGGCTGCGACGAAGTCGTCGGCTTCGGCCGGTCGGTGGCGCGCGACGACGGTCGTCGCTGCTCCGGCTGCGCGCAGTCGGGCCACGACGGCGGCACCCGCACCCTTGCTCCCTCCGGTGACCACGGCTCGGCGGCCGTCGAGGTTAATCACGCCGGCCCGCCGCGGTCGGACCGGAAGATGGGCCAGCACAGGTCGGTCTCCCACCGCGACGAGTCGTCGGTGTCCCAGGCGAATCGCACGTAGTACTCGCGCAGGGGACCCTCGACGCTGATCTCGTGTCGGGTCGCGTAATCGCCGAGTGCACCGTAGGCGAGGTCGACGTCGTCGTGCGGACCCTGGTGTCGTACCACGACGAGTTCTGCTGCAGGGACGGTGAATTCCCGTACCCGACCGCCCGCCCGGATGTTGCCGGCAACCGGGATGAACACGGTGACCGGGCCGCGGTCCTCGGCGAAGACGTCGAACCCGTAGAGGCCACCGGGCGGGCCGGTGGCCTCGAGGCCCTGCTCCCGCACCGTGTCCTGCAGTTCGGCGATCGCGCTCTGCCACCAGGACACCAGGTCGTCGCGATCGACGTCGGCGTGCACCGCGATCGACGGCACGGCGGGCACGCTGCGATGCTCCAGTGCGGCCCCGCCGCCCGGCCGGTCGAGGATGTCACGCAGCGCCTTGACGGCGTCGCGAGTCTCGGCCAGCCGGGCCTCCAAACGGCCCAGGTGGACACTGATCATGGCGTTGCGATCGTCGGGGTCGGCGGCGAGCACCGAGCGCACCTCGGGGATCGGCATGTCCAGGCCCCGCAGCCGGCGCACCACCTGCGCGGTGCGCACCTGGTCGTGCGAGTAGTAGCGGTAACCGGTGGCCGGGTCGACGTGGTGTGGCTCGACCAGTCCGACGTCGTGGTAATGCCGCAGCGTCTTGACGCTCAGCTGCGTCATCCGCGAGAAGTCACCGATCGAGACCACGTCAGCAGGCATGCATCCAGTCTGGAGTCTCCCGCTACGGAAGAGTCAAGCGGCCGTTGCGCGGCGCACGGCGATGTCGCCGGACCCGGTGCGGGCATGCACGAGGAGGGTTTCGTCACCGTCGGCGGGACCATCGGCGGATTCAAGGCCATTGCTGACCGTGCCGGACTTGGTCTGCAGGTTCAGTTGGGCCGCGGTGCCCTCGGCGATGCCGACTCGGACCTCGCCGCTGGCGGACTGTGTCGAGACGTTGCCCTTGACCGCCGTGGCGATGCTGACGGATCCGGAAGCCGTCCGCGACTTCGCATTTCCCCGCAGCTCGCCGACCACGAGCGATCCGCTGGCCGCCTGGAACAACAGATCGCCGTGGAGTTCGCCGATCGTGGCGTCCCCCGAGGCCGTCGAGATCTTCACCGACCCCAGGACGTTGGTCACGTCGATGTCTCCGGATGCGCTGTCCGCCTTCACGCTTCCCGTGACGGTGTCCATCGCCATGTGTCCGCTCGCCGTTGCGAGCTTGCAGTCGGCGAGGGTGCCGTCGACTTGTACGTCGGCGGAGGCCGACGAAGCGTCTAGGCGGGACCCTGAGGGCAACCTGATGTCGATGGTGACCGCTCCCCCGCGGCCCAAGTGAATGAATCGCCTGCCTGCCGCGACCTTCAACGTGCCGTTGTTGAAGTCGACGCGCGTCTGCTCGGCGATCTTGACATCCGAGGGCTTGTTCGGGTCTCGGGGCAGGACCTCGACGACGGTGTCGTCGCGGTCCGTCGCCGTAAGGCGGACGGTGCCGGCGACCACCTCGACGACGGCCGTGATGGGTTCGGGTGTCTGGAACGTTGACATCATCTCTCCTCTTGTTGACACAGCGGATTGCTGACTCAGCGGACCCATCCGCTGAAGTTCTTGTCGGAGGCGCCATGCGAGCGCCCTCGCATTGCTCGTGCGTCCGAGCCCAGGGCGCCGGTGATGGCGCGCACCATCCAGGCGTTGACCGACAGTCCTGTGCCGCGGGCGGCCGCATCGACTCCGGTTCTGAGGTTCTCCGGCAGCCGGAGCGTCACCCGCCACGTGCCACCGTCGTCGAGGTCGCCAGGTGCGGCCACCTCGGCGACCTCCGCGGCCGGCTCGTCGGGGGCCGGCGTCACGGTGAACGCCGGGTCACGCCCGCGCAACCGCACGTCGACCGATCCAGGCGCCAGCTCCCGGGTGATCTCCTCGGCCGCGTCGGACAAGGCCTCCAGTAGTGCCAGGCGGATCGCCGACTCGAGCGGCGCGCTCAGCCGATCGGCCAACGCCGCGGCGTCGGCGCCGCCGGCTCCTGCGGCGACGTTCAGCTCGTGCCGGACGGAGTCGACGTAAGGCTGCAAGTCCATGACGTCATGGTGACATCACTATGACGTCATCGCAAGTGTCAGCGTGGTGTCGGCACCGTATTGCCAGGTCAGGCCGCCGGCGGGAAGTGCTCGATCCAGTGCCGCGCGATGTCGACCCGGCGGGCGATCCACACCTTGTCGTGGGACTGCACGTGATCGAGGAACCGCTCCAGTGCCGCGACGCGGGCCGGGCGGCCGACCAGGCGGCAGTGCAGCCCGATCGACAGCATCTTCGGGGCGCCCGCGACCCCCTCGGCGTACAGCACGTCGAACGCGTCGCGCAAATACGTGAAGAAGTCCGTGCCGCTGGGGAATCCGCTCGTCGAGACGAACTTCATGTCGTTGGTGTCCAGCGCGTACGGCACGACGAGATGGTCCGTGCCTTCGACGCGCGTCCAGTAGGGCAGGTCATCGGCGTAGGAGTCGGAGTCGTAGAGGAAGCCGCCGTGCTCGACGACCAGTCGGCGGGTCTGTGGCGAATCCCTGCCGGTGTACCAGCCCAGCGGCGCCGCGCCGGTGAGCGTCGTCAGCAGCGTAACCGCTTCGGCCATGTGTTCCCGCTCGATCTCGGGTTCGACGAGCTGGTAGCTCAGCCACCGCAGACCGTGGCAGGCGATCTCGTCACCGCGGGCCGTGAACGCGGCGACCGCCTCGGGGTTGCGGGCCAGCGCGACCGCGACACCGAAGACCGTCAGGGGCAACCCGCGCCGGTCGAACACCCGCAACACCCGCCACAGTCCGGCGCGCGAACCGTACTCGTAGAGCGACTCGAGGCTCATGTGCCGATTCGGAAATGACTGCGCGCCAATGACTTCGCTCAGGAACGTCTCGGATCCGTCGTCGCCGTCCAAGACGTTGTTCTCGGCGCCCTCCTCGTAGTTGAGGACGAACTGCACCGCGATGTTGGCGCCACCGGGCCAGCGCGGGTCGGGCGGGTTGGGCCCGTAGCCGATCATGTCGCGCGGGTAGTCGTCCGTCGTCGGCGTCATGGTGGGATTGTCGCAGCGGATCAGCGCACTTTCGCAATGACCGTTTCGGCGAACCGCTCGATGGGCCCGCGCAACGACGCAACATCGCCTGGCACGCCGTCGACGGCTCCCAGCCACGGTGCGCACATCACCGCGGTGATGCCGATGTCCTCGGCCCGGCTGTACAGATCGGGACTCGGCACGTCCAGAAGGGCGAGCATGATCTCGAACGGCTCCTCGGCGCGCCCGTACTCGCGGCGCAGGGCATGCAGTCGTTCGACGTAGCCCACCGCGTCGTCCCAGACGTATGCGGTGCCCACCCACCCATCGCACAATCGCGCCGCACGGCGCAGTGCCGCCTCGGACTCGCCGCCGCACATGATCGGCACCGGCGCGGACCAGAACTGCATCGCCCCAGCCTGCCGCACCGGGGTTTTCCTTACGCGGATTGCGGGCAAGATCAGGTCATGCCCACGTTGCTGTGGTTCCGTCGCGACCTGCGCCTGAACGACCTGCCGCCGGTGCTCAACGCGGCGCGGGCCGACGGGGAGGTGCTCGCCTGCTACGTGTTGGACCCCCGGCTGCGGGCGTCGGCCGGGCCGCGGCGGCTGCAGTACCTCTACGACTCACTGCGGGAACTCCGAGATGCTCTGGACGGCCGGCTGCTGGTCACCCGCGGCCGGCCCGAGACCCGAATCCCCGCGCTGGTCAAGCAGACCCACGCGACGGCGGTGCACGTGTCGGCCGACTTCTCGCCCTTCGGCCTGCGTCGCGACGTGGCGGTGCGCGAGGCGCTGGGCAAGGTGTCGGGCGGTGTGCCGCTCGAGGAGTCGGGGTCACCGTATCTGGTGTCGCCGGGCCGGGTCACCAAGGATGACGGCACCCCGTACAAGGTGTTCACCCCGTACTACGCGGCGTGGCGGGAGCACGGCTGGCGCGCACCCGCCAAGACGGGGCCGAAGTCTGCGCAGTGGATCGACCCGGCGGACGTCGACGGGGGCTTCGATGTGCCGAAGGGCGACGTCGAACTCGACATCCCTGCCGGGGAGACCGCGGCGCGCAAGGCGTGGAGGAAGTTCGTCGATACGACGCTGAGCGACTACGCCGACGACCGCGATCGTCCCGACCGCGACGGCACCAGCAGGATGTCGGCGCACATCAAGTTCGGCACCATCCACCCCCGCACCATGGCGGCCGATCTCGGCAACGGGCAAGGTGCCCAGGCGTATTTGCGCGAGCTGGCATTCCGCGACTTCTACGCCGGGGTGCTCTACGAATGGCCACACAGCGCGTGGTGGAACTGGAACACGTCATTCGACCGCATCGATGTCGACGACGATCGCGACGCGAAGCAGCGGCTCGAGGCGTGGAAGGCGGGCCGCACGGGCTACCCGATCGTCGACGCGGGCATGCGGCAATTGGCCGAGACTGGCTACATGCACAACCGGGTGCGGATGATCGTCGCCTCGTTCCTGGTCAAGGACCTGCACCTGCCGTGGCAGTGGGGGGCGACATGGTTTCTGGAGCAGTTGGTTGACGGCGACATGGCCAGCAACCAGCACGGCTGGCAGTGGGCGGCGGGCTGCGGCACCGACGCCGCACCGTACTTCCGGGTGTTCAACCCGAAGACGCAGGGCAAGAAGTTCGACCCTGACGGGGCCTACGTGCAGCGTTGGGTGCCCGAGTTCGGCACCGCCGACTATCCGGAGCCGATGGTGGACCATGCCGCCGAACGCACCGAGGCGCTGCGCCGGTACCGACAGATCGGCTGAGGCGTTGGGGCCGAGGTACGACGCCGCGTCGTATGTCAGAATTACCCCGACCGCACCCACCGTGAGGAGTAGCCGTGGCCAACACCGAGGTCGAACGACACACCGGCGTCGACGTCGAGGACGTGCCGTCGGCGAACTGGGGCTGGTCCAAGGACAGCCACCGGGCCATCCAGATCGGCGGCATCCTGGCCGGGCTCTTCATCCTCGCCATGCTGCGCGGCAACCACGTCGGCCATGTCGAGGACATCTTCCTCATCGCCTTCGCGATCGTGATCTGGGGCATCGTCTTCCGCGACTGGTGGCTGCGCCGCCGCGGGTGGACCCGCTAGGGGCCAGCGGGCTCAGCGTTGCGCGCCAGCCAGCGGCATCACTTCACCCATGTCGGTGAGGACGCCGGAGAAACTTGCGGCTCTGCGTATCTCGACGAACGAGCGGATCATCGCATCGGTCACCTCGTGCGGATCGTCGGTCGTCAGATCGTCGGTGAGCACGGAGATGTTCAGTTGGTCGACGTAACTCCACACGGTGATGTTCATGTCGCTACCCGCCGCGAGTGGACCGACAGAGTAGATCTCTGCGATGGTCGCGCCGCCGATCGTTCCCCGGTCGCGCGGACCGGGCACGTTGGAGACGGTGAGGGTCATGATCGCGCTCGACTCCATGCGCTTGGACTGCCACCGGAAGACCTGGGGCCCGACTGACGGCGGCAGGTAGTTCAGCCAGGAGGCCACCAGCTTCGGACCGAGTAGGTGGTGGTTCTCCTTGGCCAACAACCACACCGGCGGCATTCGGCCCTGGGCTACCAACCCGGCCAGCTACGCTGCCGCCTGTATCCACCGATGACCAACGCTCGCTCTCGGTGGTGTCGATCATCAGATGCCTGACTTCACTGGCCGGTAACCTACGGAACCGTAGGTTGCGCTACCGTCGGCTAGGACGTCGG
>Ga0193743_1003383_pt1 | contig 10704 bp, 7 predicted proteins | sample L2c2metaG_FD_143038 | JGI IMG/M metagenome (GOLD analysis project Ga0193743, IMG submission 143038) | Soil microbial communities from a riparian zone of the East river system, Colorado, United States - L2c2 | ecosystem: Environmental > Terrestrial > Soil > Riparian zone | place: USA: East River...
ATCGCCGCGCCGCACCACGACGATGCGCGGCGGGTAGTAGCGCGTGCGCAGCTTGCCCACGATCTCCGACAGGGTGACGACGCCCAGCGAGGCAAAGAGAGGCACCCGCGCGACCTGCTCCCATACCCGGAGATACTCGCGCCGCCGTTCCTCCTGCGCGAAGCCGGTGGCGAGCACGCCCGTCATCAGCGCCAGCACCGCGATGCCGGCGATCATCAGCATCGAACCGATGAGCCGCCCGCCAAGCGTGACCGGCACGACGTCGCCGTAGCCCGTCGTGGTGAGGGTGACGACCGCCCACCACATGGCGCCGGGCAGCGAGCCGAACTGCTCGGGCTGCCTCACGCGCTCCAGCATGTGCGCGCCGGTGGCGGCGATCATCAGCAGGATGGCGAACAGGATCAGCACGCTGGCGATCGGCGCGCGCTCGTTCGACACGACGCGGGAAAGCGTGCTGAAGGCCGGCGCGTGCAAGCCGACCTTGAGGATCCAGAGGATGCAGAAGACCGAGGCGGCGTCGGCCCCGGTGATGGCGTAGCCGCCGGCGAACATGAAGGCCGGCAAGACGGCCAGCAAACCGATCAGCCCCTGGATCGACACCGCCCACTGCAGCCGGGCCTTGGTCGGCGTGTCCTGATCGTAGCGCGGCGTTTCCGGTGCGACCCACAGGCGCGTCAGATATTCGACGAGGAAGATGAAGGTGACGGTCCAGATGATGATGCGCAGGATCTGCCGGACATGTCCCTCCAGCTCGTCAACCGACAGCAGGATCACGGCGAACAGGCCGATGCCGAGCACGATCAGATGGAACACCCGCACCTGCCGGGCGGCGGGTGTCGGATCGCTGTAGCGCAGCAGGGCGTAGAGTCGCGCCCGTAAAGTCGGGGCCGTGGCCGTCACGCTGCGACCATAGGCATCCTGGCCTGCGAATTGCAACGCGGGGGAGGCCGGTCTACGGTCGCGCCCGTTTTGCAGGATATGGGTCTGGGTTCAAGGTGGTCAGGGATTTGCGGATTGCCGTCGATATCGGCGGCACGTTCACGGACGTGGTGTCGGAAGAGGACGGGAAGCGGCTGACGCGCAAGCTGCTGACCACGCCGCAGCGGCCCGAACAGGCGGTTCTCGACGGTGTGCGGCTGATCCTGGCCGATGCCGGACGCGGCTTCGACGACGTCGCCGTGTTCGTGCACGGCACGACGCTTGCGACCAACGCGGTGATCGAGCGGCGTGGCGCTCGGACGGCACTGCTGGCCACCGAGGGCTTTCGCGACGTCCTCGATATCGCCAACGAAAGCCGTTACGACCAGTACGACCTCACGATCGAGAAGCCCAAGCCGCTGGTGCCGCGGGCGCTGCGCTTCACGGTGCCCGAGCGCATGGACGTGCATGGCCATGTCCGCCTGGCGCTGGACGAGAAGGCGGTGCGCGACTGCGCGCGCAAGCTCAAGAGCGAGGGCGTGGAAAGCATCGCCGTTGCCTTCATGCATGCCTACGCCAATCCGGCGCACGAGCGGCGCACCCGCGACATCCTGAAGGAGGAGCTGCCCGGCCTCTGGATCACGCTGTCAAGCGAGGTCTGTCCCGAGGTGCGTGAATACGAGCGCACGTCGACCGCGGTCGCCAACGCCTATGTTCAACCGCTGATGGATTCCTATCTCGAGCGCATGCAGGTGGCCCTCGCGGCGGAGAAATTCGCCGGCACGATCTACCTCGTGACTTCGGGTGGCGGCCTCACCGCCATCGCCACGGCGCGGCGCTACCCGGTGCGGCTGGTCGAATCGGGCCCGGCCGGCGGCGCGATTTTTGCGGCGCAGGTGGCGGCGCGCGCCGGCGAGGCGCGGGCACTCAGCTACGACATGGGTGGCACCACGGCCAAGATCTGCCTGATCGACGACTACAGGCCGCACACCGCGCGGCTGTTCGAGGTCGACCGCGCCGCGCGCTTCCTCAAGGGATCGGGCCTGCCGGTGCGCGTGCCGGTGATCGAGATGGTCGAGATCGGCGCGGGCGGCGGCTCGATCGCACGCCTCGATGCCTTGAAGCGCGTGACGGTGGGACCGGAGAGCGCCGGCGCCGAGCCTGGCCCGGCCTGCTACGGCCGCGGCGGCACGCACCCGGCGGTGACCGACGCCAATGTCGTGCTGGGCACCATCGATCCGCATGATTTCGCCGGCGGCAGCATCAAGCTCGATCTTGGCGCGGCCAAGGGCGCGCTGGAACGCGACGTCGCCGAGGGCCTCGGGCTCTCGACCGAAATGGCGGCCTATGCCGTCTACGAGATGGTGTCGGAGAACATGGCGAGTGCGGCGCGCGTGCATGCCGTCGAGCGCGGCTCCGTGGTCAACCAGTACAATCTCATCGCCTTCGGCGGCGGCGCGCCATTGCATGCCGCGCGTGTCGCCGAGAAGATCGGTGTGAAGCGCGTGATCGTGCCGCCGAACGCCGGCGTCGGCTCGGCCGTGGGCTTCCTCGCCGCGCCGGTCTCCTACGAGCTGGTGCGCAGTCGCTACATGAGGCTCGACGCCTTCGATGCAGAGGCCGCTACCGAGCTTCTCAACGAGATGAGCGCCGAGGCGACGGCTCTGGTCGTGCCAGGCGCGCGTGGCATGGCGACCTTCGAGCGCCGTGTGGCTTTCATGCGCTATGTCGGCCAGGGCCATGAGATCGTGGTCGAGCTGCCGCCGCGGCCCTTGCAGGCGTCGGATGCCCAGGCGCTGCGCGAGGCCTATGAGCGCAACTACGCCGTGCTGTTCGAACGCCACATCCCCAACGCCGCCATAGAAATCCTGAGCTGGTCGGCCCAGGTCTCGACCGAGGCCAAGCTGCCGGCCAAGCAGGGGGCTGCGCCCGCCGTGCCGCCGCCCACGCCGGTCGGCAAGCGGCCGGTGTTCGACGGCCGCAGCGGCCGCACCACCGAGGTCCCGGTCTATCGCCGCGGGGCCCTGCCGCCGGGCAGTGCCTTTCCCGGCCCCGCGATCGTCGCGGAGGACGAGACCTCGACCTACATTTCGGCCAGTTTTACCGCGCATATCGATGCCTCCGGCTGTATCGTCATGGACCGCAGGGATACGTGAGGAGAGCATGAGCCAGTCCAACAGCGTCGGCCTGATCGACCTGCAGATCATGTGGAACCGCCTGATCGCGGTGGTCGAGGAGCAGGCGCAGACCCTGATGCGCACCGCCTTCAGCCCGATCGTGCGCGAATGCGGCGACCTCTCCGCGGGTGTGTTCGACATGGAAGGCCGCATGCTGGCCCAGGCCGTCACCGGCACGCCGGGCCACGTCAACTCGATGGCCGAGTCGGTCAAGCACTTCCTGCGCTACTTCCCGATCGAGACGATGATGGCAGGCGATGCCTACATCACCAACGACCCATGGATGGGCACCGGCCATCTCAACGACTTCGTCATCACCACGCCATGCTTCCGCAACGGCAAGCTGGTGGCGCTGTTCTCCTGCACCAGCCATCTCATGGACATCGGCGGCATCGGCTTCGGCCCGGACGCCACCGATGTGTTCATGGAAGGCCTCTACATCCCGATGCTGAAGCTGTTCGACCAGGGCAAGGTGAACGACACCCTGATGTCGATGATCCGGGCCAACACCCGCCTGCCGGTCGACACCGAAGGCGATGTCTACTCGCTGGCCGGCTGCAACGACGTCGGTGCCCGCCGCCTGGTCGAGATGATGGACGAGTTCGGTATCGATTCGCTTGACCAGCTCGGCGATCACATCATTGCCCGTTCGCGCGAGGCCGTGCTGGCCGAGATCGCCAAGCTGCCCAAGGGCACCTGGCACAACGAGATGATGATCGACGGCTATGACGAGCCGTTGACGCTCAAGGCCACGCTGACCATTTCCGAGGGCGGCATCCATGTCGATTACAGCGGCACGTCGCCGGCGTCCGGGCGCGGCATCAACGTGCCGCACGCCTACACCACTGCCTACACGGTGTTCGGCCTGGGCTGCGTGGTCGCGACGCACATTCCCAACAATGCCGGCTCGCTCGAGCCGCTCACCGTGTCGGCGCCGGCGGACACCATCCTCAACGCGCCCAAGCCCAGCGCCGTGGCCTCGCGGCACATCATCGGCCAGATGCTGCCCGACGTCACCTTCGGCTGCCTGCGCCAGGTCGTGCCCGACCGCGTGCCGGCCGAGGGCACGTCGTGCCTGTGGAACATCAACGTGCGCGGCCATGTGAAGGGCGGCGAGGGTGGCAACTACGGCTTCGGCATGGCTATCACCTCGAACGGCGGCACCGGCGCGCGCGCCGACAAGGACGGGCTCTCGGCCACCGCCTATCCCAGCGGCGTGCGTGGCACGCCGGTCGAGATCGCCGAGACCCAGACGCCGCTGATCTTCTGGCGCAAGGAATTCCGCCCCGATTCGGGCGGCGCTGGCCGCACCCGCGGCGGGCTGGGCCAGATCATGGAGATCGAAAGCGGCATCGCCGAGCCGTTCGATCTGCTGGCGGCGTTCGACCGCATCGACTATCCGCCGCGCGGCCGCGACGGCGGCAAGGACGGCGAGGCGGGCTTCGTCGCGCTGAAGTCGGGCCAGACGCTGAAGGGCAAGGGCTTCCAGCTCATCCCGCCGGGCGACCGGCTGGTGGTCATGACGCCGGGCGGCGCCGGGATCGGCAAGCCGGCCGAACGCGATCGCGTGCGGGTCGCCAACGACCTGGCTGACGGGCTGATCTCCGAGGAGACAGCCGACAAAGTGTATGCCTATAAGCCGCCGCGCGCTGCTGAGTAGCGGCGGCCGAGGAGTGGGCCGGGGAATAACTAGCCAATGGGGGCTTCGATGAAGCTGGGACGCAGGAACGCCTTGAAGGCGGGTGTCGGCATGGGCGCGGCTATGCTGGGTGCGCCGGCGATCGCGCAGGCGCAAACGCTGAAGCTGCCGTTGGCCACGGTGTGGCCGGACGGCAATTTCCACACGATCAACGCCAAGAAGTTCGCTGATGAGGTCAAGGCCGGGACTTCCGGCGCCATCGAGATCGACGTGAAGTCGGGCGGTCAGCTCGGCTTCAAGGGCCCCGAGCAGCTTCGCGCCGTGCGCGACGGCCTGGTGCCGATGGCCGACATCCTCAACATCCAGCAGGTCGGCGACGAGCCGATCATGGGCGTCGAGGGCATCCCCTTCATCTCCAACAACATCGAGGAGCTGAAGGTGCTGCACAAGTACCTCCGGCCCGAGTACGAGAAGGTGGCGCTGAAGAACAACCAGACCATTCTCTACATGGTGCCGTGGCCGACGCAGTACCTGCACCTCAAGGCCAAGTGCGAGTCGCTCGATGCCTTGAAGGGCATCAAGATCCGCGTTCCCGACAAGAATGCCCAGGACATGTGCAGCGCGATCGGCATGGCGCCGGCGCTGATCCCGTGGGGCGAGACCATCGCGGCACTGTCGTCGGGCGCCGTCTCCGGCGTGTCGACCTCGTCGGTGTCGGGCGTCGACGGAAAGTTCTGGGAGTTCCTGAAGTTCTTCCACCAGACCAACCACGCCTGGTCGTGCCAGATCGTCACCATCAACAACGACACGTTGAAGAAGATCTCGCCGGCCAACCAGAAGATCATCGTCGATCTCGCCAAGAAGCTTGAGCCGGACTTCTGGCAGACCTCGCTCAAAGCCGACGCCGACAGCAACAAGAAGCTGACCGACGGCGGCATGCAGATCGTGATCCCGCCGCCGCAGATGATGGCCGACCTGCGCAAGAAGACCGAGCCGATGATCGCCGACTTCATCAAGCGCGTGCCGGCCGCCGAGAAGCCGATCAAGGCCTACCTCGTCGAAATGAAGCGCGCGTGAGCGCACACGGCCCGAACCCGAACGCAGGGGCACCCCAGCCCCTGCGTTCCCTGCTCGACGCCATCGACACGCTGGGCCGGCTCGATGGCTGGCTCGGCGCGGCCTGCCTGGTATCGCTGACCTGCCTGATGCTGGGCGAGGTCCTCGTGCGGGCGCTGTCCGACATCTTCCCCTGGGTGCCGGCCGACATTCCGGTCGCCTGGGAATACAGCTCCTACCTGATGGCCGCGGCCTTCACCTTCGGCGCGGCGATGACCCTGCGCGCCGGCGGCCACATCCGGGTCACCCTGGTGCTGGCCCGCGTCACGCCCGCGACGCGGCGCTGGATGGAGACGGTGCTGGCGGCGCTGGGCGTGGCCTTCACCGGCTTCCTCGCCAACGCCATGGTCAACTTCACCTGGCGCAGCTTCTCGTCCGACCAGGTCTCGCTGTCGAGCGCGACGCCGCTCTGGATCCCCCAGGCACTGGTGACGTTCGGCATCTGCCTGCTGGTCCTGCAGTTCGTGGCGCGCTTCTTCCAGGCCCTGCTCGGCTTGCCGCTGGAGGACCTCAATATGCGCGCAGCGTCGGTCGCCGAATGAGCCTGGCGTTGTAGGCGGTGATGCTCGAAATCGTCATCGTCATGTTCGTCGTGCTGTTCGCCTTCCTGGCGGGCGGCCTGTGGATCGGCTGGACGCTCGCGGTCACCGGCACGGTGCTGCTGGCGGTGTTCCGCGACATCCCGCTCGACAAGCTCCTGGCGCAGTACGCCTGGAACATCCTGACGACGCAGGAGCTGCTGGCACTGCCACTGTTCATCGTCATGGGCGAGATCCTGTTCCGCACCCGGCTGTCGCAGTCGCTGTTCCGCGGCCTCTCGCCGTGGGCGGCGCTGCTGCCGGGCCGGCTGCTGCACGTCAACGTCATCGGCTGCACGATCTTCGCCGCCATCTCAGGCTCGTCGGCGGCCACGACGCAGGTCGTCGGCCGCATCTCGCTCGCCGAACTGCTGAAGCGCGGCTATTCCAAGGACGTCGCCGTCGGCTCACTGGCTGGCGCCGGCACGCTGGGCTTCCTGATCCCGCCGTCCAACATCATGATCATCTACGGCGTGCTGGGCGATGTCTCGATCGCCAAGCTGTTCACTGCAGGCTTCATCCCGGGCTTCCTGCTCGCCGCCTGCTTCATGGCCTGGATCATGATCCACACGGCGCTCAAGCCAGACTTGGTGCCCGAGGCCGAGCGCAAGGTGCGGCTGGCATCGGCCGCGGAATTCGCTACCTCGATCCGCGAGCTGGGGCCGGCGGTGTTCCTGATCCTGTGCGTGCTGGGCTCGATGTACGGCGGGTTCGCCACGCCTTCGGAAGCTGCCGCCGTCGGTGTGCTGGGTGCGCTGGTCGTTGCCGGGCTGCAAGGTGAGCTGAAGGGTCGGGCGCTGCGCGCCATTGCCATCGGCTCGGTGCAGACCTGCGCGATGATTGCGGCGATCGTGCTGGGCGCCTCGATCCTGGGCAGCGCCGCGGCCTTCCTCGGCATCCCGGGCGCGGTGGCGGGTTTCGTCTCCAGCCTGGGGCTTTCGTCATTCATGCTGATCGTGGCCCTGATCATCTTCTACCTGATCCTGGGCTGCTTCCTTGACGGCTTCAGCATGATCGTCATGACCCTGCCCATCGTCATGCCGATCGTGAAGACGGCCGGCTTCGACCCGATCTGGTTCGGCATCTTCCTGGTGCTGGTGGTCGAGATGGCGCAGATCACGCCGCCGGTCGGCTTCAACCTGTTCGTGATCCAGGGCCTCACCGAGGACGGGCTGGGCTATATCGCGCGCGTCACCCTGCCGTACCTGTTGATCATGGTCGGCTTCACCATGGTGATCGCGGTGCTGCCCGACATTGCCCTCTGGCTTCCCCGCTATCTCAGCAGCTAGTCTGCCCTGGTCTAGAGGGGGAAAAGGAATGGAACCGCGTCAGGTCCGCACGGCCGCCGATGCGCGCCGCATCCTGCAGGAGCGTGGCCTGCGTCACGTCAAGGTCGGCGTGCACGACATCGACGGCGTGTTGCGTGGCAAGTACCTGCACATCGACAAGTTCAGCGGGGCGCTCGACGGCGGCATGGGCTTCTGTGACGTGGTGCTCGGCTGGGATTCCAACGACCAGCTCTACGACAACGTCACCTACACCGGCTGGCACACCGCCTATCCCGACGCCAACGTCCGCATCCTGCCCGACACCTGCCGCGAGATCGCGACCGAGCCTGGCAACTTGCTGTTCCTCTGCGAGTTCGTCGACAAGGCCGAGGAGATCTGCCCCCGCGGCACCCTGCGCCGCGTGCTGGCGCGCGCGGAGAAGATGGGTTTCGAGGTCAAGGTCGGCTTCGAATACGAGTTCTTCGTCTTCGCCGAGACGGCCTTCTCGATCCGCGAGAAGGGGTTCAAGAACCTGAAGCCGATTTCGCCCGGCTTCTTCGGCTACTCCATGCTGCGCAACTCGGTCTTGTCCGACTGGTACAGGGACCTGCTCGCCATGTGCGAGACCATGGACATGGGCATCGAGGGCCTCCACACCGAGACCGGTGCTGGCGTGCTGGAGGCCGCGCTCAGGGTCAAGGATGGCCTGCCTGCGGCCGACAGTGCGGCGCTCTTCAAGCTTTACACCAAGGTGCTGGCTCAGAAGCGCGACTGGCTCGCCACCTTCATGGCCAAATGGTCGAAGGACTGGCCGGGCTGCGGCGGCCACATGCACATGTCGCTGTGGAAGGACGGCAAGTCGGTATTTCACGACGATGCCGGCGCGAATCGCATGAGCGACACGATGCGCCATTTCGTCGGAGGCCAGCGGGCGCTGATGCCCGAGCTGTTGTCCATGGTGGCAGCCAACGTCAATTCCTACCGGCGCCTGATCCCGGGCTTCTGGGCGCCGACCGTCTCGAGCTGGGGCGTCGAGAACCGCACGACCTCGCTGCGCGTCATCCCGGGCTCGGCCAAGTCGACGCGCGTGGAGTACCGGGTCGCCGCGGCCGACGCGAACCCCTATCTGGCGCTGGCGGCGGCGGTCGGCTCGGGCCTATGGGGCATCGAGAACAAGATCGACCCGGGCGAGCCGGTCAAAGGGAACTCGTACGAGATTGAACACCCCGCCGAACGGCAGCTGCCCCGCACCCTGATGGAAGCCGCCGGCAAGTTAAGAGACTCCAAGGCGGCACGGTCGCTGTTCGGCGACGCCTTCGTCGATCACTATTCTGCAACCCGTGAATGGGAGGAGCGTGAGTTCCGCAAGGCCATCACCGAGTGGGAGCTCGATCGCTACATGGAGATCATCTGACAGGATCACGCGCCGCCGCGTTGCCAGCTCAACGCGGCGTCGGCACGCGTGCAGCGTCAAACCGGGTGGACGGCCAATCCGCCGGCGAGCCAGACGACGAGCAGGACAACGAGGACGAGGCCCAGCGCCCCGCCCAAGCCGGCGCCGCCATAGCTGCGGTAGCCGTAGTAGCCGCCGCCGCCCCCGAGGAGGACGATCAGCAGGACGATGATCAGGATTGTGGTCATCTCGAATTCCTCAGGGCTGATGGATTTCGTCCACGAGTTGGTTACGCAGGTCGCACTAAGCCAGCAACGTCAACCCCACAAGGAAGGTTCCGTCATTCCTGCAACCGGGCAGCGCCGGGCGATGCCGCCCGCAAAGAAGTCCCGCCACTTCACCAGAACCAGAAATCTCCCCTCGAAGATTTTCCGCCATGTATCAGGTACCCGTCGTGTTAGCTTGTCGCCCATGGCAAGGGGAAGGAGCGTAGATGCTCGCGAATGAGTCCAGCCGGACGGAAATCATCTGATGCCTCAGTCCTTGGTCGGTAACTGGAACTACCCAACCTCGATTCGCTTTGGTGCGGGGCGCATCCGCGAGCTGCCAGATGCATGCAAAGCCGTCGGACTGAAGCGACCCCTGCTGGTCACCGATCCTGGCCTGGCAAAGCTGCCGATGATCAGCGACGCCATGCTCGGGCTGCGCAAGGCCGGCATCGAGGTCGCGCTGTTCAGCGACGTGAAGCCCAATCCGATCGCCAGCAACGTCGATTCCGGCGTGGCCGTGCTGCGTGCCGGCAAGAATGACGGCGTGATCGCCTGGGGCGGCGGCTCGGGCATCGACACCGCCAAGGCGATCGCCTTCATGGCCGGTCAGACGCGGCCGCTGTGGGACTTCGAGGATATCGGCGACTGGTGGACCCGGGCCAATCCGGCGGGGATCTATCCCTCGATCGCCGTGCCGACCACGGCCGGCACGGGCTCGGAGACCGGCCGCGCCTCGGTGATCACCAACCAGGAGACGCACACCAAGAAGGTGATCTTCCACCCGAAGATGATGCCGTCGATCGTCATCGCCGATCCCGAGCTCACGGTCGGCCTGCCAGCCAAGCTCACCGCCGGCACGGGCATGGACGCTTTCATCCATTGCCTGGAGGCCTACTGCGCGCCGGGCTATCACCCTTATGCGGAGGGCATCGCCGTCGAGGGCATGCGGCTGGTGAAGGAGAACCTCGCGCGCGCCGTCAAGGACGGGCGGGACATCGAGGCGCGCAGCCACATGCTGGCGGCCTCGCAGATGGGCTCGACGGCCTTCCAGAAGGGGCTGGGCGCCATCCATTCGCTGTCGCATCCGGTCGGCGCCGTGCTCGACACGCACCACGGCCTGACCAACGCCGTCGCCATGCCCTATGTGCTGAAGTTCAACCGCGCCGCCATCGACGACAAGATCCAGCGGCTGGCGCGCTGGCTCGGCTTGCGCAGCCCGACCTTCGACGGCTTCATGGACTGGAGCCTCGAGCTGCGCCGCCAGATCGGCATCCCGCACACCCTGGCCGAGCTCGGCGTCAAGGAAAGCCACCTCGACAAGTTCGCCGAGATGGCCGCCGTCGACC
>Ga0193743_1003384_pt1 | contig 10701 bp, 9 predicted proteins | sample L2c2metaG_FD_143038 | JGI IMG/M metagenome (GOLD analysis project Ga0193743, IMG submission 143038) | Soil microbial communities from a riparian zone of the East river system, Colorado, United States - L2c2 | ecosystem: Environmental > Terrestrial > Soil > Riparian zone | place: USA: East River...
AGGAATCACCATGACCAACGCCATCATCGAATCTATCGTAAGCCGCAGCACCACCAAGTACTACGACCCTGCCGCCACCTTGAGCGACGACCAAATCCGCGAGCTGGTGCGAATCGGCACCACCGCGCCGACATCCTTCCACTTGCAGAACTGGCGCTTCATCGCCGTACGCACGCCTGAAGCCAAAGCTCGGCTGAGTCCGATCGCTTGGAATCAGCCCGCGATCACCGAAGCAGCCGTTACCTTCATCGTCTGCGGCCAGTTGGCCGATTCCAGCGTAATACCAGGGCGCCTGGCACCGCTGGTGGAAGCGGGCATCATGCCGGCAAAGTTGGTGCCGGAATGGGAAATCCCCGCACGCGATCTGTACATGGAGTACCCCCAGCGCCAGCGCGACGAGGCAGTACGCACCGGCACCTTCGGCGCGGCGGCGATGATCTATGCGGCCCGCTCGCTGGGCCTGGGTTCGACGCCGATGATCGGTTTCGATGCCGAAGCGGTGCACCGCGAGTTCGGACTGGCCGATGACGAAGTGCCGGTCATGCTGTTGTCCATAGGGGCAGAGCGTCCGGGAAACTGGCCGCAGAAGCCGCGCCGTCCGGTGGCAGAGGTGCTGGATCTCGTCTGATGGCAAGAACCGCAGCTCTAAAGCCGACTGACAGCGGCAATGCTTCGGCGCGGCTTCGCGCCACGAGCCCTCACTTCTCGCTTCGGTTTTTCAGGAACCGGCCAGACGCGCATCGCGACCTCTGCAATCTCCATGAGGCGCTCGCGCGACGCACCGTCACGGGCTTGTACGGCAAGGCCCCGGGCGATGGCGCTGAAATAAGCGGCGAGGATCTCGACGTCGGTGTCGGCAGAAACATCGCCCGCGGCGACTCCCTTGCGTATTCTCGCAGCGAACGCCTCTTCCGAAACGGCGCGGTGCTGGACCATCATTTCTCGCACGGTGGCAAGGCCTGGCGGAACATGCGTACCCGCCAGCGAAATCATGCAGCCGGCCGGGAGGTCCGCCCGTGTGAATTCCGCCGCCGCTGCTTCAAGAAGACGGGCGAATGCGCCTCGCGTGCTGAGCTTGTTGTCGCCCAGGATGCCCATGAACCAGCACGCCGACGCCTCGAGGTAGGCATTGGTGGCTTCCTGGTAGATCTGCTCCTTGCTTCCGAAGGCATTGTAGAAACTCGACGCGCTTATGCCCATGGCGGCGACAAGGTCGTCAAACGACGTTCCTTCGTAGCCGCGCTCCCAGAACAGCTTCATCGCTTCCCTCAGGGCGGCAGCCCGATCGAATCCAGCCGGCCTGCCGCGCCCGCGTTTGCTCTCTTCATCGATTCTCGGTGCCATGGCTCCAACAGGACTTGAACCGTCTCCTCCACTCGCCATATGGCCCAATATAGGAGCGATCGCTCCAGAAATAAACCCCTGCGTAACCAAGGGCAAGGAGCCATCCGGTGCGCCAGATCATCCCTGAACATCATGACAGGCCTTCGGCGATCTCGAGACCGATCGAGGCGCCCCTTGCGAGCAATCCGGCCGTGGCCGGACGCGAGTTCCTCCTCGCCGGATAATCCGCTCAACCATATCGACGCGCGGCGCGGGCAATCGTCATGCGCGTGCGCAGCATCCTGAGTTTCATCCCCGTCGTCGGGCTCTCAACGGGAAAGGGGGGCGGTCAGTCCCATGGATCAGATGATCGATCATCCGACAATCGAAAGAACTTCGGGCGAAAGAACTTCGGGCGAAAGAACTTCCAGCGAAAGAACGGGTGGCTTGCGGCAGCGCCGGCCCGCCGCGAGGACCTGGATGGTGGGCGCGGCGGCCGCATCGACTCTGCTGCTCGCCTACCTCGGCTCCTCGTACTACCAGCGTGGTCAGGCCACCGCGCCACCGGCCGCCGTGCCGTCCGTCACCGTAAGCAAGCCTCTGCAGCGCAATGTCGACACGCAGCTCGGATTTCTCGGACAGTTCTCGGCGATCGACCGCGTCGAGCTGCGCGCTCAGGTGGGCGGCACGCTTACCGAGATCCACTTCCAGGATGGCCAGATCGTCCATAAGGGTGATCTTCTCTTCGTCATCGATCCGCGCCCGTACGAAATCAGGCTGGCCCAGGCGAACGCCCAGCTTCAAACGGTGACCGCACGCGTCGCGCTCGCGAGCAGTCAGCTGGCACGCGCGCAATCGCTTCGGCACAACGACTTCGGAACCCAGGAGACGGTCGACCAACGCATCAACGAACGGGATGCGGCGGAAGCCGCGATCGAGGATGCCAAGGCGCGCATTCGCGATGCCCGGCTCGACCTCGAATATTGCCGCGTCACGGCACCGTTCACCGGGCGAATCGGCGCCCGCCAGGTCTCGATCGGCAGCCTGGTCGCCGGCAGCCGGGCGGCCGCGAGCCCGACGACCCTGCTGGCGACGCTCGTCTCGCTCGATCCGATCTATCTCGATTTCGACATGAGCGAGTCGGACTATCTGACCTTTTCACGGGAACGCGCCCGCCTTCCCGCGCCGCTCGCGGACAAGGTCGCCATCGGCCTGAGCGACGAGACCACCTTCACGCGACAAGGTACGCTCGATTTCGTCGACAACTCGCTTGACCGTTCGAGCGGAACGATCCGCGCCCGCGCCACGGTGCCGAACCCCGACCTGTTTCTCGCGCCCGGCCAGTTCGCCCGTCTTCGTGTGGCCGTCGCACCGCCGGCGCCCGTTCTCCTGTTGCCTGACGCCGCGGTCCTGCTGGACCAGTCGCAGCACCTCGTCATGACCGTTTCTGCCGACGGCAGCGTCGTCCCCAAGATCGTTGAAACCGGCGATCTGCGCGGCAGCCTGCGCGTCATTCGCTCCGGCCTGCAGCCCGGCGACCGCGTGGTGATCGACGGGCTGGTGCGCGCCGCCCCGGGATCGAAAGTCGCGCCCCAGGACGGGACGATCCACTACGACGCCGCGGCCGACGGCCGCGGCTGATCAGGAGCCCCTCCCGTGCGCCTTACACACTTCTTCATCGACAGGCCGATCTTCGCCACCGTCCTCAGTGTCTTCGTGACCCTGATCGGGCTCGGCGCGCTGGCCATCCTGCCGGTCGCCCAGTATCCGGAAATCGTGCCGCCCACGGTACAGGTCACGACGGTCTATCCGGGCGCATCCGCCGAGACCGTCTCCCGCACCGTGGCGACGCCGCTCGAACAGCAGATCAACGGCGTCGAGAACATGCTGTACATGAACAGCCAGTCGACCGGCGACGGCAAGCTCACGGTGACCGTGACCTTCCGGATCGGGACCGACCTCAACGTCGCGCAGATGCTGACGCAAAACCGCGTCCAGGACGCCCTGCCCCGTCTGCCGGAAGACGTCCAGCGCCTTGGCGTGCAGGTGAGAAAGGCGACGCCCAACATCCTCCTGGCCGTCCATCTCTATTCGCCCGACAGCTCGCGCGACGTGCTGTACCTGTCGAACTATGCGACGCTGCACGTGAAGGACGTGCTGGCGCGATTGCCGGGCGTCGGCGACGTCACGTTCCAGGGCGCCCGCGAATACGCCATGCGCATCTGGCTCGACCCGGACAAGGTCGCGGCACACAATCTCAGCGCCGGCGAAGTGCTTGCCGCCCTGCGGGCGCAGAACGTCCAGGTCTCGGCGGGCATCCTCAACCAGCCGCCTGTCGCTTCGCAGCAGGCCTATCAGCTCAACGTGCAGACACTGGGCAGGCTGAGCACGCCCGAGCAGTTCGCCGCCATCGTCCTGAAATCCGACCCGCAAGGCCGCGTGACGCGCCTGCGCGATGTCGGATGGGTCGAGGTCGGTGCTGCGGATTACGGTTCGACCGCCTTCATGGATCGCGGACCAGGCTTGCCGCTGCTGATCTTCGCCCAGCCGGGCGCGAATTCCCTGGCGGTCGAGCAAGAGGTGCTGTCGACCATGGAGACGCTCTCGCAGGCATTTCCGCCGGGCGTCCGCTACAAGGTCATCTACGACCCCACGATATTCGTCGGCAAATCGGTGGACGAGGTGATCACCACGATCTTCGTCGCCATCCTGCTGGTCGTCGGCGTCGTGTTCCTGTTTCTCCAAAGCTGGCGCGCCGCCATCATCCCGGTGATCGCCATTCCGGTCTCCCTGATCGGCACGTTCACCGTGCTCTACGCCCTCGGCATCTCGCTCAACAACCTGTCGCTGTTCGGGCTCGTGCTCGCGGTCGGCATCGTGGTCGACGACGCGATCGTCGTGGTCGAGAACGTCGAACGCAATCTGGAGCGCGGCATGGCGCCTGCCAAGGCCGCCCATGTCACGATGGACGAGGTCGGTGGAGCGCTGATCTCGATTGCGCTGACGCTGTGCGCCGTGTTCGTCCCCTCGGCGTTCCTCTCCGGGATATCCGGCCTGTTCTTCCGCCAGTTTGCGGTCACGATTGCCGCGTCGACGCTGATCTCCTGCTTTGTCTCGCTCACGCTAAGTCCGGCCCTCTGTGCAGTGCTCTTCAAGGCGCACGAACCAGGTCATGGAAGGCGTTCGTCCGGGATCGGCCACCTCGTGCGGGCGGCATTCGACCGCTTCAATTTCGGCTTCGAATGGCTGTCCACGGGCTATGGCCGACTGACGCGGCGGCTCGTGCAGATGACCGGCCTCGTCCTGCTGGTCTATGCGGCGCTGATCGGCATCGCCGGCTTTCAGTTTGCCCGCGCGCCCACAGGCTTCATCCCCGAACAGGACCAAGGCTACCTCATCACGGTCGTCCAGTTGCCCCCGGGCTCGACCCTCGACCGGACGGAAGCGGTCGTCAAGAAGGCGGTCGAGATCATCATGACGACGACAGGCATCGAGCATGTTGCGCCTTTCGCGGGCCTGGACGCGACGACCTTTACCGTCGCGTCCAACGCCGGGACGATTTTTTCCGGCCTGCCATCGTTGTACAGCCACCACATCGACGGCGTGACGGCGACCACGGTGCTGAACGACCTTCGCAAGCGCCTCTCGGTGATCCAGGACGCGTATGTCCTGACCATCCCGCCACCGCCCGTGCAGGGACTTGGCACCGCGGGCGGGTTCAAGCTCATGCTTCAGGATCGCGCCGGGCTCGGCTCCGATGCGCTCGCCCGCGCCGCCCAGACGCTGGTCGCCGCGGCCAACAAGGACCCAAGCTTCGCCGGTGTATTCACGCTCTTCGGCACCCGCGCGCCGTCGATCTACACCGACATCGATCGCGAGAGGGCCGAGAAGGTCGGCCTGACGCCGACCGACGTCTTCTCCACGCTGCAGGTCTATCTCGGCTCGCAATATGTCAACGACTTCAACTATCTCGGGCGAACATACCAGGTGATCGCCCAGGCCGACGGAAGCTTCCGGCGGGATCCGCAGGATATCGCCCGGCTCAAGGCACGAAACACATCAGGCGAAATGGTGCCGATCGGCACCGTGGCTCGCCTCAAATACGAAAACACGCCTTATCGCGTGCCCCGCTACAATCTCTTTCCGGCCGCCGAGGTGATGGGCGTCGCAGCACCGGGCGTGGCAACCGGCACAGCCTTGCATCGGATGGAAGAGCTGGCCCGCGAGGTTCTGCCACCCGGCATCGGCTTCGAATGGACCGAGCTTGCCTTCCAGCAGCAGGAGCCCGGAACACCGGCCTTGCTCGTGTTCGGCGCAGCGGCGTTGTTCGTCTTTCTCGTCCTGGCGGCTCAGTACGAGAACTGGAAACTGCCGCTCGCCGTCGTGATGATCGTGCCCATGTGCCTTCTCGCATCGGTGACCGGCCTGCTGGCGCGCGGGTTGCCGATCGATGTCCTGGCCCAGATCGGCTTTGTCGTGCTGGTGGGCCTGGCCGCCAAGAATGCGATCCTGATCGTGGAGTTCGCCCGGCAGGCCGAGGAAGATGGTGCAACGCCTGGTGAAGCGGCCGTCCGCGCCGCGCGCACCAGACTCAGGCCTATTCTCATGACATCGCTTGCGTTCATCCTGGGTGTCGCTCCACTCGTGGTCGCCACGGGCGCGGGCGCCGAGATGCGACAATCGCTCGGCACCGCCGTCTTCTCCGGCATGCTGGGCGTGACCGCGTTCGGTCTGCTGTTCACGCCGGCCTTCTATACCGTCGTCCGCAAGTTCGGCCGCAAGGCAGCCCAGCCGGCGAAAGCCGTTCCTGCAACCTGAGCGCCTAGACGATTGGACTGTCCACCAACGGCATTGCGACCGGCCGCATCGGAGCACCCGTTGCCCCGCGCAGCTTTATGCAGGCGCCGAAGAAGGCGAATTCCCAGACCTTGTCGGCTGCCAGTTCGTCGAGCTGCATGATTTCGATGATCGGCACGCCGGCTTCGGCAAGCAGATAGGTGTGCACCGGAAAGAAATTGATCGGATCGGCGGCCGGCGTCTGCTCGAGGGTGAGATTGTCGGCCCCGATGGTGACGGCGCCATTCTTCGCCAGGAACTCCGCGCCCTCTCGATTGAGGCCGGGCGTATTCATGACGAACTTGCTGTCCGGCCAAAGAGTCATCTGGCCCGTGCGGATCAGGACGACATCGCCGCTGCGAAGCTGGGTCTTCTGGTGCTTCAGGCAATCGATGAGATCCTTCTCGCCGATCGCATGGCTCGGTTCGAGCGTGGCGACGCCGTGCATGGCCGCGATGTCGAGCAGGATGCCGCGGGCGAAGATCGGCGGCTGCTTTTCAGCGCCGCACTTGCGCCACGCACGACTTCCGAGATGATCGTGAGCGGTGAAGTTGTTGAAGATGGCGCCGTCGTAGCCGAAATGATTGAATGTATCGATGTGAGTGCCGCAGTGGGTGTACATCGAGATGCCGTCGCCGGAGTACGCGACGAGCGTGTTGGCATCCTTGCCCTTTTTCATGCTGTCGCCGACGATCTCGCCCTGCGGCGTGTGCGTCATCCATATCTGGTAGGGCTGGTCTCCGGCTCCGGTCCAGCCGGGCATGCCGACAAAATGATCGACGGAAAGATCGTAGACCTTGGTGGGGTCGGCACGGCGCAGTATCGCCGTTCGCGACTCTGCATCGATCAGGTTCAACATGCCAACTTCGTCGTCTTCGCCGAACGGGCTTGAAGCGACTTTGTGGAATTCGGAGTTGCGGGCGATGATCTTGCCTTTTATCGCCTCGTCGACATAACAGAGCTCACACATTTTCGCTCTCCTCCTTGCATTGCCGGAGTATCGGACGCCGGGCTCTCGTCGTTCCGGTGAGGGCGATGCAAAAACCATGCTTGCCTCGGGAAACACGGCTGGTCGCCGAGAACAGGCGACCATGTCCGAAAACCGCCAGACCGAGGCGGCATGGATCACCATTGTCTGCTGCCAGCAAGGAGACACGACATGGCAACGCTTCGAAAGGAAATCCCCGTGGCGGCCGGTGCTACGCCGGTGTGGCAGGCGCTGCGCGACTTCGGCCAGGTCCATACCAAGGTGGCGCCGGGCTTCCTGACCGATCTCAGGATGGACAAGGGCGATCGCATCGTCACCTTCTTCAACGGCCTGGTGGCGCGCGAGCGGCTGGTGACGGCCGACGACGAGACGTGCCGGCTGGTCTATGCCGTGGTCGAAGGCCGGGCGAGCCACTATAACGCCGCCGTCCAGGTCTTCCCCGAAGGTGACGGCAGCCGCGTGGTCTGGACGATCGACCTCTTGCCCGATGAGCTGGCGCCGGCGATCGGCGGCATGATGGACGAGGCGGCCAAGGTCATGAGGAAGACGCTTGCCAAGGGGTGATGCCCGCTCTCGCCGTTCATGCTCCTCTCCCCCGCTAGGGGGAGAGGTTGGGTGAGGGGGTTGCGCACAACCTTCGATGCCCCCTCACCTAGCCTCTCCCCCTAGCGGGGGAGAGGAGCATGAGAGGGGGAGGAAATGATCAGGCGGCGTCCTGCTTGGGCAGCACGTCCTCGTATTTCTTGAAGCCCGGCAGCTGCTCGATCCGGCTCATCCATGCCTTCACGTTGGCGTAGGGGCCGAGGTCGATGGCGCCCTCCTCGGCATAGGCGACGTCGCCGTAGACGGCGACATCAGCGATCGTGGCCTCGTCACCGACCAGGAAGGGCGAATTCGCCAGCGCGGCATCGAGCACTTTCAGCGCGTCGTCCGCCAGCCCGGTGTAGAGGTTGTAGACATTGTCGTCGGCCTTCATGAAGCCGCGCTTGATGGCGCGCGGGCGGTAGACATTGGGCGCCAGCCGATCGAACTCCCAGAACAGCCACTCGCGCACGCGCGCCCTCTCCTCGGTCGTCTTGCCGCCCATCTTGCCGAACTTGTCGGCGAGATAGAGCAGGATCGAGCCGGACTGGCAGAGCTTCAGGTCGCCGTCGACCAGCGCCGGCACCTGGCCGAAGCGGTTGATGGCGAGGTAGTCCGGCTGCTTGTGGGCGCCGGTGCGCAGATCGACATGCTTGTAGGCAAAAGGCTGGGCCATCAGCGACATTGCCAGCCCCGCCTTGTAGGTCGGGCCGCTCAGCCAGATGCCGTAAAGTGTCAGCTTGGACATTTCTCTCTCCCCGTGATTGAACAAAGGCCAGCATCGCACTTGAGCGCGGCACCGTTAAGCCTGTATGAGCGGGCATGAAGATTTCGGCGCGCGACATCGATCACCTTTCATTGACCCTCTCCGACCCGGGGGCCACCGCCAGCCGGCTGCTGCAGCTCGGCTTCAACCTGACGCCGGAGGGTGTGGAACCGCGCTGCATCTGCTTCCAGCCCGACCAGGATGACGTGCCCAACTACATCGAGCTGCTGCAGGGCGACCCGGCAGTCGTGGCCCTCGCCCTGAACGTCGCCGAGCTCGAGGGCGAGGAACGCACCCACGCCTGGGAGACCGAGGACGGCTTCGAGGTCGATGCCGGCGTCGTGGTGGGCGAAAGCGGCGGCCCACTGGCCTGGTTCCCGGTGCGCCACGAGACGCCCGACGCCTTCATGGAGCCGGAATGGATCGTCCATCCCAACGGCGCGCTTGCCATGATGGCGATCCATGCCGTGGCCGAGGAACCACGGGAGGTCGCCAAGGCGCTGGAGACCGCGTGGACGGCCAAGATCGAGGAGATCCTCGACGGCTGCATGATGGTGAAGGCGGGGTCGGTGGAACTCCTGATCTGGTCGCCCGCCGCCTATCAGAACGAATACAAGGCGCTCGAGGTCATGGCGCCCAAGGAACTGCCAGCCGTGGTCGGCGCCACCATCGCCATCGAGCGCGCACGGCCGCTGCAGGCGCTGCTGAGCGCCAACAACGTGGCGTTCGCGCTGGGCGAAGGCGACCGCGTGCTGGTGGCGCCCGAGCAGGCGGGCGGCCTGATGCTCGAGTTCATGCCGCAGAACTGAACGACTTGCGCTGGGGGCGCGCCACTCCAGCTACGAGAGAGCGGGCAGCACCAGGTCGAGGATCAGCGCGGTGCCGATGCGCCCCTGTTCCAGGATCGGCAGGCGATAGTTGCCGGCATTCATGGCGACCGCGAGGTCGAGCGCCGGCACGAGGAACAGGCGCTGACCGCCCCAGCCGATGGCGCTGATGGTGGGCTCGACGTGGCGCGGTGTACCGACGGGCAGCTCGCCGAGATACCAGTGCCAGCCGTAGCGCCGCGTGCCCTCGATGGTGACGGCGGGCGTCGTCGATCGCTTCAGCCAGTCCGCCGGAACGATCTGCTTGCCCTGCCAGGCGCCGTTGGCCAGCACCATCTGGCCGACGCGCAGGAGATCGGGCGGACGCATGCGCCCGCCCGACGCGGCGTGCGGTTCGCCCTTGGCATCGGTCGACCATTCGACAGGCCCCAGCCCAAGCGGATCGAACAGCGCACGCCGCGCATAGTCCACGAGCTTCTCACCGGTGCCCTTGGCGATCAGGTGACCGAGCAGCGCGGTGGCGCCGCCGCAATAGGTCCATTTCACGCCCGGCTCACCGACGATCGGAAGTGACAGGATGTAACGATAGCGATCGGGCGCCGCCTCCATCGCGTTCTCGCTGTTGCGCGGGTCGCCGTAAGGATGGGTGAGCTCGTCCCATTCGGTGCCCATGGTCATGCTGAGCGCGTGGGCGACCGTGATGCGGTCGCGGCCCGGCTGCTTGGCGAGATCGGGATATTCGGGGAACTGGTCGTAGAGCCTGGCTTCCGGCGGCGGCACCTTGCCGTCGGCCAGCGCGATGCCATAGAGCATCCCCACCAGGCTCTTGGTCACCGAGCGCAGATCGTGCAGCACCGTCGGGCCGAACATGACCTTGCCGAGCGGCGTGCCCCAGTTTTCGGCCTCGCCTTCTCCGTAATACTCGAACAACAGGCGACCGCGACGCGACACCAGCAACGCGTCCAGGCCAGACACCCGGCCGTCGCGCTGCATTTCAGCCAGGCGCGCGACGAAGTCGCCATCGGACGCGACGGCCTGCTTTGCCGACAAGATCATGAGTGCTGCTCCCATGCCGAGAATCGCCAGACGGCGGTCGAATAGGTGTCGGGTCATCATGTCTTCTCCTTCCTGATGGACCGGGACTGTGGTGCGATCCGCGCCTGCAGATCCGAATCGAGCACGAAGCGCCGGCGTACCGCGGCGTCGAGCTTGCGGACGTGGCTCTCGGCCTCGTCGATATGCTCGACCATGAACTTGCGCACGCGCTCGACGTCGCCGCGCCGCGCCGCCGCCAGCAGGCGCTTGTGGGCGGCCACGTTGGTCTCGCCGAGCTGCTGGTAGGCCATGGGACCAGGCCGGTTGTTCATGGCCACGCTGTG
>Ga0193743_1003385_pt1 | contig 10700 bp, 8 predicted proteins | sample L2c2metaG_FD_143038 | JGI IMG/M metagenome (GOLD analysis project Ga0193743, IMG submission 143038) | Soil microbial communities from a riparian zone of the East river system, Colorado, United States - L2c2 | ecosystem: Environmental > Terrestrial > Soil > Riparian zone | place: USA: East River...
CTGCCAATCCGGCTTGGCGCCCGGCTGCAGTGCGACGTTGATATTTTGCAGAAAATGCCGCGCGAAGCACTTTGCCTGCATATAGGCGAAGTGCAGCCCGAGGCACATATGCGCGCCACCGCCGAATGGCACATAGGCGAAGCGATGGCGGGCGCGCTGCGCCTCGTCGGTGAAACGCATCGGATCGAAGCGCTCGGGATCGGGCCATATCTCGGGCATATGATGCGTGAACAGCGGATTGAAGGAGACCAAGGTGCCCGCGGGCATGGCATAGCCCTTGAAACTGAAATCGCGGGTGGCGCGCCGTGGAATCGAGGGCACCGGTGGTCTCATTCGCATCGCTTCCTTGAACGCCATCTCGGACAGCGGCATGGCTTCAAGATTGTCGAATGTCGTGGGTTCGCCGCTCGCGATACCGAGCGCGTTGACCTCGGCTCGCAGTTTTGTTTGCCATTGCGGATCGGCGGCAAGCTCCGCGACAAACGAGGTCAGCGAAGACGTCAGCGTGTCATGCGCGGCCATCATCAGGAAGCTCATATGGTCGACGATGTCCTGTGTCGACAATAGCGCGCCGTCTTCATGGGTCGCACGGCAGAGCTGCGAGAACAGGTCCTGGCCGTCTTTGGCGCGGCGGATCGGAATTTGCTCCGAGAAATAAGCCACGATGCGGGCGCGCCCCTTGACGCCACGGGCCATCGGCGTGCCGGGCCAGGGTCGCCGGATTGGGGTGATCGATGCCGCGACCATATCGACGAAAGCGCGGGTAATCTCGTCGACCTCGGGGCCGATGCCCTCGCCGAGAAAGGAGGTCGCGGCGAGATCGAGGGTGAGCTGTTTCATCGCGGGATAAAACAGCATCGGCCCCGGCTGTGCCTTCCACTGCACGACCCGCGCCGCGATGCCGGCATCGAGCTCCGCGAGATAGGACTTCATGGGTCCGGATTTGAATGCGACCGACAATGCGCGCCGGTGCAGGCGATGTTCGTCGAAATCAAGCAGCATCAAGCCGCGCGGAAACAGCCGGTCCAGGATGCTGCCCCAGCCATGGGTCGAGGAAAACAGCTTGCTCTGGTCGAACAGCACCAGCTCATTGGCCTCGGGTCCCAAGAGGCTGATGCTGGTCTCGCCGAGTATGCGGCTGCGATAGACCAGGCCATGCTTCGCGGCCATCCGCTCGACTTCGCCCTTGGGGTCAGCGAGGACCGCCAGCGTCCGGCCGACGATCGGCCAACCTTCGTCGCCGGGAATATGCCCAAGCGAACCGCGCTTCGGCGGCGTAAGAGGTATCGCGGGCGAAGCCATCGTTTGCATCGACATGGCGGTTGCTCCGGTTGATCCCAGGCCGAAGGATATCCTTTTGTCCTCCGGGTGCAAAGGCCGACCAGAGCGCTTTCGAGCGAAGTGGCTGCCGGTTCGCGAAGGAAACGCGTCAGAACAAACAACTAAAACCCCGTTCCGATTCAATCGGAGCGGGGCTCCAGGGCCGCATCGGCATCGCCGGGCGCGCTTACGCCTTCTGTTTCGCGGCTTCCTTTTGCAGGTCCGGCGCGTTGATGGTCGGGATCGCGACGCGGCCAGGACCGGTCACGGTAAGCGCTGCCGCGGCCTTGTCGTTTTCCATGATTTTGGCCATCACGGCCTGGCCAGCGCGCTCGAACACCGCGCGGTTTTCGACCAGGAATTGCCGCGATTTGCGTAAGGTATCGATATAGCCGTTGATTTCCGGCACCACGTAGCGCGCCACCATGTCCCAGCTGCGGCGGGTATTTTCCGGATTGGCCCAGTCGTGCACGAAGCCGACGATGGTGCCGACGCCGCCAGAGACGTCGATCAGGCTCTTGATGGTTTTGACCAGATCGTCGGGCGTGCCGATGGTGGAGGCGGCATTTTCGCCGCCGGCGGTTTTCTCTATCGCATCCTCCGGCGAGGTGAACGGTTCCAGGCCCGGCCGTTGCAGCGTGCCGACATTATATTCATTGTGCCATTTCATCAGTCCGGCGCCGGCCTCGCGCCGCGCCTGTTCGCGGCTTTCGGCGATGTGCCAGCTCAGCAGCACGCGCCAGTCGGATCGGCTGACCGTGGTGCCATGCTTCTTGGCGGCGTCCTCCGCAAAACCCCATTGCGTCGGCAGTGCCATCAGGCCCTGCGTCGACATCGAACCGAGCGAAATGATGCCGATGCCGTATTTGCCGGCCAAAGTCATGCCCGAGGGCGAGATCTGCGACGCCACCACGAACGGCATCTCTTCCTGCAACGGCAGGAGCTGCAGCGCGGCATCGTTCATGGTGAACCAGTCGCTCTTGGCGGTAACGCGCTCGCCCTTGAACAGCCGGCGAATGATCGCGATCGCCTCGTCCTGACGGTCGCGTTGCGTCATCGGGTCGATGCCGAGCGTGTGCGCGTCCGAGGCCAGCGCCCCCGGGCCGGAACCGAAGATGGCGCGGCCTCCCGTCATATGGTCGAGCTGTACCATGCGCTGGGCGACGTTGAAGGGATGGTGATAGGGCAGTGAAATCACGCCGGTGCCGAGTTTGATGCGCTTGGTGCGCTCGCCGGCGGCGGCCAGGAACATCTCCGGCGAGGCGATCATTTCCCAGCCCGAGGAGTGATGCTCGCCGCACCAGAACTCGTCGTAACCGAGCGAATCGAGCTGCTCGACCAGATCGAGGTCGCGGCGGAATTGCAGCATCGGGTGTTCGCCGATCGGGTGATGCGGGGCGAGGAAGGCTCCGAACTTCAGGCGCGCCATGGGTTTTCTCTCCGGGCTTTGTTCTTGTTGAGTTGTCTCGTGCCAAACTACGGGGTGGCAAGAGCCAAGGCAATCCTCAGGCGGCGCCTGACATGGCATGGATGCCGTGCGGATCGCGCGAGCATGCCGCCGCCCGGAATTTTGTCAATCGGTCCCGCGTTTAGTCTCGGGCTTATGACGTCAAAACGGCCGATGTCGGCGGCACTGCAACGGAAGCGCGTGGCTGGTCGATCGCATCAAAATTGGCTTGCTTGATTTGCCGTGAAAAGCGAGGCGCCGCCGACTTGGCGTCGCTACGCGTCATCCTGTTCTAGGCATCCAGCCCCGCGATCTTGTAGGCTTCCGCGAGCATCGGATAGTTGAACGTATTCTGGATGAAATAGTCGATCCCGCCTTTGAGGTTGAGCACGGCCTGGCCGATATGGATCAGCTCGGTGGCGCCTTCGCCGAGAATATGCACGCCGAGCAGTCGGCGCGTCTTGGTCGAGAAGATCATTTTCATCATGCCGCTGTTGAGCCCATGATGTGGCCCGCGCGAAGTTTCGCGAAAACGCGCCACGCCGACTTCATAGGGAATGCCACGTCGCAAATCGCCAACGCCTCCGGCGTCGCGGCGATCGGTGCGGTGTTCTTTGCAATTGAGGCCGCGCAATCGGCCGAACTGGCCTTATTGGTGGCGCTGACATTGTTTGCGCTGTCAGTCGCCGCCTGCGCCGCATTTCTGTCATGGATGCGTCGCGCGGCCGTCTGACGACATATTAACGCCATCAGCGCTTATCCCAAGGTATCGAAGCGAACCGACAGCACACGGCCTTTTCATTTTGCAGTGCAGCAACTATCTGGTCTGGGTGAGATTATCCAATCTCCAGCATGGAGCTGCCGGTGTCGCTTGCCAAAAATATCGAATTCCTGAGCCGTTTGCCGAAGCTGAACGGGTTCAATGGCTTTGGAAGCTATGGGTTAACCAAGGCGGACAATCTCCAGAGCCCGCTCGTCGAGGTGACCGGTTTCGGATCGAACCCCGGCGACCTGCGGATGCTCGCCTTCGCTCCCGATAACCTCCCGCAAGCGCCCGCGCTTGTCGTGGTGTTGCACGGCTGCGGCCAAACCGCCGCGGGCTACGATCTCGGCGCCGGCTGGTCCTCCCTTGCCGAAAGCTATGGCTTTGCCTTGTTGATGCCGGAGCAGCAGCGATCGAACAATGCACAGGGCTGCTTCAACTGGTTCAATCCGGAAGACACCGCGCGCGATCACGGCGAAGCCTGCTCGGTTCGGCAGATGATCGCGCGGATGGTGAGTGATTACGGCATCGACCAGCGTCGCATCTTTGTCACCGGGCTTTCCGCCGGCGGTGCGATGACCTCGGTGATGCTCGCCACCTATCCTGAAACGTTCGCGGCGGGCGCCATTATCGCCGGCCTGCCGTTTGGCGTCGCCACCAATGTGCGGGAAGCCTTGAGCGGCATGTTTCAATCGCCGTCGCGTCCAGCGAGCGAACTGGGAGATTTGGTCCGAAGCGCCTCCGGGCATCAAGGCCCGTGGCCCAAACTCTCAGTATGGCACGGCAGCGCCGATCGCACCGTCAATCCCGCGAACGCCAATGAGATCGTCAAGCAATGGCTCGACGTGCACCATCTGCCGCTGGCGCCGATGTCGAGCGCCGACGTTGACGGCTATCCGCGCGAGGTCTGGTGGAACGCGGATGGCGAGACCATCGTCGAATCCTATACCATCACCGACATGGCCCACGGCACGCCGCTCGGCATCGCCGACAATGACGAACGATATGGCGCCGAAGGCGCGTTCCTGATCGAGGCGGGAATCTCTTCCTCGTATCACATCGCGAGTTTTTTCGGTCTGACCGAGCGGATCAGCCGGCCGCGTGCATCGGCTGAAGTCTCAAAGCCTGTCGCAAAGCCGATTGTAGCCAAGCCGATCGAAGCAAAGCCAATCCCGCTGCCTGCTCCGGCATCTCCAGGCGAGCCGGACGTGGCCACGGTGCTGCGGCCGCTGGCGACGCTGCAGCGCCCCCCTGAGACGCCAGGTCAGCCGCGCCGCCGGTCGATCGACGTCGGCGCCGTCATCACCCGCGCGCTGACCGCTGCCGGCCTCGTGAAATAACGACCCGGAAGCGGCATCGCGTGCGCCGAAAGTCCGATGCAATTGGGCCGTCTGGTTAACGGCCGGCGGCGCAAGCACATCATTTCATTCCGTTTTTGGCGAAAAAATTTGAACCAAATGCCGGGGCGCGCGTTTAACATGATTGTGACAGGCGGTTAAGTTCCTGCTGCTAATTGGGCTGAATTGGCGTCCGATCGTTCCTTATGTTGAAAATCAGCGTGCCGAGTTCTGCGGATTTCCTCGCCGGCGGTGGGGAAATGGGCGCATTGGTGCGGGGCTATGATTGGTCGCGTACCCCGCTGGGCCGGCCGGCGAACTGGCCGCAAAGCCTGAGGACGGCGGTGCGGTTGTTGCTCAATACCAACCATCCGATGTTCATCTGGTGGGGTCAGCATCTCGTCCAATTCTATAATGATGCCTATCGCCAGACCTTGGGCCCCGAGCGCCACCCTCACGCGCTGGGTCAGGGCGGCCGGGAATGCTGGGCCGAAATCTGGGACATTATCGGTCCCCAGATCGATCAGGTGATGGATGGCGGCGGCGCGACCTGGCACGAGAACCAGCTCGTTCCGGTGACGCGCCACGGCAGGCTGGAGCAGGTCTACTGGACCTACGGCTTCAGCCCGATCGATGAAGACGACGGGGTTGGCGGAGTGCTGGTCGTCTGCCGCGATGTGACGAAGGACTACCTGTCATCGCTGGCGTTGCGGGACCGCGAAGCCGAACTCGCGCGTGTCCAGCAGGTCGGCCGGATCGGCGGTCTCGAGGTCGATCTCAGAACCGGCTTCCATAACCGGCGATCGCCGGAATATCTGCTGATCCATGGATTGCCGGCCGACGCGGCCCATGAGTCCCACGAAGACTGGGTCCAGCGTATTCATCCCGAGGATCGTGAGGCGACCGAAAAGAAATTCCGCGACGCTATCGCCAGCCAGGTGCGTGATTACACGGCGCAATATCGGATTATTCGGCCCGATGACGGCGAGATGCGTTGGATTTCCGTCCGCGCCACGATCGAGCGCGACGATAGCGGCAAAGCGGTACGGCTGATCGGCGCCCATAGCGACGTCACCGAGCAGGTGATGGCCGAGCAGGCCCTGCGCCAGAGCGAAGAGCGCTACCGCACGCTCGCGGATCAACTCGCCGAGTTGAACGCGACGCTGGCGCAGCGCGTCGAGGAAAAGACCCGCGAGCGCGACCGGATCTGGAACGTTTCGCAGGATCTGCTGCTGGTTGCCGATCGCAACGGCGTCTGGAAAACCATCAATCCGGCCTGGACCCGGACGTTCGGTTGGAGCGAGGCCGAATTGCTGAACCGCACCTCGGAATGGCTGGAGCATCCTGACGACGGCGGGATCACGCAGGCCCGGGTCAAAAAGCTCGGCAGCAGCGACGATACCGCCAAATTCGAAAGCCGCTTTCGCCACAAGGATGGATCGTATCGGTGGTTGTCCTGGACCGGTGTCCCGGACCAGGACCATATCTACGCGGTCGCGCGCGACGTCACGGCCGAGAAGGCCGCGGCCGAACGGTTGAAGGCAACCGAAGAGGCCTTGCTGCAATCGCAGAAGATGGAAGCGGTCGGACAGCTCACCGGCGGCATCGCGCACGACTTCAACAATCTGCTGACCGGAATCGTCGGATCGCTGGACCTGCTGCAGACCCGTCTCAACCAGGGCCGGACCGAAAATGTAGGGCGCTACATCGATGCCGCGATGACATCGGCGAACCGCGCCGCGGCGCTGACCCATCGCTTGCTGGCGTTCGCGCGGCGGCAGCCGCTGATTCCGAAAGGCGTCGATGCCAACCAGCTCGTGGTGTCGCTGGAAGATCTGTTGCGCCGGACCATCGGCGAGACGATCAATCTTTCGATCGTGGCCTCGGATGATCTATGGACGACGCTCTGCGACCCCAATCAGCTGGAAAGCGCGCTGCTCAACCTCGCAATCAACGCGCGCGACGCCATGCCGGATGGCGGCAAACTGACGATCTCGACCGCGAACGCGCTGATTGACGGCGTCACCGCCGATGCGCCGGCGCTATCGTCCGGCGAATATATCTGCATCAATGTCACCGACACCGGGACAGGCATGAGCGCCGAGGTGGCGGCGCGCGCCTTCGATCCGTTCTTCACCACCAAGCCGATCGGGCAAGGCACCGGGCTTGGGCTGTCGATGATCTATGGATTTGCACGGCAATCGAACGGCCACGCCACGATCGAGAGCAGGATAGGGCAGGGGACCTCGATCAAGCTTTATCTGCCGCGTCATCACAGCGAAATCGCCGTCGAGCACGCCGTCGCCGCGAGGGCGGCCCAGCAAGCCGCCACGGGGGAGACCGTGCTGGTGGTCGAAGACGAGCCGGTGGTGCGCGGGGTGATCCTGGAGATGCTGGGCGAGCAGGGCTACCGGACGCTCGAGGCGGTGGACGGGCCGGCCGGATTGCGCCTGCTGCGCAGCGATGCGCGGGTCGACCTGTTGGTGACCGATGTCGGTTTGCCCGGCATGAATGGCCGTCAGCTCGCCGATCAGGCGCGCGAAATGCGGCCGGGCCTCAAGGTTCTTTTCATCACCGGTTATGCCGAAAGCGTGGCGATCGCCGATGGATTCCTGCAGCCCGGCATGGAGATGATCACCAAGCCGTTCGATCTCGGCAATTTGTCGCGGCGCGTTCGCACCATGGTGTCGAACTAGACAGCTGCTATGTTCGACTCAACCGTCGTGACCTACATCTCGCCGGTGAGGAACGGATTGGTCAGCCGCTCCTGGCCGATGCTGGAGCCCGCGCCGTGGCCGCAGACAAAGCTGACATCGTCGCCGAGCGGCAACAGCTTCTCGATGATCGACTTGATCAGGGTTTCGTGGCTGCCGCCGGGCAGATCGGTGCGCCCGACCGAACCGTTGAACAAGACGTCGCCGACCTGGGCGAAGTGTAGTTCCTTGTTGTAGAACACCACGCTGCCCGGCGAATGTCCCGGACAATGCAGGATGTCGAAGGCCAACTCGCCGATCGAAACCTGATCGCCTTCATTGAGCCAGCGGTCCGGCGCGAAATCGCGTACGCTAGTCATGCCGAACCGGGCGCCGCTCGACACCACATTGTCGAGCAAATACTTGTCGTCGATATGCGGGCCTTCGATCGGCACCTTCAGCGCGTCGCGCAATTCGGCGGCGCCGCCGACGTGATCGATATGGCCGTGGGTGAGCCAGATCTTCTCGACGCTGACATTGGATTGCGTGATCGCCCGCAAAATCTTGGGCACATCGCCGCCGGGGTCGATCACCACGGCCTTTTTGCTGGCTTCGCACCATATCAAGGTGCAGTTCTGCTCGAGCGGCGTCACCGGGATGATGAGGGCACCGGCCTTCGACTTGGTCTCGTTTTCATTTGCCATCGCCGCACAATGCCGATTTTTGAGGTCCCGCCAAGTAAAAATTGCAAGTAAAATTGCAAGCAAAAATCGGGTGAAAAGCCGCAACGCCGCCGCCGCTTTGTCATCTTCCCGCCGTGCAATCTGAACCAGTCTGCGATTTCAGGCATTATCGCGTCTCAGAGCGTTTTCAAGCGAAGTGGCGACCGGTTCGCGTCAAGAAAACGCGTCAAATCGAAAATTTGGCGTGATATGGGGACAATTGGCAAGATGGATCAGATCAGCAATTCCTGGTGGCAGAACGGCATTTTTTATCAGATCTACCCGCGCTCATTTCAGGATTCCAACGCCGACGGGGTCGGCGACCTCGCCGGAATCATCACACGGCTGCCCTATCTGCAGGAGCTTGGGATCGACGCGATCTGGCTGTCGCCGGTGTTTCCATCGCCGATGGCCGATTTCGGTTACGACATTTCCGACTACACCGGGATCGATCCGCTGTTCGGCACGCTGGAGGATTTCGACGCGCTGGTCGAGGCCGCGCACACGCTGGGCCTTAAGGTCATTCTCGATCTCGTCCCCAACCATACCTCCGATCAGCATCCCTGGTTCATCGAATCAAAAAGCTCGCGCGATAATCCAAAGCGCGACTGGTATCTCTGGCGCGATCCAAAGCCCGATGGCGGTGCACCGAACAACTGGCTGTCGGAATTCGGCGGCAGCGCCTGGACGCTCGACGACGAAACCGGACAATATTACTACCACGCCTTCCTGACCCAGCAGCCGGACCTCAACTGGCGCAACCGCGAAGTGCGCGAGGCGATCTATGACGTGATGCGGTTCTGGCTGCGCAAGGGCGTCGACGGCTTTCGCGTCGACGTGATCTGGCACCTGATCAAGGATGTGCACTTCCGCGACAACCCGCCCAATCCCTATTACAGCGAGGGCCGGCCTCCGCATGAAACGATACTGACGCAATACTCCACCGATCAGCCTGAGGTTCACGAGGTGGTCGCGGAAATGCGCCGCGTCACCGATGAATTCGATTCCCGCGTCTTGATCGGCGAGATCTATCTGCCCCTGCAGCGGCTGGTGGCTTATTACGGCAATGATCTGGCTGGCGCGCAGATGCCGTTCAACTTCGCATTGTTGTCGACGCTGTGGAGCGCGCGCTCGGTCGAAAAGATCATCGCCGAATACGAAGGCGCGTTGCCGCGGGGCGCGTGGCCGAACTGGGTGCTGGGCAATCACGACCGGCCACGGGTGGCAAGCCGGGTCGGGCAGGAGCAAGCGCGCGTCGCCGCGATGCTGCTATTGACCCTGCGCGGCACGCCGACGCTTTATTATGGTGACGAGATCGGCATGCATCAGGTCGCGATTGCGCCTGATCAGGTGTGCGATCCGTTCGAGAAGAACGTCCCGGGCATCGGCGTCGGTCGCGATGGCTGTCGGACGCCGATGCAGTGGGATGCGACACCCAATGCCGGGTTTTCGACATCGACGCCCTGGCTGCCGCTGGCCAGCGATTTCGGACGCGAGAACGTGATCGTTCTCGATGCCGACGCCCACTCGACCCTCAACCTTTACAAAGCGCTGATCGAATTGCGGAAGCAATTGCCGCAACTTGTCGCAGGCACCTACGAGCCGATTGGGGCGCAGGGAGACCTTTTACTTTATCGCCGGAGGGCTGAGGGCGAGGTGCTTATCATCGCGTTGAACCTCGGCGCCGAGCCCGCCTCGATTACGTCAAGCTCGATCGGATTCGGCAGCGAGATTCTGCTGTCGACATTCCTCGACCGGAAACGCGAGCGCGTAGAAGGCATCCTCAACCTGCGCGGCAATGAGGGCGTCATTGTCGGCAGATCGAACATCCAGGCCGGTTGACTCGCTTCTACGCTCTCGTCGCGCCGTTTCCAGACAATCAGCGCTCCGGAACGGCCGTCGTTCGATCAGACCGGCGGCCATTTTGTTAGTTCAGATGCTTGATTGCAGGCGCGACGCTCACCGTCGCGCCTGCAATCGCGCACCGCGCGATACTTACTGCACGGTGTTCTTGCGCTTCACGCGAGCCTTCCGCGTCGGTGCCGGCGCCGCGGCGTATGCACCGCGAGCCGGTGCCGGCACCGCGGCGTATGCACCGCGCGCACTGGTGGACGGGCAGCTGTGCGTGATCGGCGGTGCCGGCGTGCCATCGACACAGCCGATGTCGGAGATCTGGATAAACCCTGCGGTGGGTGCGGTGCGCACCGGGCCTTGCGCCTGCGCTGCGCCACTCATCGACAAAGCCACAGCCGACACGATCAGCTGCGCACAAAAAATCGCTGAAAATTTCATTATAGAACCCCTTCTTCAAGCCGGTTCACGGCCTCGGAGCGTCCCGGTTCTCGGTCGCCCCGCCGTCATCCGTCACAGCTAAATGCGTACGAATTTCGCGAGCGCCATTTATCAATCGTCCGCAAC
>Ga0193743_1003386_pt1 | contig 10700 bp, 6 predicted proteins | sample L2c2metaG_FD_143038 | JGI IMG/M metagenome (GOLD analysis project Ga0193743, IMG submission 143038) | Soil microbial communities from a riparian zone of the East river system, Colorado, United States - L2c2 | ecosystem: Environmental > Terrestrial > Soil > Riparian zone | place: USA: East River...
CGCTCAAGGATGACAAGGGGACGCGCACGCATGAAGATCTTGGCGCGCAGTTCTTCGTGGGACTGCCAGTGCACGAGTATAGGGACACGATGACTCTGAAAACAGGCGTGCTGGGAAATGACATGCCGATGTCGACGGTGCGGCAGTATCGCTTCTGCGCGGAGCTGGGTTTCAATCTGAGTTCACTGCTGGAGGCGCCTCAGATCGGGCGGCAAACCTTTACTGTGACGGAGATCACCACATCGGAGCCTGATCCGTCATTCTTTCAGCCTCCACAGGGGTACAAAGTGTTGGACCATCGCAAGAGTTCAGATGTGGAATAGATTCGAGCTCGCGCCACAACGCTGTCCTTTTTCACGGGAACATCGTGTATTGGCTTGCACCGAGGCGTAGACTAGAAATATCGCCGCAAGCTCAAGACTTTTAGATCGGCTTCGCCTTTGCAAAGCATACGAGTGACATTGCTAACCTGTCCGCCTTGAAGCGAATCTCTCGAAAGAACAGAACCTGCACTTCACCCGCGAGCTCAGCAGAACTTTAGTCTGAAACGCCGTAACGATTTGGAGAACTACGTGCGCTCAGAGCTAATCTTTCGTGCCAGGGAATCAGTTGATAACAAGTACAAGCTGTGCCAAACTGCCTCAAAGGCGACTCGCCGCCTCCACGTTGCCATGACAAACACAACAAACACCATCAACGATGCCTTCTCGCGAATAGCAGACGGCGATGACTCTCCCTTACCGGCGAATCCTATTCATATGTCGTCCTAGACAATGGTCGCGGCTGAGCCGGCGATCTAAAACCACAACCTGCATCTGTGGTTCGAGGAACTGGAGGATGCTGCCACCCGAGGGTCGGTACACGGTGACAACAATTTAACTATTCGCCCGCCCTGCAACAACGCCTCACGCAGCCCTTAGAATTACTCTTCAAATGCCGTTTTCAGCGCACGTAGCAGGTTGGGCAAAAAGCATGCGCCATTCGAATCTGCCGACTCGCTTCAGGAAAAAGATCGATAGTACCTCCCTGCTGGCCTGACCGATCAGGGTGTGCGAATAGCGATACAAGTGAAAGCGGGCACCTATGTCTTCTCCGCAGGTACTTCATTACCCGGAAATGGCTCATTTCTCTCTGGCAGAGGCTCGGTCGCCAATATTATCGAAAGCGGCTCTGTTGCCGTTGCCGACCCGTATCGCGTTCATCGGCAACTATCTGCCAAGGCAATGTGGCATTGCCACGTTCACAACCGACCTATGCACGGCAATAGCAGCCGAATACGGAAGTGACCGCCTCTTCGCGATTCCAGTCAACGACCCGGAATCAAGCTATCAGTATCCTGAGCGAGTACGACTAGAACTCGCTCAAGAGGATCGGACCTCCTATGAGCAGGCCGCTGAATTTCTTAACTTCAACGGCAACGACCTTGTCTGCATGCAGCACGAATATGGCATCTTTGGAGGGATTGCGGGCAGCCACATACTGTCGTTGCTTCGTAAATTGAAGATGCCGCTGGTGACGACGCTTCACACCGTCCTGCGTGAACCAGATTCGAACCAGCGCGCCGTGCTCGAAGAGATCGCTCAGCTTTCAGATCGTTTGATTGTGATGAGCGATCACGCAGCGGGTCTCTTGCGCGATGTGTATGACGTGCCGTGCGACAAGATTGATGTCATTCCACATGGCGTGCCGGACCTTCCATTCATGGATCCCAATTATTTCAAGGACCGCTTCGGTACTGAGGGGAAGTCCGTACTGCTTACATTCGGATTGCTGTCGCCCAACAAGGGGATTGAAAACGTGATCCGCGCACTGCCGGCGATTCTGGCCAAGCACGCAAACTTGGTCTATATAGTTTCCGGAGCAACGCATCCTCATATCAGGCGGCGCGAGGGTGAGCGCTATAGGGAAGAGTTGCAGGCGTTGGCAGAGGAATGTGGTGTTTCTTCACATGTGATCTTCAATAACCGCTTTGTGAGCGCTGAGGAACTAGTCGAGCATGTAGGCGCTGCGGATATCTACATTACTCCGTATCGTCAGGAAGCGCAGGTTGTTTCGGGTACGCTCGCGATCGCTCTCGGAGCGGGGAAAGCGATTATCTCCACCCCCTACTGGCATGCGAGAGAGCTTCTTGCCGATGAGCGTGGCATGATCGTTCCGTTTGATGATCCTGACTCCATCGCAGAAGCGGCGCTCAAGTTGCTGGAAAACGATGCCGAGCGGCATGCGATGCGAAAACGTGCTTATCTCTTCTCACGCGGTACGACATGGCAAAGTACGGCGCAAGCTTATATGGCGAGCTTTCAGCGTGCGCGCGTCGAGAGGATGTTGCGGCCACGTGCCGCACTGCCGGACATCTTCGCAGTGAAGGCAACAGACGGGTTGCCACCGCTAGATACAGCTCACTTATCGAACATGACCGACGATACGGGCATGTTGCAGCATGCCATATTTACGGTACCGAATAGTCTTGAAGGTTATACGACCGATGACAACGCCCGTGCCCTCATCGTAGCTACGCTACTAAGTGCCTCGGCGCGATCAAGCAGCCACGGGTATGCGAGGTTATCTCATCGATACCTGTCTTTTCTGTTGCTTGCCTTTTGTGACAAGGCTGGAAGGTTCAGAAACTTTCTTAGCTATAACCGCCACTGGCAAGAAGACGTTGGATCTGAAGATAGCCATGGTCGCGCCTTGTGGGCATTGGGAATGGTGCTTGGCCATTCAGAAGACTCAGGCCTGAGAGGAGCTGCAGGCAGGCTCTTCGAGACCGCAGTCCAGGCAACTCTGACGTTTACTAGCCCTCGCGCATGGGCGTTCTCCGTGTTGGGCATGCAAGCTTATCTAGACTGGTTCCCCGGGGACAGGGTGATCCAGAGCACTCGAAATGTACTCGCGAATCGGTTACTGGATATCTATGAGCGAAGTCATTCAGAGACATGGCAGTGGTTTGAAAAGAGTCTTTCCTACTCAAACGCGAGGTTGTCGCAGGCACTCCTAGTCGCGGGGTGGCGAAGTGGCAACAAGAGAATGATTGAAGTAGGCTGTGAGTCTCTCAAATGGCTTGTCGCCGAACAGCACCGTGGCGATGAGGAGATCTTTGTTCCGATAGGCTCCAGAGGATTTTTCGCGGAAGGTGGAGAGAAGGCTCGCTTCGATCAACAACCAGTCGAGGCGTGCGCGACAATCTCTGCTTGCCTCCAGGCATACCGGCTGACAAACGAGAACTACTGGCTTGAGGAGGCCTGGTGTGCCTTCCGTTGGTTTCTCGGGGATAACGATCTGCAAGTTCCGCTGTACGACGCGACAACTGGCGGCTGTAGAGACGGACTTCATCCAGACCGCGTGAATGAAAACCAAGGGGCAGAATCGACGCTTTCGTTCCTGATGGCTCTTCTCGAAATGCAAAGTATAGAAATGACAACCGTAAAGAAAACGAACCAGGAAATGAGTGTCTCCATTTGAATTCAACTATCCTTCAAGCGGCATCGCCTGAACGCGTCACGATTGAACAGCAGGATTTGAAGATGAGTTCGGAGGAGCCCCTGTTTACCCGTCATTCTGGCAATCCCATTCTCAGCCGGAAAGACTGGCCGTATCCGATCAATAGTGTCTTCAATGCTGGTGCGACACGGCTAGCCGACGGAGACACCTTGTTGCTTTGTCGTGTCGAAGACCGGCGTGGTCTGTCGCATCTTTGTGCTGCTCGTTCTGCGAATGGAATCGATGGGTGGCGCATTGATCCCGAGCCAACGTTGATGGCAAATCCACGCGAGTATCCTGAAGAGATCTGGGGTATTGAAGATCCGCGAATCACATATGTCCCGGAGCTGCAGCAATATGCGATTGCTTATACCTCTTTCGCGCGGGGTGGTCCCGGAGTCTCACTAGCACTGACCAAGGACTTCAAGAGCTTTGAGCGATACGGTGTGATCATGCCGCCGGAGGACAAGGATGCTGCTCTACTCCCTAGGAGAATTGGAGGCCTGTGGGCACTGATTCATCGGCCTATGACAACACTTGGCGCTCACATGTGGATCTCATACTCGCCAGATCTGCGGCATTGGGGCGGTCACAAAGTAATGCTCGAGGCGCGGCGCGGTGGATGGTGGGATGCGAACAAGATAGGGCTTTGTTCCCCGCCGATTGAAACTGCGAAGGGCTGGCTGGTGCTCTATCATGGGGTCCGCCAGACAGCATCAGGGAGCATCTATCGCTTGGGTCTCGCTCTTTTCGACCTCGACAAGCCAGATATCTGTTTGCAGCGAGGAGACTCTTGGATGTTCGGTCCAGAAGCTCCATATGAGCGAGGAGGTGACGTTCACGACGTTGTATTCCCTTGTGGACAGACCATCGGCACGGACGAAGATAGCATTCATCTCTATTACGGAGCAGGTGACTCGTGTATGGCCATGGCTACTGGCAGCATCCGTGCTCTTCTTTCGTGGCTGGATTCAAATTCCGGCGTGGGAGATGCAAATGGCTCTTAGTGCATTCTGTTTTCTGATCGTGAGGAACAACCTGAATGAATACCGCAAGCCTGAACTGGCCCGGTCGCCTTCCACGGCTTCTATTGATACGTCGAGAGTGTCCTCTTTGTAGTTCAATTGAATTCCGGACGGCTGAGTCGCACCCTCTCGATACACTTCTAGCTCTGTTTGCTCTGCGCCCGGTTCGTTGCGTCAATTGTTGGCGGCGGTACTACTGGCTTTCAAAGAGAAGCATAAATACACAATGAGGAGTGACACTGCCGGCAAGCTGTGGAGCGACTCCTACTGCTTGCCTGAGGGAGAGCATAATGGACAGCCCGCAATATGCAGCAGGTCATACCTCGAATGATCTATTGTTCAGTCTCGATCCGGAGCGTTCGCGGACATCACCAAGCTATGAGATCGTCGCGCAAAGCGCCGAAGAAGTACAGGACATCGATAATGCGCCTGCCGTCAGCATGGGGCCATACTTGCTCAAGTCTGGACAAACGCAGCTTCTCACCACGATTAGCATCTACACCCAGCGAGGCGAAAGCCGCGAGCAAGTACGACTGCTCTATATGAACGCCGCTGCACTTCTTATCTGGAAAGCTATGGGAAAGCGACCGAGGCTAATCGGGGCACAGTATCGCCCACCACAAACTGCCCTACTGGCCTTTGGCGTCCCGTTCAGCGAATAGAGAGCTGTTCACTATTTTGTCATCACTGGACATGATTGCTCAGATGACGACCCATGGGGACAATCCCTGTAATTCCCGCAAGGCCGGAATCTTAGTAAAGACGCGCCAAAGGTGGATAGCCAGTAGTCGTCTTTATCGCAAAACCCCGTTTCATCATGTGCCGCTATACCAGAAACGGCGTCTGTAAAGTACGCTGCGTTTGTACAGGCACCGTCAGCACCGACTTGAGGTGCAGCTGCCTATTCCCCCCGGGTCTGTTCAGTGCGCAACCCAGTAACAGCCACCACTATTCCCCGAAGGGACGGCAGTAAATATAGCGCTGCTGTTTGGGGCTACGATGTTTTGACCGGTGATCGTCTGGTTCGCGGAGGTACCCATCGTGAGAGAGAACGACGAAGAGCCATTTACGACGGTTTTCGTCATCCCAGTAATCCATGAGCAATCGACAAGTTGGTGCGTTGCTGACGCCGTAGGAGTCTGGAGGATGTAGTTGTTAGCATCAGTCTCGACGTAGGCATTAGAGGTCGAGATATCTGGATTGGCCGCTGTTGAACCATCCAGGGTGTTGATAATCTTGGATGCACCGATACAGAACAGGCCAGATCCGGTGGCGCTCGTGCAGCTGGTTCCACCCGTAAGGTGTACGCCGTCGCCAACATAATATGTAGTGTCGCTGTAGCTTCCAGTTGCAAACTCGGGGCGCTCCCAGTTGTCTAGGAGGGCGGCATAGCCAGCCTGTTTCCACCGCGCTCGGATAATCGCATTTGCGGCGGCAATATTGGCGTCATATCCCCTTCGAGAGATGATCGTGCTGACGATGGGGATCGCTCCAGTCGTTTTAGCTTTCGCGGCAAGCGATACGTAGGAAGCCCATATATTTTCGGGTGTTGCTCCGCCCGCAATATCATTAGAACCCCCATCGAAAAGGATATAGGTTTTTGCATTGGGAGAGGCATCTCTCAACCATGTAGACTCGGCGAGCCTATCGATGTCATAGACGTTAATACCACTGACACCCCGATTGATGACCACATAGGGGCTATTCAGGGATAAAACGCTAGTCCACACCCCAGTTCCGAACCGACCAGACCAAAGAGAGTCCCCTGGAAGTATCACCTGCGGTAAGCGTGCTGTACCTACCGGCCAATTGGTGAGAGAGCGCTGAGTAATTTTTCCTTGAATATAGTTATTTTCCTGGGTAACTTGTGTCGGTGTCCACGCTGAGGTAGACATAGTGGCATAGAGGATCGTTCCTCGAAATCCATTGTTGTTTCCAAGAGGACCAGATCCGAATTCGTAAACGCCGGTTGCCGGAATGGCGGTTGTGGAACTGCCTGACAACGCGAGTGTGATGGGCTGGCCGTCGATGTAATACGCATCCGGCGAGCCAGCGACCACAGTAAGGATGTGCCGCTGCCCAAATCCATCAGAGCCGCAGGATGTGTTCGCAGAGCCGGCCTTGTAAATAGATGGCATAAAAGCCCCTAGATTCGAAGGAAATCCACCGGCACCAATACATCCACTCATGATGAATACTCCAGAGTTGGTGACAGTGGTTCCAAATATCGACGGGAAATTGTTATAGGGCGTCCCCAAGCCTCCAGTGCCCGTCGTAGGAAGTCCGACATATATCTCATAGGCAATTGAGATTGAAGTCCATGTTTTTACGTTGGTCGTAACACACTGAGCCGGAGATGTTGAGGTCGTTGAATTGAGAAAATGGACACCATCGGGACCCCACGATGGGATAGCTGTAGAAGCGCAGAAAGTCCCGTCATGACCATTCCCGGTGATGTCCGCGACAGTCGTTCCAGTTCCATCGTTGAACGGCCACTCCGCATCAACCATGAGCGGGTTGATGACTATGCCGGTGCCGCTCAACGGAATGCTGACCGGTGAGTTCGGAACATTGCCTGCAATCTGCAATGCTGCACTCAGCGAGCCCTCAATCGTTGGCAAGAAGTCGACTGAGATTACACAAGTCGCTCCAGCCGTGACGCCACTGCATGTGTTCGCAGTTATGGCAAAGGCATCAGGGCTGGTTCCAGCAAGAGCTGTCCCTGCAATGGTCAGCGGTACAGTGCCTGTGTTGGTCAGTGTCAGCGACTGCGCAACCGAGGTTGCCCCTACATTGGTCGCAGCAAACGTAAGCAACGTCGGGGATATGGAGAGTGACGGCACGCCTCCTGTCCCCTGTAGGGTCAACGTGGTGGCCTTTTGTGTAATAGTGTCCGTCACAGAATAAGCACCGGTTTGGCTGCCTATGCCGTAAGGAGTGAATGTGGCGTTGATCTGACAGGGTGTACGCATTGCACAGGTACCGGTGGAAAGCGAGAACTCACTTCCCGACCCGTCCTGTATCGCAGACACGCTCACCGGATCTCCGTTTGGTGCGGTTACCGTTGCAATTTGAGCAGCACTCGCTATCCCAACCTGTGTTACCCCAAAGTTGAGGAGGTTCGGTGTGATGACGGGTTGTGGAGGAGCACCTATCCCGCTCAGAGTCGCCGTATTGGAGATGCCCGAAGTGGAGTCCGTCAGCGTAAACGTCGCGATCCGCATTCCAAGCTGTGTCGGTGTGAACACTACGGAGAGTGTGCAACTCTGCGAGCTGCTGAGGGCATTGCTGCAACCATTGGTTACCGCAAAATCGCCCGCTGCTGTTCCAGTTATCCCGGCCTTGATCAGCAGCAACGGCACGCTTCCGTTATTCACCACCGCAAGCGAGGCGGTAGGCGAACTCACACCAAGCGATTCAGTGACAGCGGGATAAGGCGCAATCGTAAACGATGGCCCTTCCGTCATTCCCGTCCCGTTCAGTAAAGCATTGCCGTATGCAGTCAATAGCGTCGCGGTTCGAGCACCAAGTCCACTGGGAGTAAACGTAATGGTGAGTTGACACTGGTAGGAGCCGCTCGAACAATTGTCCTGTGGAAGAGAAAAGTCAGCTGCGTTTACCCCGGTGATGCTGCCGCTGAGCGGCGGGGCGGCACTATTCATGTTGCCAGAGTTTACGGTGACAGTCTTTACTGGGCTGGTGACCCCGCGTGCCCAGTCACCGAAGCTCACTGCGCTCGCTGAGAAATTCACACTGCTACCGGGTTCGACCACCTGTACGGTCGCAGTGCTTACGTTAGAGCCAACACCAGCAGTCACCGTGATCGCTCCGCTACCTGCGATCAGGCCCAATGACCCAATCTGAACCGAAATCGCGCAGCTTGTATGCGCTGCAAGGGCAGCGCCACAGTTGTTGGTCTCTGTAAGGTTGCTCAGGCTGGATGTCGCGGCGATGCTTCCAATTCCCACAGCTCCTGCCCCGTTGTTGGTCATCGTGATCGTCTGGGGGATTCCCGCCAGGGTAAAGTTCAACGAAGTAGGCGACAGTGCGAAAGAGACGGCGGAATCCGCCAGGCCCTGTGCAGTCAATGGAACGCTAATCAGCGGGTTTGGCGCGTTGCTCAAAATCTGCAGCGTGGCGTACTCCGCGCCGGTCACAGATGGTGCGAATGTCAGCGAGACAATGCAGCTGGCTCCGGCTCTTAATGACCCGCCACACGTATTCTGTTCGATAAAGTCACCGTTGGCCGCTCCAACAATGGAGATGGAAGACAGGTCGACCACCGCCGTCCCTAGGTTGGTAAGCGTTACGCTTTGCGTCGTTGCGAAGGAAAGGTATGCGGCAGGAAAAGCAAGAGACGTGGACGAAACCGACAGCCCGGTCTGCGTCGTCAATGGAATCGTATAGCCAGCGGGTGCAACAGACAGAATTGGTTGGAACGGAGGAGGCGAAGGAAGCAGCGCAAACAGCTGAGCGGCGTTCAACGTTGGATTATTCGCGATGCTCAGTGCCGCACGTAGGACATCAGTCGGTGCAGTCTCGCCCGATGACGCGGCATGCTGGAACAAGTTGCCGCAGGCCGAGCCGTCACCCGCAACTCCACCCACGGAGTCGACACAGCTGGACAAGATGTCGGCAAGGGTATTGATCTGATTCACAGGAACCGTCGTACCCACAGGCACATTAGTGCCTGGAACCATACCGGTTGCCGTATTGGCTAGCTCAGACGCTAGAGTGAACGCGGCAACAAGCCCCGCCATGTCGCCGCTCCCTGAACCTACCGCGTCCGGTGAACTCATGTAGGGCGCGAGAGACCATACCGAGGCCACAGTCGTCAATTCGTTTATCGTGACATTTGTAGTAGCCGTCAGATTGCCGCACTGCCCCAGTACGGCCATCAAAGCCAGTTGCGGATTAGGCTTGCCAGAGGCCAATCCAGGATTGCCACCCGTCGCCACCATGTACACCGACGAGCTAGCCGAGGGACACACGTATACACCCGCAAAGTCGAATTTCCCAGCCGTATCTGTTGTTACGGTTGACGAGAAGAGCGCGGTGGCAGGCGACCCATCGCCTGCCGTCCCCACGGCGTACATCTGAATCGATGCCCCGCTTATGGGCGCAACCCCTCCCTGGACCAGCCCATATTTCACAGTCGGTGTCGGTGTGCTAGGAGGCGGCGTCTTCCCACCCGACCCTCCGGAGCAGCTACTCAGTAAGTAAATCAGCAGGAGTCCCGTACAGGGACGAAGAATACCCGCTACTTCACGTGCAGTCGGTCTCATGGTGTCTCAAGGTGAATTCGTTAGAAACTGGGCACGGCAGTGCGAAGGAAGCCATTCAGCTTCTACCGTTGGCATTAGATTGAGTCACAACAATGCGCCGAAGAATTCAGGGGAACCAGAAGCGCAATGAAGATATAAGTTACTTTCACGCTGTGTGCAAAGTCCATGCAAAGATTGAGAACGATTCTGCCCTCATTTCTCATTGACCGTTCAGAGGTTTCTTTTGCGCTTGGTAAGCGCCCGGATAGGCTGTCTCTGCATCTAGCCGACGTACTTCTGTGTCTTGCATTCATAATGGTCACGTTCTCCAGCTTCAATCTGGGTCCAAGTGCGGGTTCACCTGTTTCCGATGGAGTACTAAAACATCGGCCTGTTGGCTTTCAGATATCCCTTGTTGTCCAGCTTCTTCCTCGTTGAAGGTCTTGATCTTCCACGTTGTTGGGTTTAGATTGCTTCCATGACTGACAACTCTTGGCTGACCCTGGACGCTCTTTTGACCTTTGTCGTCGGCATCGGCGTCGGACTGGTCTATAAACAATGGGCTGATTCGAATCTCCGCCACAAACACTGGAAGGAGATGGAGAATCTGCGCGAGGAGCATAGGAAGGAAGCTGAAGCGATGCGCGGGAAGGGTAAGGCTGAACGTCGTTACCAACTCCTACCATCGCCGTACACGTCTACTTTCCCGCCGCATCCCTATGAGTACGGAATATTGACGGGAACTGTACGTGGTATCGACGTTCGCCTCGATAAGCTGACGAAGAGGATCAAACAACTTGAAGATGAGCGGCAAGCTGGTGCTGCTTGACGGTGGCGGAGGCTACGCGCTGTTCAACATCGCTGGGCCATTGTTCTTCGCGTTGCCCACTAGCTTGTTTGCCAGAGCTGAGGCCATCTCCTCTGCTTCGTA
>Ga0193743_1003388_pt1 | contig 10697 bp, 8 predicted proteins | sample L2c2metaG_FD_143038 | JGI IMG/M metagenome (GOLD analysis project Ga0193743, IMG submission 143038) | Soil microbial communities from a riparian zone of the East river system, Colorado, United States - L2c2 | ecosystem: Environmental > Terrestrial > Soil > Riparian zone | place: USA: East River...
CAGGTGTTCGGAGACACTGGCGACATGGGCACGATAATGAGCCTCCTGGCTATGCGCAACGGATCGGTCAATCAAGGCAAACCAGTCATAAAACTGCTGGGGAGTTTGTACAGGTTGTTTTGGATGCAACGGGTGGGTTGCACGTTCGGTCTGTGCAGATTGTGGCGTAGTCGGACGAGAACTTTGGATATGTGACTTGTCTCGATACCGCTGAACAGGCGTGCCAGGCGGAGACGGCTCTACTGCAGCAAACTACTTAATTCAAAAAAAACTCTTGAATTTTTCAGATAAGGAATTATGTTACCGCACCTTCAAAGGTAGAGGTATCTTTTCACTTGCCACTTTTATTGCATTTATACTGCGAAGGTGAAGATCGCTCAGTGGGGCTTTGGCTTCCCATTCTTCAACACTTATTGTGGGTTTCGACTGAAATGTCAGTGATAGAGACGCTGAAGCTCCGCCACGACGACTAGAACGGCTGGACATCGTCAACGACGACAGCCCGGCTTATCGGACTCTGAATCGTCGTAATAAATATTTGATCTCCTACTGAATTATCTAAAAGTAGCCGACTCGGAATCACTACAACCTCTTTTCTAATGATTCCTCGCTGTTCAACGTGGCTTCAATTCTCCTTCATTATAGGAGCGCTTTGAGATCACGATCTTCCGCTAATTTTTTTTCCTCGAAAGAGACTCTTTAAAGGAAATGCCGCTCAGGCTGGCGCTGTCCATTCATGGGCATAGGCTTTTCCCTCCTTCAGAAGTGTGGAATACATCTGCTTCTGGTATTCTGTTGACTCTGATTGAATTTTGACGGTGCCTCCGAACTCGCGCCATAATTATGGTGCTCAGGAATGACTGTCTACATAGCGAACCCTTAGTCTGGCGGGGGCGTCGGAAACATGAACTAACGGAACATTCATCTTCTTACTGTCTTTATTCCTACGCAACATCATCTGTACCCGAAGACAAGGTACGTACGTAACATACCTACCTAACAATAAATCCCTTCAGTTGGACTAATTGAAGAAGTGATAGATAAATTCTTCCAGTTGTCTGAATATATACTGTCACTACTTCTGTGGCTGCCAACGCCTACTATGGTCGTCGAACCCCAAAATACATGGAACTTCTGGCCTGTAGGCCTTCAGGTTGCGAATCCTTGAATGGTTGATAAACTCGGATATGGACATGGATGAAGGGCTCAGGGAATTTTTTTTGAACGACACCGGTGTATGTACGCCATTTGCTAACTCAGGATAAAGAATCATTCGGAGAGGTAGATAGAATCGATGCATCATAGATAAAATATACAATAATACAATGCTGGCCTATGTAGATAAATAGTCAAAGTTACGATACTGGTACGTCAGGCAAGGGTTGGTTAAATAAACAATACAGGGGTTTTGTCTCTTCTTGAAGCTCGACCCGAGGTACTATATACTCTATCCCTTGATCGGGTCAGTGGCGATAGCAAAGTTGAAAAGCATGGTGTACAGGTGTGGATGAACGGAGCCTCTATAATGAACGTTGAGGAATAGATATCAACGCGTACGTGAAGACTTCAATTTGACTGCGATAGTCCTACAGGGATTACGTAGAAATGTCGTTAGCATCGACTGCCAGTGCTTCAAGCTATAACTATGATAGGATGATATCATGATCACAAATGGTTGCGATAAGGGAAATGAAAGATACTAAGATTCAACGTTTGACTCACTTCAAATTGAATAGACGGGTATCGATACGGAAATACTTCCAGAGCGCCTCAGTTTTCAAGTTGTCTGAGTCTATTTTCTCTAGCACGGTACCATTGGTACTATTGTTGTGAGTCGTCTTTTGAAGTTGGACGTTTGCTGCAGCCGCCGTGAAGGCGCCAGTGGAACTTGTCTTGATATTCTCTTTGGAAAGATGCTGAGGGTCAGGTTGGTCTAGAAGAGCATTAGTTGGAATTTGAAACACGGTATCAAAGGCCGAGTGTCATTGGCAGTAATGCTCACCGCGATGGAATGAGTGTTCTTCTCGGGCGGTCGCGGTCGTCCCTCTCAGCGGTGAAGGTCTCTTCTCTCCGCCTGGTTCACACCAATAAGTCCGCGACGACGACGACGCTCGCCGTTGACTTCGTCTCCTCTTCCGCTCGTCGAACACATGAGGTGCGATACCACTGATTACCTCACGGTGTGTTGGCTTGAAATTGGCAATTGCCTCCGCCGTTGTTGCATATACTTTGGCAGCCGCCTGTGACGACGAGCCTACGCCAATCTTGAAGTGGGTAGACTGATGTTCAACCACGGTGACGACATCGTGGTGGGTGACCGTTGAATTCGCTTCCTCCGACATTCGTTTGATATGTGGACACAGAGGTCAGTAGGGGGATGTCAAAGAAGAGAACAAGAAGCCAGGCGGCTTTTGTTCGATAATTGGCAGATGCAAGTAGAGGGAACAATCGGAGCGCTAATACCTCGCCCTCTCATGGGCTATCAATATATCTGTTGTATTTAGAACGCAAGTGGGGCTCAGAGTCCTGCCGTCATGCGCTTACAGCATGCTAACCTAGTGCATCGTTGCATCGTGGTCTTATCTATACGACTCTCCGAGGCTGTCACTGTGATTGAATCAATGGTCGTGTTCAATTGGTGAGCACAGCGTCTGGTCGATTTTAATACTCGATAGGAGATAGCATCACATAGTTGGCAGTCCACCACTATGATCGGGTCGATATTTATGTGGCATTATTTGCGGAAAATGATACAATTATGTAATATACAAAGAACAGAGTAAGAGGCGTTTTAAAACTTATTCCGCTTTCTGGAAGGTTTTGGTGCTGCCTCTTGTGATGCCCTTGAAAGATTGAAAGATTCAGAAAAAGAAAAGATTCAACTCAAAAAGGATCACAGACTTTCTGTTTTTCCCTTTGTTATCCGGCTCGTCTACATCCATCATCATATTCTCTCGCTCGTTCGTCGGAATTGGCCCACGCCTGTTGGCCATTGCGCCTCCCAAACTCTTCTCTTTCTGCTTATCATAAACCTCCTTCAAGTTGAGCTGGAGAATTTTCTCGTGTTCTTGCTGATTCAACTTCGCGGCAGCGGTATCTGCTGCAATTGAATTAATTTTATCGTCCAGAGTCGCTAGTACGGCTGAAGTCGTCGACGCCCTGGGACAGACAGTAAGAGACCCTCAGTAGAGAGAGGCATGAACTTACCAATCCTTGAGAGCAGCTAGGATCTGTTCAAGCTTTCCTGGCTCGAGGTCTCTCCCCATGGTATACGTCACTTCCAGCTGCTCCTCTTTTTGATCAAGCTTCCCATGGAAAAGGTCAAGATATATGGCGTCAATGATCAGATCTTCCAGTTCGCGAACATTTGAGATATCCAGAGCTTGCAATAGATCGCTGTACGGTAATATCTAGGGATTTCAATAAGGGTTGATAAGAGAGATTACTCTCAAATCGTTACATACACGGCGATCCGCTGCTAGTGAGACGATTGTCAGATGCTTGAGCTTAATCGTCTGGGCTGTGTTCAGGGGTGGGAAAAGGTCTTTGTACTCTGCTTTCATAAATACATGAGTTTTGGCTCGACAAGGGAATGCGTACGAAGGTAATCCTGAAATGTTTTGTAAGAAAACAACTCAAGCAAAGCTAAAGATTTTTGGTGTTGCTCGCTCTTTCCTAGCTGAATCACATATTAGAAGACTGGAACGAGTATAAACTACGATATCCACGCACCTCTTGAATGTTTGGTAGTTCCAATAGCTCTGAAAACACAAAAACTGCTGGAGCGGAGGTAGCGTCTTGGATCAGCTTCGCAGCGGCTGCACCTTTTAACGATTTTGCCATGAGCAAGAAAGGCTCAAGCTTTGCAGAGTAATTCGCGAGATCCATTTCTTGTGTTATCTGGAATAATCTTTTTATTGTATCAAAAAATCAAGGAGAGCTGAGGTGGCTGATCGACGTTGAACACAATGAGCACTTGCCTTCTAAACCAATCAGCTGCAAATAAGATTATTTTTGTAACGTCGACGGTCTACGCACGTCCCTACTAGTACTCGAGTTCCTAGTACGATTTATCAGGTTTGGTTGAACGTTCAAATTTCGAAATATGTATGGTCAAACTGTGTACTCCATATCACGATTTAAGGACAAATATCCCTGAAAGATCGCCGTGACATAAATAAACTTCCCACAGCACTACTCACGATTTGGACAGGAGCAAATTGCCCAAACCTTGAGCTTGACTTCTGACTCGGACTCAGCCTCAGACTTACATTGTTTTGTCAAGTTTATGTTCTTTCCTCATAGGCAACGTGGATGAAGCAATAACGTATCCGAACTACATTAAAAAGCTAGTGACATACATATTAGTCTGCTGGTGCTCTGACGTGGCTTTTCTTTCGCTTTTTATCGCAGCTTGTCATTGGACGACAGGAAGCAATGGAGAATTCAACGCCGTCCCAACGCGACAGTCCTTCAGATTCTCCAAGACCCCAGCCTAACGCTAGCGAACATGCCTCTCCCTCACCAACGTTTGGCAAAATGGCAATTCTGACCTTGGTAATAGCCGTGGTGGTCTATATGTACCAAGTGCGTCCTTAAGTCTTCACTGCCTTACTTGTTATCAAAGACAGACAATTTCAAGTTACGCTCTTCGAGAGTGCAGAAAACAATAAATTCGGATGCTAGCTTCGACTTCGCACACGTTACAAGTCAGCACGGAAGTTTCTCAGTGGACACCGATAAAAGGGATGCTGTAGTTGCTGCTTTCAAAGTTGGTCAATCTGCGTCTCCAGTTTGGTCTTTTGCTAAAATATCATCTCAATCAGTATGCGTGGGCAGCATACGGTCAGTCATGATCTCCTACCGTAGATCCTTACTATCCTTACCCCTGTTTGCGCAGAGAGAGATGCTATGGGCAGCGACGAATATCATCCTCTCAGCAAGCAAGGGTCAAATTTGACAGACTCGGGTGGTATAGGCTATGCTATTATTGATGCCATTGATACAATGCAAATCATGGGACTACAAGAAGAATACAACCGTGTCCGAGCCTGGATTTCAACAGAGTTGAGGTTTGACCGTAATGCCAATTTCAACACTTTCGAAGTGAGCACACAAGCTACCGTGCGCTGACAATTCGTGCTAATGGAAGGCGTCGTAAGACAACAATTCGCATCCTAGGGGGCCTTTTGTCGGCGTATCACCTTTCTGATGAGGACTCTCTCTACCTCGAAAAAGCTATAGAATTGGCAGATCGCATGCTCCCAGCCTTCAACACTGCCTCAGGACTTCCATCCTCTATGGTCAATCTCGAACTTCGAGAAGGAGTTGACAACCCCGATACGCCGGGCATTGTGAGCACAGCAGAGGCTGCAACAATTCAGCTCGAGTTCCGCTACTTGAGTTTTTTGACTGATAATGACAGCTACTGGGATGCAGTGGAAAATGTTCGTATTTCAACTGTGTATCCATCCGACCTTATAGTTGATGAAGATTAGGTGATGAGAGTCATCAAAGCTGCGAGACTACCGTCATCCCCTCTTGTTCCAATCTTCCTTAGGTGAGTCAGTTTCTCATTGTTGTCTACTTCTCTTCACGACGATGCTCGATGCTGGTTTCAGTGCACAAAACGGGAAATTCTTGGTCTCCGATGTCCGTCTGGGTTCGCGGGGGGATTCGTTTTATGAATATCTTTTGTACGACCCTGTTTTCAATTTCTCAAGTCTATATGCTGACTCTGTCACCAAAGAAAACAATACTTACAAACGGTAGTTTTTTTATACCTTTTTAGCCTTCATTCTCAACCCGTGTACAGAGTAATTCCGAAAGCGTTTATCGCGAGGTAAGTGGTGACCCACCCCTGCTTCTGGGCTTGATTCAAAATTTCATCAAAAGATGTACCAAGATGCCATGCAAGCCGTTCACGAACAGCTTGTTCAGAAAGGCACAAAGCTTACGTATACTGCGGAGCTTATTCCTGGCCGACAAGCGGATGGTCAAATGTACGCTCTTCTTTGCAACTACCTACTGGTGTCTCTCACCCAAATTAACAGAGCATGGTGGCTGTCGCCTAAACAAGATCATCTAGTCTGCTTCCTTGGAGGCTCTCTGATGTTAGGTGCGACCACGACAGAGTCCATTTCTTCACCGATATCAACGCCTCCCCTGGCTAGCGAGCTGAGTGAATCGGGCCAAAAAAACTGGAAACTCGGCTATGAGTTAATCAATACGTGCATGGATACCTATGAAACTGCAACGTAAGGCACACCTTCCGTGACCTTCTGTTTTCCCTCCCGCTGAGAGACCGTGACGTAGAGGACTATCGCCTGAAATTGTTTATTTCCACACTAAGGATGGCAAGGAGCAACGCACCGCAGATAAGGACTGGTATATAAAAAATAATGAGTATGCTAATCGGCCATCGATTCAACCTCTCATTCTCAAATGACATCTATGCAGTGTCCCCGGCCAACCATCATATGATGCTCGTTATATATTACGGTACGTAAAGATTATTCAAAGGAAGTATTTGCAATTCTTAAACCATTTCCCATCTACCATGTGCAGCCCAGAAACTATTGAATCTCTCTTCATTGCCTACCGACTGACAGGTGATGATCGTTATCGCGAATACGGATGGAAGATTTTCCAATCAATCGAGAAGCACTGTCGGCTCGAAAGTGGTGGCTATGCTTCGATACTCAATGTTGATGATGTCCATAGCGAAAAAATCGACAAGATGGAGACTTTTTTCATGGTATTGATTTTTTTATTTATCATGTGGAGGTAGACTTATGATTCATTTTTGTTTAGGGCGAGACTTTGAAGTATCTTTACTTGCTCTTCTCTGACGCAAGCATTCTACCACTGGACAGTATGTATCTTTGATGCTTATCTCGTTTTCCATATTGACCCATCTGCTTTTTAGAATACGTCTTCAATACCGAGGTACGTTGTTGCCCTGTTCATTGACTCTCTTTTTTGATATTGATTGTATCCTATTCAAGGCACATCCGTTTCCCATTTTTACACCCAGTATAAAGACAAGCTTCTTCTAAGTTGCTGGGATATTCTACCGTCGTCCTTGAGGTATTCATGCGTACCAGAATATGTAGCTTCTACCATGATGCTCGCTGCTCGTGGTATTATTGCCCTGGTCAGATTTCAAACATGAGGATCTTCTAGCACCGGCGGATTATCTTGTTGCTCTCTAACATTTAGTATCTAGTTGATGTGGGGATCCAGACCGGTTCTTGCAATCATGGCCGCAGTATTCATGAACCAATAAATTCCTTACAAATGTTCTCATTTGAAGTATTCAATGTTTCAGCATGTTAAAAAATGCAATAGCACCGGTACCTGGGTTAAACTGGCGTAGATGATACTGGGCAGATCTGGTTGACACCATAGAACTCCTTTTATGGCCCGCCAAAAAAAGATCTGGACCTAGGTTTTTGATTAGCTTCCTTCGTTGGCAAATGAGAGGCATATTTTTGAAGCGCTTTGGCACTTGACCGCGCCACTGTTCAATGGAAAGGCTTCTAATATGTTGCTACAATTGTACAACCACTATTATATTCTCAGGTTCTTTGGAACACAAACCGGAGTTGCAAAGAAAATATGCTCGTATGTTTGGGTTTGCATGTCTACTTCTCAGGTCATGTCAGCGTTCAAGCCACATCCTTCAGCGAATTTTTCCCCGAGTTATTTCCATGTGATTCCAGGTCACCCTTCCGTTTGTCTATCGTCCTTACTTTCGTTTGGCACTCACCATCGCCTTCACGAGATTGTGGTTCCACATTCTTCTGTACCAAAATTGTACGATTCATGGGTGAGGACCAAGCATTACCCAACCTTGAACACTTTGATTGCGAAAGTAGAACCTGTGAATGAGGAGGATATCCGAAAAAAAAGAAAAAGGAATCCTTCTCCTAGCCACTGCATCCACCGCCTGTGTATCAGTTCTTCAATAACAACACCGATCTGCACGCCAAATCATTCCATAACGCACTCCAGAAACTCGTAGATGTGGATGGGCTAAGGCATCTCTCAGATGAGACGCCTGGAGACAATGACATTGACATTCACTTCTTACTTCCTTTGTCGTTCTTGCAAAGCCTGAGGACAAAATGCCCTCATTTAAAAAGTGTTCACTTGACCAATTCCTCGCATGAATTCGCTACCGACTGGGCTTTTCTCCATGGAGGTATATAATAGTCCTGAACATCTGATGTTGTTCACTTCCGTTGCGCTAGAGTTTGACCAGCATCCGCATCTGATGCAATACGCACAGTGTACGTTACCTGACAAGTCAATCAACCCCCTGCTGACACCTTTTTCATGGTCCAACACTAACTATTAACTTCCGCTAAATTTACACACCCTCGAGCTCCGGCTCTACTACTCAACTGTGTTTTTCAAAACCTCGACACCCTCACCCTCGACGAGTTCACTGTCTCTGACCCTACCTCTACAAACCCTCTTCTGGAGGTGCCATCCCAGTATCAAGTGTCTCGAATTCGGGCCTGAGATGGCCGGTGGCTGGTTTGATAACTTTGAAGTCGGAATGCAGCATACCTGCAGGTAATTACTGTAACACCCAGCCTCAATGGATTTTATCTATCGTACGTCAGTGTAATACCCGGCACGCTCTTGTTCTCCTTCTTCAAACCTCGAAGACACTCATCGGACTGAGCCTCCTGGACACATACAATGCACAAGGCCCGTACCTCCTTCGCGTCGTTGCTCCAGAAGGAGTCCTTCCAGCCCTCCGCGATCTCAGCATCCATCGTAACTCGGGAATAGCCCAAAGCCGCGGGAGGGTCCAGAGGGACACCGGGGAGGACGAAAACGGCGTCACATGCGGATGCAAAGAAGCCGCTCAGGCAATGTGATGGAAATAATATTATGAGTCTATTGAAGGCTGCGCCAAACCTAGAGGAACTGGAACATCTGATGATACCCTTGTGAGTCTTCTTCTAAGTTGCTGGGATACTTTTACCGTCGTCCTTGAGGTATTCATAGGATATGCTACTTGATATATAACCTCTACTATGATTATTCAGGATGCCCGCCGCTCGTGGTATTATTGCCCTGGCCATATTTGAGCTTCTTCAAACATGGTATCAGTATGACTTTACCATGTCAGTTTGCCAGAAATATTCAAACAAGTGTCTCCTGCTCGATTTGTCTTGGCTGTTATGGATACCCAGGTTCCACTCTTTACTCCCGCGAGGAGCTGAGGATAATCAATCATGAGTCCGATGCTGAACAGGCCAAACATTTGCGGCGAGAGGGGCGTGTTCAACACTGTCTATCGCCTTTTTCATTAATGGCCTCATTCAAATCCTTTTGGCACTTCCAAGGAAAGGTGGAGTGACTATTGCTGGCTGGTGCTGCAGAAATGTATTCACTCCAGCTAACAGGAGAGGGATATGTGAATGAAGCTTTATCTATGGTGGGTTCGATATCCCCATTGTTTGCAAGTTGGGAAGTCAAACATCCCCTTCATACAGAGCCTCCAAATCAGACTCTTGGTGTAGCAAATACAGTACACAGTGCTAGGTTTGTCACGGTTTCTCCCAAAATTACATCTCTCGTACGTCTTGGAGTGAACCCTTAGCAAACTTCCAAAGATCAGGATCAAGCGGAACGAAACAGAAGCCCTGCCATGCTCCAAGGTTGAAGAAAAATCCCTGGGCGCAGGAGGAGGGCTGATTTGGTGATGGGAATATATACAGCGAGAACTTCATCCCCTTCAACCTCTGGCAAAATCATTGCGAGGTTTGAATTTCGACGCGAGCGCGCCTTTTTTCTCCCATCAACAGAACACGACGTAATGCGTCATGCTTAAACATTTAAACCTTGAATACTCCAAATGAAGGTACTTGTGAGGAATTTATTGGTTTCATGATGATTCCCCTTAGGGCAAAGACTTGACCCAATAGGCTGACATGACTGGATTTCCCCACATCAACTAGATACTTATTCAATATTAGGGAGCAACAAGAGAATCCGTGATCACATCGGGAAAACTCTTGTTATGACCTGCGACATTGAAAGCCCCTGTTATGGTAGCACTACATAGTACTCCATAGCACAGGCTAGGTAGAGAGCCTACTTTTTCCTGATGTGGTGGATGAATTACATAGCACGCAACTTACCACTGAAAATAAATCTGAGAAACCATGGATGAGGATGATGGTCGGGTAAACAGCAGTTACAATGGGGCCCAATCACCTGTTTAATTAGTAGAAGTTGAGCGTTCTGATTGGCAAAAGTGTGACGGATCGTGACAGATGACCTATTTCTCGCTACCCCATATACTTCATTTGCACCAAAAAAATGCACAGGAACTATTAAGGTTGATTCTGATTGACCAAGGTATTCGAAATGGCCGAAGGAGGGATCCTGGCCAAAGATTGGGTCGGTAGTATCAATGGGAGCCTTTTTGGATCAACTTTTTGTGGCTGTGTGTGTACTTCAAACATGCATGCACAGGACTGTAGCCTTGCTACGAACAAAGCGGATACAGGACTTACCTACATCGTCCTCTTCAACTATGCTTAGTTCAGCCGGTCATGGAATGGTAAATCGCGCAAAGGGCACTAGTGTCGAACATGAACTCTCTAGCAACACGCTGATCACCGGCGGTAGCTTCGTCACGGTGGAGGAAGGCGGCGTCTTCAATCATCAGA
>Ga0193743_1003389_pt1 | contig 10695 bp, 11 predicted proteins | sample L2c2metaG_FD_143038 | JGI IMG/M metagenome (GOLD analysis project Ga0193743, IMG submission 143038) | Soil microbial communities from a riparian zone of the East river system, Colorado, United States - L2c2 | ecosystem: Environmental > Terrestrial > Soil > Riparian zone | place: USA: East River...
CCACCACGCTTCCGCCGGGGCCGGAGAGCATTGTGACATTCTCAGCAAGCCTCTGCGTTTGGATGGGAGCGGCGTTGAACTTGGCCCGCATGCTCGCGAGCAAGTCGGCCGCCGAGGGCCCATCTCCCGCGTAGCCCGCGCGGAGCAACGTGGCGGGAAAGAGGTGCGCCAAAAAGGCGCTGCCGCCCAGCGTGGCAGAATTTCGCAACATTTCGCGGCGTGAGGTTTGCTCCTGTAAGAAATTGAAATGCATGTTCTTTAGGCCTGTCTTTCGATCAGGGTTGGATCACTTGGCTTGGCGCTGCGCCAAAGAGCCGAGGTGCCCCGTACTTCTTTCTGCCAGTCCTCCAAACGTTATGGAATGCTCCTTGGTTGGCTTCTTTCTTGCCTACACCCTGATTACAGCTCTGCCTCAGGGATTTGTAAAATTGTTTCTTTTGTAGCCTGTGATGAGAAGCATAAATAACAGGTCGATTTACGCCCGGCGATCAATGTCTCTTAAGGCCGCGAGGATCTTCTTGCTCTACCTAAAGTTCGCAGTGCAAGTGATCTGAAGTTCTCAACAATAGCTGTTCGATTTCGTTTATTTACGGCGACACCAATCTCAGACATGGGAATGGCGTCTGCAATCTCACAAGCAACTACCGAAGCAACGCTATGCGTCACCGTTGACCTGGGAAGAATGGAAATACCCATCCCCGCATCCACTAGCGAGATCAGCGTTGGCATTTGCCCAGCAGTCTGGCAGACGTGAGGGACAATTCCACCATCGCGCAGGATGCCGACCATCAAATCGTGGAACCCTGGAGCGTAGCTTCGTTCATACATTACAAAGGCCTGGCCTGACAGCTCGCGCAAATGTATTTTCTTCTTCTTTGCAAGCATATGGGATAAAGGAACCACCACCACAAAGGGCTCACGATGCACTCGGACGACCTCAAGCGCCGGGTGCTCTCCAATCGGCAGACGAAGAAATCCAATATCGAGTGACCCTGCATCCAGCATCTGTATTTGATCGGCGGTGAGGACATTGAGCAAAGAGAACTCGACTTCGGGATTCGATTCTCTAAACTCACGAACTATCTTGGGCACGATCTCATTGCCTGCCGTCGAAATAAAGCCGACTCGCAGAAGGCCCAATCTTCCCTGGGCAGCAAGCCTTGCGCTGCGAACCGCCTCGTCTAATTGCGAGACTGCTGCGGCGGCATTGTCACGAAAGGCAAGACCAGCCGCAGTTAACGTTGTTTTGCGGCGGTTCCTCTCAAAGAGTCTGACGCCGACCTCCTCTTCCAAAGCTCGTATCTGTAAGCTCAAAGCCGGCTGGCTGAGATGAATCAGCTCCGCTGTACGACCGAAATGCAGAGTCTCAGCAATAGAAAGAAATGATCGGATCTGACGAAGTTCCATTTTTATATCATATTTGCGCTCCTTATCACAGGAGACAAGACATACAAGCTTACAAATTTAAAAGATGAGCGTGCAATCGAATTGTGAGCAAAAGAATGGCTTGATGTCACAAAAGTATCGCGTTCCTATGGGCGACCGCCGTCCCTATGCCGATCTGAACAGTGTTGCCGGATACTGGCGCTTTTGCATTATTCGTGAGTGACGGCGCAGCGTTTACAAATCAAATAGTGTCCGGTTGGTCGGTAATCCGTCCATAATCTCCGGATGGCGCTCGCGCCGCCCGATGCGCCGCTGGGCAATGCTGCCCGACGTTCGGCGATTTATCAGTTAGCGTCATCCGAAGGGCGAAGTTCTCCGTCGTGCTCCCAGATAGAATGCAGGCCAATTCGCATTTTGTTCCACCCAGTCCTAAAACCCGGCCCTCATAATCGTCTACAGGACTCACGGCGGCTTGCCAGCCTTGAATTATCTCGCCAGCGCGGCCAGGAGTTCCTCGCGCGTGGGTTGAGTCATAAAGGGCCCGCTCCCGTGCTGGTCAAGGGATGCGTGTGTGCGAGAGACGATTTCAGGCTCTGTGTACACTTCTTCGGGCCGCACGATCATCCCCATAATCTTCCAGAAAGCTCGGAACGCGATCGGGTCGAAAATCGCTGCGGCTCGCAACTGAGCAAAAGTGACCCGGACGGAGATGCTGGGCGTTGGTGCCGGCGCCGGACCATTGAAGATCGTATGTTGAAGTGTTGCCAGCCGAGCGCAGTCAATTGCGATTTGATCCTGGTAGAAGGGCAGAATGTGTTCGCTGACCATCTTGTCCATCGCCAGCGCCTGCGCGGTCCTATCATCACCATGCCTGTCAATAACATCGAGCAGATCCGCGGCTCCCCGCAGCGCAAACGTCAGGCCGCGGCCGAGCGTTGGATTGGTTGTACACACCGAGTCGCCTACGGCTACCAAACCGGTGACTACCGGCGAGCCACCCACGACGAAACGGCGCAGAGTGTTCTGCACCGCACCCATTGGGAAAACCTCACTGATTGGGTCAAGAACGTCGAGCCACGCGGCGTAAGAAGGTAGGGTACGCAGCACCCGCGTGAACACTTCCGGATACCTCAGCGTTTTAAAGCGGTGATCCTTGGCCAGCGGCACCAATGCCATCTGCACGCTGCCATTGTCGCCGCCCCAGATGCCAACCGTGAACTCGTCCAGGCCCACGACGAGCCGCGTTGTAGGAGGACCGGGCGACTTAAGCCCTGGACGCAACCGATATTGCCGACCGAAATAGGCCAAGCCGCACTCGGCGCGCAAAGTAGGCGCCGGCTGCGCACCGATTTCTTCAAGCCAGCGATCGATAGGCGAACGGTATCCGGTTGCATCGACCACAAGATCTGCCGAGATGTTACCCTCGCCAGTGCGTATCCCGGTCACATGCGGTGCTTCGCCGCCTTGGGCAAGCAAACCAGTAACCCGCAGTCCGCGGCGCATCGTCACTCGTGCCTCCGCGAATGTCGCGCGTTGGAGTACCCAGTCTATCGTTGCGCGCCGGCTCATCAAGAACGTTAACCGTTCGTCGCCGGGCCGGAAGGCGGTGTCCGGCAGCGATGCCGGCATCTGGGTCGAAAGAGGCGCTTCGCACACGCCGGCCGCCAGTAGCTGGGCGTAGATGTCGGGCAGACGTTCAATAAGAAGCTCGCGGCACCTGGCCATGACAGCATGCGGTTGCACGATGTGAGGCGCCGTTAAGCGAAAGGCGGATTTGGCCGCGGACTCCACATCATTTGCAATTTGCCGCGATTCCTGCTCAACTACCACAACGGTGTGCCCGGCGCGAGCAAGCAAGAGGGAGGTAACCAAGCCAGCAGCACTTCCCCCGACAACCACTACCTCCAGGGCCGTTGCCATTCAACACCTTCTCTCCAGGGATTTCTCTTACTCACACAAGCGTCAACGATTGTACCGGGATTGCAGATTATTCTGTTCCGTCCCCATTTGGCATGCGAATCGCGGAAGGGATCGGCTTGGTTTTCAAGTAGTGTCTTGTCGGTCGGCCATCCGGAAAAAATGAGTTTTCAGACATTAGTTCCGATATGTCCGCTAGCCTGTGCCGACTCCGTCGCCGTGGAGGTCAGGCTCGAGCCCGATGGGCAATCGTTGACGGCATTCCGCAATCGCTGTTTGCAACCCAGATACTGTTCCGTTGTCTGCAGGCTGACGTGCCCGAGCAGGAACTGTATTTGTTCGAGTTCCTGCTTGGTGGCAAAGTCGCGCGTGCGCTCGATCTGCCATGCTGATTGACCTGCGGTGTGAAATGACTTGACGGTATGGATGATTACTAATTTGCACGTCGCGCTTGGTAAACAGGGCTATCGCCAAGTTGGCGACATCCCCATTTGCCGGAAGCACTCGAAAGGGCCTGATTGACAGCGGTCCATTCCGGCATGCGCGGCAATGATTCAGAAGACAAGATGCTTCTCAAAAAACGGCAACAGGTCAGTCGTGACGCGGCCTTCTAGTCCCCAATTGGGCTCACGATCCCAGGTGCCGTTATACTCTTCGGCCTCATGCACGATGCCGTTTTCGTTTAGCTTATGTGTCAATGCTTGGTTAGAGTAAACGTGGTCCCAATTTGAGTCGCTGCGCGCCCAGTCGAATCTCAATCCTCGTAGCGACTTCGGGTTGTCGGCATATTGACCAACCAGCGATTCCAGAAAGCAATGGTTGCGCATGCGGTCCATTACTTTGGCGTCGATCTTTCACTCCGTTGCCCGTACCTACCGGATGCAATGCGTACACTGAGCCGAATAGCTCGGGGTATTTCATTCCGAAGCGAATAGCCCCATACCCGCCCATGAAGTGACCGGCGATGCCACGGAAATCACGCGTCGTAAGCGTGCGAAAGTTCGTGTCCATATAGGGCACCAATTCTTGCACGATGAAATCCTCCCAATTCCCTTGTCGCGGACGAGTTGACATACCAAGAACAACCCAAAGGCGTCGTCATATCCACGGCCGCGAAAATGAATTTGTGGATTGTGCCGGCAGCGATGGCGCGATCGAAAGTGCCCTGTGCGCCCATTTGGTCGAAGATTGCACGGAAGCTGCTGTCAAAGGGACTGGCGAAGAAATAGATGACCGGGTAGCGCTTGGCAGATTCGGCGTAGCCTGGGGGCAAATAAATTGCAAGCTTGCGGAGCGGGTTCACGGCAATCTTACTGTTTGCAAAGTTCTTCGATTGGATCTCTCGCGGCACAATCTGGCGGGCGGAGAAATCGACTGCCGAAGCCGAAAATCCGCTCAGAAGGCAGGTCACGGCAATTGCGATATAAGCACGAATTGTCATTAGGAATCCTGCGTTTGACGCCCAAGTATTACCACCACATTGTAGTTGTAATGTGTGGGCGTGTCAAACGTTTCGTTTATTCAAGTCAATTGCAATGGTGGTTTGACGTCTACGATAAAAGAGTCATAAAGCATGATTCTTTTCCTGGTGGCCTATTTGGATGGCATCCTGACCATTGCCAGCCCGTGCATTTTGCCGGTCCTGCCGTTTGTATTTGCAAGGGCGGACCGCTCCTTTGTACGGAGCGGATTGCCCACGCTTGCGACGATGGCTCTCACCTTCGCCGTGGTCGCCGGTCTTGCGACGGTTGCGGGTGGATGGGCTGTCGAGCCCAATCGTTACGGCCGTTTTGTGACGTCATTGGCGCTTGCCTTGGCCGCTGGCGGCCGCGTCTTCGCGATGATGAAACGTTCACTGGGTGTTGGGCAGTGGATTAAACGGGGATTGGGAATTGTCGTATTGCTTGCTGTTGCCGCCATCGGATTGGAATTGGACACCGGTTTGCTGACACGCGTATCAGTTGCCAGTACCGCCGTGTTCGAACAAAGAATTCTCGACACGTTTCGCCCCGATGTTCATCCGGCCTCCGACGCCGTGGAGTCGAAGCGTACCTCTCGATCCGAGCATCTGCGCGTGGAGGCCGCCATGCCCACTTTGTCTGGCGCAATTGACTGGCTCAACTCGCCGCCACTGACAACTGAAGGACTTAGAGGCAAGGTTGTCATGGTCGATTTCTGGACTTATTCGTGTATCAATTGTTTGCGAATGATTCCCTACGTCTGGGCGTGGGCCGAGAAATAGAAGGACCAAGGTCTAGTAGTGATTGGCGTGCATGCTCCCGAAGTCGCCTTTGAGAAAAACATCGGCAACGTGCGCCAGGCCGTTGCGGATCTTAAAATTCCATATCCGGTTGCGATCGATAATGATCAGGCGATTTGGCGGGCTTTTCACAACCAGTATTGGCCAGCGCATTATTTTATCGACATTCACGGCAACATTCGCCATCACCAGTTTGGCGAAAGCGGCAAAGAACAATCGGAGCGCGTGATTCAACGCTTGCTGGCGGAAGCCGGTAAAACGATGCGATCAGACAACCTGGTCTCGGTGAACGGGTCCGGCGCCCAAGCAGCGCCCGACGGCCGCGACATTCAGTCTTTCGAGACCTATATTGGTTATGAAAGGACGGATGACGATTTTGTCTCGCCGGGCGGAGCGATTGAGAATAAACGGCACTTCTATAGCGTGGCGGATCTCAAACTCAATGAATGGGGCCTGTCCGGAGTTTGGACCGTCGGAAGCGAGCACGCTGTTCTCAATCAAAAAGGCGGCCGCATCACTTTTCGCTTCCATTCCCGCGATCTGCACTTGGTTCTGGGCCCAGTCGCTGACAGTAAGCCGGTCCGCTTCCGCATTACCATCGACGGCGCGGCGCCGGGCAACAGCCATGGCACGGATACCGACGCGCAAGGAAACGGCGTGGTCACCGGACAACGGCTTTATCAGCTCATCAGGCAAAGCGGCACGATTATCGACCGGACCCTTCCAAATTGAATTTCTTGATCCAGGAGTGCAAGCTTTCGCGTTTACCTTTGGTTAATCGACAGTCAACAGCCCTTCGAAGAAGGCGCCGATTTGCCGCGGACAATCCACAAAGTGGATTTCGAGAATCCAATGCCTCGGCAGGCCGTCGACACTGGGCTGCCGAATCGGTGCCGGGTTTTGCGGGTGAATGTAGCGCGAGATCTTATCTTCGGGTATCCTCTCGTGCGGAAACTGACCGATTAGATGGCCAGCCATAGGACCACCAAATTGCCATCCCTCTCTTCACCGTAGCGGACAACGTGATGAAAGAGATCGCTTACGCGAAGATCGGGAGTCTCGCGGAAGAATTGCTTGCCATCGGAAAATGCGGACTCGACGTCCTGCCGCAACCTATGTTTAACCGGATCTTCACCAAGCACGAAGGTCGCCCAAAATCGGCTTCCCATTGTTCGAACACTGGCCCGAAATCGAGAAAAATAATATCATCGTGCCCAAGTTCGCGATCTGGCGGGTTTTCCGCGTAGGGCAGCAACGTATTGGGTCCTGAGCGCACGATGCGTTTGTGCCAGTAGGTCTTAATTCCGAAGAGATCTTCGGCAAGCGCATAAATCTGCGCATTCAACACGGACTCACTCACCGAAGGACGAATGAAGTCTCTTTGTTCAATCGCCTGGAAGAGTATGCGAGCTTTTTCTTGTGCGGCCCACAGTTCTTTTGCCTTCGTTTCGGTGAGGGAAGTCTGCATTGAGGTTGTGCTGGAGTCAATTCGGCATTGGGATCGAAACAGCTTTGCCGGCGCCGCGCTCGGCGATCCAGAGGGTGTCGCCAGCAGGTTCCACTGCCGTTGCTGTTTTGAGTCCTTCCTTGATCACGGTGATGGTGGCTTTGTCTCCATTGACCGTGATTACGGAAACCTTGCCGCTGCCGTTTTCCGCGACGAAGAGCTTGCCATTCGCCGCGCGCATGCCATCTGGACCTTTAACCGGTTGATCCAACCCGATCTCAACAGGTTGTCCGGCCTTACCCGCAGCATCTATTGGGATGCGATAGATCTTGCTTGTAGCCACGTTGTTTACGTACAGAGTGCCGTTGAGGAAGGTAATGCCATCGATGCCCTTGAGAGCCGTATCTTCTTGGAATAACTCTGCGGTGGAAGCGCCAGCCGGCAGCTTGTAAATTTTGGCGTTGGCAGTGTCCGTTATGTAAAGCGCCTTATCCGGTCCAATCGAAAAATCATTGCACGTACTGTTGTCGCCGGGCAGGTCCCAGCGGATCTTCGGGGCGCCGGTGGATATGTCGAACCCTCTCAAAGCGGTGTGCCGCTGCCTTGGAGTGTTTGGCACCGGTGTCAACTGACACGCCCACAGTGTATTACTGGAGACATCCGCCAGCATGCCAAAGAAAAATGTCCCGGGCCCTTCTGCGCTGGCGTCGATAAACTTCTCGGCGGTAGACGCCCCCGCCTTTACCTTATATACGAACGGGGTGCTGGCGCTGCCGACGATGAGTACGCCGCCCGGCGCCACGGTTAGACTTTCCGGCTGCGATTTCGCGTCGGCAATCAAAATATCAGCCAATACAGTTTGCGCAAAGCCCGCTAGCACAGCGGTGCAAACAGAAAGGCGTAAAGCATTCGAAAAGTACATCGTCAGTCTCCTAAGAATCAGTCTTCGATCCGGTAAATCGATACAGGGCTGGTCGGAAGGCGTCGAAAACCACATTTGTGAATCAGTTCAGTATACGAACATGAATGATTTCGGCGTTGCACTCTAGCATATCGTTTGCAGTGCCGGTTCATCCCTAATCCTGGGAAACGCGTCAACATGTTCGCCTCGCGTGCTCGGTATCGATTTGGACGAGCAAACACGCTGCCGCCATCACCACTCGCCGCAAGACATCACCGCAATCAAAATGAAATGTTGTGGCGAGTATTATGCATGTAAAGAATGCCACGCCGCGCTTGCTCCCCACGAAACTAAAGTCTGGCCGCGTAGCGAATGGCTCCAGTTGGCAGTACTATGCGGAAGCTGCCGAAACGAGCTGACTATCACTCAATACATCCATTGTTCAAGTAAGTGTCCCATTTGTGATGCCGAGTCCAACCCAGGCTGTCGCAACCACTATCACTTCTACTTTGAGCAGTGACCTCTCCAACCTGCTCCTGATATGGACCCAAGACTTCCGGGACTACTGCGTACTCACGGTGACCGATAAAGCAAAGGGCCGGATCGCTCCGGCCCTTTTTACTTTTGAGTTTCATCTAACGGGAAGAGACCACTTGGGGTGTCACGTGGATGAGGGCACCAGGATTGGCATCTTCGACCATCCACAGCGAGCCATCGGGGCCTTCTTCCACATCGCGGATGCGGTGGCCGAGATCCCAGCGCTCGGCGGTTTTGGCGCCGCCGTGGCCGTCAAAGATGACGCGGATGAGCGTCTTGCTTGACAGGCCGCTGATGAGACCATTGCCGTTCCATTGCGGGAAAGTTTGGGCGCCGTGGTAGAACATCAGATTGCCTGGCGCGATTACCGGAACCCAATAGATCACCGGCTTCGCCAGATCGGGACGGGTATCGGGCTTCGGAATGGGCACGCCGTTATAGTTATTGCCGTAGGAGACAAGCGGCCAACCGTAGTTCTTGCCCTCCTCGATCAGGTTCAACTCGTCGCCGCCGCGTGGGCCATGCTCGACTTCCCACAATTCGCCGGTGGGCGAAAACGCCAGGCCGTAGGGCGTGCGGTGACCGCTAGTCCAGGTTTCAGCAGGCGTCAGGTTGGGGCCGGCAAAGTTATAAGTGCTCACCACCTTGGCGTTCTTGGCAGTTTCGGTGTCACTGGGTGGATCTATCAGGGGAATGGTGGCCGCGCCGGCTTTGCCGAAGTTGGGATTGCCGGGGGCGGGTTTACCGTCCAGCGTCAGGCGCAGAATCTTGCCTTCGGGCTGGTCTGGATCCTGGGCGGGGGTAAACCGCTGGCGTTCGCCAACTGTGAGGAACAGATACTCGCCGTCGGGTGAGAAGGCGACCTGCGCCCCTTCCTGGCCGCCTTTGCCCTTGGGCATCTGGCGCCACAACACCTCAAAGTTTCCCAGTCTCGCCGAAGTGGCGGTGGCGTGCAGCTTCGCGCGGGCCAGCGCCAGCCCGCCGCCATAGTCACCCGGCTCGACATAGGTGAGATAGATGCTTTGGTCGGTTGCGTAATGGGGCGAGACGAATACGCCCAGCATGCCGTTCTGGCCCTGCCAATAGACTGGAGGCGTATTAGCCACCGGGAACTTCTCTCCCTGCTGGGACACCAGCCAAACGGGCCCGACCTTTTCGGTGATCAGCATGCGTCCATCGGGTAGGAAGGCCAGCCGCCAGGGCAGCTCAAAGTTGGCCACCGTGGTCATGGTGAAGGGCAGGCTCGCTGCGGGCTTCTGTTCGCCCATATTAACCTGTGCCCAGGTCGCTACCGACCCCAGGGTGAAAAGCAGCGCCGCTTTCGCCAATTTCATCGTCATTTCTCCTTGCTTTTCAAGCGCCCAACTTTAAGCGAGCCGGGGCGCTGTTATCGTTCGATATTAGCATCGGGATCGGGTCAAATAGTGCACCATGAAAAGCCATATGAGAAGCCCTGGAAGTCCACCTCATAAATCTGATTGAGGACGGTTATCATGCCCTGTTGAACGATTTTTTCCTCCAGCGCCGCAACGCCTAACGGCCTTTGCCGACCGTCAGCCTTCGGGATGTAGACTCTCCGCGCTCGCGGTTCTCGTGCATGTTGTTTCTCAGCGTGCGCAGCATGGCGCATCATGCATGTAGATTGGTGTGTTTCTGCATATCGCCAAGCGTCGCCACCGTCTAGAGTTGACTTTATGTACAACGCAAAAGCTTACTCCGCAGCCAGTGTTACCGCGCAGCTTGCGTCCTCCACGATCGCGCGGCGCGATCCAACCGAGACGAATGTGCAGATCGAGATACTCTTCTGTGGCATACTCTTCTGTACCTCACCAGGTCCGCAACGAGTGGAGCGGCGTCATGCCGACCGTCTATCCCTGGCCACGAGATCGTCGGCTGCGTTACCAAGACAGGTTCTGCGGTGACGAAGTTCAACACCTGCGACATCGCTGCCGTCGGCTGCATGGTCGACTCCGATGGCACCTGCGCCGAGTGCAAAGCGAGCTTCGAGCAGTTCTGCCTCAACTGCGTCCTGACCTACAACTTCCCCAACAAACACACTGGCGGCGTCACCACGGCAGTTACTCCGAGAGCGTCATCGTCGACGAGCGGCTCGTCCTCAAGGGTCGCGGCCAACCTCGATCTGGCCGGAACCGCGCCGTTGCTCTGCGCCGGCATCACCACCTATTCGCCCCTGCGTCACTGGGGCGTCACGAAAGGCACTTCTGCGGCGCCCGTAACATCACTGCC
>Ga0193743_1003390_pt1 | contig 10694 bp, 13 predicted proteins | sample L2c2metaG_FD_143038 | JGI IMG/M metagenome (GOLD analysis project Ga0193743, IMG submission 143038) | Soil microbial communities from a riparian zone of the East river system, Colorado, United States - L2c2 | ecosystem: Environmental > Terrestrial > Soil > Riparian zone | place: USA: East River...
AAACATTCGCCTCGACAAGTCCGAGATCGAAGCAATGCAGGTAAATCTGATACGTTCTCACTGTTGCGGTGTGGGTTCTCCTCTTTCCGTGCCTGTCGTGCGGGGCATGATGCTTATCCGGGCTAACGTTCTGGCGAAGGGGTTTTCCGGTATACGCCCCGTCGTTGGCGAGCGCATTTGCGATTTACTCAATCACCAGATCACTCCGGTAATACCATCGCGGGGCAGCGTGGGGGCGAGCGGAGATTTAGCTCCCCTTGCTCATATGGCACTTGTGTTGCTAGGCGAGGGCCAGGCGGTGTATCAGGGCGAAGTGCTGCCGGGCGGAGTTTGCCTGGAGCGCGCAGGGTTGAAGCCCTTAGTGCTTATGGGCAAAGAGGGGATATCGTTGTTGAATGGCACGCAGGCAATGCTTTCTATGGGCTGCTTGCGACTGAGTGAACTTGAAAGCCTGTTCTATTCTGCACAGACTACAGCAGCACTGACCATAGAAGCACTTCGTGGAACCGCAGTAGCACTCGATTCGCGTTTGCATGCGGCGCGCCCTCATCCGGGTCAGATGTTGAGCGCGGCACATCTCGCTCATCTGCTCAAGGGTAGTTCGATTCCGAGGACACATGGAGAGGGCAGCCGCATTCAGGATGCATATTGTCTCCGTTGCATTCCTCAGGTGCATGGTGCCGTCTGGGATACGTTGTCGCAGGCGCGCAGGGTCTTCAAGATTGAACTGAACAGTGTCACGGACAATCCACTGGTATTCGAGGACGCGATTATTTCCGGAGGCAACTTTCACGGCGCCCCGCTGGCGCTTGCTCTGGACTATCTTGCGATCGCCCTGTGCCAGCTTGCGGGCATATCTGAACGACGGACAGAGCGACTGCTGAATCCTAGTCTGAATGAGGGTCTTCCCGCATTTCTCGCATCGAGCCCTGGGATCGAGTCCGGATTGATGATGGCCCAGGTAACCGCCGCGGCGTTGATTGCGGAGTTAAGAGTGCTGGCCTCTCCGGCATCGACGGGGTCTATACCCACTAGCGGTAATCAAGAGGACTTTGTCAGCATGGGCATGACTTCGGCACTCAAGCTGGATCAGGCCGTGACGCTCGCTAGGATGGTCGTTGCGATAGAGTTGCTGGCGGCAACTCGCGCGCTGGACCTCCGTGAGGACACCAGTACCCCTGCACTTGAGGAGGCGCGCGCTCGCTTCCGGGCGCGTATTCCAGCGTGGCGTGAAGACTGCGTTCTCTCTGTCTGGATGGAAGATGCGTCTAGGTTTTTGGCAGATGCTGCACTGCAGAACATCGAAACCGTTGAGACCGTGGAGGCAATGTAGTGATAAAAGCCTATTTGCCAATCCGGGCTCCCCGCGGCAATATCCGAACGGCTCATGGGTGGATTCAGGAAGCAGCCAAACGAATGCTGATGAACAATCTTGATCCTGATGTAGCTGAAAAGCCTGAAGAGTTAATCGTTTATGGTGGACGAGGCAAGGCAGCGCGCAATTGGGAGTGTTATCACAAAATCGTTGAAACACTCGACCGGCTTGAGAATAACCAGACGCTGCTGGTGCAGTCCGGCAAAGCTGTCGCTGTGCTCGAAACACACCGACTGGCACCGCGGATCTTGATTGCAAACTCCAATTTAGTGCCGCGTTGGGCGACGTGGGAAGAGTTCGACAAGCTGGATGCCGCCGGGCTGATGATGTATGGCCAGATGACTGCTGGCTCGTGGATCTACATTGGTACCCAGGGGATTCTGCAGGGTACTTACGAAACATTTCGAGGGGCGGCACAACGCTATTTCAATGGAACGCTTGCAGGAACCATCACCGTCACTGCCGGCCTTGGCGGCATGGGAGGGGCGCAGCCCCTTGCTATCAAGCTGGCTGGTGGCGTGAGCATCTGTATCGAAGTTGATCCGACCCGTATTCAGCGTCGCTTAGAGACGCGCTATCTCGACAAGGCGACCAACTCTATGGATGAAGCAATCCAGTTGGCCCAGCTAGCCAAGCAGCGACGTGAGGCGGTGTCTATAGGTTTGATGGGCAATGCTGCGGAGTTGCTGCCTAAGATGGTGCAGCTTGGCTTCACTCCTGACCTCGTGACGGACCAGACGAGCTCCCACGATCCGATGTGGGGGTATCTACCATCTGCTCGTGCGGACGAGGATCTGAACTCTCTGCGGGCACAGAATCCCAAAGCATACGTCGAGCGCGTACAGTCCTCGATTGCACAGCATGTCCAGGCAATTCTGGAGATGCAGCGGCGAGGTGCCGTTGCATTCGACTACGGGAATAACCTACGTACACAGGCGAAGCTCGCCGGTGTGAGCGACGCTTTTTCCTATCCAGGATTCGTCCCGGCGTTTATCCGCGATTCCTTTTGCGAGGGGCGTGGACCTTTCCGTTGGGTAGCACTGTCCGGCGATCCATCCGATATTGCAAAGATGGATCAGGCGCTGCTGGATCTCTTCCCGGAAGATAAGCGGTTGAATGAATGGCTGAGCTTCGCATCGACTCAAATTGCCTTTCAGGGACTACCGGCACGCATTTGCTGGCTTGGCTATCGCGAGCGTGATCGCACTGGATTACTCTTCAATCAGATGGTGCGTGACGGACGTCTCCAGGCACCTATCGTGATTGGCCGTGATCATCTCGATGCAGGCTCCGTAGCCAGCCCGTTCCGTGAGACGGAAGGAATGCTGGATGGTTCGGATGCCGTCTCCGATTGGGCATTGCTTAACTTTGCAACCGGAATTGCAAGCGGAGCGGCGTGGATGAGCTTTCATCACGGTGGGGGAGTTGGCATGGGATACAGCCAGCACGCAGGACTGGTTGCAGTCGCTGACGGGACTGATGAGGCTGACGAACGGCTGCGGTTGTGCCTGAAGAATGACCCAGCAATGGGAGTCATCCGTCATGCTGATGCCGGATATGAAAAAGCCCTGAGCACAGCAAAACAACGCGGCCTTGATCTACCGAGCATTCCATGAAAGCTGACCTGCTGATTACCGGGATCTCTCAACTCGTCACGGCTAAAGGAAGTGATGCAATCCATGGGCCAGTAATGCGTGACTTGCATGTGATGGAACGGGCCGCAATCGCCATCTGCAACGGCCGAATCGTCTGGACCGGGAGGGAGTGCGACTGGCAAGGTGAGGCCTTAGCATCAGTCGAAGTAGGAAATCGTGCGGTTGTTCCTGGATTGATTGATCCGCATACCCATGCCATATGGGCTGGAGACAGGCTGGCTGACTTCGATGCGCGCACCTCGGGCGAGACCTACGAAGCAATCCTGGCTGCGGGTGGTGGGATACGAAGAACAATCCGCGCCACTTCTGCGGCTACAAAGGACGAGCTGGTCTCGCTTGCAGAACCACGCATCCGTGCGCTGCTACGATCCGGTGCGACCACCATTGAGGTGAAGTCCGGCTATGGATTCACGCTTCCTGCCGAGATTGCAATGCTCGAAGTGATTCAGGCACTTGATGGATTAATACCCGCTCGCCTTTTGCCCACCTTACTGATCCACATTCCCCCGACGGACACAGCAGATCGCATCGGATATATCGCTGAGATCTGCACTGAGCTCATTCCTGAAGTTGCGAGACGAAAGCTGGCTACGGCAGTCGACATCTTCGTTGAAAAAGAAGCGTTGCATGTAGACGAAGCAACCTTGGTCCTGCAAAGTGCGAAGCAACATGACCTCGCGATAAAGTTGCACACGGAGCAGTTTCAGCGCATCGGAGGGTTAGAGCTTGGTGTGCGGATGGGTGCGCTGAGCGTCGATCACCTTGAAGCGTGCGGTCCTGATCAGCTTGCAATGCTGGCCGCCAGTTCTACGATTGCGACGATTCTCCCCGGGGTCTCTCTACACCTTGGGATACCTGCCGCACCGGGACGGCAGTTGGTGGACGCAGGCGCTGCGGTCGCGGTTGGGACTAACCTGAATCCTGGATCGAGTCCGTTATTCTCTACTGCAGCGGCTCTTGCCCTTGCAGTGCGTTTGAATGGCCTCACAGCACAGGAGGCGCTGGTTGCCGGTACAGTAAACGCCGCATGTGCCCTCGGGCTTGCAGATACCGGTCGGCTTGAGGTGGGATTGCAGGCTGACTTTCTGGTGTTGGAGGGAAGCGACTGGCGTGAGCTGGTCTACACGCTCGGAGATAACCCCGTGCGTGAAGTGTGGATTCGCGGAGAAAGATTCCACGTGTGATTGCCAGCAGGTCAACAGAACTTCGTAACTCTATTGACCTGCATTTGAACCCGATTCGGACAAGGATACTCGATGAATACTTTTTACCTTCCGCAGTTGCTCTATTCCGACGGTACATTCACCTCGAACAGAGGACTTCTGGTGAATGGAGATGGTAAGGTAGTCGAACTGGCCGCACAAGCGGACAGCCCTCTCGACAAGGTGATTGAGCTGCCGGGTAAGGCGCTCATGCCAGGTTTCGTGAATACTCACTCTCACTCCTTTCAGCGCCTCGTTCGGGGCAAGTCCGAATCAAGAATAGTTAGTGGAAAGGATTTCTGGAGCTGGCGGGGTACGATGTACCACGCCGCAGCCCAACTGAACCCTCAAGAAATCTACGATGTGGCGAGGATGGCTTTTCTTGAGATGGTGCTTGCAGGAACCACAACAGTTGGGGAGTTTCACTACCTTCATACCAGCCCAGACGGTCGGCCATATGAAGACCGCAATCTACTCAGTCAACAGGTGATCGCGGCGGCACAATCTGTAGGATTGCGTATCGTTCTGCTTCGAACCGCATACTTGAGATCGGGATATGAGCTGCCTCGTGATCCAGGCCAAACGCGATTCTTTGAATCGACCCGCGACTTCCTGCTCAACATGGACGCTCTCGTGGAAGGGTTTCCAGCGAACTCAGCGGAGGTCCGTTTTGGTGTCGCTCCTCACAGTATTCGGGCTGTGCCGCTAAATGATCTAGAGGAGATTGCGGCGTGGAGCCGTACAAGAAAGCTTCCTCTGCATATGCATGTAGCAGAACAGATTGCGGAGAATTCGGCATGTATCCGCGAATATGGCTATACCCCGATAGAGCTCCTAAGCCGGAACCACATTCTCAGTCCCGACTTTACAGCAGTGCATTCAATTCACATCAACCCCAGCGAGATCGAGATGCTCTCTCAAGCTGAAGCCACCATTTGCTCCTGTCCCACGACCGAACGCAATCTCGGGGATGGTGTGATTGCTGCCGACCTCGTGATGAGAGCAGGCATTCGCGTAGCACTCGGATCAGATAGCCAGGCACAGATCGACCCACTGGAGGACGCACGCGAGCTTGACTATCATCTGCGGCTCCGCGATCTAGAGCGCGCAAGCCTGGATCAGATAGAAGGAGAGGCTCTCGCCTCGCGTCTCTATGCGTGTGCAACGGTGAACGGTGCTCGCGCGCTATCTGTCCCGACTGGAGAGTTCATCCCGGACTCATTTGCTGATTGTTTTACGGTCGATCTTGATGATCTATCAATAGCCGGCCACTCCGCGGACGATCTCTTGCCCATTACCGTATTCTCTCTTAGTCGGTCCGCGATCCGAGACGTGATCGTGAATGGCAGGTTTATCGTTCACGATCAGCGGCATCCACTTCAGACTGAAATCGTTGCTCGTTATAAAGAGATTCATGGGAAGGTCTGGCAGAACAATGCTGTTGAAAGCGCGCACCGATGACAGTCGTTGAGTACTTGGAAAACCTAATTCGTATTCCCTCCGTTTCCTCTGTCTCTAATCGTCCGATCGTGGAGTACGCGGTCCCGGTCCTGCAGGGAGCCCACTGGGGCACTCGATTGATGACGCACGTAGATGCGTCGGGCTTGGAAAAAGTCAATCTGGTTGCGGCTGCTCACGGACAAACCTCGAAGATCCTGAAGCTGATTTGGCCCAGCGTATCGACCGCCGCATGAACCTTCGATCCCTTCCTGCGCTTCGCCCCACTGTATCCCGCGCGTGCGCCCGACTCCGGCGTCGACTGCACGGTGCGGCTGTCGAGGATCATCGCGGTTGGCCTGGCGCTGCGCCCGGCCAACTCGCGCAGCAGCGAGCGCAGGTCTTCGACCATCGTCTCGAAACAACCGGCTCGTATCCAGCGCTGCGTCTGGTGATAGACCACCCGCGAGGGGGCAGATCGTGCGGCATCATCCGCTACGGCATGCCCGACTTCACGATATACCGCAGACCGTTGAACACAGCCCGCGCGCTGCGGTGCGTCCTCCCGGCACAGCGCCAGATACGGTGCCACAAACGCCCACTCCTCATCGTTGACATCACTCGGATACCCAACCAAACCCCGTTCCACATCCAATCATGCTCGCCAAAACAAAACCCCAGGCAAAGCATCTAGCTTGGTGCAAAGTTAAGAACACGCTCTAGACGCATTGTCATTGGCGAGCCCACTTCATTGCATCCTGTGCGGGCAGGGAAGGGAAACTGTCTAGCGGAGGTCACCATTTTGGGAGAGGAAGCGCACAGTGCACATCCTCACCAGGGCAAGTCGGCTATCTACGGTGCAGCTCGATTCATCATCGCAATCGAGGAGCTTTCCACGCAACTTGCAGTAGAGCAAAAATGATTTTTTCATGCCGGGGTTTACCACTATCAATGTTGGAACGATTATGGGTCGTACGGTAAAGAATATCGTTCCAGGACAATGCAAATTTCAAATTGAATGGCGGCCTCTTCCATATGCGCTCTGCAATTCCCTTAAGCTTTCGCGACGCTCCAAACGGGGAAACCTTGCAGCTTCCCGCGCCCGCTGTCAAAATGCTGGTTCGCATACTGGAGGAAATGGCGCGTGGGAACGCCGTCACCTTGATCCCCATCCACACGGAACTCACCACACAGGAAGCAGCGAACATGCTGAACATCTCCCATCCTTCTCTGATTCAACTTCTGGACGAGGGAAAGATCGAGTATCGAAAGGTCGGAACACATCGCCGTGTTCGTTTTGAGGCGCTGATGATGTACAAACGACGTGCCGATGACGAACGCCACGCCGCCTTGGCCGAGTTAGCCGCGTACGACCAGGAACTCGGTTGGAATTGATTTATCTGCGCAGGCAAAGCTTGGATGACGCTAACTAATCGGCTTAGAGAAAAATACTGTGGCGGTTTTCCGTAAAGCTGCACCAATTGGATCAGTTCCAGCACGTCGATACGTCGGTTGCTAGTCTCGCATTTCGAAAGGAAGGAGTGGACACCCCCATTTGGGCCTGAAACATCGCGCTGCGTAAGGCGCCGCGTTGGAGGCCAACCGTGTCGAAACCATTTATCGAATGTTCCGAGATAGCAAAGAAGACCGTTCGATCCCTCAGGCTGTATTAAGATCCGGAGGAAGGTTGCGAAACAGTTACGAGTTCACTGACGGAATGACTATCTCATGCTCGACGGAGCACAAGTCCACGATGAAATCCGTTCTCTTCCGGGGCGGCATCGCTCCTCCGGAGATCATTCGAGACTTCAATCCATAGCTTCGTTATTCCGAAAGTGAATAACGGACTTCCGAAAAGCTATTGGACGATCCGCGGCATCTCGACATAGCTTTGCGCCATGCTGACGCAATCAAGTCAGCGAGGTGCAAAGTGACCCAATTACTTCCCATCCTCCGATTGGATAAGACCACCGTTCGGTTGTCTTTTCGACTCACTCATCCACGGAATAGTCCAGCTCTCCGAACGGCGGGCACGGACATCGATAGTGCCGTGGGCCATTCCGCCGGCGGAACAGTGACAGCTAGAGCTTGCCAAATCGATCGGCGCATCAAAGCATGTATCAGTGAAGATGGAGAGGTAAATCCAGTGGGGGGCTTCTTCAACTATCCCGACCATGCACGGATGACACAACCATTTTTGTTGATCGAACTCGACGAACAGCATACGGATCAAGAACTTGCGCGGATGGTAGAATCTCGGGCGCGATGGAACGAATATCTTGCGCACGCTCGGGAGCAACTCAACTCGTGCGCAGCAGGAAGCTACCACGTTGTCCTCAGCATACCGAGCTGGTTCCTTCGAGTTTCAGCGATGGACTGCTCATCAACTCTCTTCCACTGTCTGCTGAGGCTTCTAGCGCTCTCAGCAACTTAGAACTGACCGAATTGCTAGAACTGGGCTTTTTAGGCAGCGCTCTCAAGGTCGACAACGCGCTACCTTTCAATCGAGTTGCAAAAAGTTCCGCTGACATGAAAGTCGCACCTATCGGACGTAGGTACGAGCGACTATACATAAGCTGCACTATCAGGCGCCGGTTGGCTTTGAATTCCAGTGCTCCTCGCGCGGATTTGGACTTTACGCCGTAATTACTTTACGCCGTAATTTCAGTGGCCCATGGCACAGCCTATTTAATCAGGATGACGGAATGGCCCAATCTTCCCCTATAGGGACTTGATTTGTTCTCGAAACAGAGGTAACACAGAGAGAGTTTTTGCGGGACGCGCCGGGCGCTAACACCGACGTATCCCTGACCACCCATCACCTTCCAGTGAAAGGCGACGCAATGGCCGTCTCTAAAAATACCCGCAGGTCCGATCCGGACACAAACGAACTTTTCCAAAGCTTCTTCCAAAACAGTCAGGTCTCTGAAGAGCGTAAGCACGCGTGGCATGATGCGGTGCGTCATGCTGGGACCGGAACGCCACCCTTACGGTCCCGGTCTACGAGCATCTATACTCTCTGAACGTCTACGCCCAGAAGTTGACCGATCTGCTGAATGAAGTGAGCAGCAGGTTTGCCCTCAATCGAGAGACGTCTCTCTATCATCAATCGTTGATCCAGTACGTCCGCGCTGCCGCTAGCCGAGACCTTCTTGACGCCATGTCTGAGATCGAACACACCGAGTCCTGGCTCTTTCAGAGCCAGCGCCCCATTGAAGAGAAGAAGCTCTACGACCCCGACGATGTCTACTTCCATGTCCGGGAACGCGAGGTCGAGCGGATCAACCAGGGCCTACCGCCGCGCATCGAGTTTCTCGATGAAAAGCTGGCTATCAGGAACAAAACAGCCAAAACGAACAAACCAGACGAGTCCGGTTGATATCAGCAGTGATTTTGTGCTGATCAATCGATGAATCCGTTGGCTCTCACCGCAGCTGTGCGGCTGCAGAAAGGTTTGGTCGTGATGGATCGCAATGCACTGGGGTATCTGACTGATCTGAATCGAAACTTGGAAGGTGCGCTGACCCTGCTGGAGAAGCTGGCCGAGTATTCGGAGTTGAATAAAGAAGAATTCACCATCTACCAGTCGTACTTCGGCGAGTATATGGCCGATACGAACATGATCGTCCTCGATCCCCTGGAGGAGTCCGAGCAGGTGACCATGCTCAAGGCAAACAAAGAACGTGTCGCTTACGAGAAGAAGATCCACGATCCGGATGACTGCCACTTCGATGTCAGGAATCGAGAGGAGGAACTCCGAACGCAGGGCCTGCCATAGCAACTCGGCATCCTGAGGGGAATGCGAAGGGTCACCTCGAAGGATATCCTGAGAGGCTCGTTCGAAGACGAAGGTGAGACCGAGACGGAAGCTGACTCCGACGAAGGCCGGCACACGATGCGAGAGGTCCTGATGCCAACCATGGACAACAACGAATACCGGCGTAGGTTGATCGCCTAGGTGGAGGCGCTACGGGCAGAGGCTGCGATGCCGATGCTGAGATTCCATCAGGAAATAGGTCCGGTTGTGGCCAGAAAATGGGCCAGGTTCGTGGCTGCCAGCGACGAAGAGGCATGGAACTACTTCTCGTTGAAGGCCGTCGATCGGATCGCGAAGCTGTTCGGGGTCGGTACCGACCTGCTCTCCTTTCGATCCTGAACTGAGGCCCGACTGGTCAAGAGACAGATGCTTTATTGGTCTGATACTGATACTAGTGAGATACCGGAATGATCTGTGCCGGGTCAGTTCGAGATCAGATTGATATCTGTGCTGGATGCTGGACTAGTCACGAGCTGATCGGGTTTGGTACTGGCTTAGAACCTAACCTGGACCTAAGTCAGACCCAGGGTTACGCATGAAAAATGCCTGTGAGGACCTGGCGCATGTACTGGTTGTTCCAAGCGGCTATTTTTCGTCGTCCGCGCAAGCTGTTCCTTGAGCTGTTATGCCATCGGACGAGGTTGATGGCGATCTTTCGCAGCAAGGCAAAATTGCGGACGGCGGCGCGGTCGCGAACCCGACAGTCATCCTCTCGGAAGGTGACATCGAGCACCCAGTGCAGGCTGTTTTCGATGGCCCAGTGCTGGCGAATGGCCTTGGCCAGCATCTCCGGCGCGTCGGTGCAACTGGATAGGAAATAGCGAATTTCGGCCTCTACCTTGCCCGCGCCGTTGATGCTGCGGATGCTTTCCACTGCGACGACGGTCCGCAAACCGGGCCAGTCGCGCAAAGGCTCGAGCAAAACGGCCTGCGGACAGGCGAAGACTCTGCGGCGGACCAAACGTCCATGTTTGTCATCGAACTCGTCGGAGGCCGGCCGGTTGGATGCGCCAAGTGCAAAACAGGTTTCAAGGCAATGATCGCGCACCGCGGCAAAGATCTTGCCCTGATTGGCCTTGAGCGTGACCAGATAATCGGCGCCCCGTTCGAGGATCTTGCTGACGATCGCTTTTTGGCAGCCCATCGCGTCCAAGGTCACGATGCTGCGCTTGAGATCCAGCGTGTCGAGCAGTTCCGGGACTGCAGTA
>Ga0193743_1003391_pt1 | contig 10686 bp, 14 predicted proteins | sample L2c2metaG_FD_143038 | JGI IMG/M metagenome (GOLD analysis project Ga0193743, IMG submission 143038) | Soil microbial communities from a riparian zone of the East river system, Colorado, United States - L2c2 | ecosystem: Environmental > Terrestrial > Soil > Riparian zone | place: USA: East River...
GGCTGACCCGCCACGACTCAGCCCACGGCCCAATTGGTTTCATAAATTTGGTGTCAGATTGGTGTCAAACTGCGCCGATTGTGCCGGTTTTTTCCGACTCAGCCGAATTATAATTACCTATCCATAAATAACTTACGATTTCTCCAGTTCCATGGCATGGAAGAGGTCATCGGTTCGATCCCGATCAGGTCTACCAATAAACCCAACAACTTAGCGGATTCGCAGAGAAAACGCGATACGCTTTCGATACGTTGGTTATCATGCTGCATCCTCCGCAGCATTTTCCCTGACATTCCTAGAACGATCCAGAAGAACATCGACCATCCGGCATTGCGCCTCGCGCTTTGCTGAGGTCAGAGCCTTCGTGTAAATGTTCATCGTTGTGGAGATGTTTGCGTGGCGCATCAATTCCTGCACCACTTTGACCTCTTCGCCGTTAGCTTTGAGCAGCGTTGAGTAGGTATGCCGGAAGGTATGAAAGCCGTCCCATTTTGTGATTCCGGCCCGCTTTGCGGCCGGTTGCAGGAAGCGATCCAGAAGCGTATCGGCCCAAGGCGGCATCTTGCCCCTGGCTCGCTCGCTGGCAACGCCCCAATCCTCCAGCCCGGCATAGCAGGTCTCTTTCTTCCAAGCCACCAACTCGCCAGCGGTGAACGAATCGATGGGCACGGGCCTGCGGGAGGTCTCCGTTTTGCACTTCCCGACAATGCCGTCCACGACCGACCGTGTAACGTCCATCTGCAACGTCTTCCAGTCGATGTCCGTCCACTTCAGGCCCAGGACCTCGCTGATGCGCAGCCCTGTAGTTGCCGCCACGATGCCGATCACGCGCATCTTCTGCGGTAACTCCAGCATGAGCGCACGGAACGTGACCCGCTTCCGCTTCGCGCTCTGGCGGACGGCAAAGATGGGGTTCTCTCCATCATTGAGCCAGCCGTAGCGGATCGCGTGTTGGAAGACTTCACTCATAATGCTCTTGATCTTCGCTTTGGTCCCATTCGCTAAATCGTCGATGGAGCCAAGCCACCGCTCTACTGCTACCGCTTTGATCTCCCGAAGGCGGTAATGGCCCCAACGCGGAACGATTCTTGCCTTCAGATAAACACGGTAAGTCTGTTTCGTTTGATAAACCTTCCGCTCGGAGTCTTTCTCCAAATCCAATTTGATCAACTGGTAGTGTTCCGCCAATTGCTCGAACGTCTCTGGTATGCCCTTGGGACGGGAGGTGTGATAGTTGATGTCGAGACTCAGTGTGGAGACGGCCTTCCACGCTGCGTTTCCGTGGGGTACTGCTTCACTGAGCCAATTACAACGGCACGCGGTTTGGGTTTGCCTTTGGCGTCAATCTCCCGCCACCTGTAAACCCAGACCTCCGGCCCTTTCTTGCGTTGATGACGGCTGAAAAAGCCGTGTGTTGTTCAGAGAGACGAAATCGTCAGATTTTTCGCGGTCCTTGATCGATCGGGTGTCCCGGCAATTGTCCCCGGCGTGACTTCGCCAATAAGGTCTTCCGGGACATCGCAAGGAAGGATGCGGCCCGCTGCGCATCAACATACGGTTCAGGGACAGCAGGAAAAGACAGAGACTGCATCAAGCACCTCGACTGGCGCATAACTGCGTCATGAGGAAAAGTCTAAAATTTGGGGACATTTTCGGAACGGAAAGATTTTCCCAAAATCGGAATCTTTACGCAGGCTTCCATAGAGTGTTCGAGATTCAGCAGCTATTTCCGCTTAAGTGCCTCAAGCTCATCCAAAGTTCGCGGCCAGTCTTTTCCGAGCAGTCGGGAAAGACTGCGGTCGGCGAGAACTTTTCCACTTGTCTGGCATTGGGCACAATAGTTGGTCTCATTATCGGCATAACGGATGCGCTGCACCGGCTGGCCGCACCGTGGACACGGCAGCCCGAAGCGTCCATGTACTGCCATGTCCTTCCGAAACGCTGTGACCTTCTCTGGGAAATCCTTACCCGCTTCAGCCTTAAGCCTGTCGATCCAGAGCTGTAATGTTTCGCGGGTCGCCGTGAACAGTCGTTCCCATTCCTCTGGTATCAGTTTATGCGTCTGCAGGATAGGTGAAAGCAGGGCTGCGTGGAGGATCTCATCCGAGTAGGCGTTGCCAATACCACTCAGGATGCGCGGATCTGTCAGGGCTCGTTTCAGAGTACGATTCTCCGCCGTGAGCGCCGCGCGGAATCCATTGAAATCGATGGCAAAGACATCGACCCCTCCGGGATCGATGGATTGCATCTCGGCCTCATTGCGGAACAGGTGGAGCGAGGCGCGACGCTTGGCTCCAGCTTCGGTAAGCACAAGCGAGCCCTGGGGGAAATCAAAGGCCGCAAGGTTATTTCGTCCTCCCAGCTTCGCTCCGACGGGTCGCCAGTGCAGACGTCCAGCGATCATCAGATGTAACACCATCCAATGATCCTTATCGAACCCGATAGCGAGGCGTTTGCCGATTCTGCGCAAAGAACGAACAGTATGACCCTCAAACGCTTCGATTGGTGGCTGTACTGTCCTTAATAGAAAGGCATTCGCCAGACGTATCCGCTCAAGCGGTTGGCCGACGATGCGTGTCTCCAACGAACTGAGATAAGCGGCGATGTCGGGCAGCTCTGGCATTGTTATCAGCTTGCATGTTGACTGGTAGTTATTGCAATCCCGAAGAGGCCTTGATACTCCCATCGGATGAGAAAATCTCGAAAACACACTTAGGTTGCTACGATGCCGAAACGAAGCGCAGGTCTATTGATGTATCGCCGATTGTTCGATGAGTTGGAGGTCTTTCTGGTCCATCCGGGAGGACCGATCTGGGCTAAGAAGGACAAAGGCGCGTGGACGATTCCCAAAGGGGAATATGAAGAGGATGAGAGCTCGCTCGTCGCAGCGCGGCGCGAGTTTGAGGAAGAGACAAGCTTTCACACCACCGGCGAATTCGTCGATCTAGGCTCGATCAAACAGAAGAGTGGAAAGATTGTGACGGCCTGGGCATTTGAGGGCGACTGTGACCCGGCCGAACTGAGGAGTAATACATGCGAGATCGAATGGCCTCCGCGTTCCGGGCGTCGTCTCGAAATCCCTGAAGTAGATCGCGGCCGCTGGTTTTCGATGAACGAGGCAAGTGAATATATCCGCGAGGAACAACGTGAACTTCTGCGACGGCTCTCCGAGTCGGCTTAGTGCCGGACAATCCTTCTGCGAAGGCGAACCGTCCCGCCAAGGACTAAATCAGCAGCTCCGCACTCGATGCGGCGACTCCGTTCTCGAAAAGTGAGGACTCCACATCAAGTTGAAAGTTGCTGAGTCCGACGCCGACCAAGCGGAAGAGTTGTTGTGACCCGAGTTCGACTCGTTCTCGTAAGGCGAGCGCAATCGTCATTAGTTCATCACACGATGATGGTGGCACAGCAGGAGTGACACTTCGTGTGAGCGAATTGAATTCTTTGGTTTTGAGCTTGAGTACGACCGTCTTCGCTCCGCGAGCGTTATCTCGGGAAAGCCCGCCATACCTTTTCTGCAAGCCGTCGAATTTGCTGGTTGGTCTCTGGTGCAGGCCGACGAGCATACGGTTAATGCTGCCCAGTCGCCGTTTGCGACTGTGGCCTGCGGGCTCGCAAATAGCCAAATCCTCGGCTGAATAGACATCACACTGTTCATCGTGGTAGGCAATACCACCTGCACCATAAAATCGCCTCACCTGCTACTATCTGTTCGTCACCCAAGGAAACACGGAACACGCTAGAAGATTAGCTTACGCAAGAGCGGATTTTACGGCGCAGAGCCGACAAGGCTTGTAGCCAAATCCTCCCGCATGCCGTCCGCAGCAAGAGGCTGTTTCTGTGGGCGAAATTTCACGCGAAATGTCGAGCCTGCGCCTAAGGCACTTTCAACACTCAGGCTTGCTTCATGGACGTCGACTATCCACTGCGCGATTGCCAATCCGAGCCCTGAACCCACATCGGCTGTCAGTCGCGCATTCTCAGCACGAAAGAAACGGTCGAAGATGTTCGGGAGATCTCTGGGCTCGATGCCTATGCCTGTGTCCGCAATCTCACACACTGGAGCGCCTGTTGCGTCAGTGCAAGCGCGAACTACAATCTTCCCGCCACTCGGCGTGTACTTGATCGCGTTGTCGAGAAGCAAGAACCAAAGGCGATTCAGGTGCGATGCGTCAGCCCCAGATAGACTTCCCCTTCGTCCTCGTAGAGGACCACGATGTTCCTGGCTTCGGCAAGGTGGCGGCAGTAGCCATCCGCCACAGTAGTCATTGTCGGGCTCGACAAAGCTGTTTGAGGATGCATTGCTTGCATACACGTCGACGCGATTGATCTGCATCCGCAGTTTTGACGGAGTGGTCCAGACCGAAGTGCCCATACGGCCATTCCCAACTGGGATGCCTTCTTCCCTGCGGAGAGCCGGGCGAGAATAGACTAGAGCCTGTTATGAACTACGATCACTGCTTCCCTTAGGGGTACCCCCTGGGGGTACTTTGACTGCAAGTCATCTGAATTCAGCGACTTAAACGAATCTATCGCTGCAAAGTCGTCATTCTAAACTGGTTACGGCTAAATTCGTCTTTTTAAAAGGTTTATTGGTTTAAAGAGAAGAGCCCCGGTATTGGCCGGGGCTTTTTCTGACTCTGTATTAACTTTAACTATAGCCGATTGAGTAAAACTAATAGGCCACTTTGCGGAAGATTATTTTCGGAGGCTAAGGCTTTGTTTTTGTTTGATTTGCGTGCGGAGATGCGTCTTCGTTTCGGCTGCAGGGGCTTGACAGGAAAAACAGGGAGCGGGGCTCAGGGGCTTAGGACAACAACTGCGTCAACAGCAAAAGACACAATGGTTGAGGCGCAGGCCAGTTCGCAAAGTTCATAACAGCCTCTAGGTCTGATCTAGAAATCCTCTGCCGCAGCAGAGCTTCGGAAATTCGGCCGCCCGATCCCTCCTCGGCTGCGACAGTTTGAGACATCATCCCGCGTGGGTGAAGAAGTTGAGTTGCGGCAAGGCCGCCCACCTTCAAGAATTCGCGCCGTGATACATCGATCATCCGATCTTTCCCCTGCGATATTTCATGTATAGCTTCGTTACTTTGAAAAGAAGCTTAGATTGACGGCACGCGCCATCGCGTCGTAGCCTGCGTCAGATGGATGCACGTGATCTCCGCTGTCGTATGCAGGTAGCATCGTTTGCGGTGCTTCCGGATCAGCAACCGCTTTATTGAAATCCACGACGCCATCAAAAACATGAAAACATGTGACGTACTCGTTGTACTGGTCCAATACCTGACGCGCCTTTGGCCAATCCACACTTGGTGGAGCATCCTTCGGACCAAACGGAAGCAGTGTCGCTCCCATCACCTTCACTCCGTGTTCATGTGCGCGAACCACGAGCTGAGTCGCTGCAAGAGTCAATTCGTCGACGGTGAGCGATCGCTCCGGGGAATCAGGCTTCAGCATCTGCCCTATATCATTAATTCCTTCTAGATATATGAAGTAACGAACGCCTGATAGGGCGAGCACGTCGCGGTCGAATCGTTGGAGCACGCTCGGGCCGTGCCCTTCATAAAGAACACGCCCCCCAGAAATGCCCTCATTGAGCACAGATATATTGGCCGTTTTCTTGTTTGCGTGAAAGCGGACAGCGAGATAGTCGGGGTAACGGTGATTTGCATCGACCGTCGAGCGCGCCCCGTCTGTGATCGAGTCTCCCAAAGTAGCAACCGCGGCTGCGTGCTTGTCTAGAGGCTGCACATCGACAGCCTGAAGAAAACACCAAGAGGCCTGTGTATGTGCGCCTTCCAGTCCCTGCTGTAGTGCCATATCGCCTGCGGTTACATAGTTGGACGACAAGCCGGTTTCATGACACGTTGGCGCTGCAACCGTCTGCTGCGGCAAGTAAATACTGATTGCAAGCTCAGAAAATGCTGCAATAGGCATCGCAATTGGGTCGCTAATCACATAAGCGCCCGGAGGTATCGAAACCACTTGACTGTGATTGAAGGTAAGTTGGTGATCGGATTTCAGATCTACACTATCGTGGCCGTTAGAGAGCGCGACATGGGCGTTGCCAATGCGTAGCGGAGTCGTTCCGAACTGATTCGTCAGTGTGACCCGAACAGCCGAACCACCCAGGCTGAGGTGTACGACATTGCGAAAAGTAGAGTCCCCAGCAGAATTCTTGAGGCGTTGGAGGATAGGTGATGCGGCCCAACTGCCAACCCATTCCGACTTCGTCGGACCAGCAGCAAAAGATGCGTAGCTCAAGAACAGCGCCATCATGCAAAGAATGTTCTTATTCATATTCGGATCCGTTCAGTTCTCAACGTTGGTTAGGCAGCGATGTCGATCACGCGATCGATCTCCTCCAGCGTGCTCTCCTCGAACAGCTTCGGGATGCCGTGCCGGCATTGTTCACAAGCACATCAAGTCTGCCGTAGGTCGCGACGGCCTTTTCGACCGCACTCTTGACTGCTTCGACGTTGGCAGCATCCGCCTGGATCGCGATGGCCTTTCCGCCGCCGAGTTCAATCGCCTTGACTACGGCCGAGGCCGCGCTGGCGTCCTTCGCATACGTGATGGCTACGCTTGCTCCATCGGCGGCCAGGCGCTTCGCAATCGCTGCGCCAATGCTCCGGGAACCGCCGGTTACGAGCGCCACTTTCTTCGCTAACTTAGACATAGATCTCCTTTGGTCTTTCTGTGAACAATTCGCTCCTCTGCGGATTCAAATGGCTGTGACCTAGCTCGGCCTATCCGATGGTTTTGAACCGCCTAGTTCTATACGATGATGGAGGTGCGCCGAGGATGCAGAGATATTGAACTATGTAGTTCTTTATCGGACAATATGTGTATGGGCCGTCCGAAGAACTTTAGCCGAGAGGAAGTGCTGGAGAAGGCGATGTCTGCCTTTTGGAAGCAGGGGTTCGCGGACACGAGTCTTCAGGACCTGGAACGAGCCACAGGCGTGAACAAGTCAGGGCTGTATACGGAGTTCCGAGACAAGGAAGATCTTTTTGTGGCGTGCCTTCGGCACTATCTTGAGAGCCAGGGGAAGAGGGGACTTCTCACCAAGGAGCCTCTTGGCTGGAAGAACGTCGAGACTTTCCTCAAGAATGGTCCTCTCAACAAGGGGGAGCACCAGGGATGTTTTTCCGTCAACTCTATGCGGGAGTTCGCTATCCTTCCGGATGAGGCTTATGGAGCCATCACCGAGAATCGAGCGCTATTGCAGCACCTTCTCGCCATGAATATCAAAGCCGAAAAAACCAAGATGGCTTCTTCAGCAATTGCAGAGATGGTTTTGTCCTTCTTTTCCGGATTATGCATTGAGCGCAACCTGAAATCCGGCAAGGCGTCGTCGACTCGCAAGATCGAGAATTTTATGACAGCCGTTCGCAGTCTCTAATCGAACGATTAGTCCCGTGAGGTCGGCTTTTCGTCGGTTAATTTCCGAATAGCCCGTGACTCGTCCGGAATCCCGAGATGCGGGAAACATTTGGAAATCGTGAACTTCATTCGACCTGACCTGTGACGGCTAGGGGTATTTAGGGGGACCGAGACGGATGATTCCCGTCTTTTCGCGGAGGGATTTGGTATGCGCGTCGTAGGCGGCGAGATCAACTTGAGGCTGCTCGGTGGACAAGTGAATGGGTATGTCAGCGGCCAGGAAGAACTTGTCGATGCCGCCGGGCGTGTAGACGTTGAGTAACTGCCCGTGACCCGAACCCATGTTCGTCCATTGGGTGGGGAACGTCGCGTGGGCCATAGGCATATGTCCCGGGGCCGCCGGTAGTGGTTTCGCCGCCCATGGTGATTTCAAAGATGCCGCTTAGAACGAAGAAGGACTCATCCTCGTACAGGTGCTTGTGCAGGGGTACGCCCTGATGAGGAGAGTTTTCGATCAGCATCCACGTGGTAGTGTTTCCTGTGTCGGAGCTGGTGGCCTTCATGGTGAGGTCGTGAAACGGATACGCTGCCTTGGTTGCTTATCACACGCGGAAGGAAAAGATCAGCGTTCTACTCGCTTCGAGCAAGTCTGCAGCGGATGCGGGGGCGAGGAGGTCCGTTCCGGCGGGCTTGTATTCCATTACCGTACTCGGGCTAACTTCCGCATCATTACTTGGAGCAATCACGAACTCACATATTCTCTCGTCTCATCCTTACCTGGATCTGGACGGCAGTCTTGTTTGGTATGTCACCAGAAGGACAGTGATCACTTCACCGCAACGAAAGCTCCAAATCAATTGCTGGAATAAAACCTATGCCCCGTGTGTTTCTTAAGCGGAAGGTTGAGACAGCGATGAGCCTTAGTGATTTAGGCATATTTTAACGCGATGTCCACAATCTTTCGTTTTGTCCAACATCCGCAGCACGAGAGGTCCCATGAAATATTTCAATACTATCGTCATCGCACTCATAACGCTCTACCTTGTCACGTCGTCGACTGCGTATGCCGCACCAGCAGTCATTCATTTGCGTGTCAACGCTATGTTCAGCAAAACCAAGGTCATTCGATTCACCCTTCTCAACGACTCCAACTCTCCAATGGAGCTCAAGGTCGGTGACGATATCGTCAGGCTCGAAGCAGGCAAGTCCATCCAGGTTAAACTTCCCGCAGGCGCTCGTGTCCTTCTCAATAGCGTCACACAATTACATCAACCAGGCGCGATCGTTGCGGAGGCCTCAGACTCTTTGAGTGGCGCAATCGTGCATATCAAGTAGGTCCTGAGCCGTGGCGATCACCTGTCTACAGCCAATCATCATTTGTCTGTTGTTGGCAGAAACTGCTAGACTGCGCGAGTGTGGTAACCAGGGAATTGATAAACATCCGATTAACGCCTACCACGAACCATCAAGAGCTTTCCACCGAGGAGAATCAACAGCAACTTCAGCGGATCCTCCACTCGAATACCTTGCGCAACTCATTGACGCTTCAGCAGTTGTTGCAGTATCTGGCTACGAGAGTAATTGAAGGACACGCGGAAGGACTTAAGGAATACACGATCGGGTTAGAGGCATTTGGCCGAAAGCCGGATTTCGATCCGAAGACGGACACGATCGTTAGGGTTCAGACCCACAGGCTACGGCAAAAACTAAAGGAGTACTACAAGGAAGAAGGTATTCAAGATCCGGTAGTCGTGGATATTCCCAGGGGACATTATCATCCTACCTTTCAGCCAAGGGCGGCGGATCTACGCGAACAGCAGGAGCCCGATACCGACGAGCTCAGCTCAGTGGTCGATTTTGAGACGACCGCGACTGCGGTCTCATCACAGGTAGAAGAAAAGGTGATCCCCGACTCGGCCAGCAGTCAAGTCAGGCGCTACTTTCCGGGCCCGATCACCGTGACTGCTCTCCTCATACTTACCCTTATCATCGGTTATTTTTTCGGCAGCTCCCAGGTCCATCGCGCGATTACGGGGAACGCTCTTCAGTCGAGTGCGAACCGCTTCACCCGCCAACCGGCCGATCCCGTAAAAGCGTTTTGGGCAGTTCTTCTCGGCAGTGATCCTTCTCCCATCATCGCTTATCCAAACGCTGTCTTCCTTCTGGATGATTCCAATGACCTGCTTCGCTTCCGACAAGGCGCCAGTGACAATCGGGGTGCGCGCGTCGATTCTCATCTTGCTCGGCAATTTGCCTCTAATCCCACCCTGGTGGCGAAGGCTGGCCAGCTCTACTACGAAGACGGGTATACAGGTACGGGCGAATTGGAAAGCGTCGCCATGCTAACAACCCTTTTTGCTCAGATGGGGCTGAAGCCGCTCATTAAAACGAGCCGTAACATCACTCCCGATGACCTGCAGCAACATACCGTAATCCTATTGGGATCACCATTTCAAAATATTGCTGTCGCGCAACTGCTTGCTGTTGGAGATTTTACCTTCCAGAACCCGGATTCTCGCCGCGAGCAATGGCGTGCCCAAATAGTGAATACTCATCCTGAGCCCAATGAAAATCCTATCTACCACACAGAACGCGATCCGGATACAGAGGTCCTTAAAAGGGACTACAGCATAATCTCGATACAGCCCGGAGTTGTCGAAGGGCATAACATTGCGGTCATCGGTGGTCTGGATACGAAAGGCACCGAGGGCGCGACTCGTTTCATCACCTCTCGTGCGGGGGTCGCAAAATTATCCACCGCCCTGGCCGGCAAAGGGCTTCACATGACAGATGGTGGAGCTACCGCGAAAGAAGACGTGCCTTCGTTTCAAGCCTTGATACTTGTTCATCTCGACAAGGGCGATCAAGTACTTCGCACCGAATTGACAGCCCTACATCCCCTCCCCCTCAAGAAATAACTGCGAGCATCGCAGCAAGGGATCCTGTTGTCAGCGGTGCGCCCATCGATTCAGCGGTCGAGCCCTACTCCTCCATCCGACGGCCCAATTTCCAATCCGTTATGCCGGAAAGGGTGTAGGAAAGAACGTCTTTTTCTCCTCCCGTTGGTCAAGAATTCCGTCTGATGCGGCTGAGCTTATCCCTGTGATGGCAGATCCGCCGCTGCCCGCTTTTGTTGCTGGGGGCTTCGGGGAGAGCGGATATTAGGGACGTTGTGCCCTTCCGGACATTGGCGCCACCGCTATGTCTTTCAGATATTCGCCATGAACGACAAGCTATCGTTTCCCGCAACTCTGAGGCGCAAGAAGCTGTTGCCGTCTTTGCGGGCAGCGTGTGAAGC
>Ga0193743_1003393_pt1 | contig 10677 bp, 6 predicted proteins | sample L2c2metaG_FD_143038 | JGI IMG/M metagenome (GOLD analysis project Ga0193743, IMG submission 143038) | Soil microbial communities from a riparian zone of the East river system, Colorado, United States - L2c2 | ecosystem: Environmental > Terrestrial > Soil > Riparian zone | place: USA: East River...
TCGAAGCAACCCCTTTGCCTTCGGCATAGCGCACGCCGATCTCGTAGGCCGCCGAAGCGTCGCCCTTGAGGGCGGCTGCGCGCAGCACGGGTCCGCCGATCGCGTCCGGTAATCTTTCCGTCGGCGGGACCTGCACCGTCGTGAGTTTGCGATTGATAGATGCACTCTGAACGGCCGGAATCGTCCCAGTGATGTCGCTGGCGGATATGGGCGAGGCAGAGGGCGTTACGGCCGTCGGCGGGATTGCGGCCGGCGCGGCGCTATCGGAGGCATTTGGGGCGGAGCTATTGAACGATTGCCGGCCGATCGGTGTCGGCGACGTCATCGAAGGCATCGCCGGCGCCGGCATTGGCTTGGCGCTGTCATCCGCTGGCGCTTGAACCGAAGACTGCGGCTCGCTCGAATGCTCCACGGCAGACATCGGCGGCGCGCTGTCGCCGTCGAGCAGCGTCATCGCCATCTTGAAGGTGCCGAGCACGATGACGACCACGCTGGCGCCGACCAGCAGCGAGCGGATCTTTGAGGTGATCGACGATGGCTCCTTGGCCTTGTCGCCGGCGGGGGCCTTGAGCGGCTTGCGAGCGGCCTTCTGGGCAGCCGGCGCGGCCGCGGCGGCTTGGGCCGCACGGCGCGCGGCGGCGATGAAACTTGATGAACTGACCGGTTCGCGTGCGGTCGCCGGAATTTCGCTGATCGCGCTTTCGGAGGCCGCAATGCGCTCCGATGGCGAACCCACTCGTCCGGTCGGCCGCGTCCCCGGTTCGAGCGGGTGATCGGGTGGCAGATCCGGCGCGATTGCGGTGCGTGGTTGCGTATGCGGCTCCAGAATTTCGCTGATTGCCCGCGGCGCCACGGTGGCGACAGCCGGCATCGGCGGCGGCGCGGCCTGGAATTCCCTGGGGGCTGTGGCGAAACTCCCCTGTGCCGCAGCGGGGTTCGGCAATTCAGGTTTTGGCTGCGGCGGCATCGCAGCGCGGGGCGCGGCTGCTTGCGGCGGGGCGGACTGCGGTGCTGGCGGTGTTGCCGGCTGCGACGCAACCGGCGCGGAACGGACGTTGCGCAGATCGCCTTCGATCATCGCCAGCCGATCGACCACATGGCCGAGCGTGTTGTGAACCGTTTCGAGGGAATCCTGGGTGCGGCGGTCGGTTTCCGACTGGCTGAACCGGATGTCGGACAATTCGCGCTTGACGATATCGACCAGGCCGCTGTCCGGCGGCGCAGCCGTGCTCCGGCTGCCCTCGGTCAGAGCGGCAAAGCTCGCATGCTGGGTTTCGAGATGGCGCAGTATGTCCTGCAACCCGTCCTCGACCCGCCCGAGATGGCCGCCGCGGTGATCGGTGGACGCTTCGAGGCGTTCGAGCAAATAAGACACGCGCTGTTCGAGATGCGCGAAGGCGGAGGCGCTGTCGTTGCCGACCGGCATACGGTCGAGGCGGTCGGACAGTGCCCGCACCGCGACCTCAAGATGTTCCGTGCCTTCGCTGACCGGCCGCTCGCGGCCTTCCAGCGTCGAGGTCAGCGCGGCGATGCGCTGCTCGAGGGCCGCGAACGAATCGCCGTGGCCTTCGGAGCGGCTAAGCTGATCGACCTTGGACGACAACGTGTGCACGTCTTCGCTGAGCCGCGCCAGCGCGTCGTTGGAGGCGACATTGGAGACGATGGCGCGAAGTGCGGCGATGGCGCCTTCGAGCTGATGGATCGTGGAGGGGTCATCACTGGCGCGCACAATCATGTCGAGCTTGGCGCCGAGATTGCGGATCGCCTCGTCATAGCCAGCCAGTTGTTCCGCGGGGGTCAGCGAGCGTAAAACTTCGCGAATTTCACCGAGCGCGCGTTCAATGCCGGCCAATGCCTGGCCATCGGTGCCGTTCTGACGGGTGTCGTCGATGCGGCGGGACAGCGAGCGGATTTCGTTCTCGATCGATTCGATCGCCCGGCGCGGCATCGCCTCGGTAATGGCGTGGCGAATTTCCGTTAGTTCGACGCGAAACGCGGCGATCGATTGCTCGATTCCGTCGGGACGCTGCAGCGCTTCGATCTGGCTGGTGATCTTGAAGAGATGGCGCTCCAGCGTGGAAAAATCCGGGCCCGCCGGCGTTGCGGGCGCCGCCATGGCAGGTGCGGTGGGCGGTGCGCTGCGCGGCGGCATTGGCCGTGGCGCGCCAGTATCAAGTTCGTTCTGGCGCGCAGCGACTTCTGCGATCGCGAAGTCGAGCGACGCCGGGCTCAGCGGCGGGGAAGGACGATAAACCTGGGCAGCCGCGCGCTCGACCATGTCGGTCTGGCGCTGCGAATCCTGGGATTGTCTTGCCGGGGCAGGGCTTGAGATCTGCGACAGGCGCGCGTCGAGACGCGAAATGGCGTCGTTCAAATGCCGGGCGACGCCCGGCTCGTTGCGAACAGCGTCGTTACGGGGCGCGTCATTGCGCGGCGCCGGGCGCGAGATCTGCTCGATCTGGCGAGTGATTGAGTCCAGCCGCTGATGAATGTCCGCGACGTCCCGTGTCTCCTGGCTCGGCAGCGCCGGCCGTTGATCCGGGGTCGCACGAAAGTTGGGAGGAGCGGAATCGCCGATAGTGGAATTGAGCCAATCGCTCAGCGACATGCCGGCGCGGCGCGCGGCGGCCTCGGCCCTCTCGCGGACGGATGGATCAATGCCTTCAACACCCCACGATACGCGCGAATTCATGCTTTCGTCCGGTTTCGACTCCGGCGCGCCATCTGCGCCTTCAGCCTCCCCGCGCGTCCCTAGAGAAGAGACAATCGAATTCCGCGCAGGTCGTCTGCCTCTGGCCCCGACTTTTTCGTGTTACGGTAAACAACGGGTTAAGGAATTGGCCGGCGGCCCCGGAAAGTTATCGTGGAACCGGAAATCGACGTGTCTGCCGGTGGCAGCGGCCGGGCCGTGCGGCCTCGTTATCCGGTCAGGACACGAGAAATTATCGGTTGATTTCGCGTTGGGTGCCGTTGATAGGCGTGACACTGGTGCCGTTGGCGACGGCCGACAGGGTATCGAGCGCCTCTTCGCACCACTCCGCTACGGTCCGCTCATACCGAAGTCCTATGCGAAGTCCGAGCAGCTTGCCGGTGTCTGCGGGTGATGCGGTGCCTTGCGGGAATCGTTTGTTGAGAATGCGTTCGTAGCGGGAGAAACGGTCGCGATGGTATTCCAGCCGCGCCATGAGGTCGGCGCGCAAAGGGTCGATGTCGACGCAATCGAGCGCGTAAAGCCGCACCAGCAGATCGTCCTTGATCGAGGCCGGGCTGCTCGGCCTGGCTGCCCAATGCCTCAGCGCGGCTCTGCCCTCGGACGTGAGGGTGTAGACCAACTTGTTGGGTTTGCCCGACTGCACGACCTCGCAGCCCTGAATGTAGCCGCGATCGCGCAGCCGTGTGAGCTCGCGATAAATCTGCTGGTGGTTAGCCTTCCAGAAGAACCCGATGGACGAATCGAATGTCTTGGCGAGTTCATAGCCCGTCATCGGACGTTCCGTCAGGCACGCCAGGATCGCGTCACCGAGCGCCAATACGCCCTCCGTTTCCGGTGAATCCACATTGACATTATGCATCAAGTTGCATATGCGTCAATATGCATAATGATTGGCAATGGTAGCGCCATTCCCGCTTCCAGTCGCGCTGACGCTAACGGCGACTTCATGAAAAGGATCAGCGCTTAGGCGCCGAAACAAAACGTCATTAATACCAGCCGAGAGGCAGAGGTGGTTTGGCAAACGCGGCACCAGGAGACGTCCGATGACGATGACCGGCCTCGACAAGTGGTACGACTACGTGAAGTCCCGTGACCGTGCGACGTTGTGGGATGCTATTCACCCCGATGCTGTGTTCGAAAGCCCCGTCGTCCACACGCCGCAGCGCGGGCGCGACGTCATGTTCAATTATCTATCGAGTGCGGTAAAGGTGCTGGGCGGCCCTAGCTTCGCCTTTGTCGGCGAATGGCGCAGCGATACCGGCGCAGTTGTCGAGTTCGAAGGCGAGATCGACGGGATCAGGATCAACGGCGTCGACATCATCACTTTCGCCGACGATGGCCGGATCACGCATTTCAAGGTGATGGTGCGCCCGCTCAAGGCGGTCAACTTGCTGCATCGGCTGATGGGCGAGCAACTGGCAACGCAGTGAGGCGGAGCCGGGGCTGCAAGTCGCAACGGGTGCGTTGATAAGTAGCTGCGTTGGACCCCCGGAACTGTTTAAACTCTTATCTGGAACTCTAATGATTGATGCGCTGCAAAGTCTCCCTTAAACGGAGCCCGCCAGCGAGCCGGGAGAACGCCTATGCCGACCTACAAAGCCCCCTTGGAAGACGTGAACTTCCTGCTCAACGATGTCTTCCAGATCGACCGCTACGACAATCTTCCGGGCTTTAGCGACGCGTCCGCCGATGTGCGGGAGGCGATTTTGGCGGAGGCGGCCAAACTCAGCGAAGAAGTGTTGCAGCCGCTTAATCGTGTTGGCGATCTCGAGGGCTGTACCCGCCATAGCGATGGCCGGGTGACGACCCCGAAAGGCTTCAAGGAAGCTTACAAGCAGGTGGCCGAAGGCGGCTGGCTCGGCCTCTCGGCGCCGGCGGAATATGGCGGGCAGGGCCTGCCGGTGACGCTGTCCCAGACTGTCGCGGAATTCCAGATCTCGGCAAACATGGCATTTTCGATGTATGGCGGCCTGACCATGGGCGCGACAGCGGCGCTGATGGTCCACGGCAAGCCCGAGCAGAAGGCGATGTTCCTGCCGAAGATGGTGGCCGGCGAGTGGACTGGCACCATGAACCTCACCGAGCCGCAATGCGGTACTGATTTGGGTCTGCTCCGCACCAAGGCCGTCAAACAGGCCGACGGCAGTTACAAGATCACCGGCACCAAGATCTTTATTTCAGCCGGCGAGCACGATCTCACCGAAAACATCATCCATCTGGTGCTCGCCCGCATCGAGGGCGCACCGGCCGGCATCAAGGGCGTGTCGTTGTTCGTGGTGCCGAAGGTTCTGGTCAATGCCGACGGATCGCTGGGCGCGCGCAATGGCGTCACCTGCGGGTCGATCGAACACAAGATGGGCATTCACGGCAATTCCACCTGCGTGATGAATTACGACGGCGCCACCGGTTGGCTGATCGGCGAGGAAAACAGGGGCATGCAGGGCATGTTCGTGATGATGAACGAGGCGCGGCTAGGCGTTGCGGTGCAGGGGCTGGCGCAATCCGAAGTCGCCTATCAGAACGCCGTCGCCTACGCCCGCGATCGTCTGCAGGGCCGCTCGCTCTCCGGGCCGAAGGCGCCGGACAAGCCGGCCGATCCGATCATCGTGCATCCCGATGTGCGCCGCACGCTGCTCACCATTCGCGCCTTCAACGAGGCGGCACGGGCGATGGTGGTGTGGACTTCGCTGAAAAGCGACGTTGCCCATCGCTCCAACGATCCCAAGGATCGTCAGGAGGCGGACGATCATATGGGTCTGATGACGCCTGTGATGAAAGGCGTTCTGACCGATGTGGGATTTTCCAACGCGGTGCTGGCGCAGCAGATGTTCGGCGGCCACGGCTATATCGCCGAGCACGGCATGGAGCAGTTCGTGCGCGATGCGCGCATCGCCATGATCTATGAGGGCGCCAATGGCATTCAGGCGCTCGACCTCGTGGGGCGCAAATTGCCGCGCGATGGCGGCCGCGCCGTCATGGCCTTCTTCGGTGAGGTTGCCGCGTTCGCCAAGGATCACGGCGCCGACGAAGCCATGAAGCCCTATATCGCGCCGCTGAGCACCGCGCTCGGCCATTTGCAGCAGGCCACCACATGGCTGATGCAGAATGCGATGGCCAAGCCGGACAATGCCGGCGCAGCCGCCACCGATTACATGCAGCTGTTCGGTCTCGTCACCTTCGCCTATATGTGGGCGCGGATGGCGAAAGTCGCGCAGGACAAGATCGCGGGCGGCAGCCCGACGCCTTATCTGACGACCAAGCTGGTGACCGGCCGCTTCTTCATGGAACGGATGCTGCCGGAAACGTCGGTGCATCTTGCGCGCATCCAGACCGGAAGCGCGACCACCATGGAATTGGCGGCGGAAGCGTTCTGATCGGAGAATTCTTCGCAAAGCCTCTAAACGATCCGCGACATCTTCCAATTCGCCTATATATTATGATCCTCATACCAGGAGGGCGTCATGCCTGAGGCATATATCTACGATCACGTTCGCACGCCGCGCGGCCGCGGCAAGGCCGATGGCGCGCTGCATGAGGTCACCGCGCTGGCGCTGGCGACGGCGCCGCTAAAAGCTCTCAAAGAGCGCAACAACCTCAAAGAAGACGTGGTCGATGACGTCATTCTTGGCGTGGTCGACCCGGTGGGCGAGGCCGGCTCCGACATCGCGCGCTTCGCGGCGCTGAAGGCGGGTCTCGGAGAATCCGTCCCCGGCATTCAGATCAGCCGCTTCTGTGCGTCCGGCCTTGATGCCGTGAATTTCGCAGCTGCGCAGATCATGAGCGGTCAGCATGAACTCACCATCGGCGGCGGCGCCGAGTCGATGAGCCGCGTCGGTATTGGCGCCTCCGGCGGCGCCTGGCCGATGGACCCGTCGATGGCGGTTCCGGCCTATTTCATGCCGCAGGGCGTGTCGGCCGATCTGATCGCCACAAAGTACGGTTTTTCGCGCGACGACGTCGACGCCTATGCGGTGCAGAGCCAGCAGCGCGCCGCGAAGGCGTGGGACGAGGGCCGCTTCAAGAATTCGGTGGTCCCGGTGAAGGATGTCAACGGCCTCACCATTCTCGCCAAGGACGAGCATATGCGGCCGACAACGACGATGCAGTCGCTCGGTCAGTTGCAGCCGTCATTCGTGGCGATGGGCCAGATGGGCGGCTTCGATGCGGTGGCGATCCAGTCGCATCCGGAGATCGAGCGCATCAACTACGTGCACCATGCCGGCAATTCGTCGGGTATCGTCGACGGTGCCGGCGCAGTCCTGCTCGGCAGCAAGGAAGCAGGTAGCAAGCACGGCTTAAAGCCGCGTGCAAAGATCCGCGCCTTTGCCAATATCGGCTCCGAGCCTGCGATGATGCTGACGGGCCCGGTCGACGTGACCGAGAAGCTGTTCGAACGCTCAGGCATGAAGAAATCAGACATCGATCTGTTCGAATTGAACGAGGCGTTCGCCTCGGTGGTGCTGCGCTACATCCAGGCCTTCGACATCGACAACGCCAAGATCAACGTCAACGGCGGCGCGATTGCGCTCGGCCATCCGCTCGGCGCCACCGGCGCGATGATTCTCGGTACCGTGCTCGACGAACTCGAGCGCACCAACAAATCGACCGCGCTGATCACGCTATGTATCGGCGGCGGCATGGGTACCGCCACGATCATCGAGCGGGTGTGATTCCGTTAGAGCCGTAGGGTGCGAAGCGTGCCCACCCTGACAGGCGTCCGACAAGATGGTGGGCACGGCGCGAAGTGCGCCTTTGCCCACCCTACGATCTCTGCATAGCGGCACCTTTCGAATTGGGAGCGACAAACATGGCCTACAAGAATTTCAGGATTGAGACCGACGCCGACGGCATTGCGCTGGTGACATGGGACATTCCGGGCCGCTCGATGAACGTGCTCGATGAAACCACGATTACCGAACTCGAAGAGATCGTGAAGCAGACTTCCGCGGACCAAGGGGTCAAGGGCGTCGTCGTCACCTCTGGCAAGGAAGCATTTTCCGCCGGCGCCGACCTGTCGATGCTCGAAGGCATGAACCGCCGGTATACCGAATTGCTGAAGGCGAAGGGCGAGGTCGCGGCCAATCAGATGCTGTTCGACGAAAGCCGCAAATCCTCGCTGGTATTCCGGGCAATCGAGACCAGCGGCAAGCCGTGGGCTGCCGCGATCAACGGCCTCGCGCTCGGTGGCGCGTTCGAACTGACGCTGTCATGCCACTATCGCGTCGCGGCCGAGAATCCGAAGACCCGTCTCGGGCTGCCGGAAGTCAAGGTCGGGCTTTTTCCCGGCGCGGGCGGGACCCAGCGGGTGCCGCGTATCGTGCCGCCGCAGGATGCCATGCAGTTGCTGCTGAAGGGCGAGGCGGTCAATCTCGACAAGGCCAAGGCGCTGAAACTGATCGACGCCGTTGTCCCGGCCGGCGATCTCGTCAAGGCCGCCAAGGACTGGATCAAGGGCGGCGGCAAGGCGGTGGCGCCTTGGGACGAGAAGGGCTTCAAGCTGCCGGGCGGTCCTGTTTATTCCAAGGCCGGCATGATGATGTTCCCGGCCGGCAACGCGATCTTCCGCCGCGAGACCTATGACAATTATCCTGCGGCGCGCGCCATCATGCAGTGCGTCTACGAAGGATTGCAGCTGCCGATCGACGCTGCCTTGCGGGTCGAATCGCGCTACTTCACGCAAATCCTGCGCAGCAAGGAAGCGGCGGCGATGATCCGCAGCCTGTTCCTGTCGATGCAGGAACTGAACAAGGGCGCGCGGCGTCCGCAGAATGTGCCGCCGACCAAGGTCGGGAAATTGGCCATCATCGGTGCCGGCTTCATGGGCGCCAGCGTCGGCTACGTCTCGGCGCGGGCCGGTATCGAGGTGGTGCTGATCGACCGCGATCAGGAGAGCGCCGACAAGGGCAAGGGTCACGCCAAGAAGGTGATCGACGACCTGATCGCCAAGGGCCGCGCCAAGGAAGCCGATCGCGAAACGATCCTGTCGCGCATTAGTGCTACTGCCGACTACAATGTGCTCAGGGATTGCGATCTCATCATCGAAGCGGTGTTTGAGGACCGCAAGGTCAAGGCGGAAACCTACGCCAAGGCGCAGCCGCTCCTGAAATCCGATGCGATCTTTGCCTCCAACACCTCGACGCTTCCGATCAACTCGCTGGCGGAAGAATTCAAGGATCAGGGCAAGTTCATCGGCATTCATTTCTTCTCACCGGTCGAGAAAATGATGCTGGTGGAAATCATTGTCGGCAAGAACACCGGCGACGTCGCACTCGCTACTGCGCTGGATTATGTGCGCGTGATCGGCAAGACGCCGATTGTGGTCAATGATTCCCGCGGCTTCTTCGCCAACCGCTGCGTGCTGCGCTTCACCGCCGAAGGCCTGGAAATGCTGCTGGAAGGCGTGCCGCCGGCGATGATCGAGAACACCGCGAAGATGGCGGGCATGCCGGTCGGGCCGCTGTCGCTATCCGACGAGGTGGCGCTCGATCTCGTGCTCAAGATCATGAAGGCGACCGAGGCCGATCTCGGCGCCAATGCCATCGACCAGACCCAGAAGAAGCTGCTGGTCGAGATGGTCGAGAAGCAGGGCCGCTTCGGCCGCAAGAACGGTAAGGGATTTTACGATTATCCCGAGAAGGGCAAGGGCCAGAAGAGCCTGTGGTCGGAATTGGGCGCCCTGCAGCCGAAGCATCTCGATCCCGACACGCTCGACATTGAAGAGTTGAAGCAGCGTTTTCTCGTCGTCCAGGCGGTAGAGGCCGCGCGCACGGTAGAAGACCATGTGATCGTCGATCCGCGCGAGGCCGATGTCGGCTCGATCCTCGGCTTCGGCTTTGCCCCGTTCACCGGCGGCACGCTGTCCTATATCGACTTCATGGGCACCAAGAAATTCGTCGAGCTTTGTCACAAGTTAGAGGCCAAATACGGCTCGCGCTTCACGCCGCCGAAACTGCTGATCGAGATGGCGGCCAAGGGCGAGACGTTCTATGGCCGTTTCCCGCCGAAGAAGCTGGCGGCGGCGTAAGCTTTCACCTCGGCAGCAAAAAGGGCCGGATCGTCGATCCGGCCCCTCGCTTATCGTTATCTTGGCGAAAATTCACGCTGCCTTGAGCAGGCCTTCCATCTTCAGCGCGGCCTGCACATTGGGCCGCGCCGCTACGCGGTCCTTGAAGGCCATCAAATTTTTGAGCGCGGAGAGGTCCATCTTCACGCGTTCTGCCCAGGTCAGCATCACGAACAAGTAACCGTCGGCGACAGTGAACTGCTTGCCCATCAGGTAGTCCTGGTTGGCGAGCTTACTGTCGGCGTATTTGAACTTGCCCATGATGCGGTCCTTGAAGAAGCTTTTCACCTCGTCCGGGATCGCTGGCTGGAATAGCGGGCTGAAACTCTTGTGCAGTTCGGTGCCGATGAAGTTCAGCCATTCCTGCAGCCGGTAACGCTCTGGGCTATCAGCGGCGGGAGCGAGGTTTTTGCCGGCCTTGTCGGCGATCATCTGCAGTATCGCCGGGCCCTCGGTCAGCAATTCGCCGTTGTCCAGCATCAGCGCCGGCACTTGTCCCTTGGGGTTGATCTGGGCGAAATCGTCGCCGTTTTCGGTCTTTTTAGCCTTGAGGTCGACCTTGACGAGGTCGTGGGCAAGGCCGGCTTCATGGAGCGCGATATGGGGGGAAAGCGAGCAGGCTCCGGGCGAATAATACAATTTCATCGGGATTTTCCTTCCTTCGGATTATTGGTTATGTGAGACCGGGCGATTAAATGCATCTGCATGAAATAGTCAAGATTGATGCAGCTGCATTTATTGGGCTAGGATTGAATCGAAAGCTATGGACGTTGCCATGAAACGTAAACCATCGACCGAGGCGACCGCAGCCTGGATCCGCCTGATGCGGATCCAGAGCCGGGTGCTTGACGCCGTCGAGCAGGATTTGAAGAAAGCCGGCTTCCCGCCGCTGGCCTGGTAT
>Ga0193743_1003394_pt1 | contig 10676 bp, 7 predicted proteins | sample L2c2metaG_FD_143038 | JGI IMG/M metagenome (GOLD analysis project Ga0193743, IMG submission 143038) | Soil microbial communities from a riparian zone of the East river system, Colorado, United States - L2c2 | ecosystem: Environmental > Terrestrial > Soil > Riparian zone | place: USA: East River...
ATGGAAGGAAGCCCTCAACCGGTTCGGAATACTGTGGGAAGCTCGCTTCCCACAGTATTCCGCATAACCATTCACCAACTTCAACCAAGACGTTTACACAAAAGATTGGACACTACCCTGCCGGCCGCATCACGGAGCATTCTCAGGCAGATGCAGTCGAAATATTCCGATCCAACCCGCCGCATCCGCAGTAACGTTGTCTCTGCGACATGCCACTAGTTGCTTGTCCAGCCAGCGGTTGCAACAACTCAGAATGACTTGCGAGAAGTGTCGGAGCCTCGAGCCGGCTTCGCCATGTGGCGCGCATACATGATCCGCGAGGCGCTCTCCTCAGCACATTGGTTGTTAGCCTACGAAGCTTTCGTCCAAGGCTGGCTCCCCTCACTTTCAGGGCAGGACTATGTAAGCAATGATCCGTACTTCTCCATTCTGACGCGCCACTAAGTCCGGTTTTTCGACAATGCTAATGACTTGGAAGTGCCTGAAGACGAGGGATACAAGGAAGAGGAAGAAGACGTAGAAGAGAGGAAGAAGAAGATCTGTCCGATCTGCTCAACACCGAACCTCTGGAGGACACCTGGCCTCCCAGTCTTTATCCGAGCGGGCCGCAAATACTAAGGTCGCAGTTATGCGGTGCCGAGTGTTAGAGCGAAATGGGCAATGGGCACTGCGGATGCGGCGGGTCGGATCGGATATCTCCACTGGATCGGCTGAGCGTTTGCTGAGTAGGCGTTGATATAGCGGCGAAGCTTGCGGGCCAGATCCTTCACGCTGGTAAAGGTTCCGCGAGCAATCACGTCGCGATCGACCTTGGAAAACCAGATCTCGACTTGATTCAGCCACGACGAATGCGTCGGCGTGAAGTGGAAATGCACGTTCGGATGCGTCGCCAGAAAATCGCGAACCACCTGACTCTTGTGCGCCGACAGATTGTCCAAAATGATGTGGACCTCCCGCGCCGGCGCGCTCGGGAGCCGCCACGCCCTGAAGTGAACACGGGCCATCGGAAGACATCTGTCCGAAGCCTTGTCAGCTGACGCATCAATGGCATGGAACGATGCTCTTTCCGTCGCATCCCTGAAGTGCAGTTTATTGACTGAATAGCACCGCCGTTCGGAATGGTCGCGGTAGATCGGCGACTCCTTCGCCAGATGGGCGCATCGTCATACAGCTATCGCTTCATCCGTGGTGAACTTTTTATGTGGCGCAAACGACTAAATAATCTACCTCGAATCTGGCTGATGGCGACACACAGTTCAGTCCTGAAGGGATCTGGCCCGTGTGACGGCCTTTATGCTCGATTTGTGAAAGCAATTGAACTGCATCGCCCAAGCGCCAGCAATGCTTCGATTAGCCCGCGCTGCTGATTTGCCCCACGAAGAATTTAAAAGGGATGCGAACGAATGCGCCGTCTTGATTGTTTTCGAATTGGTATTGGTCAACGCACTTTTCGGGAATCGACATCCGCCTGTATTCTTTTGACTGTTCGATGGAACACCGGGGCTGGCTCCATGATCTCCGGCTCATCGTAGCCAGCAAAAGTCGACTTTGGTAATTTGCATAAACCAGGACCCATAAATGAGATGAGCAGGCCCTCCGAAGGAGGAGCAGACTGTTCCCATGAAGAAGCCGGAGCATCACCTCATCGCGGAAGTTCCATGTATGGATCCCAGGACCGGGCTGACGATTGGTGTCGATCTTGGCGATGTCTGGAGCCATTACTGCACTCTCAACCAGGACGGTGGAGTAGTTGATCGGGGACGCTTTCGCACCACGGCGAAGGCGATCGAAAAGTGGTTCAAGGATTTGCCTCCGACGCGCGTATCGATGGAGGCCGGCGTGCACTCGATCTGGATTAGCGAGCAACTACAGCAGCTAGGCCATGAAGTGATCGTGGCAAACGTGCGCGAGCTGCGGGCCATCTCGCACAGTGATGGCAAGAGCGACCAGGTCGATGCCGAGAAGCTTGCACGGTACGCGCGTCTCGATCCAGAGATTCTTCGGCCGATCTCACATCGCACGGTCGAGCAGCAAGAAGCTCTCACGCTGATCCGTGCTCGGGAGCTTCTCGTTCGACTACGCACAGCGGCGGTGAACGCAGTCCGTGGGTTGACGAAGGCTTGCGGCTACCGCATGCCCGCTTCGTCCACGAAGTGCTTCGCCCAACGAGGCCAGGCTGCGATGCCGCCGGGTCTGAAGCTGGCACTGGGCCCGATTCTCGCTCAGATCGCGGAGATGACTTTGAAGATTAAGCAGTATGACCGAGAGATCCAGCGGATGACTCAGACCGAGTATGCCGAGACGCAACCTCTTCTGACGATTCACGGAGTCGGCCACATCACAGCTCTTACGTTCGTGCTAACGCTCGGTGACAAGGAACGATTTGGTCGAAGTAGAGATGTGGGCTGCTATCTTGGTCTGCGACCAAAACGCAGCCAGTCAGGCGAACGCGATCCACAGCTAGGCATCACCAAGACAGGCAACGCTTATCTACGAAGTCTGTTGATCGAGTGCGCCAACCACATCCTTCGTTCACACGGTAGAGACTCAGCACTTCGACAGTGGGGCCTGCACTTGGCAGCACGTGGAGGCAAACAGGCGAAGAACAAGTCCGTCGTAGCGGTAGCACGCAAGCTGGCAGTCCTGCTCCATCACCTTTGGACCACCCAAGAGTCCTACATCGCGTTCCACACGGCAGCCGCCTGAGAGATCATCATGTTTACCTGTTGCGTCGATACCGCGTTCCGATGACTGCGTGCGCGTTTTGGTCTTCCAAGACCGTCTCATAAATGGCAGCATCGACTCTCCTCTCGAACCCCAACCAGCACCGAGTTCGGATCACATCCAGCTCATCAGAGTGCGAATACAAACCCGGTGGAGAGCAACATCAACGCAACGACAACCGCAAAAGCAAGAGCCCTGATAAGAAATAACACCTTGACACCCGTGACCTGCTCATACAAAACGCGCTTCTCACTAGCAATCGTTACTACCGCGAAATCGACTTGCGGGGAGTAATCTCCGGCTTCCGCTCTTCGCAAACGACTGCTTTTTTTACCAGACCAGCCACGGCGCGGGCCGTAGCTCGTCATCTGGGCGGAGAGGACGTGGTGCAGCCGCGTGAAAACCGATTTCGAAAACGCACCGGTCCGCCGAAGCTGAAAGCGCTGCTCGCAATTGCGGGTAAGGTGCAGCGCGATGGCAAGCTCATAATCGCCGAAGACGTCGCGCGGGCGCGGCGCGAAGGTGCGTCCGATGTGGAGATTCACGGCACGGTGCTCATTGCCGCATCGTTCTGGAAGTACAACCGTTATGTAGATGGCCTGGATTCCTGGCAGCCGCGCGATGCCCCGTTTATATGCCCAGATGGACCAATGCCTAGCCGAGCATGGCTATCTGAAATCGTCGCAAGGACAACGCGCATCAGCTATTGGCCGGAGTCGGTGGCAATGCCGCCTCTTGCGACCCGGCGAAAACGCGCAGAGTCTTGCGCAATGCATTAGCTGATTACGCCGAGACTCCACCGAAGGATTGAGTAAGCTACCCATCGACCGATGCAGGACAGTGTATGGACTGAGCTATTACAGTTCACCCGTGCAGCACGCCGAGCGATTTCTTCCCCTGAACGTGCGTGGACCCCTGCTACTGGTATTGCCCGGCCAAAATTCTCTAATTTCACGGAGCCCTTGACGATGCGGCACCTTCTCTGGCGCACATGTCACGGCGATCCACGTCAACGGGGTGTCACGCGAACCACCGGCGTCACTCTGTTTGCAGTGCCAAGCCTTCTTGGAGACTCGAAAAGAATATGAACGTCGTTCGCAATGTGCTGGCATTTGTAATGCTTGCTTGCCTCAGTTTGTCTGCTCAGCAGATCACGGGAAACATTCGCGGTACTGTCACAGACCCAAGCGGCGCTGTGATTATGGGCGCCGCGGTAACAGCACAGCAGGCGGAAACGGGCCTGTCCCGAAAGGCGACCACCGATCGCAACGGTAACTACGTTCTTTTGGAACTCCCGGTCGGACACTACCGCCTGCAGGTCGCAGCAAACGGTTTCCAGGAATACGTTCAGGATGGCATCACGCTGAACGTGAACGAGACGGCTTCGGTCTCGCCACATCTTGCGGTCGGATCGGAAAAGCAGCAGGTGCTGGTGAATGCCGATGCCGAGTTGATTGAACCAACCGCCACCAGTATGGGCAAGGTAGTGCAACAGCGAGAGTTGGAAGATCTGCCACTGAACGGACGCAACTTCTCGCAACTTGGCCTGTTACAGCCAGGCGTCGTTCCCTTGACCCCTGGGATAGCCGAAGCGGGCGGATCGCTGCGCAACGGACAGGCATATGCGGTCAATGGCCAGCGACCTGAATCAAATAACTTTCTCATCGATGGATCGAACAACTTCAACGGCGTCGACGGTGGATTCGTCCTCAAGCCGCCGGTGGACGCAATCAGCGAGTTCCGCATCATCACGCATAACGCGAATGCCGAGTTCGGAAGCGCGCTAGGATCGACGACGAACATCATCACGCGGTCGGGCACGAACCAGGTCCACGGGACCTTATGGGAGTTCCTGCGCAACGACGCATTGGATGCCAATAATTATTTCGCGCAGACGAAGGAGCCGTTGAAGCAAAACCAGTTTGGCGCCACGATCGGTGGGCCGATCAAAAAGGATAAAACCTTCATTTTTGGCTTCTATGAAGGCTTCCGCAACCGCCAGGGCGAGACAGCGCTGACCACAGTGCCGTCGCTGAAGCAGCGTACCGGCAACTTCTCCGAACTCTGCCCAGAGGGCTTTACGGACGGCTTCTGTAACAACCCGGCGCACCAGCTTTTCAACGTCTTCGCCAATGCACCGTACCCGAATAACCAGGTGCCGCCGTCCCAGATCAACTCGGTTTCACAAAACCTGCTGAAGTTCTTCCCGCTTCCGAACGCTGGTACGAATCTGTTCTCCACAACGCAAGCCTTAAGCAATAATACCGACCAGTTCGGCATCAAGGTCGACCATTACCTCAATCCGCGTGACATGCTGAACTTCAATTACATGTTCAACCAACTCTCCCAGGTCGATCCGCTATCGCCAGGCGGCGCTAGCGTGCCGGGTTTTCCAGTGGGCGAAGACCAGCGCGCGCAGAATTTTGTCGCGCAAGAGACGCACACCTTTTCGCCAACCCTTATCGGTGTGGCGCGATTCTCGTTTCTCCGCAACAAGTTCCTGTTTGGCGAGCACGAAAACCATCAGACGCCCTCAAGCCTTGGATTCCAATACGAGCCGAGTCTCGATATCGCTGCTGGGCCGCCATTCATCCAAGTGAATGGCTATTCCACGGTTGGTGATCCGATCACCGGCCCGCGCAACACATACGAAAACGTCTTTGATTTTTCCGGCTCGCTGAGTTGGGTGCGCGGCAAGCACACGCTGAAATTCGGCGGCGGCTACCAGCGTCAGCAGATCAACGTGCTGCAAGGGATTGCGACCAACGGCTTCTTCGTATTCGCGCCATTTCCAGTAACGGACGCGTTCGCCAGCTTTCTCACCGGGTCGCCGGTTGTCTTCCTGCAAGGTATCGGAGATTTCTCGCGTGGCATTCGCGGCAACAATGCGAACTTGTACGTGCAGGATACGTATAGGGTCACGTCGCGGCTCACAATCAATGCCGGACTGCGTTACGACTTGCCCGAACCGTACACCGAAATTCATAACCGGATGTCGTTATTTGAGCCGGGAAAGAAGTCCCAGGTCTTACCGAATGCACCGGCGGGACTTTTGTATCCGGGCGATCCCGGTGTGTCCGGAGGCCTGATCCCCACCGATATGAAGGCATTTGCGCCGCGCCTCGGCATCGCGTGGGACCCGAACGGTAATGGCAAGTCGTTGGTAACGGCCGCATACGGTATCTTCTATGAGCCCTATTACACCGGACAGGGTGGTCCTTTGCAGTCGCCGATCAGTGCGCCTCCCTATCTGGGAACCCCGCAAGTGAGTCTGCCGGACTTCGCGAACCCGTTCAACGGCAATCCACCGGCCCCAGGGACATTCTCCAAGCCACTCACGAATCTGACTCTGTCGCCGAAGTTGACGCTCCCTTACACGCAGGATTGGGACTTGAACCTGCAGCACTCATTCGGGTCCGATTGGCTGTTCGAGATCGGATACGTCGGCACCAAGGGCACGCGCCTGCCGCGTTTTATCGAAGCGAACCCAGCGGTATTCGTTCCCGGAACCGTGGATGGCCAGCCGATTTCGAATTCCAGCAATGCCGATCAGCGGCGGCTCTATTCCGACTGCACGCTCACCGATTCGCCGGGCAGTTGCCAGTTTTCATCGACCGGTGAGATCGCGGGCATCGCCAACTCGTCGTACAACGCGCTGGAAGCGTCGATGCGCAAGCGGTTCAGCCACGGGCTCTCATTCCTTACGTCGTACACGTGGTCGAAGACCATCGACGATGTGTCGTCGTTCAACATAACCGGATCGGCGGCGAAGCCGGTCGCGGGAGAAAACGATCTCGCGCAGGATCCGTTCAATCTCGCAGCAGAGCGCGGGCTCTCGCTGTTCGACGCGCGCAACCGATTCGTTGGCAGCTATGAGTGGGCGCTTCCGTTCTGGAACGATGCGCAGAACTGGTATCAGTGGGGCCTCGGCGGATGGCGCTTAAATGGCATCGCCACGCTCATGAGCGGCACGCCGTTCACCGTCTTCGACTCGAACGACGTTGCGGCGCAAGGCACTGCGCCGGAGATCACCGGGTTCTCCGCGCAGCGACCCGATCTCGTCGGCAACCCCAATAGCGGACCGCGCGCGGTTAACGCGTGGCTCAACAGCAGCGCTTTCCACCGACTGGATCCCACAGCCAACGCGGGGCAGTTTGGCACGGAACGACGCAACGTGAATGTCGGACCGGCTTATGCGGACTGGGACTTCGCTGCGCTGAAGAATTTTAAAGTGACAGAATCAACGCAGTTCCAATTCCGCGCGGAGCTGTTTGACGTCCTGAACCGCACGAACTTCCGATTGCCCGACAGCGACATCAGTTCGCCAACGTTCAACCATATTCTTGCGGCGGAGGCTCCGCGCCAAGTGCAGTTTGCGTTGAAGTTCATGTATTAATAGGTCCGCACGAATAGAGGGGAATGTCAGCAGAAAACGGCGCTGTAGTGTAACAGATGATTCAGCGCCGTTGCCCAGGTAGAGGCGCTTGAACGGCGTCGAGCGGTAGGTCAACTTCGACAGCTGCATTCCCTATTTCGCCGAAGCTGCATCCTGCGGCATCTGTATCGCCGAGTGCGCCTGGACAGGGCCTTCGGTGCGACCGGAACTGCTCACCACGATGGCTCGAAGAATCGGTAGAGAATGAAAACGAATTCCCGTCTTGTAGACGAAGAGAGCTCGATTCGATATCCGGGCTGGGGTGTACTCGCTGCCGCGTTTACCGGCGTCATGGTGAGCTTTGCTCCGATCGTTCCCTACACTTTCAGCTTATTCCTCGATCCGTTGCATGCGGCCTTTGGGTGGAAGCGGGAAGCGATGGGCGGTGCCTTCGCACTAGCCGCCATTACGGTCGCATTTGTTTCACCTCTGATCGGCATTTTGCTCGACCGCTTTCCGCCGCGCCGTACTATCCTCCCCGGGATTCTGGTTTTCGCCGTCGGGCTTGCCGCACTCAGCCGGCTGACGTCACATATCGTTCAGTTCTATGCCACGTTTTTTGTAATCGGGTTGGTGGCCAATGCCACCGCGCAATTTGCGTACACACGCACGATTCTTACCTGGTTCACAACCCACAGAGGAAAGGCACTCGCATTGTTGCTCACTGGAAGCGGCATGGGCTCCATTCTGATTCCGCCGCTCACCGAGTGGATGATCCAGCATCACGGGTGGCGCAGCGGGTTCCTCCTTTTGGGCGGCATCGCGACTTTAGGCTTTCCTCTCACCGCTTTGCTGGTACGCAACCGCCCGGAGGCTACGATCGTTCGTAGCGAACACCGTGCCGACACCGGGATGACGGTCGCAGCTGCATTGCGGACGGCGACGTTTTGGATTCTCGCGTTCATCACCATCTTTTCCGCATTCAGCGAGAACGCTCTGGTGACGAATCTTTCCTCGATCCTTACCCAACACGGCGTGCTTGCCGCCACTGCAGCTCTCGCTTTGTCGGTTCGCGGAGGAGCAGGAATTATTGGTCGTCTCGGTGTTGGCTTTGCAATTGATCACGTCTCTCCGGAACGCATTCAGTCAATCGTTCTCGCCTTGGCCGCTGCGGGCGCGCTGATCCTTGCTTTTGCTGGCACGGCTTGGTCAGCGCTTTTGGGTGCGGCGATTCTTGGTGTCGGTCTGGGCAGCGAGGCCGACGTCTGCCCTTACCTGCTTGCGCGCTACTTCGGCCGCCGGCATTTCTCAGTGCTATATGGCCTAAGCTGGACCGCTTATGCCATCGGTGGCGCTACTGGGCCGCTGTGGATTGGGCACTTGTATGATCGTGCTGGCACTTATCTGTCGCGATTCATCGTCTATCTTGCCTCAGTGGCATTTGGAGCGGTGATCCTCAGCTTCTTCCTACGATCCGACCAAGAGAGCATTACGTCTGAGCGGAAAATGATCGCAAACGCGGGCGTTCCGCTCGAAGACTAGCAACTGGAAGCCGACAATCGGGATTATTAGTATGACCGAGTAACTCGAGAGTCGGCTTTTTAAGTTACGCTTTCGGCTAGCGGATGGAGTGTGGCGTCACCCGACATCGGCACTCGAGGTCGCATTCAACTCCTGTGCGCTCAATAGAGCACTTTTCTGCTACTTATTCCTTGGGCGGCAGCCAACTACTGGGAGTGGAGTGCGAGATTGCCATCTCCTCCTCCGTCATTTCGACGGGGATATCTGCAAAGAGCGGAGTACTCAGGTAGCGCTCTCCGGTATCCGGCAACATGCACAGGATTGTCGATCCCTTCGGAGCCTCTGCGCTGACACGCAGGGCTCCGGAAAATGTTGCGCCGGACGTAATGCCGACGAAAATCCCTTCCTTGCGGGCTAGTTCTCTGCTGCAACGCATCGCTTCCGTATTCGGGATTCGCAGAACCTGGCTGACGGCCTTCGTTTCGACGGCATCCGCTGCAAGCTTTGCGATGAAGTCCGGGCTCCATCCCTGTTGCGGATGAGGTTTCCATGCCGGGTGGCTCGACGCGGCCGATCCATCCGGATTTCGTTGCTGCTCGATTTCGCTCGATAGCATCGCCGCGTCATCTGGCTCGCATACCACAATTTTCGTGTCCGGACGTTCCCTGGCGAGCACCCGCGATACGCCCTTCAGCGTGCCGCCCGTGCCAAATCCAGTCACCCAATAGTCCAGACGTTCGCCTTCGAAATCATCCAGAATCTCTTTTGCAGTGGTTCGAGAGTGCATATCGGCGTTGGCTTCATTCTCGAATTGACGCGTCAGGAACCAGCCATGTTTTTCGGCCAGTTCGATTGCCTTCGCGACCATACCCAGACCCCTTCCAGCGGCGGGAGTGAGGACAACCTTCGCGCCCAGGAAGCGCATGAGCTTACGTCTCTCCACGCTGAAACTATCCGCCATAGTCACAACAAGCGGGTACCCTTTCTGCGCGCACACCATGGCCAGACCGATGCCCGTGTTGCCGCTTGTCGCCTCGATTACGGTCTGGCTCGGTTTGAGCCGTCCGGTGCGTTCCGCGTCCTCGATCACGCCGAGGGCAAGACGATCCTTGACCGAGCCAAGAGGGTTGAAGGCTTCGATTTTTACAAAGAGATTAACATTGGGCGGCGCCAGCTTGTTGATTCTGACTACAGGTGTGTGTCCGATTGTTTCAAGGATATTGGCGTACCTACGTCCCATGGATTTTCCTCCCACTTCCACCAGAGTTCCAATTACATGCTTGCTGGCGCGCAGACGCCTCTCAGTATTCGGCCTCGGTCAATTGCGACAGCGAGGCGACGTCAATGCCGTATCCATCCCGCCGCGATTGTAACGAACAACCGGGCCAACCCGCACAGCCATTAAGTCGGCCTGCCTCGCAGCAGGTAAGACTGGGCACGCCGTGATTCGCTCAAGACGCCGGCACAGGCTCTTTGGGGGTGGGCTTCGACTCTGATTCGCGCCGCGGGAAGAGCGCGGTTAAGCACAGGCCAGTTGCATCGCCCCAGTGCGCGCTCCCTGCCGGCTTTCGCCACGCATCAACCAAATCGTCTGCATCAAGCTCCGGCCAATACGGCCTGGTGATAGGCCTTGACATCTGCGCCTTCTTCGGTATGCTTTACGCCTGCTTTTAACGTTTCAATGGCGACCCGCCTAGTTGCGCCTGCGGACATCTCTGTCTGCTTCCGCATTCTGAAGGTCGTGGTTTCGTGTATTGCAGTGAATGCAAGGATATTTCTCTTGCAAGTTCAGGAGCTTTTTCACGTCAATGCGAGTCCGGAAGGGGAGTTCATGAGCCGACTGAAATTGCAGCAGCTTTGGATAATACTGACGGCAGCCCTGCTATCTGTTCCATGCATCCTTTCCGGTCAGGCTTATTTCGGCACCGTGAGCGGTGTCGTCACCGACCCTGCAGGCGCCGTTGTCCCTAGGGAGCCTCTGCACAGCCCATCATTTTGAGGCACGATAAAGTTCTGAATCTGTTCCCCTCGAAATTGTGTTCAAAGCCGCAGCAAG
>Ga0193743_1003396_pt1 | contig 10671 bp, 3 predicted proteins | sample L2c2metaG_FD_143038 | JGI IMG/M metagenome (GOLD analysis project Ga0193743, IMG submission 143038) | Soil microbial communities from a riparian zone of the East river system, Colorado, United States - L2c2 | ecosystem: Environmental > Terrestrial > Soil > Riparian zone | place: USA: East River...
ACTTCCTAGTTGTCAGCTCTCAATTCGATACTCTGGGTAGCCCGGCGGCAGTAACAGGCACACAGCCCTCGATAGTCCCGTTCTGGGTCAGTGAAATTGACGGTTCAGGGCTCAACAACAACGTTGTGAAGTGATATTAAGCCGGAGGAGACTCCGGCTTAATCGTTCGAGTCCTCCAGAGAGTCGCTAAGGATCGCGCCCATATGGGCTGGTGCATGATATCTCTCCCTGAGAGGACCATCAGATCGAACTGTCGCAGTGCACTTAAACCGGATCTTCCGCACTTTCGATGCAACTCAAAGCTTCTCCAATGGAGGCAAATATTTCAGATTGAAAGAGATACGGTTTTCGGGCTTGACCATGGTCATTGGCACCGCCGACGCGTCGTAGTGTGTGCATAACAAAAACAAATAGGCGATGCCATCAGCTGCACCGAAAGTGCAGTTAGCTCAATATCTTGATTACGCCGACGTCATGACCTATGACTTCCATGGAGCCTTTGAAACCAACGGCCCCACTAACTTCCAGGCCCCTCTCTTCGACTCGCCGTTGAGCCCAGCGGTGGGAACCGGCTTTACCGTCAACAACGCGATCAATAGCTGGCTCAACAATGGTTTTCCTGCCAATAAACTGAACCTAGGAATTGCCTTCTACGGACGAGGATGGACCGGGGTGCCGAACAATGGCGCAAATGGTCTGTACCAGTTAGTAACAGGAGCGACTGCTCCCTTCCCGTTTTCGCAAGAAGCGGGTGTGGTCGATTACAAGGAACTTGAAACAGCCGGAAAGCTAAACAACAACGTCTACTTTGACCCGACCAGCGATAGCGCCTGGGTCTATGACGGGACCAACTTCTACGGTCTCGATGTGCCCTATTCACTGCAATACAAACTTGCCTTCATGCAACAGAAGGGACTGGCAGGAGCCATGATGTACTCTCTGGAGGACGACGATGCCTCCAGCACGCTACTTAATGCAGCCACTGGCTTAGGTACGACCAATGGTTCCTTTACACCCGCTGGTTCCGCACCCCAGCAGTAAGCGGTGGAAAGAAATCGCATGGGAATCAGCTCAACGCCTACCGGCATATGGGCGACCAAGCGATGGAGCTCTGGCGTGTTCATGATAGCTACCGCTGAAACAATCGGCATAGGGGGAGCAGTTTCCTGCTCCCCCCTGCCACACCACCCGGCATGCGGGTCCGCACCGGGCGGTTCGAGAAGTTGAGGTCAACATAGACGGGGTATTTTCAGCCTGTCGGCCCATTTCAGGGTAAGCGTCTGGTCTTGCTTTCAATTACCCACAATTATTTTGGTTGAGCGAGGGTTGCTGTTTGTGCGCCTCAAGGGAGGTCCTTATGAGGCATGGGGTCTCGGTGCTGAACTGCGGTCATGGAAGGATGGCGGGCGTCACCGGATGCGGCGGTCGATTCTTGGTTGGAGCGCGAGATTGCGCCTTGCCGGTTTGACGACGTGCGTCATGGCAAGCGATTGCGGACTTTATTGGAACAGCTCTCGGAGCGAATAGGGGGCAGCATTCCGCTCGCTGTCAGGATTGGGCGGCCACGAAGGCATCATATCGATTCTTTTCAAACGGCAGGATCAGCGAGGACAAGATTCTGGCGGGGCACTTTCTCTGCACGAAGGAGCGGTTCGCAGCCGATCGCGGGGTACGGAGACGCCGAGGTTGCTGGCTACGTCGCGCGGGGAACGCCGCTGGCCAGCAGTTTCTTGGCCGACTTGATTTTGCTGTCGGTCATCCATCAACCCCGGAGAATGCGCTCAAAGCTAAGGGAGTGGCCCGAGCTCGCAAGGAGCCACTAGTTTCTTCGAATCGCAGATGCTCGCTTAGCGGCGGAGTGGTCGTCTACTTTGGCGTCGTCAAGTGCAGCGACAACTCTTCGGTCTTAGCTGACACCCTCCGCTATCGGACGACAAACACGCGCTTACCTTCGCCACGTCCTCACACGCATCGCACAGCACCCGATCAACCGCATCGAGGAACTGCTGCCCTGGAACATCCAAGCTGATACTGTTTTCGCCTAGTCGTGTCCACAAGTCGCGACTTGTGGACACAATAGTCAGAAGTTTGACTGTCAAGACGGTTCAGCCCAAACACTTACACAAGCGCCAGCCGACCAGGAGCCTCAACCAGCTGACCGCGACGAGGAAACAGAGACGCAAACTGCTTGTCCTGATACACGCAGCCGAGCACATCTCCGACGCGCAGGCACGCACACCGTTTCGGAAACGCCGCCAGAGATACGCAACGCGTCTGGTTCGGAATCCTGAATTCCTCTTGTGGTTGAAGTGTCGAAGTGTTGAAGTGTTGAAGTGTTGAAGTGTTGAAGTGTTGAAGTGTTGAAGTGACATGACAAGATCTTGAACAGATCCGCCTGAAATTTCACTATCAGAGTGATCGACGTACCAGTTCCATTAACCAAAACTTGAATTTGCCACCAGTGTCAATGTTGGGTTTGGGCCAATCGATTGATAGCAAGGAAGTCCTTACTAATTTTTTCCCAACGATTGTTCGGGCGGTAGCTTTGCAAGCGACGACTTCACTTTAGCTAACCAACTCGGAAAGGGCCGAGAGAGAGCTTTAGCGTATTCGAGCGAGGAACGGTCGCCCCTTGCGATAAGTAAGTTGACATAATTTTCAAGACTCAAGTGGCTCCATGGCGAAATGGGTCGCTGAGTTATATCAGTGAAGTACCATTTGCCAAAGAGTGTCCATTGATCGCTGGCCTTCGTGCTGTTCAATTTAACTCGGATAGCTTCTGTCCTGACAAGATCTGGCTGCCTTGTGTGATCAAAGTTATTCAGTGTAGATGCAAAGTCGATGAGATCAGCAAGCCAGGAGGGAGCCTCGTCGTTTGGAGGCAGATCCAGAACCAAGCCAGACGAGCCGCCAGCGATCAACAGAGATAATCCGTCCGGGCTAAATGAGATATGGGGAGATCCATCAGGTGTAACGATCGGAAGCTGAATTTGATCGCCCGAAAGTGTATCCCAAAGTCTAACCGTCTTATCTCCAGCAACCGTTGCGACTAGCCTACTGTCGGGACTGAATGATGCCCGACCAACAGGAGCTGGATGCTGCAGAGGAGAGACCAACAGCTTACCGTTGTTCGCATTCCATATGCGGGCAGTGTGATCTTTCGATGCAGTGACAATGAGCGAAGCATCGCTGTTAAATTCTGCGGATTCAACTCCGAAGCCATGACTCATTACGACACCGGTTGGATTGCCGCTCTGGGCCTCCCATGTCTCTGCGGTAGAGTCTGCGCTCGCCGTAACAATCCTCTTGTCATCAGGGCTGAATTCCGCGCTGTAAATGCTGTTGCTGCGGCGCAATCTCAAGGTGCGTGTTCCTGTGCGTGGATCGTGAAGGTCGGCGTAGTTATCTCCTGTTGCAACCAAGAGCGACTTTCCATCACTGCTAAAACTGACATGATAGGCGGACTCGTGGTACTCGATGAGAGGAGACAGGGGCTTGCCGGTTGCTGCATCCCATGTACGCACTTTACCCGCATCGGATGCGGCTGCGATCACCTTCCCATCTGGGCTAAAGCTCACAGACCACGCGGAACCCAACAATTCCATGGAGGAAGCTAGTTTTTCGCCAGTGCGGGCGTCCCAAATCGCGATCTTGCCGCTCTCCGTACCCGTCGCGATTCGTCTTCCGTCATGACTGAAGACTCCAGAGACCACTCCATCGTCGTGATGCAGGGATGGAGTCAATTGGACTCCGGTGCGAGAATCCCAAACGCGGGCGGTCTGGTCGGTCGCAACGGTCAGTATCATGGTTCCATCGGGACTATAACTGGCTGATGTAATCACTCCCGTATGGCCATGAAGCCTTAAAGCAGTATTGGCGCGCTGTTCTGTGAGGAGACGAAAAGCCAAACGGGAAGCCGCTAAGTTATCAGGTTGCAGGCGTAGGCTCTCTGCCAATAACTGAAACGCTGCCGGTTTACTGCCAGTTTCTGCAAGCTCGAACGCTTTTAAATAATCTTCGTACGAATCCGACATGGCCGTTGAAGCTTTGGCGACGACGACAGGTACCGTCGATCCTTCCCTATTGCTGGTAATCGTCTGGGCAGCCAGACTGGGGTTTATCAGAGATAGCATCAAGACGGAGGTTGGGAGCAGCCCCTGACGCCGCAACAGAATAGAGAGAGAGAACATCGATTCCTCTTCGAGCGTTTAGCGTTACAAAGTTAAATCGAGGGCCTGCAAGGAGTAGCTCCAGGCAGACCCTCGAAAGACAACAGGCGAAAAGCCCATCTGTTCAGGTGTTACCGGATTTCAATGCCGTTCACCATCGGCTGGTCGAACGCACCGTTGGTGAAGGCAATGACGATCTGGTTGTTGACGGGAGTGATGTTGGCGAAGCTCTGTACAGTTGCCGTCATGCCGGCATTTCCTGCAGCTGCAAAGATGTCAAAATTGGTAAGTACCTGTGCTCCATTGATGGAGACATTGAACTGACGAGAGGTTGCGGTTGTGAAGAAGAGTTCAGCAAAATGCAGAATTACGGTGTAGGCTTTGCCTGCCGTGAGGTTTGGAATGGTGTACGTCATACTCCCCTGATGGGCATCCGCATATACCGCTGCAGGTGCCGCGATATTTGCAATCGCCGCGGGGACGGTAATGAGTACACCGGGAGGAGCATCGTCGTTGCCACCATTGACGTCGGTGTCACCGATGAAGCTGCCCACAACCGTCGAACTGCCGGCATTGATGGCGATGACGTCCGCAGACATAGCTGCAGTTGAAGTTGAAACCTGCTGCGATGGCGGCGAAAGTACTCCGGTGCTGTTAGCCGCTTTGACTATGTAGTAGTACATGGTCGATGCGGTTAGCCCTGCATCGGAGAAGCTTGTGGTTGTGAGGTTTTGTGCAATCAGGTTGGCCGCCGAGGGAGTGAACCCAGGGGCGGTGCTCCGGAACACGGAGTACGTAACTCCTGAGCTGACGCTTGCCTTCCAGTTGAGGTTGATTTGGCTCGCCGAACCCGTCATGGCTGTCAGCATGGTAGGAGCAGACGGCATAGGGATTCCGCCCGTCTGAATCTCGATACCATTCACCATAGGCTGATCGGCTATGCCATTGGTGAAGGCAATAACGATCTGGTTGTTGACGGGAGTGATGTTAGGGAAGCTCTGAACGGCCGCGGTGAAGTTGGCATTTCCGGCTTCCGCATAGATGTCAAAGTTCTGCAGAACCTGCACTCCATTGATCGACACATTGAACTGTCGCTTGTTGGGGGCCGAAAAGAAGAGTTCTGCAAAGTGCAGGACCACGGTGTAGGTATTGCCGGCTACGAGGTTAGGAATGGTGTAGGTAACTGTACCCTGATGCGCATCCGTATAGACAGCAGCAGGTGCAGCTACGTTCGCGATCGCCGCAGGAATAGTGATAGTGTGACCATTCGCTGCATCATCATTACCTCCAGTGAAGTCGGTATCGCCGATGAAGGTGGCATTGTTGGCAGAATCGGGCACGGCTATGGAGCTGCCTGCGTTGATTGCGATCACTTCAGTTATTCCCGAAAAGGCTTGCGTCTGAGCGGAAGCCTGCAGCGACTCGGTTGATCCGACGCTGTTGACCGCTTCAACCACATAGAAGTATGTCGTTGCGGCGGAGAGCCCTGTGTCTGAGTCGGAGGTGGACGTCAGGCCTTGTGTAATCTGATTGGCCGCCGAAGGAGCGAAGCCGGAGGTGGTGCTCCGGAAGACAGAGTAAGTTACCCCCTGCGTGGTGCTCGCTGCCCAACTTAGGTTGATCTGGCTGGACGATACCGCCGTCGCCATGACACCGGTAGGTGCGGCCGGCAGGACGGGAACAGTAGCGTTGTTGACGGTAAGGGTCAGCGATGTTGTTCCCGTCTGGCCAGTTGAGTTTGTGGCCGACAGAGCAATGGCGAACGAGCCAGCCGCAGTTGGCGTACCCGAGATGACTGCGCCGTTGAGGCTCAGACCTGCAGGCAGACCATTTGCGGTGAAACTCGCAGCGGCTGGGTTGGAGGTGATCGTGTAGCTGAACGGCTGTCCTACGGTGGCAGTCGCAGAAGTAGCGCTGGTAATGACCGGCGCCGTCGCATTGACGGTCAAGCTAAGTGTGGCCGTGCCGGTCTGGCCGGTCGAGTTCGACGCTGACAGAGTGATGGAGAACGGTCCGGTCACCGTAGGCGTACCCGAGATGACTGCGCCGTTGAGGCTCAGACCCGCAGGCAAACCGGTTGCGGTGAAGCTTGAAGCGGGTGGGTTTGAGGTGATCGTATAGGTAAACGGCTGGCCTACAGTCGCCGTCACACTCGTAGCACTCGTGATGACTGGCGGTGTTGTGCTTGCAGGAGCGAAGAACCCGATGACCTGGAAATCAAACAACGAGTAGCCGAAGTTTGTCGTTCGGTCCGTTCCGCACATACGTACAAAGCGGCCATTCGTATTCAAGCCACTGTACGTTTTGATGCCACCGTTTGTATTGCCCGTAACGGTCACGACGGTCGTCCATTTGGTGTCGGCCACGCTGCAGTCTGGGGCGGTCGCTTCAGGGATAACCGAAGGATCGTTGCTTGTCTGCAGCACATAGTTGGCTCCAGCAGCATTTTCCCAGTCCAGAACAATGGAGTGGATATTCGCAGTGTTATTCAGGTCAATCACAAGTGACTGTGGATCCACACCCTGGGTGCTCTCCCATCGGGTAGTCAGGTTGTTGTCTACCGCGTTTCCGCTTGCGTTGCCCGGAGTGTTGGTCGAGGAGCTAGTAAGTTTGAACAGCGCTAGATTCGCATCCGTCTGCACGGGCAGGCTTGGTCCGATCAAGCTGTTTGCCTTGGTTGCGTCCGCTGCATTCACAACTCCGTCGAGGTTTAGATCGAACTGCGCATTGGTTGAGGTGATCGTGGTGATCGGATTGTTGTTATTGGTCGCGATCAGATTCGTAATTGCGTTCGCATCGGCTGGGTCGACTATGTGATCGCCGGTGACATCTCCCTCAAGAACATTGAAAGGAAGATCGTAGAATGCATTCTGCGATGCTTCGCTAGTGAGGCCGGTCAAATGCAACTGCAGCGCCTGAGCGTTTGCCACGTTTGCAAGTGTAACGGTAACGATCATTCCAGTTGAGTCGAGTGTCACTGAACTTACGCTTCCCTGCACCGGCTGCGTCGATCCAGGCTGAGCGTCTAGCACGGCTGCGGGAGTCGCTGAAAGTGGCTGGGAAAAGTTCAGCTGGAGAGTGTAGGTCTGGTTTGGAGAGACACGCGGCTCAGTAAAAGGGACTCCAGCTGCTCCCAACGGGTAGATCGGAATGCCTACCGGTGTCCCCGCGTGAGTCTGAATAGAAGAGGCTTGGTAGACTGTATCGGAAAACTGGTTCATGAGTTGTGTCGGAGCGACGACACTGTTGTAAATACGGACCTCGTCGATGTTGCCTTGGAATCCGTCCGTCATGGTCTGGTTAGTGGGGTCGGTTCCGAAGAGATTTTGTTGACCCATCCACAGATCTCCTCCGCCGTTTGCATCCTGCGCTGGTCCTTGTCCGGCAAGCTTACCGTTTACGTAGAGGTACCGCTTATTGTTGGGGCCGTCTTGTACGAGCGCCAACTGTGTCCAGGTTCCGGCTGTTGCCGCTGATCCCGTGATGACATTCGCAGAACCACCCGCAAGACCACCACGCGCCTCCCAGTGTCCATTGAGGTTGATCCAAAGACCATAATAGTTACCCTGGTCTCTCGACTTCACGATGATCGAAGCGCCGTCAAAACCTTGCGTGCTTCCCGGGCTGCTGAAGCCCTGCAGCGTTGCTGGATTGACCCAGGCTACGAGGCTAAAGCTCTGGTTCGCTGTGAACTGCAGATCAGAACTATTTTTTACGACGAGCCGGTCGATGACTGTTGTCCCGTGATATACCCAGGATCCTCCGGTATAGCCGCTGGGGCTAGATTCAATCTCGTTCGCCCCACCGGTTTCGTCCTTCACAGCAGTGTGGCGATTTCCTGTCAAATCCACCGAGCTCGTCGCGTTAGCGCCTTGCAAAACTCCTTCGTCCATCGGCCAGTATGCAACCAGCCCGGCCTCGGAATATTGCCGGAAGGTGGTTGCTGAAGCGATATTGCTAGAGTTTGATGGTCCAGCTGAGTTGGTTGCCTTTACCGTATAGAAAAAAGTCGTATTCGAGCTCAAGCCGGTATCGGCAACAGAGAATTGAGTCCCCCCAACGGAATTGATCAGAGTAGGGGTACAGGCGGCACATGTTGCGCGAAAAATATTGAAACCAGTGTGCGCATTCGACTGGCCGACATCGTTCGGAAACGTCCAGGTTACCGTGATCTGTGATTCGGAATCAGCCTGCGCAGATACACTTAGCGGAACCTGTGTCGGAGCACCTGCTGGAACAGGGGCCGGTCCGTAAACGAAGAGATATCCCGGCTTATTGTCTGATGGTTGTACGAACGTTTCCTGAGTCCCGTTGGGAGCAGTGAAACTTCCGGTCGTGGTGGGATTTTGATAGCAGGAGAAATACACATTTCCGCCCGACACAATCGGCAGCGAAAACGTTGGGGTAATACAGGTCTCTCCTGATCCATCATCTGTCTGGATGTTAGTTTCCGAAAAGATAGCACCCTGGGCTAAGTTGCTTGCATCCCAGGCACGTATGCCGTTTGTGGTCTGCCAGACTAAGCCATTGCTAGTACAGTTTGCAGAGATAAATACGCCGGCATTCTTGTCAACAGGACCCTCTGGCGAAGCATCCTCGGTGCTGGAGATATAGGTATTCGTAGTTTGGTTAAAGCCAACCGCACGCGATCGAGCGCCGGAATTGCCTCCTGAAAAGTAGACGTGGTTATTGAAAAAAGCGGGCGTATTGAAGAAACCTGTTCCGTTTGGAAAGGTAATCTCTTGCACAACATTGTCGTCCGTAAAGTCATTCGGGATATTACGGCTGAACGTGGCGCCCTGCGACGTGTCGATACCGCCGAGATGCGCACGATCTAGAATGTACATGACGCCGGCTTTGCCCCCACCCATCAACAACTGCTTTGTACTGCCATCTGGAGCGATTGCGTCGAAGAGCAGTGGGCCGCCCGCACCGAGGTCCGCATCTCCATTATTGAAGGAGTCCCACTGTGCGGGCGTAAACCATGCGTCAGTATCAGAGAACGGAATCTGCAATTCATTTCGACCGCGGTACGATACTGTTCCAGCTGGAGTCGTATCGAAAGCGAGCACGCTCATCGGCCAATTGGTTCCCATTGAAAACACATTGCCCTGACTATCCGTACCCATGGCCGGCAAGGGCTTGTTATTGGAATCTTTGTCGTCCCAGTTAGCGCCGTTGCCGGTGATGACATACATCTTATTCAACGTAGGATCGATAGCAGGACTCGCGCCCCCCATCCAGATTCCCGCTTCAAAGGTGTTATCCGGCGTTGTAGTGAACCCAGTCGTTTGCTGCAAAGTGGTCGCGTTGTATCCCAGGACGAAGCCGGAGTACGGCTGTCCGTCGCTGTGCGATGCGTAGGCCAGATACAAGGTGTTATGGCCATTGAAATTGTCCAGCGTTAGCGCCGATCGAAGGTGCGAATGAAGAGGATAAAAGGGGATGGTTCCAGCTGGAGCGGCCGGTTCATTATCATTTTCGCAACCATTGTCGCTCGGCGTATTAGGAACATGGCTCGTCTGACTGCAAGAAGTGCGATTGTCCCCTGGAAAGGCACCGTTGAACTGAGGGTTGATCACGACAGGGCTGCCGTTCACAGGTTGCCCAGACTTCACGTTGATAGCCCAAAGCAGTTGTTCGTAGGGATGCGAGGCTGGAAGAGTTCCGGTGTCTTTTAGTGAAGACACCGCATAAATGATTCCCCCTGTTGGGTCGATGACCGGCGTTGCCGTATCGCCAAAGAGAGGCTTAATATCCGGGGCGGAATCAGTGTCTATCTGGGGAATTGGTACTGCCGTCGTGTTACCCGCTGGAACGAGGTGCAGGCTCCAGATTGGATGGGAGAACCCCGTGTTCGGTCTGTAGTTCGGTTCTTGATCAGCGTCGAAGGCATACAGAGTCGCATTCTCCGTGACAACGAAGACCACATCGTTGTGCTGCTGCCCATCCGCCCAGTTTCCCGAAAGCTTGTTGCTAGTCGCACCGCTCAGATAAAGCGGTTGCGCGAAAACTTGTCCGTCCACTTTCTCGGTATAAAGGACGGTAAGGTTGCCCTGGGTGTGAACGAACGAAGGGCTAAGAATACTCTCCTTTGCATTCACGCCTGTATGTTTGGTATCGACCTGCCAGGTGGTTATGTCAACCTGTGCAGGTGCCGTAGAGGCGCAGAGTAATCCGGTAAGACAAAGAAATAGAAAGCGTGCAAACGATGGAATTCGCAAAATTGACTCCGGGTAAAGCGTGTGACGGCCTTAGCTTAAGCAGAGAACAAGCTAAGACCAGATGCCGTCCTCGCACGGACATTTCCGTGCGAGGGACGAGGAAAGCCGGAAGGGAGTATGCGCAGCGGGCTGCTTCATGCGTATATGGCGAAAAGTACGCAAAGGTGCTAACGCTTGCACAGATACGTTAAATGGAAATATGTGTAAGGCGCGATGAAGACCTACGGGGAGGTGGATGAAAGCTTTAGTAAAAGATTTCTTGGCGAGCGAAGCGCGTC
>Ga0193743_1003397_pt1 | contig 10671 bp, 7 predicted proteins | sample L2c2metaG_FD_143038 | JGI IMG/M metagenome (GOLD analysis project Ga0193743, IMG submission 143038) | Soil microbial communities from a riparian zone of the East river system, Colorado, United States - L2c2 | ecosystem: Environmental > Terrestrial > Soil > Riparian zone | place: USA: East River...
TCCCGCGATGATCGGAGAGAGCCTGGAGCTTGCCGAATCGCTCATCACGAAGAGAGCGGCGAAGCCGGACCTGTCGAAGTTTGAGGATGGATATGAATTGGCTATGCGTGAGTTGGTGGACGCGAAAGTAAAACACATGCCGATACCGCACGATGAGGGCGTCAAGCCTGTTCGCGGTAACGTGGTGAGCCTGATGGATGCGCTGAAAAAAAGTCTTGGTGGGGATAATGGGAAGGTTGCAAAGCTATCTGTTACGCAACATAACTTCCAGCGCAACATAAGAGCTCAAGCTGGACGGCTGCCGGCTTGAAGCAGTGCGTACGGGCGGCGAGACGACGCTCTACTCACGGAAAGCGAACGTGCTGAATCGGAAGTTTGGCTATGTGGCGAAGGCCCTGGATTACTTGCCGGCCGAGACCATATTGGATGGGGAACTCGTTGCCATGGGGCCCGACGGGAAGCCAGACTTCAAGCAGCTGCAGAACTTCAAGTCGGCCGAATCGCACATCACGTACTACGTCTTCGACGTCCTCATGCATAAAGGCCGCGACCTGACGCAACGTCCCCTTTCCGAGCGCCGCGATCTGCTGCGATCAATTGTGAAGCCGACCGAACATGTCGATCTCTCAGCCGTGTCCGACCCTTACGGCAGCGAAGATGCTGGCATTGAAGGCGTCATCGCGAAGCGAAGCGATAGCGTCTACCAACCATTTCGCTACGCTCTGAGGCATCGGACAGAGATGTAGGTCAAGTCGCTAGTTTACTTGGGTCACACCAGGCAAACCGTCCTTTGTTAGAAATGTCGCCGCTGTGATCGCCTTTGTCCCCTTCTCCGTCACGGAACTAACCACGCGTTCTTCACTGCGCATCTCCGATGAGGTCAACTCGCAACGAAAGTATCCACGTCTTGCGTCGTTGTAAACCACGTGCGGATTTAATCTCAGAATTTCCGCTATATGTTGCCCGTGGACCTGCCCGTTACCACCCGAGGTCACAGAAGTTCCTACGAGTTCGGTTGCCACGACCGGTGAGCTTGGCACATCGAAGTCCGGTTTCAAGTTTCCGACCCAAGTCTGGTGAACATCACCTGTTACAAAAACGGGATTGCTGGGCTTTCCGGCCGCCAAGGCTGCAAATAGACGTTGCCGTGCCGCAGTATAGCCATCCCACTGATCCATGTTGTAGACCGGCTCTGAACCGCCATTGGTCGGCATCTCCTTAAGTTGCGCGATCATTACTTGGTTGGCGACGGTGTTCCATTTTGCGGTTGTGGACCTCATCACATTGGCAAACCAACGTTCCTGTTCAAATCCCATCATCGTCTTTCCAGCGTCCATACGAGCCGCGCATGCTTTGCGACCGTCGTCGCACGGTTGCTTGGACCGGAACTGCCGTGTGTCCACGACCGTAAACCGTGCTAACTGACCATACGGCAACGACCGATAGATCTTGATACTGTTGTCCTTTGGTAAGGATGCGATACGTAGCGGCATATTTTCGTAGTACGCTTGAAAGGCCGCTACACGCCTTGCCAGGAAGTCTTCACCCTTGGGACTGGCATGACCCGGATTCGTGCTTGCCCAATTGTCTTCCACCTCGTGATCGTCGAAGGTTACGAGCCATGGGTGGGCCGCATGGCACGCCTGCAAATCTACATCCTCCTTATATTGCGCATGGTGGCGACGGTATTCATCCAAAGTCGACGGCGAATCTAGCCGGTGACGTCGTACCGAATTCTTCGTGTGGTGTTCGTACATGTAATCGCCCAGGAATAGCACAACATCGAGATCATCTTGAGCTATTTCTCTGTGAACGTTATAGTAGCCATTCTCGTAGTGCTGGCAGGATATGAATGCGAATTTTGTGGAGTCCTGCTGGCTGCGCAGCGCAGGGGCCGTCTTCGTCCGGCCTATTGGACTGGTGGCTCCGCCGGCATGGAAACGGTAGAAGTATTTCCTGCCTGGCTTTAAGCCGCTAACTTCGACGTGCACAGAGTGCCCGAGTTCGCTCACTGCGGCTATTTGCCCGCGCTTCACGACGTGATGCATGGATTCGTCAGTCGCAACTTCCCAGCGCACATGAATCGGGTTGGCCAAGCCTTCATCTCCGCGTAATGGATCCGGTGCAAGCCGAGTCCACAACACAAAGCCGTCCCAAGCCGGGTCGCCTGAAGCCACTCCGAGTTGAAAGGGATCCGCAGAAAATGTGTTACTGGCCTGCGCCAATACCGTAACGCTCCGCGAATATTCTGAAGCGATCACACTTCCGATGGCACCGAGAAACGTTCGACGAGAAAACATAACTGGCTCCTTCTGACTACTAGCGATAGACCGTCCTTGATTTATCAGAAATGACAGATAGCCTGTTGTAACGTCTAGTACGGTTCACTCCTAGTGTTGAACACTAAGACTCAACAGAATCAGTAATATGCGGATATGTACAGTACGGGGATAAGGTATGCGATGGCATCGATGATCCGGTCTTAATCTATGAAATTAATTGTCATGCTAAAGAATCGCGCCTATCGAGGCGAAACACTAGTTTATTGCGCGCTCAACTGGCGGAAGCGCAAAGAAGTGGTCAGGCCCTTACCAGAAGTAGAGCGCTTGTACGTCAACGGAGATCGGAACATGATTGAGGACGGTTGTATGCAGAACCAGTTGCATATTCTTATCTTCCCAACCGTTCGGCGCTTGACGTAAAAACTTGCCCAAACGGTCGGGATCGCCAACGAAATCGGCAGCAGCTTGGTTGGCAGCCGCGCCGACACCTGCTATGGATAGCACGAAGCCTGCAGTCTTCGCATCAAATCTCGAAATGATTGCGTAGTCGTTCTGTGAGTCGACTCGCCAAACCTTGGTCTTATCATCACGGTCGATAATCTTCCCTTCATGGCCTAAAGAGTAGCGAAAGCCTTGGGTCAACTGTATCGACCACAGATTACTGTAGCCGCCAAGAAGAATTGCTGGGGTGGCGTGCAGATCGGAAATCGTTATGTCATCTCCATACCGGAGATCGTATTTGGAACCGAACTCCGTTAGTGCAGACACTATTCGCGCAGTCGCAGCGACGTCTCCGTAGCCCGTGTAACTATGGGTCCAGTTGAGATCCTTTGCCGAGACGACATCGGAATCGGTCAACACAATCGGACTGGCGGGAACGGTGTCTTCTATGTTGTGCGTTTTTCGATAGCGCTTGAGATAGTCGTTCGAAAGGCGGTAAAAATAGTTGGCTCCGATATAGATGATGGGCGGCTTCGCACTGCTGATGAACGGAGCCCAAAAGCGTTTTGTAAGACCGCTATTTCGCTCTTCTTGATGGTGCCGAAAGCCAACCACAGAGCCTAGAGACAGGACAACAATCAAACAGGAAAATAGCGCAATCCGCGGCAGCGTCACCAGCGGACGTTGTGGCTCCCGGCCCGATCTCTGAGGATGAGGAACAACAACGTCTTGTTGTTTGCTCTCAGGAGTTTCGACTGCGAGCAAGTTTTGTGTTCCTTCCTGCGCATTGTCTTGAACCGTTCCAAACGAGGGTGGCGATTCCTCTTGGGTAAAAATGGCTCTGTATGAGCCACTCGGCACCGTAATGGTGACCACTGTACTATCGCGATTCTCCTGGTAGTACTGTGCGAGGCGCTTTCGAATCTCACCGACACGGGCTCTTACGATTGGATCGTTGCCAGTGTCATAGTCTGGAGCCCTGCCGAACACTTCGGCCCCGATGACTCGTTCGCGTAGCAAATCATTTTGCTGCGCCAAACTTTTCTCCACGATGTATTTGAGAAGCAGCCGGCACTGTTTGCTTGACCGGAACGCAGGGCTTTCGCTGAGATTGCGCATGGCGATCTCAACGAGCCCAGGCTCAACTTCTGTCCGGATCTCTAGCATCCTTTCAATTTAGACATCAATTGTTAATCCACGATGACTCACCTCGTTCGGTGCGTACAGTACCCCGATCAGGGTTCAACATTCATGGTGTCTTCGTAATGCCCTTTCTATCGGTAGAACAGAGGCTTATCTCTCTCTCTGACATCCCCGCCTGAAAGAACGTACCGTAGTCGACGTTACGACGAATTAGAAATCTGTTTAGATCGGGACGTTCTCGACCATATCTGTCCGTTGTCTCAAAGCAAGCGCATATCTTGTAGTGACAAGTATGCGGATCGGCGAGCGTGAACTTCCAGCAGGGAGATTGATGATGAAAGAGCCAGGTATGCGACCAGACGATTCAACGCCACTGTTCCGATACAGAGAACTGTCTCTGATTGGGATTGAGTCCGAACGAAACACACCCGGACCACTTCGATCAGAGTGTCGAAAGCGGAAGTCTTCAAATCGCAACCGCCTCCTGCTTTTAGTCCTCGGAGCGATTGGCAGTATAACCCTACTGCTGCCACCTAACATGTGGGCACAGTCAACACAACAGTTCACCGGTCATACGAGTGATGAATCGGGAGCTGCGATTCCACTCGCAACCGTTACGATCAAGAACGAATCAACGGGAGAACTGAACGTCCAACAGACGTCCGGAAGCGGCGATTTCTCTGTTCCCTATCTCAAACCTGGTGTGTACACAATATCCGTGGCGAAGTCTGGCTTTCAGACCATGGTGAAGCAGCACATCTCCCTGCAAGTCGACCAGACATCTACAGTAGATTTCAAGTTGCCTCTGGGAGCAGTCAGCCAAGAGGTTGTTGTGAACGCGAGTGCAGTGCAGGTTGAAGTCTCGAAGGCCGATCGTGGTGAAATCATCGAGGCCGAGCGAATCCAACAGTTGCCACTGGACGGCCTGAATCCTCTAAAGCTTTTCAATCTCAGTCCAGGTACGCTAGATACCGGCAAACCGGTCTATCCCCGCCCTTTCGATAATGTCAATCAAAACCAGTACGCCAATGGCTCTAATCAAACAGTAGCCAGCAACCTCGATGGTGCAACGAACGACAATCAAAAGAACTTCAATGGTTTTGTACCGCCCCTCGACTCAGTCCAAGAGTTCAAAGTCGTTCTTAACCCATATGACGCCCAATATGGAAGAAGTGGGGGCGGCGCAGTCGATATCTCATTGAAGTCCGGAACGAACGCAATTCATGGCGACGCCTATGAATATCTTCGCCGTAGATGGTTAGATGCCAACACTTGGCAGAACAACTACAACGGCATCGCCCGGCCCGACCACAAACGAGATCAATACGGCTTTGAACTGGACGGCCCCGTATTCATTCCCACGCTTTATAGCGGACACAACAAGACGTTCTTCCTTATTCAATACGAAAATATGAAGGAGGATCTGCCCAGTACCAGCGCCACCGTGAACTCTCTACCCGATCCCGCATGGCTCAAAGGAGACTTCAGCAACGCGACCTATTTCAACTCTACTTCTGGAAAGCTCGAGCCGCTGATTATCTATGATCCATTGACACCGTTACACAGCTATGTGGATCCGCGCGATGGAAAGACCAAGCAAGCTCATGATCCGTTCCCGGGAAATCGAATTCCGCAGGCTAGGATGGATCCGACCGGAGCTGCCTTTGCGAGCGTGTATTCAGAACTCAAGCCGAACGCGACTCCCGGCCCTGGCTTTGCTCCGTATCAGAATAATTTCTACTGGCTGCCAATCGAACACGACATCTGGCACTCAGCTCTCGTAAAGGTCGATCACAACCTGACCGCCGATGACCGAGTGACAATGCGATGGGGCTGGCAACAGAGGTTTACTCAGAAAAATGACACTGGAATTCCGGACGCAAACCCCGGCTCTGACCTTCTAAACCAAGCTCAACCGAAGGCGCATATAGCTTCTCTAGAGGAGATTCATACCTTTAGCCCGAGGACCATTCTGGACAACCGAATCTCAATGCAGACCGTCGTAAATGCGCCCTTAGGGGACGATGGAGTGATGGAATCCAGGACTTCCTCAATCTAAGTCAGCATTACCTTAGCAACATTAGTTTCCCTGATCATTTTCCGTATGTAACTGTTAAGGGCTTCCTAGGCTTCGGCGAAAGTTCGATAGGAAATGGCCAGAATTCGCATACACTGGCCTATCAACCGAGCCTGACGCACATTGCGGGACGGCACACGATCCGCGTCGGCCTCGACGCACGTTGGCAACAATATGCTAATCCCGTAAACGGAACGAGCGACACTTTCGGATTTACAAACGGCTGGACGCAACACTACTACAATTCCGCCGAGGCCCCGGGCGTCACATCCGGCAACTCGATTGCATCGATGCTGCTGGGTTACATGAACAACGGATCGGATACAAATCCGGTTGAGCCTTTCTACTCGCAGCACTACTACGCACTATGGGTACAAGATGATTTCAAGCTAACGCCGAAGCTTACTCTCAACCTCGGGCTTCGCTACGACCTTCTTGGTCCGCGGACAGATCGATTCAATCGGTTGAATTACATCTTCAATTCCTCCGTGGCGAACCCGGTGAATAACCAGATTACAAATACCGCACCGTTGAACGGCAAGCAGGTGCTCGGAGGAATCGAGTTTGCCGGTGTCAATGGTAACCCGCGCGGAGCCTTCGAGATGAACTATGCCGATATACAACCACGTGTTGGCGTTGCGTATGCGATCAACGAAAAAACATCTGTGCGAGCTGGTTTTGGAGTGATGTACATCAACACTGAAGCCACAAACTCAACGGCAGGCTTTAGTTCGACAACCAACTACACGAACTCCCTCGACAACGGGCTGACTCCGCACGGGCATCTTGCTGATCCATTTTCAACTTTCGTGCAGCCGACGGGGCCGAGCCTCGGCTATCTGACGGGTCTAGGCAGCAGTTTCAGCTTTACCAATCCGCACTATCAGATTCCACGCTTGCTCCAGTACAGCGTGTCGGTAGAGAGGTCACTGTCATCCAGAGATCTTATTGACATAAGTTATAGCGGCACGAGAACGCAAAATCTGGACAGCAGCGAAAATATCAATCACATATCCTCGGCTCTCCAGGCATCCTGCGACGTCGAACGGGGCGGAAACCGTCAGATATGCGATAGTACGGCCACGGGTCAGGTCAATAGCCCTTTCTATCAGGTGGGCCCCTTCAATGGCACCAGCTACTACTCAACGAAAACTATATCGACACAAAACATGTCGCGACCGTTCCCGGCTTTTGGCGACATTACGCAGAATCAAGAAAACATCCTACATACCTGGTATAACTCTCTCCAATTTATCTATTCGCATCAACTATCGGCGGGCCTCACCTTTCACGTCGCTTATACCCACTCCAAGGCGATGCAAGAGGGCAACTGGGCTGACACTGTCAATCGCATCCGCAGCCGCAATATCAGTGGTAATGATACCCCGAACCAACTGTCCCTCTCTGGCGTGTGGTCCTTGCCGGTTGGTCGTGGAAAATACCTTCTCGGGAAATCAAATCGTCTAATCGACGCCGCGATCGGAGGCTGGACGTTTGCGCCCATCTACGTCTATACACAGGGCTTTCCTTGGGTTCCAGGCGGAAATTGGGAGCAGGTAGCTTCAGGCATCTCCGAAAACGAGCACGATCTGCCCGCGGATTCTCTTCACACGTATAAGCGACTCCGCGGAGTGACACCTTGCGTCGGATATAAGGACACCGACACCGGGAATGTCATCCTTGGCGCTGGCGCAGTAGCCGCCGGCTGCAGTTCTCCGAAGATGGTGCTCGCTCCAAACTCCTATGCGGCGGCCCATCCAGTTGTCTACTGGGGCGTTCGCGATCCGGCTTTCCACCAGTTTGACGTCGCTCTGTCGAAGACGTTCAGTGTTTATGAGCGGATGAAACTTCAAGTGAGAATGGATGCGATCAATGTGCTCAATCATCCTATATGGCAAAACGATTACAACTCGTCGGCAAATGATCTGAACTTTGGCACCCAGCAAAAGGGGACGCAAGGACCACAGAGTGTTCCGCGCGAATTGCAGTTATCAGCAAAGCTTCGCTGGTGAAGCCGTGCCAAAGCATCCTAGATCGCAAACATTCATTTGAGAATCGTGGACGATGGACGACTGTGCGATTGCCAATCCAAGGCTGCACTGACGTTCAAAGTCCGGTGTCAGGACGGAAAATCACCACAGGGGACGATGGGACAAAATGGACCGCAGAGACTTTATTAGGAGCACTGGTAGCGTTCTCGTTGGGGCAAGCCTTGCAGGCGCTGGAGCAACATTGGCGCGGACCGGAAACAAGAGTGCACGACCATCGCAACGCCAGAACTTGCCAATTAACCGCGGTTGGCGTTTTAGCAGGACAAATTCAACGAACGGCCATGCCAAAGATTTTGATGACTCCCATTTCGAACGTATCGCTGTGCCACACTCAACAGTTCGTTCCCCATGGCACTTCTTGGATGAAAAGAGCTATGAGGGAACATCACTCTACCGCCGCTCTTTGAACATCCCCACGAACCTGGATGGGCGACGTGTCTTCGTCGATTTTGAAGGAGTCATGACGGCATCGACCGTATGGCTCAATGGAATCCGCCTAGGGGAATACAAGGGCGGCTATACCCCTTTTTCTTTTGAACTGACTTCTCACGTTAGTCCCGGTGGCAAAAATATATTGGCTGTGGAAGTCGATTCCACAGAGCGTCCTGACATTCCCCCGTTCGGTGGGGAAGTGGACTATTGACTTTCGCAGGTATTTATCGCGAGGTAATGCTACGAATTGTGCCTCAGACGTATATCGAAAACATCCGAGCAATTCCCATGGATGTTCTTCCTCAGCCCCGACTAGAAGTGAGCTGCTACTTCGGCTACGATTCGCGCCACACTGCTAAAGGACTCTCCATTGAGACAGTCCTTCGGGATGGAAAAAGGATATTAGCTAGATCATCAAAGCACATCGAGCGAGATTTGCAGGCGGAATCACGATCATCGTCCCTATCTCTTACCGATCTCGGCGACATTATGCTTTGGGATCTGCGAAATCCTAAACTCTATCACTTAGACGTCATTCTTCTGGACGATGGCCATCCGATTGACCAAGACTCCCGGAGGATTGGATTCCGTGAAGCCTCTTTTACGGAACCCGGTTTTTCGTTGAATGGGAAGATTGTCAAACTCAGAGGATTGGATAGGCATCAGACTTTTCCTTACGTGGGCCAAGCAATGCCGGCACGGGTCCAGCGACGAGACGCGGATATCCTTCGCAACAATTTCCGGTGCAATATTGTTCGGACATCACACTATCCTCAGTCTCGCCATTTCCTGGATCGCTGCGATGAAGTCGGTTTACTTGTTTTGGAGGAGATTCCCGGTTGGCATCACATTGGCGATCGCGCCTGGCAGGACCTTGCACTTGACAATGTGTCGCGCATGATTCGTCGCGATTGGAACCACCCCTCTGTGATTTTATGGGGCGTCCGCATCAATGAATCTCGTGACAACCATGACTTTTATGCCCGCACGAATGCCCTAGCTCATGAACTTGATGCGAGCCGTCAGACTGGCGGGATTCGTAACAGCTACGCCTCGGAATGTCTCGAAGACGTGTTTACAATGAACGACTTCAGATTCCCTCTCAAGGCACCAAATCATCCTCTCTACCTGAATACGGAATTTGTCGGTCACACCTTTCCATGCAAGACCACTGATAGTTCAGATCACGTCCGAGAGCACACGCTTCGCCACGTTCGAATTCATGACCAGCTCGCCTCGAATGCGCAATACGCAGGAGGAATCGGCTGGTGTGCGTTTGACTACAACACTCATACGATATTCGGGTCTGGAGATCGCGTTTGTTATCACGGTGTGGCAGATATCTTTCGCGAACCGAAGCCTGCGGCCGGATTCTATAAATCACAGTGTGACCCGGTAGAGGAGATCGTGTTAGAACCGGCCTTTCGATGGGCTCCCAACCACGAACCCACCGGATTCACGACCGCAATGGTCTGCTCCAACTGCGATCACCTCAAGTTCTACATAGACAGAGGACAGGGTTTTCAATTGGTCGTAGAAGTGGACCCTGATCGGAAACAGTTTCCGAATTTGAGATATGCCCCTTTCATGCCTACCCTTCGCAACCAGCCCCAGTTTCATGGTTGGGGCGATCTCCGCATCGAGGGCTATATCGATAACAAACTTGTAATCACAAAAACATATTCGGGTAAAGGCGTTTATGGCAAGTTTCTATTGGTATCGGATGATAAGGAACTAATTGCGGACGGAGCTGACACCACCAGAGTCGTTCTAAAAGTTGTCGACTCGTTTGGTGATGCGGTGCAAGTGCTCGCGAGCGAGGTGGTAACGTTGGAGCTCGACGGCCCAGCAGAGCTTATTGGAGATAACCCCAGTTCGCTCGTCGGCGGCACTATGGCGGTTTGGATACGGGCCAAAGAGCAGACAGGTTTGGTTCGATTACGTGCAAAACATCCCTATCTCGGGACGCAGGAGATTCACATCGCCATTAGCGAAGCTCCGCTCGAGATTGCATGACAGAGCGCACTAGCATTAATGGTTCTGGTGCAAACTCTGAGATGGTTGGAATGGACGATGATAGTGGTCCAGGATGAGAGCATTGGATTTTTGTTCAAGGGGCGACATTTCGACCGGGAAATTATTGTGCTTTGCGTGCGCTGGTATCTCACATACAAACTGAGTTCTCGCGACTTGGTACAAATGATGGCGGAGCGAGGAATTGAGGTGACGCACACGACGATTCTGC
>Ga0193743_1003398_pt1 | contig 10671 bp, 7 predicted proteins | sample L2c2metaG_FD_143038 | JGI IMG/M metagenome (GOLD analysis project Ga0193743, IMG submission 143038) | Soil microbial communities from a riparian zone of the East river system, Colorado, United States - L2c2 | ecosystem: Environmental > Terrestrial > Soil > Riparian zone | place: USA: East River...
GAGAGGTCGAGGTTGTGCGGGTTGACGCCGAGGCCGACCGACAGCGCGCCCTGCGGGTCGAAGTCGACGAGCAGCACGCGGCGGCCGTATTCGGCGAGGGCGGCACCGAGATTGATGGTCGACGTCGTCTTGCCGACGCCGCCCTTCTGGTTGGCGAGCGCGATGATCCGCGCCGGGCCGTGCCGGTCGGTGGGCATCGGCTCGGGGATCGGCTTGCGCATCGTGTAGGCGGCCGGGTCCGCGGGACCGAGGTCGGCACCGAGGCCGAGCGACGACTGTTGCTCGCGGAGCTGCGACGTCCATGTCTCGGCACGATCATTGCCAGCCATGTCCCTGCCAACCCCCTCCCGACGAGCGTCCCCAACGCCGGAGCCCCGACTGTACGCCACGTCCCACCAGCCTCGGGTGCACCATATCGGCGTGTCGACACGCCATGAATCAGGTGTCAGCTATGCGCCCGCGGGTGGGCTGTGGCGTAGACCTCACGCAGCCGCTCCACTGTGACCAACGTATATACCTGGGTCGTGGTCACGGACGCGTGCCCGAGGAGTTCCTGCACCACCCGCACATCGGCGCCGCCGTCGAGCAGATGAGTGGCGTACGAGTGCCGCAAGGTGTGCGGCGAGACCGCCCGCGCGCCCTCGACCGGCAGTCCCGCGGCGCTGGCCGCGCGGCGCAGGATCGACCACGCGCTCTGCCGTGACAGCGGGCCGCCGCGGGCGTTGCGGAACACCTCGGGGCCGCCCTTGCCGGCCGCCATCAGCAGCGGGCGGGCGCGCACCAGGTAGGCGTCGAGCGCCACGCTGGCATACCCGCCGACCGGCACGATGCGGGTGCGGCCGCCCTTGCCGTGCAGGGTGACCGCGCCGGCGGTCAGGTCGAGGTCGTCGACGGCGGCGCCGACCGCCTCGGAGATCCGCGATCCGGTGCCGTAGAGGAACTCCAGCAGGGCCCGGTCGCGCAGTTCGAGCGGGCCGTCGCCGGCCACCGACTCGAGCAGCCGGAGCACCTCGTCGACCTCGAGCGCCTTCGGCAGGCGGCGGGGCAGGCTCGGTGGTTTCACGTCGCGGCTGGCGTCGTCGGTGGCCAGCCCCTCGCGTACCGCGAACCGGTGCAGCCCGCGCACCGCCGACGTGGCCCGCGCCGCGGACGCCGCCGACAACGGCGGGTGCCGCTCGTCGCCGTCGCGCAGCGCGGCGACGTGCCCGGCGATGTCGGCGGACGTGGTCGCGGCGAGGTCGTCGACCCCACGCGCGGCCAGCGTGACCAGATAGCGATCCAGATCACGGCGGTACGACGCGAGCGTGTTGCCGGACAGGCCGCGCTCGACGGTGAGGTGGTCGAGGTAGGTGCGGACCGCGCGGCGCAGCGCCGGTGACGGCTCGCGAGCGTCACCGGCGCCGGGCGTCGCGGCCACCGAGGTCAGGCGAGGACCTCGGCGAGCGGGACGTGCGTCATGCCGTGCGCCTCGGCGACCGGGCCGTAGGTGACCTGGCCGTCGAAGGTGTTCAGACCCAGCGCCAGCGCCGGGTCGCGGCGCAGCGCGTCGCGCCAGCCGCGGTTGGCCAACTCCAACGCGTAGGGCAGCGTGACGTTGGTCAGCGCGTAGGTGCTGGTGTGCGGGACCGCGCCGGGCATGTTGGCCACGCAGTAGAACATCGACTCGTGGACCTTGTAGGTCGGGTCCGCGTGCGTGGTCGGGTGCGAGTCTTCGAAGCAGCCGCCCTGGTCGATCGAGATGTCGACGAGCACGCTGCCCGACTTCATCCGGCTGACCAGCTCGTTGGAGATCAGCGTTGGTGCCTTGGCGCCGGGCACCAGCACCGCGCCGATCACCATGTCGGCGTCGAGGACCGCACGTTCGACCTCGTACGCGTTGGAGGCGACGGTCTGCAGGTGGCCCTGGTAGATCGCGTCGGCCTGACGCAGCTTGTTGATGTTGCGGTCGAGCAGCAGCACCTCGGCCTGCATGCCGAGCGCTATCGCGGCCGCGTTCATGCCGGAGACGCCGGCGCCGATCACGACGACCTTGGCCGCGTACACGCCGGAGACGCCGCCCATCAGGATGCCGCGCCCACCGCCCTGCCGCATCAGCGTGTAGGCGCCGACCTGCGGTGCCAGCCGGCCTGCGACCTCGGACATCGGGGCCAGCAGCGGAAGCGCGCGGTCGGCGGTCTCGACGGTCTCGTAGGCGATGCCGGTGACCTTGCGGTCGATCAGCGCGTCGGTGCACTCCTTGGAGGCCGCGAGGTGCAGGTAGGTGAAGAGCACCTGGCCCGGTCGCATCCGGTGGTGTTCCTCGGCGATCGGCTCCTTGACCTTGAGCACCAGGTCGGCGCTGCCCCAGACCTCGTCGGGTCCGGGCACGATCGTGGCGCCCGCGGCGGCGAACTCGCCGTCGGTGATCGACGAGCCGAGACCGGCACCGGACTCGACGAAGACCTCGTGCCCGGCGCGGACGAACTCGTGCGCGCCTGCCGGGGTGATCGCCACGCGGTATTCGTGGTTCTTCACCTCGCGTGGGATTCCGACCTTCACATCGACACCTTCTCTCCCGCGGTCGCCCGGTCACCGTTGACAGGGCGGTCATCGCGTCGGCGGCGAGTCTAGGGCTCCCGGGTCACGGGCTCGACCCTTACCTCGCGCGGACGCGCATTCAGTATTGCCCGCCGCCCCTGATCGGCACACGCGGCCGCTCCGGCGGCCGGTGACGGCTGTTGCTTACGGGGCGGGCGGTGCGAAACGGGACACAGCGGGCGTTTGGCCGCCGCGCGCCGGGAAATGCGGGGGGATGACGATCACCATCGGGGGCGACCTGACGGTGGGCCCGATCGGCTACGGCGCGATGCGTCTCACCGGTCCGGAGCTGTGGGGCGAGTATCCCGACCGGGCCGGCGGCATCGCGCTGCTGCGCGACGCGGTCGATGCGGGCCTGACACTGATCGACACCGCCGACGTCTACGGTCCACACACCTGCGAGCAACTGATCCGGGACGCGCTGTGGCCGTACCCGGACGGGCTCATGATCGCCACCAAAGGCGGTTTCGTGCGCGGCGGCCCGGCGCTGACCTCGATCGACGCCGTCGGGAACGCTACCTACCTGCGGCAGTCGGCCCGGCTGAGCGCCCGCCGGCTGGGCCTCGACCGGATCGACCTCTACTACCTGCATAGCGGGTACGCCCGCGACGTGCCCTTCGAGGAGCAGGTCGGCACCCTCGCCGAACTGCGCGCGGACGGGCTGATCCGGCACATCGGGCTGTCCAATGTGACGCCCGACCAGCTCGCCGCCGCCCGCCGGATCGTCGAGATCGCCGCCGTGACCGCGCACTTCAACGTCGGCGACCGGGTGGAGACGCCGCTCCTCGACGCGGCGGTCGAGGACGGCGCCGTGTTCGTGCCGTGGCAGCCGGTCTCGCTCACCGTGCCGGGCGCGGCCACCGACACCCGCGGCCCGGAGCACGCCCGGCAGGTGCTCGACCCGATCGCCGCCCGGCACACCGCCACCGTCTCCCAGGTCTCGCTCGCCTGGCTGCTGGCCCGGGCGCCGGGGATCATGCCGTGCCCGGGCACCACCAGCACCGCACACCTACGGGAGAACCTCGCCGCGGCCTCGCTGAAGCTCGACGCGACGGAGATCGCCGCGATCGACGGCATCGCGCCGCCCGACCCGGCCAGCTCTAGCGCCGGCCGGGACTACCGGGCGGTCTAGGGGGTGTCTCGTGGATCAGGGTGGTGCCCTGGATCCGGCGGGGTGCCGCCCTGATCCACGAGACACCCCCTAGCGCACGAGCGGCGTCTGCGGGTCGCGCAGCGGTCGCCACTGTTCGTCGCGGGCCCGGGCCGCGGCGAGCACACCCGCCACCGCGGCCGCGTTGGTGATCTCACCGCGGAACACCATCGCCACCGCCTCGTCCAGCGGCACCCACGTGACGGTCAGCTCGGCTTCCTCGTCGGACCGCTCGAACCGGTCGGCCTCGGGCACCGGCGACAGGCCGCGGGCCAGGAACAGCCGGATCAGCTCGTCCGAGAAGCCCGGCGAGGTGTGCAGGTCGAACAGCAGGTCGAGCCGCTCGCAGCGCAGGTCGGCCTCCTCCGCCAGCTCGCGCCGGGCGGTGTCGGGCGGCGGCTCGCCGGCCACGTCGACCAGGCCGGCCGGCAGCTCCCAGAGCACCTTGCCGATCGGGTGCCGGTATTGCCTAACCAGCAGCACCCGGCCGTCGTCGTCGAGCGGGACCACGCCCACGGCACCGACGTGCCGCACGTAGTCGCGGTCGGCCTGGCCACCGCCGGGCATGCTGACCCGGTCGGTGACCACGCTGAAGATCGGGCCGTGGAACCGCTCGACCCGGTCGAGCACGGCGTACGCGTGCACCGCGCTCACGACGAGGCCGACGCGCTGCCGTTGCTGGCCAGCTCCGGCTCCGGCTCGGTGCTGAGCTGGTCGACCGGGAGTTGGTCGGCGAGCGAGTAGGCGACCGCCGCCTTCACGAACGCCGCGAACAGCGGGTGCGGCCGGGTCGGGCGGCTCTTGAGCTCGGGGTGCGCCTGCGTCGCCACGAAGAACGGGTGCAGCTCACGGTCGAGCTCGACGAACTCGACCAGCCGGCCGTCCGGCGAGGTGCCGCTGATCTGCAGACCGGCCTTGGTGAGCGCGTCCCGGTAAGCGTTGTTGACCTCGTACCGGTGGCGGTGTCGCTCGGAGACCTCGGTCGTCCCGTAGGCCTCGGCGACCAGCGAACCCGGGCTGAGCACGGCCGGGTAGGCACCCAGTCGCATCGTGCCGCCCAGGTCACCCTTGCCGGCGACGATCTGCTCCTGGTCGGCCATCGTCGCGATCACCGGGTGACCGGCGGTCTCGTCGAACTCCAGCGAGTTGGCGTCGGCGAGGCCGGACAGGTCGCGGGCCACGTCGATCGTCATGCACTGCAGGCCGAGGCACAGGCCCAGCGTCGGGATGCCGTTCTCGCGGGCGAAGTGCGCCGCGCCGATCTTGCCCTCGATGCCCCGGACGCCGAAGCCACCCGGGATCACGACGCCGTCGACGCCGGCCAGCGCGGCCGCCGCACCCGCCGGCGTGGTGCACTCGTCGCTGGGCACCCAGCGGATCTCCACCCGGGACCGGTGGTGGAAGCCTGCGGCGCGGACCGCCTCGGTCACCGACAGGTAGGCGTCGGGCAGGTCGACATACTTGCCGACGATCGCGACGGTCACCGTGTGCTTGGGATGGTGCACCCGCTCCAGCAGGTCGTCCCACTTGGCCCAGTCGACGTCGCGGAACGAGAGGCCGAGGCGGCGTACGACATAAGCGTCCAGACCCTCGCGGTGCAGCACCTTCGGGATGTCGTAGATGCTCGGCGCGTCCGGCGCGGCGATGACCGCCTCGCGGTCGACGTCGCAGTAGAGCGACAGCTTGTGCTTGAGCTTCTCCGGGATCTCCCGATCGGAGCGGCAGACCAGCGCGTCGGGCTGGATACCGATGTTGCGCAGCGCCGCGACCGAGTGCTGGGTCGGCTTGGTCTTCAGCTCGCCCGACGGCGCCAGGTAGGGCACCAGCGAGACGTGCAGGTAGAAGCAGTTGTCCCGGCCCACCTCGTGGCGGACCTGACGGATCGCCTCCAGGAAGGGCAGCGACTCGATGTCGCCGACCGTGCCGCCCACCTCGGTGATCACCACGTCCGGGGTGCGGCCCTCGTCGTCGGGGTCGCCCATCGCCCGGATCCGGGCCTTGATCTCGTTGGTGATGTGCGGGATCACCTGAACGGTGTCGCCCAGGTATTCGCCGCGCCGCTCCTTGGCGATCACCGCCGAGTAGACCTGGCCGGTGGTGACGTTGGCCTTCCCGGACAGGTCGCGGTCGAGGAAGCGCTCGTAGTGGCCGACGTCGAGGTCGGTCTCCGCCCCGTCGTCGGTGACGAAGACCTCACCGTGCTGGAACGGGTTCATCGTTCCAGGGTCGACGTTGAGGTAGGGGTCCAGCTTCTGCATCACGACCCGCAGGCCGCGAGCGCTCAGCAAATTGCCGAGGCTGGAGGCGGTGAGGCCCTTGCCGAGCGAGGAGGCGACACCCCCGGTAACGAAGATGTGTCTGGTCAGCCGTCCTGAAGGGGCCAAGGCCTGCTCCCGTGGTCGTGTGTCAAGGTCGAGATCATGCGATCCACGGGTCTCCACGGTAACACGTCTTCATGGTCACCCCGCGCCGACACCCTTCGCGACCTCGACCGACGCCGGTTCCTCCGGCGGTCGGGTGAAGTCGCTCGCGTGGTCGAGCACCCGTAGAGCGGTCAGCGCGGCCATCGGCACCGCCACCGCGGCCGCCGCGCCGGCCAGGTCCAGTCCGGTGCCGCCGAGCACGCCGCCAATCAGCACGGCCACCCCGACACCGATCGCGCCGGCCCGGACCGAGGGGTAGAGCCCGTACGCCCGGCGCAGCCCACCCCAGTTGCGCAGCAACGCCAGCCACAGCAAAGCGGCTCCGACCAGGGCGAGCAGGGTCAGCGGGCTGCCGGCCAGCGCGTCCAGGCTGGCTTTGCTGGTGCGCTGCAGGGTGGTGCCGCCGGTGCCGTCGCCGAGCGCCTCGACGAACCGGCCCAGGCTGCCGCGCTCCCCCGCCGGCCGGCGCATCTCGATCCAGGAGAACGCCGCGGTCACCGCGACGCCGGCCACCGACGCCGCCGCCAGCCGGCCCAGGGTGAGCCAGCCGCCGGTGCTCAGCGCTGTGGCGATACACACACCGGCGGTCAGCGCCACCGCGCCGATCGGGTCGGAGCCGAGGTAGGGGCTCCCGACCAGCAGCACGCCGACGCCGCCGACCACGACCACCACGAGCGGGCGCCAGGGCCGGGCGAACCGTTGGGCCAGCGTGCCGGCGCCGAGCAGGACACCGGTGACGAACACCCCGAGACCGACCGTGCCGACGCCCGAGTAGCGATTGCCCTCCAGGACCGAGTAGCCGGCCACGCCGTTGAGTTGCAGCATGCCACCGGTCAGCAGGTCGAGGCCGACGACCGCGCCGGCGACCGTGACCACCATCGAGAGCGGCCCGAGGGTGCGCCGGAAGGCGGGCGCCAGCCGGACCACGGTAGTGCCAACAGCGAGCACGAAGGCCACCACGGCGGCGAACAGGTAACCGGGGTGGCCTCCCCGCCACCATGGGACCAGGTCGGCGACCAGGGCCGCCGGGATCGCCAGGGCGGAGGCCACCAGCAGGATCTCGACGGTGTCGCTGATCGGCTTGCGGACGGTCTGGTCCGCACCGACGTGCCGCCGGGCCCGCCGCAACAGCGGCAACACGGTGATCGCCAGCCCGAGCTGCACCACCGCGAGGATGCCGAAGAACCAGGTCGCGACCGTCTTCTGGGCGCCGGCCTCACGGTCGGCGTCGGCCGGCGACGTCACCGCGTCGGGCAACTTCTCCGGCCGGCCCGGCACCGAGGTCGCCGGCTGGCCGACGAACAGCCGCTCGGGCAGGGGCCGGTTGAGCGTGGCCAGCGCGGTCGGCGCCAGGTCGACGAGCTGCACATAGCCGTCGCGCCCGGTGCTCGGCGAGGTCAGCCAGCCGCCGTCCCAGCCCGGCCCGTCGGCGATCGCCACGTGTAGCCGGCTGGTCTGGTCGGTGTCGGCCAGCCCGGCGACCATCACCAGCGAGTTGTCGGGGCGGGCGGCGAGCACCCGGGCGAGGGTGGCGTCGGCGCGGGCGGCGGCGGTCTGCCGGACCGTCGGGTCCTCGCCGCTCACCGACCCCAGGTCGACCATGCTGAGCACGCACTGGCCGAGCAGCTTCTTCGGGTTGGCCGGCAGCTCGGGCTCGTAGGTGTCGACCCGCCCGTAGGGCCGCGCGGCGGCGACCGCGGCGCCGGGACCGACGGCGACCGTGCAGCGGACCGACTCGGGCAGCGCGCCAGGCACGGCGCCCCAGGTCAGCGCCTGCTGGTTGTATTGCACGGCCTGCCGGTCGAGGTCGGGCAGGAACGCGCCGATCTTGTCCGGCCGCTGCACGTCGACGTTCAGTGGCGGGCAGGCGCCGCTGACCGGCGTGGACCGCTTCCAGCCGGCGAAGTTGCCCGCGCCGAGGGTCAGCCAGCCGTCGACCGGGCAGGTCGGCTTGAGCGCCGAGCGCACCGACAGCGAGCCGATCGAGCCGTGCTCGGCCAGCCGCCACAGGTTGGGCGTGCCCGTCTCGGTGACGTCTTCCCAGCGCAGCCCCGGGATGCCCACCAGCACCACATAGTCCGCGGAACGCTTGACCTCCGCGGTGGCGGGGCGCATCGAGAGCGCGGCCAGGACGCCGGCGAGGGACAGGACCACGAGGAGGTACGGGGTGAGCCGGCGGATCATGTCGGCGCGAACTCTGCGTAGATCCCGGCGAGCTGGGCGACGGTGGCGGCCTCGGTCGGCCACGTCTTGGCGCGCTGGAACCCGCGCGCCCGGAACTCGGCGCGCTTGGCCTCGTCACCCAGCAGGTCGCGAACGGCTTCCGACACGGCCGCGACGTTACCCGGCGGCACCAGCAACGCCGCGTCGCCGACCAGGTCGGGCAGCCCGCCGACGGCGGTGGCAACCAGCGGGACGCCGGCCCGCAGCGCCTCCTGCGCGAAAAGCTGGCGGGCCTCCCAGTCGCTGGTGACGACGGCGACATCGGCCGCCTCGAGCAGGTCGGCCACGTCGCCGCGGTGCCCGAGGAGGGTGATCGGGGCATGCGCGGCGGAGATCAGGGCGGCCAGCGGCAGGTAGGCCGGCCCGGAGCCGGCGACCAGCACGGCCGGGACCGGCCGGATGTCGCGCCAGGTGGCGGCGGCCTCGACCAGCACGTCGTAGCGCTTCTGTGGGTGCAGCCGGCCGACCGAGAGCACCACGGCCTGGTCGCGGTGCAGCCCGAACTCGGCCCGGACGGCGGCCCGCCCGCGGCGCGGCTCGGGAAGTTCCGGAGCGGCGACCGGCGCGAGCCGGGCGTCCCGGGCGCCGAGGGCCCGGGCCCGGTCGACGAGGTCTTCGGAGGCGCCCAGGCAGACGTCGGCGTTGCGGGCGACCATCCGCTCGGCCAGCCGCGAGGCGTAGCCGCGCAGCCGGCGGGCCAGCACCGCGTTGTGCCAGGTGACGGCCAGCGGCTGGCGGGGCCTGGCGAGGACGGCGACCAGCCCGGCGCGCAGCCCATGGGCGTGCACCATGTCGACGTCGCCGGCCAGCACCTTGCGCAGGGCACCGACGGCACGGCCGTCGTTGAGGGTGGGGTTGGGCGGGATCTCGACCGGGACGAACCGGGCCGCGCCTGCGGCGGTGAAGTGGAACTGCTCCTCGGTGGCGGCAGGCCCGGCGACGGTCACGGTGGCACCGCCCGCGGTGAGCCCGCGGACGAGCGAGGTGAGGTGCTGGCCCACACCGCCGGTGCTGGAGGCCAGCACCAGGCAGACAGAGCCGGCCCAGTGGTTCCCCCGTTCGGCGTCGGTCACGCCATTGACCCCCTCCCCCGTGTGCGCCGCGATCCCGGCCCGGCGCGGCCACCCGGGTCGTGCGGCGATGCTATCGGGACCTTGGCTGCCGCCGGGGCCGATGAGCCGGTCGACCCGATCGCTGTCGGTGTTCGGTCACTCCCCGGCCGCGCGGAGTTCATTCTCGGTGATGCCCTCCGGCCGGGACGAAGTGGACCCCGCATTCCTCCGCATCCATCGACGCATCACACCGCTCACATCGGCGGCCGATGGGCGGCCGCGTAATGCCGCAACCGCCCAACGCTCCCGCACCCACACGCGGATCGCCTGAACCAGCGTTCAGGTTGTGCGTATATGTGCGCAGAGCAACGGCGACGGGAGCGCCCACCTGGGCTCAGACCTCGGCGGCACGGCGCCGGCGACGCAAGCGGCGCCGGACCGCGGCCACCGCCGGGCGGACGTCGTGGCGGTCGAGCGGGTATGCCACCACCAGGAAGACCAGCACCACGACGACCGCGGCGACCGTGCCGTGCCAGAGGGCGTCGGGCTTGCTCGCCGTGCTGCCGCCGCTCAGCGCGTCGGCCACCGCCCACCCCGCGGCCGCCGCCGCCGCGCCCGCGGTCAGGCCGACCAGCAGCGCGCGCGGAAAACCAGCCAGGGCGGCGGCGCCGGCCCGGCGGTGGACCGCCAGCACCAGCAGGGCGCCGAGCACCAGCATGCCGACCGAGTTGGCGAGCGTCAGGGCGAGCAGCCGGTGGTTGTCGGCCAGCCCGGCCGCGAGCACGACCGCGGCCACCGAGACCGTGGCCCAGCCGATCGCCGTGGCGGTGGCGGCGGAGCGGGGCAGGCCGCGGGCGTACAAAGCGCGGGTGAGCATGGCGAACAGCCCGTAGCCGATCAGCCCAGGCGCGAACCCGGCCACCGCGCCACCGAGGCCGGCGAGCGCGAAGAACCCGGCCACCGGCTCGGCCACCGCGAACAGCGCGGCCGCGCCCAGGCAGCTCAGCAACAGCACGCCACGGGCGGCCGGCGCGAGCCGGTCGCGGTAACCGCCATGGTCGCCGGTGCTGTGCGCGGTGGCCAGCGCCGGATAGGCCGCCGTCGCCACGGGCACCGCGAGGATCGCCCAGGGCAGCAGGTAGACCGCCTGGGCCACGGTGAAGACCACCACGGTGCCCTCCGGGCCCTGGTTGGCCAGGCGCAGCGTGACCACCACCGCGACCTGTTGCAGGCCGACGGTGACCAC
>Ga0193743_1003399_pt1 | contig 10665 bp, 13 predicted proteins | sample L2c2metaG_FD_143038 | JGI IMG/M metagenome (GOLD analysis project Ga0193743, IMG submission 143038) | Soil microbial communities from a riparian zone of the East river system, Colorado, United States - L2c2 | ecosystem: Environmental > Terrestrial > Soil > Riparian zone | place: USA: East River...
GACGGCGCGTTCGTACTGTTCGCGTGCTCGGTCGGGGTCGACGGCGATTACCGCCTTCGCCAGGCGGGCGGCGAGTTGGCCGGTGGTGAGCCGGCCGGCGTGGGGCAGCAGATTCGCGCAGATCGACTCGGCGTGGTGGGGTGGCAGAGGGTGTAGGTGGTGCCAGAACACCCGGGCCTTGGCCGGGTCGATACGCCCAGCGGACAGGGCGGCGTGCACCAGGGGCAAGTGGAACACCAGCTCGTCGGCATAACACTGAGTGGCTTCCGCGCTGCGCCGAGTCCAGGCCAACGCCACGCGGAGTTCGTCGGCGGCATAGCGGGCCGACTCATCGAGAGTGGCGACCATGTCCAGCCCGGCGAAAGGGTCACGCCGACCCATTTCGGCGATGACACGCAGAAATTGTGCTTCGTTGTGGGAACGTTGCCGGGCTTGCGCCCGCAACACAATGGGCAGATCTCCACCGGCGACCCGGGAAATATCTAGTGATGCGAGTGCGGCGGCAAGTTCTGGGCCCGGAGGTATTTCCTCCAAGCCGTCGGGAACCTGCTCAACCAGCATGGCCAAAGAATAACGGTCCGCACCGACAAGAAAATGACAGTGCGGTAGCGCAACATCGACAAGAACGACAGGGGCCGGCACCCGCGCGCGGCACATCGCGTCGCGACTTCGCACCTGATCACACTGGCGACGCCGCCGACAACACCACGCCCGAACCCGCCACTACCGACATCGCGGCCAACGACCACCGCACTGACATCCACCTGCCGTTGCAGTACTAGGTCGAATCCACGAGGATGCGCCAGCTGCCATCGGCGTGACGGCGCAACACAAGGGTCGCAATGCCCTCGAACGAATCCTTGCCGTCGATCTCGCCATTTCGAAGGCGCGTGGACCACACATTCGTCACGAGCGCAACATCGCCGGCCTGGAGGATCTTCGCAGCGTGCGTCGTTATCTCTGGCTGGAGCGCGAGCCGCTGTTCATACATCGCCTGCAGTTCTGCATGCCCACGCATAAGTGCACCATCAGGCAACGCGAAGCAACCCTCCTCGTCCCAGTACTTCACGACCTCAATCGGATCGCCGGCGTTGATCGCGGCGGTGATCATAGGCAGCAGTTCTTCGGGTATACGCGCTGTCATCTCGATATCTCTCACTACGCCGTGGGGGCCTTGCCGCCCTCGACGAACAGCAGGCGGACGTCGATGGCCCCGTCCCGTGCCCGCTTCGCCTCTTCGTACTCGTCGGAGAAGTACCAGCGCTTGGCCCGCGCCATGTCCGGGAACTCCACCACGGTCATGATCCGGCCCTCGGGCCACACTCCTTCCGCCGGCTCCGGCGTCGCACCCTGGATGCGGTACCGGCCGTCGTATTGCTCGATCGTGGATTCGGCCAGCTTGCGGTACTCGAGGGCACGCTCCTCATCCAGGTTGACCGCGTCGACGATCACGTAGACAGACATCAGGGTCCCTTTCCGGCCGATCGATCAGTCGTAGCTATTCGCCGGATAATTATGAAACGGCGTGTAGTTTCGTTACTCCGGATCGTACCGCAACGGGGTAGCCTGTCAACCGTGCCAGCGACAGCGGAACGGCCGATGACCCGGCGTGAACGACTGCGGGCGGAGACGACCCGGGAGATCATGTCGATCGCCCTGGGACAACTGGTTACGGACGGCGCAGGGGCCATCTCGCTGCGGGGCATCGCTCGTGAGATGGGTATGACGGCGCGCGCCATCTACAGCTACTTCGCCACCCGCGACGATCTGATCACGGCACTGACCAGCGAGATCAACGCCTCGCTCGCCGATGCACTGGAGCGAGCACGCGACTCCGCGCCAGCCGCCGATCCGGGAGCTCGGCTGGTCGCGTGGGGCCTTGCCATGCGTGAATGGGCACTGGCCAACCCTGAGGGCTTCCGTCTCATCTACGGCGATCCGATACCCGGCTACCAGCCGCCCGCGGGCGGGCCGGCGGAGCAGGCCGCGCGTCGGGTCTGCGGCGGACTCAATCGCCTGGTGGCCGCGATATGCCCGGCACCCAGCGGGCCCGAGGACGGCGTCGCATGGTCCGACTTCCCGCCCAGCTACGTAGCGAAGGTCCGGGCCGAGGCGCCCGACCTCTCACCGGCGGTCGCGGCGCTCGCACTGCGGGTCTGGGGCCGTATCCACGGCCTGGTAACGCTCGAGATCTACGGCCATCTGGGCTCGGTGTCGAAGGACCCGGCGGGAATACAGCGCGCCGACCTGCTCGACCTCGTCGACCACCTGCGCGCTATTTAAATTCAGCCGGCGCAAAAATTGACATGCGCTCCCGGCGCGCACAAGATGGCCTGGTGAGCGATACCCACCTGACCATGGCTTGTTGCCGCGGGTGCTGTATCCGCGGGTGACCGCGCGCCCTCGTTGCGGCTGAATTCGCGGTTACCCGGCCGATCGTCTCCTGGACATTGCGGCTGCCTCTTTGTTTTGCCCGTAAGGGTTCTTTGGCGCGCCGTTTGTGTTGTTATTTCCGTCTGATCATCAAGGGGTTTCGTGATGACCGTCGCACCCGAACGCACCGAACTGTCCGTCCGCCCGATCGCCGGCCACATCGGCGCCGACATCGACGGCGTCGACCTTTCCCGGCCGCTCGACGAGGCCACCGTGGGCCGCCTGACCGATGCGCTGCACCGGCACAAGGTGATCTTCTTCCGGGACCAGGAGCTGGACCACGCCGGGCAGATCCGGTTCGCCCGGCATTTCGGTGAGCTGACCTACGCCCACCCACACGACGAGGCCCCACCCGAGGGCTACCCGGAGATCTTCACGGTGGACCCGCGCCGCTACGAACAGCGCTACGGCAAGGACAACCCGGTACAGACGCGCCGCAAATACAGCTACTTCGCCGGCTGGCACACCGACGTCACCGCGGCGGTCAACCCGCCGGCCGGCTCCATCCTGCGGGCCGAAACGGTGCCCGAGTTCGGCGGCGACACCACCTGGACCAACCTGGTGGCGGCCTACCAGGGCCTGTCCGAGCCGGTCCGGGGGTTCATCGACACGCTGCGCGCCGAGCACCGCTACGGCGGCGGGCACGAGCAGCCCACCGGAAGTGACCGCTACCGCCGCCGGGTGGAGGACAACCTGCTGGTCTCCGTGCACCCGGTGGTTCGGGTGCATCCGGTGACCGGGGAGCGGGCGCTGTTCGTCAATCCCGGCTTCACCAGCCACATCCTGGACCTCACACCCCGGGAGAACCGGGCGCTGCTGGACCTGCTCTACGCCGAACTCACCCGGCCCGAATACACCGCGCGGTTCCGCTGGCGCCCGGGCAGCGTGGCGTTCTGGGACAACCGGGCCACCGCCCACCTGGCGCCGACCGATCTCGACCACCTCGACGTGCAGCGGACCCTGCACCGGGTGACCCTGATCGGCGACCGGCCGGTCGGACCGGACGGCCGGGAATCCGAGCTCATCGCCGGCCGGGAGTTCACCGCCGACCACGCCGTCGTCGTTGACTGAGCCGCGCCCGGGACCTCGAGCGATGAGATCCCCGAGGGCGGCGATCGGGCTGCTCGCCGCGGTCCTCGCCGTGACGCTGGCTGGCTGTGGCGGGCCCAGCGGCCCGGCGGGCGCCGGGGGCACCGCCGGGTCGTCCGGTGGCCTGGCCTCGGACGCGGCACTGCCCACCCAGGTCCCGACCGGAACCAGCTTGGTGATCGCCGACCAGGCCGAGTACCAGCAGGTCGCACTGCGCGAGTCCGGGGAGCTGGCCAAGCTGCCGTTCACCGCCGAGTTCGCCAACTTCGTCGGCGGGCCGGCCATCCTGGAGGCCTTCCGGGCCGGCGCGGCCGATGTGGCCTGGGTCGGTGACGCCCCGCCGATCCACGCGCTGGTCGCCGGCGAGGACGTGCCGATCATCTTCGCCCGGCAGAGCAGGCCGGAGAGCACCCAGCTCGCGGTCACCCCGGGCCGCCCGATCCGGCACCTCGCCGACCTGCGCGGCGCCAAGATCGCCTACGCGGAGGGCACCGCGCAGCAGGTCGCGGTGCTGCGGGCGCTGGAGAAGGCGGGGCTGCGCACCTCCGACGTGCGGTTGGTGCGGCTGCAGCTGGACGACTTCAACGACGCGGTGCGCACCGGCCAGGTGGACGTGGCGCCGTTGAACGAGCCCCGGCTGACCCGGTTCCTGGCCGAGGCCGCGCCCCGGGGCGGCGGCGTGATCGACCCGGTGGAGACGGCGGACACCTCCAGCGGCCTGAACTATCTGTACGCGCGGCGGGCCGTGCTGGCCGACCCGGCGAAGGCGGCGGCGCTGCGCGCCTACGTGGAACATTTCCTGCGGTCGCAGGAGTGGGTCAACAACCATCCCGCCGAATGGGTTCAGGGCTACTACGTGCGCAACCAGGGCATCACCGCCGCCGACGGGCAGCGCATTGTGGACTCGCTTGGGCGGTTCAGCTTCCCGCGACTGGACGCCGCACTGGTACAGCGCCAGCAGACCAGCATCGACGTGATCGAGCGGGCCGGTGAGCTGCCCCGCCGGGTGACCGCGGCGGACGGCTTCGACACCCGGTTCGACCAGGTCATCGTGGACACGGTCGCCGCTACCGCACAGCCCGAGCCGGCCGGAGGCGGCGGCCGGTGACCGACCTGTCGATCGATCGGCACCTGCGCCAGTCCTCGGCGGGTGGACGGTGGTGGGGACGGCGGGGGAGCTGATCGCGGACGGCAGGTTGCAGTCGAACCTGCTTGCCTCGCTGCAACGCGCCGGCACCGCCCTGGTGCTGGGCGTGGCCGCCGGCCTGGTGTTGGCCCTGATCGCCGGGCTGAGCCGGGTCGGTGAGGCGCTGGTGGACGGCCCGATCCAGATCAAGCGCGCCATCCCGACCGTTGCGCTGATCCCGCTGGCCATCCTGTGGTTCGGCATCGGCGAGCAGATGAAGATCATCATCATCCTGGCCAGCGTGCTGGTGCCGATCTACCTGAACACCTACGCCGGGCTGCGCGGGATCGACGAGCGCTACGTCGAGCTGGCCGAGACGGTTGGGCTGTCCCGCTACCAGTTCATCAGGCGGGTGGCCCTGCCCGGCGCCCTGCCCGGGTTCTTCACCGGGCTGCGGCTGGGCGTGACGATGTCCTGGCTCGCCCTGGCGGTGGTGGAACAGGTCAACGCGACCAGCGGGATCGGCTATCTGATGACCCAGGCCCGGACCTACGGCCAGACCGAGATCATCGTGGTCGGGCTGGTCGTGTACGGGATCTTCGGGCTGGCCGGCGACACCCTGGTGCGCACCGTGGAACGGAGGTCGCTGGCGTGGCGGCGGACCTTGGGCGGCTGAGCGCTGTCCGAACCAGCGCCAGCGGCCTGACCCGGGGCTACGGCGGGCGGGCGGTGCTGGACGGGGTCGACCTACGGATCGCGGCGGGGGAGTTCGTCGCGTTGCTGGGCCGCAGCGGCTCGGGCAAGAGCACCCTGCTGCGCGCACTGGCCGGGCTGGACGCCGGGGTGGCCGGCTCCGGCGAACTCCAGGTGCCGGGCGGTTCGTCCTCCGGCGCGACAGACTCCGGCCACGGCTCCGGGGTGGCGGTGGTGTTCCAGGACTCGCGGCTGCTGCCGTGGGCCCGGGTGCTGGACAACGTGATCCTCGGCCTGGGGGGAGCCGACGGACGCGGCCGTGGTCGGGCGGCGCTGGCCGAGGTGGGGCTGGCCGACCGGGAGCGGGCCTGGCCGTCCGAGCTGTCCGGTGGCGAGCAGCAGCGGGTCGCGCTGGCCCGCTCGCTGGTCAGGCAGCCCGAGCTGTTGCTCGCCGACGAACCGTTCGGCGCGCTGGACGCGCTGACCCGGATCCGGATGCACGAACTGCTGCGTGAACTGTGCCAGCGACACCGACCGGCGGTGCTCCTGGTCACCCATGACGTGGACGAGGCGGTGCTGCTGGCCGACCGGGTACTGGTGCTGGAGCGCGGACGGATCGTGATGGACCGCCAGATCGACCTGGCCCAGCCGCGCGCCCACCGTGACCCGGCATTCCTCACCCACCGGGAGACCTTGCTTGCCGCCCTCGGTGTCGGACAACGTACGGAGAGAGAGGCTGTCTCGTGACCACATCGCTCGCCTATGAAATCCGCCGAGCCGGACCCCGGATCGGCGCTGAGATCACCGGTCTGGACCTCAACCGGGACATCGACGAAGCCACCGCCGAGCAGCTGCGGAAAGACTTCCGTGACTACAAGGTGCTGGTGTTCCGGGGACAACACCTGACCCCGGACCGGCACGTGGCCGCCGTCAGCATCTTCGGCCAGCCGTTCGACCACCCCACCGCGATCAAGGACCCGAGCAACCCGCTGGTCTATCCCTACCGGGTGGAGCAGAGCGGCAAGGCCAGCCACTGGCACATCGGCGGGCTGTGGCGCACGCCTCCGTTCCAGATCGAGTCGCTGGTCTACCACGAGGTCGCCGAGCTGGGCGGGCACACCCTGTGGGCCGACCTGCAGGCCGCCTACGACGACCTGTCCGAGCCGTTCAGGCAGCTGCTGGCCTCGGTCACCGCCGTCTACGACGCCAACCCCGAGCACTACGCGCAGGGCAGCAAGAAAGGCGCCGTGGCGCGCACCGTGGAGCACCCGGTCGTGCTGGAGCACCCGGACACCGGCCGCAAGGGCCTGTTCCTGAGCACCGGCGCGCTGCGGCTGGCCGGGGTCAGCGAAGCGGAGAGCGCCGCGCTGCTGCCCTACCTGCTGCGGCACGCCTCCTCGCCCAACTACACCATCCGCTTCGGCTGGAATCCGGGCGACTTCGTGCTCTGGGACAACCTCGCCACCTGGCACTACGCCATCGACGACTACGGCGACGGCCCGCGCGCCTACCAGAAGGTGATCGCCGCCCATCCGGAGACACCGCCCAGGGTCGGCTCAACCGGCTGACACCGGATCGGCGCGCAAGTAGGCCCGTCGCGATCAGTTTCCGCGCGCCCCCGGCTCTGTATAGGTGAACACCCCGCTCACCACCGACAGACCCAGGAGCCCGGATGTCTACCCAGGACCTATCCGCCACCACCGCAATCGTCACCGGCGCCAGCAAAGGTTTCGGCCGGGCCATCGCCACCGCGCTGTCGCAGGCCGGCGCGAACGTCGTCGGGGTCGCCCGCGACCGCGCCCGGCTCGAGGACGTCCGCGCCCAACTCGGCGACACCTTCACCCCCGTCGTCGCGGACGCGGCCGATCCGGTCGTCGCCGGCGAGCTCATCGACGCCTACCAACCACGCACGCTGGTGCTCAACGCGGGGGCAAGCCCGCTGTCGCGGCCGATCCAGCGACACACCTGGCAGACGTTCAGCCGCAACTGGGAGGTCGACGTCCAGCAGGTATTTCACTGGACGCGTGAAGCGTTGCTGCGTCCCCTCGCGCCCGGCAGCGCGGTGATCGCCTTCTCCAGCGGCGCGGCCATAGCCGGTTCACCGCTCAGCGGCGGCTATGCCGGTGCGAAGGCCACCATCCGATTCGTCACGTCGTACGCCGCGGACGAGTCCCAGCGAAACGCGCTCGGCATCAGATTCACCGCCGTGCTCCCCCGGCTGACCCCGGCGACCGACCTGGGCGCGGCCGCGGTAGCCGCCTACGCGGCCAGGCAGGGCGTGGACGTCGCCACCGCCCTCGAACGCTCCGGCCCGATCCTTGCCCCGGAGCAGGTCGGCAAGGCAGTCGTCGACCTCGCCATCGACCCAGGCCTCGATCAGACCGCCTATCTGCTCACGGCGGCCGGCCTCAACGCGGTGACGTGACGAATCTAAGCCGGCTCCGGTGTCCGCGGGGCTGAAGGGACGCCGCGACCGCGCTCGTTCGTGGGTCGGAGGACAGCCGCCCCTCAAAGCATGACCGCTGTTTCGGGAGATTCCCGGAGTGCGGAGCTCTGAAAGGCTCCCCATTCGACGATCTTCCACTGGGCGGCCGCCTTGGTCAGGGTTGGGGGCAACGTCCTGGACCGCGTACAGCGCGAGGGGGTCGAGGAGGTTGCCCTCAATCGCGGCGAGACCTTGCCGAGCTGGCCAGCTGCCACGACCGCTGTGTGGCCCGCTACCTCGAAGTCACCGCGTCCGAGCGGTTCCGCCGGATCGTGCTGGAGGAACCCGCACGTGACCAGGGCGGGCACGGGATTAGAGGCCTGCCTGGAAGGTGTAGGGCTGGGGTGGGATCGGTGTCCCGACGTCGAGCTGGATGATCGAGTGGGCGTCCAGCGGGATGTCCTGGGGGTTCCCGGCGAACCGGTGGCCGTTGACGAATGCGGTCACCGGCCCGGCGGCGGGGCCTACCTCGTGGTCGCTGAGCGGCTGGCCCCACATGTCGAAGAAGTTGCCCAAGCTGAACGTGCGCCGCACCGGGGACTCGATGTGCAGCACGCCGGACTCGTCGTGGGTGTGCAGCCAGTAGAAGGCCCTGCCGCCGCCGACGAATGCGTGAGCGGGATCGGCCGAGGAGCCGTCCAGCTGGAAGGGGGCGACGATGCCCACCCCGTAGGGCACCAGCTTGGGCGCGCCGTCGACGTAGATGCCCAGGTGGGCGTGAATGTGGAACAGCACCTGCTCGTTCGGGCTGGCCTCGATCCCATCCACCGCCGCGCCGCTCTGGTTCCGGTTTGGCGCCAGCAGCGCGGGGTTGTGGTCCTGGGCGCCGAGGGTTCCCGCGTGACCGGTCAAGCTCACGCCCACCAGCACGAGCGCGGTGAACACCGCCACCGCGCCCGCGCCGGCCCAGTGCCAACGCCGATTGCCGGTTGAGCGGGCAGCCGCCACCGGGCCACGCCCGGGCCGGGGTGGAGTGGACTTCGAAGTAGCGGTCATCGCGCGGAGCTCCATCTACTAAGTACGTACGTAGATAGTAGATGGAGTGCGGGAAGCTCCGTCAACCCCTTCCGTCCGGTCGTCATCGGCTTCACTACTATCTCGGTACGTAGACAGTAAATGGCTGGTGGTCGCTGCCCCGGAATCGACGGGTGGCGGCCGCGTTTGTGCAGGTAGGAGGCCCGGGGTGCGGCGGTTCGGGGAGCTGGAGGCGGTGGTGATGGAGCGGTTGTGGGCCAGCGGCGGCAACGCCACCGTGCGCGAAGTGTTCGATCAGCTGCGCGCCAACCGGGAGATCGCCTACACCACGGTGATGAGCACGATGGACAACCTGCACCGCAAAGGGCACCTGACCCGGGAGCGCGAGGGCAAGGCCTACCGGTATCAGACGGTGGCCAGCCACGCCGAGTACACCGCGAAGCTGATGCGGGAGGCGCTCTCCAGCGGCGCGGACTCCGACGCCGTGCTGACCCACTGAGCCCAGCCCACGCAGACCCACTCGCGCTCGCACAGAGCCTGCATGGTCTGCACGGCCGTCACCAGGTCTGCGCCAGCTAAACACCGGATCGGTTCCCCATGCTGGAAGAGGGGCTGCACCACCCACCTCCGTCGAGCAGACTCGGCCAGGAACGAGCCGGCCGCGGTCAAACGGATGGCCGCGCTCTCGAAGGGGAGGCAGGAGAAGGCATGGCGGTAGTGGTTCGTAATGCGCCGCGCACCGAGCTGGACGTCGTCGACGGACTGGCAGAGGCAGGCGTCGCCACGGTGCATGAGGCCCAGGGCCGGATCGGGCTCCTCGGTGCGCACCTGCGCCCGATCTACCCGGCTGCTCGGATCGCGGGCAACGCGCTCACCTGCGAAGTTGCCCCTGGCGACAACTGGATGATCCACGTCGCGGTGGAGCAGGCGCAACCGGGCGACATCCTGGTGGTCACGCCGACGAGTCCCTGCGGTGACGGGTACTTCGGTGACCTGCTCGCGACCAGCCTGCGCGCGCACGGCGTGCGTGGGCTGGTCATCGACGCGGGGGTACGCGACGTCGCGGATCTCACCGACATGGGTTTCCCGGTGTGGTCGGCGCGGATCTCCGCGCAGGGCACGGTGAAGGAGACCCTGGGCAACGTGCAGACCCCGATCGTGTGCGCGGGTGCCGCTGTCCGCCCGGGAGATGTGATCGTCGCGGACGACGACGGGGTTGTGGTGGTCCGGCGGGAGGACGCGGCTTCGGTGCTGGAGGCCTCGCGTGCCCGGGAGGCGACCGAGGCGGGCAAGCGGAAACGACTCGCCGACGGCGAGCTCGGCCTCGACCTGTACGGAATGCGCGAGAAGCTCGCCGCGCGCGGGCTCCGTTATGTCGACGCGGCGGAGGCGTGATGAGGCAGACCCCGGTGCGGTGTTCGGTGCTGCGCGGCGGGGTCTGCCTGGGGTTGTACTTCCACGCGGAGGATCTGCCGTCCGACCGCCACACCCGTGACGCGGTGCTCATGGCGGCGATGGGCTCGCCGGATCCTCGGCAGATCGACGGGATGGGCGGGGCGCACCCGCTCACCTCGAAGGTGGCGGTGGTCCGCCGGTCGCCTCGCCCGGACGCCGACGTGGACTATCTGTTCCTGCAGGTGTGGCCCGACCGCGCCGAGGTCTCGGACAACCAGAACTGCGGCAACCTGCTTGCCGGCGTCGGCCCGTTCGCGCTGGAAGAAGGCCTGGTGGACGCGGCGGACGGGGTGACCCCGGTGCGGATCTGGATGGAGAACACAGACAGCCTCGCGGTGGCTCACGTGCACACACCCGGCGGGGTGGTCGACTACGCCGGAGGCGCCCGGATCGACGGGGTGCCCGGCAC
>Ga0193743_1003400_pt1 | contig 10664 bp, 8 predicted proteins | sample L2c2metaG_FD_143038 | JGI IMG/M metagenome (GOLD analysis project Ga0193743, IMG submission 143038) | Soil microbial communities from a riparian zone of the East river system, Colorado, United States - L2c2 | ecosystem: Environmental > Terrestrial > Soil > Riparian zone | place: USA: East River...
TCGGTAGTGGCGGGTTCAGGCTTGGCGTTGTCGGCGGCGTTGTCGGCGTGACCAGGCGCGAAGTCGTTGTGCCCCCGCGCCGCTCGCCGCTTTCTTATCTCCACTGGCAGCCTCTGTTCCGAGGCGGCCAGTTCTTGTCGGTGCGGCCCGATATTCTTGAGCCATGTTGGTTGAGCAGGTTCCCGATGACCTGGAGGAGATTCCTCCGGGTCCAGAACTTGCCGCACTACTCGCCTCACTCAATATTTCCCGGGTCGCATGCACAGATCTACCCATTGTGCTGCAGGCACAATCCCGGCAACGTTCCCACGACGAAGCACAATTCCTGCGCGTCATCGCCGAAATGGGGCGGCGTGACCCTTTCGCCGATTCGGACATGGTCGCGTCTCTTGACGAGCAGGCCCGCTATGCCGCCGACGAACTCCGCGTCGCGCTGACCTGGACCCGACGGGCCGCCGAGGCCACCCAGGCCTACGCCGACGACCTGATATTCCACCTACCCCAAGTACACACAGCACTGACCACCGGGCACATCGACCCAGCCAAAGCCCGAGTGTTCCACCGCCACCTCCACACTCTGGCCTCGAAGCATGTCGAGTCACTCTGCACCGATCTGCTGCCTCTAGCCGGCGGGCTCACCACCGGCCAACTCGACGCCCGCCTCTGGAAGGCGGTCCTCGCCGTCGATCCCGAACGAGCCCGCAAAGAGTACGAACGCGCCGTCACCGAACGCAGTGTGATCGCCTACCTAAACCCCGACGGCACCGTCACCCTCACCGCCCAGGGCCTGCCCGCCCACGAAGCGGCCGCCGCCTGCGAACGCATCCACCACCTCGCCAAACAGGTCAAACGTGCCGGCCACCCGGCCACCCTGGATCAGATCAAGGCCGATGTGATGCTCGGGCTGCTCAACCGCCGCTTCGATGACATGACCGTCACCCAAATCATCACCACCATGACCAGCGACATCGAGTCCGGTCAAGCCCAGTCCAGCCAAGCCCAAGCCGGCCAAGCCGAAGCCGAGCCCGGCCAAGCCCCGGCCGGGACCGATCACGCCAGCCAACCGGCCACCCCGACACAGCCCTACACCTCGACACCGCCCAACACGTCCAGACAGCCCAACCCCCCAACCCCGCCCAACACCCCAGCGGGTCCGTGCCCCGGACCTCCGGTCGAGCCGGACAGCCAACCAGCCAGGCCAGCGGAACCGACCACCAGCCAGACCGCCGCGCCAGGTGACCCCGCCCCGGACAGCGCGACAAGAAACCCGCGTGGTCGACTCGCCGGGATTGAGGTGAGCGTGCAACTGGCCACGTTGCTCGGCCGAAACGACCACCCCGCCACGATCCCTGGACTGGGCCCGGTTCTGGCGGACGTGGCGCGGCGGATAGTGGCGTCCCAGCGCGGCGCGCAATGGCGCTACACCCTGCTCAACCCTGACGGCCACTTCGTCTTCGGCGGGATCACCCGCCGCAGACCCACCGCAACCAGCAATCACTCCCACGGCGGGATCATCGAACTCCTCATCCCGACCGACCTCCTCGCCGAACTCACCCACCACCCACCCGACACCAGCGAATGGACCCAGATCATAGCCGATATCGCCACCCAATACCGCGAGCACACACAACAACTCCGCGATATCGACGCCGACCCCGACCGCCGATTCCCCACCGCGGCGCTACGCCGTCACATTCAACAACGCGACCGCGCCTGCGTCGGCCCGGGTTGCCGGCGACCGGCCAGCAAATCCGAGTTCGATCACACCTGGGAATACCAACATCACGGCCCGACCACCTCGACCAACGGCGGCCCGGTTTGCAAGCACGACCACAACCTGAAATCAGAAGGCGGCTGGACACTCCACCAACCCAAACCGAGCGAATTTATCTGGCACACGCCTTTCGGCCAGACCCATCGCAGCCGAGGCGAGCCGATACTCCACCCATTACCCACACCAGACCAACAAAATGCTGACCCGCCCCCATTCTGACAAATCGCCCGCCACACCCAGCGCAAGGAGAACACCGAATCGACGTACCTACCGGGCCGCCAGCCCGGCTGGTACCCCACCTCCGCTGCAGTACTGAACTAGGCCGGCTGGAGTTCGGCCCGGCGGCGAACGGCAGCGGCGTTCGCGGCCACCCGCTCGCCCAGCGCCGCCTGCCCGGCACCCACCCGTGCGGGGTCACCGGCCCACGCCGCCAGCGCCGGGTCGACCAGCGCGCGCCCGAACGAGAAGGTCAGCGGCCAGGGCGTGCGGTGCTCCTGCATCGCGGCGAGGTTCGCCGTCGCCCGGGTGGGCGGCTGCCCGCCGGAGAGGAACGCCACCCCGGCCAGCTCAGTGGGCAGCGCGCGCAGCACAGCCACGGTGGCCTCGGCGACCTGCTCCGGGGTCGACCGTTCCGCATGCGTGGCACCCTCGACCACCATGTTCGGCTTGAGCAGGATCCCGGCCGGGTCCACACCGAACGCGGCCAACTCCGCCATCAAGGCGGCGTGCACCCTGGCGGTGACCTCCGCGCAACGGCGCAGCGAGTGGTCGCCATCCATCAGTACCTCGGGCTCCACGATGGGCACCAGGCCTTCCTGCTGACAGGCGGCGGCGTACCGGGCCAGCGCGTGCGCGTTCGCCCGTATTCCTGCCGTGCTGGGCAGCTCGCCGGCGATGGTCAGCACGGCGCGCCACTTCGCGAACGCGGCCCCCAGCGAGGCGTACTCCGCCAGCCGCTCGGCTAGCCCGTCGAGGCCCTCGGTCACCGTCTCCCCGGGCAGCCCTGGGCAGGGTTTCGCGCCGGTGTCGACCTTGACCCCGGGCAGCACGCCGAACGCGCGCACCGCATCCGGGAACGTCCGTCCGTCGGCGAACCGCTGGCGCAGCGTCTCGTCGCAGAAGATGATCCCGGAGACGCCGTCGGCCAGCCCCGGTGCGCTGGCCAGCAGCTCCCGGTAGGCGCGCCGGTTGTCCTCGGTGGCCGCCACCCCGGCCCCGACCAGTCGCCCCGACATGGTGCCGATGCTCTCGTCGGCGGCCAGAATCCCCTTGCCGGGCGCCACCAGCCGTGCCGCGATCCGCGCACAGGTGCTCATCATCAACTGTCCTCCCAGTAGTTGCCCGGCACGCTAGGAACCGTGCCCGCTCCGCCACCTCCCCCGCGCGGTGGAGACCCCAGGGGATTAGCCATCTACCTAAGTATTGACGGTCAACTCTTGATAGACAGGCGTAGCATTCAGTAGCCACCATGGCGGCATGACCGATCGCTGGAACGCCGGGGTCATCCCCTACGCCGAAATGGGCTACTGGCAGCCCGACTACATCCCGAAGGACACCGACGTGCTGTGTGCCTTCCGGATCACCCCGCAGGACGGGGTGCCGCCCGAAGAGGCTGGCGCCGCGGTGGCCGGCGAGTCCAGCACCGCGACCTGGACGGTCGTCTGGACCGACCGGCTCACCGCGTTCGACCACTACCAGGCCAAGTGTTACCGGGTGGAGGCGGTGCCCGGCACCCCGGGCCAGTGGATCGCCTACATCGCCTACGACCTCGACCTGTTCGAGGAAGGCTCGATCGCCAACCTGACCAGCTCGATCATCGGCAACGTGTTCGGGTTCAAGCCGCTCAAGGCGCTGCGCCTGGAGGACATGCGCATCCCGACGCACTACGTGAAGACCTTCCAGGGGCCGGCGCACGGCGTGGTGATGGAGCGCGAGTACCTGGGCAAGTTCGGCCGCCCGCTGCTGGGCGCCACCACCAAGCCCAAGCTCGGCCTGTCCGCCCGCAACTACGGCCGAGTGGTCTACGAGGCGCTGCGCGGCGGCCTCGACTTCACCAAAGACGACGAGAACATCAACTCGCAGCCGTTCATGCGCTGGCGGGACCGGTTCCTGTTCTGTATGGAAGCGGTCAACCGGGCGCAGGCGGCCACCGGCGAAATCAAGGGCCACTACCTCAACATCACCGCCGGCACCATGGAGCAGATGTACGAGCGGGCCGAGTTCGCCAAGGAACTGGGCACCGTCATCGTGATGATCGACCTGACCATCGGCTACACCGCCATCCAGTCGATGAGCGAATGGGCCAGGCGCAACGGTGTGCTGCTGCACCTGCACCGCGCCGGACACGGCACCTACACCCGGCAGAAGAGCCACGGCGTGAGCTTCCGGGTGATCGCCAAGTGGATGCGGCTGGCCGGTGTCGACCACATCCACGCCGGCACGGTGGTCGGCAAGCTGGAGGGCGACCCGAACACCGTCCGCGGCTTCTACGACACCCTGCGCCTGGACCACATCCCCGCCGACCCGGTCAAGGGGCTGTACTTCGACCAGGATTGGGCTTCCATGCCCGGCGTCATGCCGGTTGCCTCCGGCGGCATCCACGCGGGCCAGATGCACCAGCTGATCCACTACCTGGGCGAGGACGTCGTCCTGCAGTTCGGCGGGGGCACCATCGGCCACCCGATGGGTATCGCGGCCGGCGCAGAGGCCAACCGGGTCGCCCTGGAAACAATGATCAAGGCGCGTAACGAGGGTGCCGACTTCATGGCCGAGGGCGAACAGATCCTGCGCCGCGCCGCGAAGCGCAACCGGGCGTTGGACACCGCGCTGGCCACCTGGGGCGACATCACCTTCAACTACGAGTCCACCGACACCCCGGACGTCGTCGCGACGCCGACAACGGTCTAAGGAGCACCCATGCGCCTCACCCAGGGCACCTTCTCCTACCTTCCCGACCTGACCGACGAGGAGATCACCGCACAGATCCGCTACGCGTTGGACAACAATTGGCCGCTGTCGGTGGAGTTCACCGACGACCCGCACCCGCGCAACACCTACTGGGAGATGTGGGGCCTGCCGATGTTCGACCTGCGCGACGCGGCCGGCGTGCTCATGGAGGTCAATGCCTGCCGAACCGCCAACCCGAACGCCTACGTCCGACTCAACGCCTACGATGCGCGGCTGGGTCGGCAGACCACCGCGCTGTCGTTCCTCGTGCAGCGCCCGGCCGCTGAACCGGGCTTCCGGCTGGACCGCGCCGAAGGTGCCGACCGCCGGATCGCCTACACCACACACGCCTACGCCACCGAGCGTCCCGCCGGTGACCGCTACACCCGAGGCTGAGGTGACCGAGCGCCAACCCTTCGGCCGCCCCGCTGCCGAGGAAGCACCGCCGCCACCGTTGTCGCCGGACGCGGTGGTCGACCTGGCCAGTGCCCGCCGGGAGTCCGGCGTCGACGACGTGCTCGCGACATTGGGTGAGGAGCTCGTCGGGCTGGTACCGGTGAAGACCCGGATCGCCGAGATCGCCGCCCTGCTGTTGGTGGACCGGGCCCGGGAGCGGTTCGGGGTTACCGCGCCTCGGCCGACGCTGCACATGAGCTTCACCGGCAACCCGGGCACCGGCAAGACCACGGTTGCGCTGCGGATGGCCGAGCTGCTGCACCGGCTCGGCTACCTGCGCAGCGGGCACCTGGTCAGCGTCACCCGGGACGATCTGGTCGGGCAGTACGTCGGGCACACCGCGCCGAAGACCAAGGACGTCATCAAGCGGGCGATGGGCGGCGTGCTGTTCATCGACGAGGCCTACTACCTGTACAAGGCGGAGAACGAGCGGGACTACGGCGGGGAGGCCATCGAGATTCTGCTGCAGGTGATGGAGAACCACCGCGACGACCTGGTGGTGATCCTGGCCGGCTATGCCGACCGGATGGACACCTTCTTCGCGGCCAACCCCGGCATGCAGAGCCGGATCGCGCATCACATCACCTTCCCCGACTACTCGGCCGCCGAGTTGGAACTGATCGGCGTGCTGATGGCTCGTGCCCTGGGCTACCGCTTCTCTCCCGAGGCGCACCAGGTGCTGCGGCGCTACCTGAACCGCCGCGTGGGCCAGCCGTGGTTCGCCAACGCGCGCAGCGTGCGCAACGCGGTGGAGCGGGCCAGGTTGCGCCAGGCCCGCCGGCTGCTCGAGGGGCCCGACCCCCGGGTCGGGCTGGCCGCGCTGACCACGATCGAGGCGCCGGACCTACTGGCAAGCCGGGTGTTCGAGGACACGGCAGAGTCGGAGAGTATTGCGGGGTGACCACCCAGGCCCGGCTACGCGCGCTGGTTGAGCTGGCCGACACCGGCTCGGTCCGGGCCGCCGCGCGCCGGCTGGTGGTCACCGAGGCCACCGTGTCCGCCGCGGTCAGCGCACTTGCCGCCGAGATCGGCATACCGCTGGTGAGCCGGGACGGGCGCGGCGTGCGGCTGACCCCGGCCGGCGTGCGCTACGCCGACTACGCCCGTCGAATCCTGGGCCTGCACGCCGAGGCTCTGGCCGCCGCGCGCGGTGAGGCCGATCCGGAGCACGGCACGATTCGAGTGGCCGCGGTGACCACGGCGGGCGAACATCTTCTGCCCGGGCTGCTGGCCTCGTTCCGCGGCGCGCACCCGGCCGTCACACTCGGCCTCGAGGTCGCGCCGCGCGGGGTGGTATGGCCGATGCTGGCCAACCATGAGGTGGACCTGGTGGTGGCTGGGCGCCCACCGCCCACGATCCGGGCCCGGGTGTGCGCGGTCAGTCCGAACACGCTGGTCGTAGTCGGGCCGCCGGCGATCGCGACAGGGTTCGATCCCGCGCGGGCGACCTGGCTGCTGCGCGAACCAGGCTCCGGCGTGCGGGCCACCACGATGAACCTTCTGCAGGGGCTCGACCTCAGGCCGAGCGAGATGACCCTCGGCTCGCACGGCGCGGTGGTAGCCGCCGCGGTGGCCGGGCTCGGTGTCACCTTGGTTTCTGGCCAGGCGGTGCATGCGCAGCTGGAGTCGGGCGCACTGGTCGAGCTGCCAATGCCGGGCACCCCGCTGGCCCGCCCGTGGCATGTGGTCAGCCAGCCGGTCCCCACCGCCCCCACGAAGCTACTGGTCGAACACCTGCTGGCACACCAGGAGCTGGGCTGGCGGGCAGCTGGCCCCCAAGAAGACGAATCGGACGGTTGACAGACGGCACCAGCGGCTGCTCACGGTAGATACCTTAGATGGCCACCGCGCAAACGTTTGCCGACTCGGCCCCGGCAAGGTACATAGAGTGGGTGTCGGTCTGTGGCACAGCGCGCAACGGTGACGATGTCGTCCACTGTTGGGCTGGCCGTGACGCGCGCTCGCCGGCGCGGATCGGGCGCAGGCTGTCCGACGTTGGGGGTTGACCAAAGGCGGTTCTTCACCATGACGGATGTACATCGACTTGCGTCGACGTCGGTGAGCCCGGGCCGGGGCACCGTGCTCGCGGCGTGGGAACGGTTCGCGCGGGGCGAGGATGACGTCTGCGGTGTCCGGCCCGAGGTGGCGATTTCCTGGCATCGCTGCCGGGAGCAGTATCGGGTGGACCCGCATTTGACCGAGGCTCCGGTTGCCGCCGCGGAGATCGACCATACGCTCGAACACGACGTGGTGTTCACCGAACTGGGTGGTCTCGCGACGTTGGTGGCACGGGAGTTGGACGGTGTCAGCGCCGTTGTCACCGTCGCCGACGCCACCGGCCGAGTCCTGGCCGCGTGGGGCGATCAGGCGACGCTGGCCAGGGCGTCCGACGCCAATCTGGCGCCGTGGTACTGCTGGTCGGAATGCGCGGCCGGCACGAACGGCATGGGTACGGCGTTGGAGGCGTACGGCCCGGTACTGATCAGGGGCGCGGAGCACTGGTGCCAGGTGTTCCACGACTGGGTGTGCGCAGGTATCGCGGTGCGTGACGTGGTAACCAGGGAGCCGATCGCGGTGCTGAACATCTCCTGTTGGCGCACCGAGCTTCCCGCGGCCGCGGGAAGCTGGCTGGCTAACGCGGTCGCCAAGACCCACGGCACGCTGCAAAGGCGCGCCCGGGACAGCGGCACCGAGTTGGTCGCCGCATACACCCAGGCCAGGACCCGCTCCACCGCCGCGCTTGCCGCGGTCGATACCGCGGGCAAGGTGGTGATCGCCGACGACACGGCGAGCGTGCTCATGGGTGTGCCCGCCTGCACCCCGGCGGTCAACCCCGCGGTGCGCTGGAATCCCGGGCTGCCGGACCTGATCAGAGTTGCCCGATATGCCAGCAAGCAGGCCGCCCGCAACCCTGACTGGCTCGGCTCGACGCAGATCTTCACCCACCTCGCCGAGGAACCGACCTCGGTCAGCATCCGGCCGGTGTTCTTGTCCGGGCAGCTGATCGGGAGCCTGATCGTCTTCGGCTCCTCCGACGGGGAGCAGGTGCCCGAGGCACAGCAGCCCGTACACCCTCGGACGCAACCGCGCCGGCTGGTCGCGATGCGCGACGACCGGATGGTGCTGCTGCGGCTGTCCGAGGTCTACTTCGCCGAGTCGGACGGCAACGACGTGTGGCTATCGACCGACGAGGGGCGACTGCGCGCCGCCTCCCATGGCCTGGACAAGCTCGACGGTGAGCTGGCCGATGCCGGCTTCCTGCGGGTGCACCGCCGGTACGTGGTCAACCTGGCCCGCGTCCGGGAGATCGAGCGCGGCTTCAAAGGCGAGCTGTTCCTGGTCATGGATGACCGGACGAACAGCATGGTGCCGGTCGCCCGGCGCAACGCGCCGGCCGTGCGTCGAGCACTGGGCATCTGAACCTCGCCGAGGACGGCCACCGCGAGCCGAGGCATGTCCTGGCTCGCGGCGCCGCGGCGCCGCCGCCGGCCCGCGGAGTGGGTCCTCTCGGTAGAGCTTCCCTCGTCGTAATGTCGGCAGATCGCATACGAACGGTAGCTCCCGGCGAACGAACGGCTATCAGTTAGTCATTAGCGCACACTCTTGTCGATGTGATTCATCCGGTGTACGGTATTCTTAGCTAGATTAAACAGAATGAATCGATTGAAGCACATCTTGCCCCCCTCGGATTGCGGGTTCTACGGCAAATAATGCCCGATGCCCGATGCGGTACTGAGAAAAGCACTCAGACAAAGGAGTCGAAGTGGGAGTAGGTCCCGGACGTCGTCGCCACACCGATTGTGGACAACTCGGACTGCTTCGAGATCAATCACGCACAGAGTGACCATCAGGTGCGGCGGATCGGCCATTAGGCGGCTAAGTAGAGGACCCGGCCTGTTTGAGGTGCGCGGAACTCCTTCCACCTGTGTGCTGTGTTCAACCCGGGCGTTTCCCATGCCAGCCGGGCATTGTCTGCGCCAAGGGGAAGGTCCTTCAACCCCTGTAAAGCAAATGTGCTCGCGTTCGAACGCGAATAGATCAAGATCGGGGATCAGGAGAAGAGTGCTCAATGACAACTACTTCAGCTGACAGATCTGCCCAGTTGGCCGCGGCGGGCCTGGACGGACAGAACAAGACCGCCCTGGGTCGGCTACTCGGGACCGGGAGCATCGGGCACGCCGAGGAGGGACCCGACGGCCGGATGCGCGCCACGGTCCGGATCCCAGAGGACGAGCTGTGCTGGGAGCCCGGGATCCTCATCCTGCCCCACGGTGGCGAGCTCGAGCTCACGATCATCAACGACGACAAGAACACCCACTGTGCGGTGCTGCCCAGCATCGGGGACAGCCTGATCATCTGGTTGGTGAACCATTCCAAGGGGACGGCCACCCTCAACCTGCAGGGCCCGGGCACCTACTACTACGGCTCCACCACCGGTAACGACGAAGGCCGCGGCCTGACCGGGGCCATCGTCATCGGCGGGGAAGTTCCGCCCGAGGGCAAGCTCGACCGCCCCGCCCAGCCGCGCCCGTAGCAGAAAGGAGCAGTGATGACCAACTACGTCGACGCAGGTCAGGCCATCCCCCTCACGTCACTCAGCGACGTGAAGGGAAGCGCGCCGCAGGTAGCCCAGAACGTCAACTACGAGCGCGTTCTCGACGCCCGCTCGGAGCCACAGAACTGGCTCACCTACTACGGCACCTACGACGGTCAGCGGTACAGCACGCTGGACCAGATCAACAAGGAGAACGTCAAGCGCCTGTCCCCCGCGTGGGTCTTCCAGGCTGGCTCGATCGGCATGCACTCCGGCGCGTCGACCTACTCCTTCGAGGCCTCCCCGCTGGTCGTGGACGGGGTCATGTACGTCTCCGGCCCGGACGGCAAGGTCTGGGCTCTGGACGCCAAGACCGGCCAGGAGCTCTGGCGGTACAAGCACGCCTCCCCGTATGACGTCTCGCTGTGCTGCGGGAACGTGAACCGCGGCGTGGCCGTGGGGCACGGGAAGGTCTACCTTTACACCCTCAACGCCCACCTCGTCGCACTCGACGCGGCGACCGGCGAGGTCGTCTTTGACTCGGTCAATGGTGACGTGCGCGCCGGGGAGAGCGGATCCGTCGCTCCGTTGATCGTGAAGGACATGGTCATCGTCGGGAGCGCCGGTGGGGAGTTCGGGGTCCGCGGGCACCTGGACGCGTTCGACGCCCAGACCGGGGAGCGCCGCTGGCGCTGCTACATGGTCCCCAAGCCCGGCGAGCCCGGGTCCGAGACCTGGCCGGCCGACGGCGAGGCGTGGCAGCGCGGCGGTGGGAACTGCTGGGTCACCCCCACCTACGACCCGGAGCTGGGCCTGCTATTCCAGGGGACGGGCAACCCGGCGCCCGACTTCGACGGCGGCGTCCGCGAGGGCGACAACCTCTACACCGACAGCACCGTCGCGGTGGACGTGAACACCGGCGAGATCCGCTGGCACTACCAGTTCACCCCGCAC
>Ga0193743_1003401_pt1 | contig 10664 bp, 9 predicted proteins | sample L2c2metaG_FD_143038 | JGI IMG/M metagenome (GOLD analysis project Ga0193743, IMG submission 143038) | Soil microbial communities from a riparian zone of the East river system, Colorado, United States - L2c2 | ecosystem: Environmental > Terrestrial > Soil > Riparian zone | place: USA: East River...
CCACATCAGCGGGCAGTCCGCCCGATCCCGGCTCCAGCGCGTCCAGCTCGGCCAACCAGACCCCGTCGGCGAAGTCGTTGACGTCGTCCACCAGTCCGTCGGCGCTCGCCAGCGCCAGCCGCGTCTTGCCGACGCCTCCCGGACCGGTGAGGGTGACCAACCGGTGGGTCGCCAGCCGGGCCTGGATCTCAGCGATGGCCTCTTCCCTGCCGATCAGCTCGGAGATCGCGGCGGGCAAATTGGTACGCGGCCGTACCATGGGCGACTGGACGGGGCGTTCCGGAATTTCGAGCCCGGGATCCCGGGCGAGCACGGCCCGCTGCAGCTCCACGAGGTCGGGGCCGGGATTGAGGCCGAGTTCGTCGGCCAGGCGCACGCGAAAGTCCTCGTATGCCTCCAGCGCCTCGCTCGGCCGTCCGGAGCGGTAGAGCGCCCGCACGTGGGCGGCGCCGAACCGCTCCCGCAGGGGATGCGCGGCCAGCAGCTCAGCGAGCTCGGCGACCAGCGCGGTGTGCTCGCCAAGGGCGAGCCGTGCCTCTGCGCGGTCTTCCAACGCTGCCAGCCGTTCGTCCGTCAGTCGGGCAGCGGCCGCGATGGCGAACGGCTCATCGGCGAAGTCGGCGAAGGCTGCGCCCCGCCAAAGCGCCAGCGCGTCGGACAGCAGCCCGGCCTTGACGCGTGGGTCGGCCGTCTTGCGAGCCTGCGCGGTCAGCGCCCGAAAACGGTGAGCGTCCACCTCGTCGGCCTCGAAACGCAGGCGGTAGCCTGGCGGCGGTGACACGATCAGCTGCCTGCCGCCCACCTCCGCCCCCTCGAAGGTTCTGCGCAGCTGCGTGACCTTGCCCGACAATGTGCCCGCCGGGTCGCCCGGCGGGTCCTGGCCCCACAGCGCGTCGATGAGGCGCGCGGCCGGCACCGGGCGCCCCTCGTGTACGAGGAGAACCGCGAGCAGGGCGCGGACCTTCAGGCCGGGCACAGGCACAGGTTCGCCGTCTGCATTCCACACAGCCACCGGGCCCAGCACCCCGAAGATCATATGGGCACGATAACGCGCGACTATCGGCTTGGGGTGATCGGACGTCGAGGGACCGTCGACAAACCGTCGACACAGTCCGTCATCGTGGGCAGCACCAGTGCGTTGGGCGCAGCCAAATCGAATGACGGGAACCGGTTATGGGAAAGATTGTGAACTCGACGTTCGTCAGCCTCGACGGCGTGATCAACCATATGGATCGCTGGCACTTCGACTTCGTCGACGACAAGTCGCAGGCGATCGCGCTCGAGCAGCTCCAGGGCAGTGATGCCCTGCTGATGGGACGCAACACCTACGAGGTGTACTCCGGTGCGTGGCCCGGGCGCGACGGCGCTGTGGCTGACCGGATCAACGCCATGACGAAGTATGTCGTCTCCACCACCCTCGACAAGGCTGACTGGCACAACACCACGGTGATCAAGGGCGATCTGATGACCGAGGTCGCCAGGCTCAAGCAGCAGGGCGGCGACATCCTGATGCACGGCTTCGGCCCGGTCGCGCACACGCTGATGACCAACGGGCTGCTCGACGTGCTGCACCTTTGGGTTCACCCGCAGTTCGCTGGTGTCGGCGGTCGTGGTGACACGTTGCTCAGCGCGGGCAACAACACTCGGCTCGAGCTGATCGACACGCAATCCCTCGGCTCCGGCGTCGTCATCCTGTCCTATGAGATGCCCTCGGCTGCTCCCGGCGCCTAGGCCCGGATTCCAGAAGCGGCCACGATCATCGGCCAAGCGGAAGCTGGCTGCCGCATCGCCCTACGATCCGAAGGTCGTCACCGGCCTTGGCGTCGCGGCAACCGCCGCTCCAGCCTTCGCCGTGACAGTACCGAAGACAGTGGCGAGTCGATCGTCGACGCAGTCACGGCCAACCTGACCTCCGGGGCGTCGCGGACAGTCACCCGTCACGCGTCTAGACCGGTAACACGCGATGGGGCGCATCTAACGGCGTCGTATGGCCGTCGGTCTCAGATCCTTAGCGCACGCGAAGATGGCCGGCTTCTACGCCCGGTTGCGGGCCAGCGGTGGGCATTGTCTCGAAGCGTCCCTCACCCGGCCGTAGGAGCTCCTGCGGCGCCGAACCACTTGGCCAGCGTGACCTCGAGCGTCTGCTGATCCTCGCCGACCCACGCGACGTGCCCGTCCGGCCGAAGCAGTACGGCCGGCACGTCCAGCTCTTCGCTGATGTCGGCGAGGTGGTCGACCCGGTCGGCCCAGCCGTCCACCGAAAGCCGCCCCGTCTGGTCGAGCAGCAGCCCGCTGCCGGTGCGCATCAGCTCGAACAGGCGCCCACGCTTCAGCTCGACGTCGCGCAGCCGCCGCCCGAGCAGAGTATGGCCCTCACCGAAGTCGTACCGGATGCTGATCGCCGTGATCTTCTCGATCAGGAACCGGTTGACGTCGTTGAAGTCCATCAGCTGCGCCAACAACCGCCGAACCGCCTGCGGCCCGGGCTCGTTGGTCGTCAGCTGCATCTGTGCACGGGTGTTGTTCAGCACGTCGGCGGCCACCGGATGCCGCTCCGACTCGTAGCTGTCCAGCAGGTCGTCCGGCGCCCAGCCGTTGATGGCCGCCGCCAGCTTCCAACCCAGGTTGAACGAGTCCTGGATCCCGAGATTGAGCCCCTGCCCACCCATCGGCGGGTGGACGTGCGCGGCGTCCCCGGCCAGAAACACGCGTCCGACCCGGTAGCGCTCGGCCTGGCGGGTCGCGTCGCCGAAGCGCGACAGCCAGCGGGGGGAGTGCACGCCGAAGTCGGTGCCGGCGTACTTGCGCAGCTGTTGCTTGAACTCCTCGAGCGTCGGCGGCACCGAACGGTCTTCGACCACGCCCTCCGCCGGCACGACCGCCCGGAACACCCCCGGCTTGCCCGACGGCCCGATCCCGAACCGCTTCTCGGTCTTGCGCACCTCGGTCATCACTTCGGTGATGTCGTCCGGGGACGCCGTCACCTCCAGCTCGCCCAGCAGCGTGTCGATTTTCGACGGCTCGCCGGGGAATCCGACCCCGAGCAGTTTCCGAACCGTGCTGCGCCCACCGTCGCAGCCGACGACAAACCGTGCCCGCAACGGCGTTGCAGTTCCATTTCCAAGGTGGACGGTCACGCCGTCGTCGTCCTGCTCCAGCCCGACCACTGCACAGCCGCGCCGGATCTCGGCTCCGACTTCGGCCGCGTGCTCGGCGAGCAGCCGGTCGGTGATTGTCTGCGGGATGCCGAGCACGTATCCGTGGGCGGTGTCCAGCCCGGTGGGAGCAGGCTTTTCGATGCCCGCGAAGAATCCCCGGACGCCGCCGGGACGGATCGGGTACTGCTTGCCGTTTTCGAGGAACCGCTCCAACAGCCCCCGTTGATCCATCACCTCGATACTGCGCACGTGCAGCCCGAGCGACCGCTCGAACGGCGGCAGCTCGGCCTCCTTCTCCAGCACGAGCACGTTGACGCCCTGCAGACGCAATTCGCTCGCCAGCATCATTCCGGTCGGCCCGCCGCCGGCGATGATCACATCGAACATGCATTCCCCCTGGTGTGCCGATTCTTGCGCTCGGCCGACGATTGTGCGCCACGACCGGGGTCTTGCCGCAAGCCCGAGGGTGCGGTATATGTTAATAGTGGCAAGGAGTTCTCCTCCTTGCCTTTGTTGTTTCAGGCCAGCGCGCGCAGCCGAGCCCATAGTGGACGGCTGGCTCGCCGAGCACGATGGCAACGAGCACCGGTTCGAGCATCAAGCAGTCGTGCTCCGGCGAGCGCCTCCGGCTCAGCTCCGCGCCCGTCGCCACCGAGCCGATCCGCCAGTCCCCTTCCTGCACCGGAACGAATGACGCCTGATAGATGCCACGCCCGGTCCAGTTGCGGTGCGCGGAGGCGGCCTCATCTGCAGCAGAGCTGTTCCACCGTTGTGCTATGACTCGAGCCGGTGCCCGGGTCGGGCTCGTTGTACATCGGGCACGCTTGCGATGTTCTGGTCGACAGGGAGGTTCGATGTGCCGCAATCGGACACGCCTGACGGTGTGTGGGCGTTCGGTCTCCGGTACGTCTACAGCGACCACCGCGCGCCCAACGGCGCGAGTGCACCGGGCGCCAAGGTGGCGGATGTCGCCCGGCAAGCAGGCGTGTCGGCGGGAACAGTCTCGGCGGTCCTGAACGACCGGGGCTCGGTCACCGAGCCGACCCGCGCGAGGGTGCGCGAAGCCATCGCGGCACTCGGCTACGTCCCCGGCGCGGCGACGGGCGCGGTGGCACCCCACTGGCGACGCAACGGCTTCGCGACGTGGGTCTTCCAGTCGGCCGCGACGGGACGGTTTCCGAAGAAGGGACCGGCCGCCGCTCCTCCTGTGCCCATCCTGGCCGGACCGTGGCCCGGGATGCCGGTCCGCGGCCGCAACGCGGCCGGCCGGGCGAACGCCTGTTGGGCGCCGATCGCGCCCGGCCTGACGCCACACGGGCTGCGCCACACCTACAAGACGTTCATGATCGAGCTGGGCACGCCAGCCACGCTATGGACGCACAGATGGGCCACGCTGACAGCTCCGTGCAGAGCCTCTACTCGCACATCACACCCGAGATGGTCCGGCGGCTACTCGAAGGCCTTACCGACGTTTGGCGGGCGGCGCTCAACGAGCGGCGGCAGCTCGCGCCCGGCTCGCCGGTCGCGGTGCTCGATCGATTGCTCCGGGAAATGGAATCGGTCGCCGACGCGAATGGTGGTTGAGCGCGCGGTTGGCGCTGCTCCGATCGTCCGCGGCATTCTCGGCGGACGGACGGCTAGCGGGGAGCGCTCGGGTAGAATAGACGGTTCAGCGAGACTTAAATCTCGTTATCCAGTCTGCGTTGAGTTGATCGGCCTGTCGACGGTGCCCGACCACCAGTTGCCGATCCGGCGGAACATTCAGACCGAGATAGTCGAGCACCTTTTGTGCAGTGCGGGGCGGATCTGCCGCCAACTCCTCATACGTCACCTCGCAAGGCACGATGCTGTGAGAGGCGAACCAGACTGTCCAGTCCGCCTCGGATCTCTCGATCGTGGCGACAAGCCGACCAATCAGCTCTTCGTCGTAATGAGGATCCTGACCTCCGGGCGCGACGGCTTCGCCCGGATGCCAGAAATGGGTTTGCAGTGACTTTGCCCACGACACCGCCTCGGCCACGACGTCGCGTCGCCGCAGGTGAACGAATCTGAGTTGACCCAACTGGGCGCTCAATAGGTCTACATCCGTCACCGCTGGTATAGATGCGGCGGCGGTAAGGCCACCTATCAGTTCCGGCAGCGTCTCTGCCATGATCCTCCCGCCAAAGATACCGTTCGAAGTCTTGCCGGCGGTTAGCGCCGCTCGAACGAACGCTTCGTCGATCCGTCCATCACGCGGTCGGGCTATACGCCAGTCGTCGGCGTACTCATTCAAACTCTTGCGATTGAAGTAGGAGGCTGGGTGGCCAGCAACCCCGGACGAGTCCAGTAGACCGCACAGCAAGGTACTTCCCGATCGGGGCGTCGCGCAGATCAGGTACGAGTCAAAATCTGGGCGTGTCACAGTGGAAGACGGTAACCAAGCGTTGACCTGGGACCAACCGAATTCCCGCACGTCGGTGGGCGAGTGAAGACGGCTTCCGCGCCGCCTGGCCGATTCGATGGGATGAGGAAATCGAACAGCTGGCAACGGTCGGTTGGGTATCAGTTTACGTATGGCTGCGCAGCTGGCCGGCGAGCTTCCCGGAGATCGGGGTGACGGCCAACTGCTCACGCAGCTCGGTGAGTCGCGGGTGAGCTGCTGGTTGCGATCGTGGGCGGCTGCCAGGCGTCCTGCTCGACGGCCTTACCGACGTCTGGCGGGCGGCGCTCAACGAGCGGCGGGAGCTCGCGCCCGGGTCGCCGGTCACCGTGCTCGATCGATTGCTCCGCGAAAAGTAACCCTCGCCGGCCGCCGAGCGCGGAGATCATCTCCCCAGGCTCTCCCAATCGACTCACTGCATAGCAAAAGGCCGATCTCACACACTCGTGAGATCGGCCTTTACCTGCGGAAACTCTGTCGGGACGGCGGGATTCGAACCCACGACCCCTTGACCCCCAGGACGTGGGGTCGGGCGTTCGCGCACGTAAGCCGCGATCGGGCGTCGGGCAGCTTGTCTGGGGACACGCTGTGCGTGACCGTCTCAGCGGGCCGTGTAGTCCCCAACTGGTCCCTGGCATCCTTCCCGCGGCTGGCGGGGGAGTCGGCGACCTCTTCGGTGTGAACGAGATCCGGGGCGGGCGCAACCTGGCAAAAAATCGACGCTCACCAGCGCAAACGATCCGCCAGGGTCCGTGGTTGTCCTTTCCTTTGTCTACCCGTTGTCACTCAGTTGGTCACCCAGTCTCCTGCGTGGTCCGCTTTGTTTGTCGCCTGTACGCGCATGGCCCTGATGTGGGCTTGTGGGCCATCCCGTCGCGCAGGGGTCGCCCCGGCTGCCTGTGGTGTGCGGCGGGTGCACGTGGTCGGCCGGCCATCCAAGAGTCGCCGAGGGTCCAGGGGCGAGTAGCCCCGGCCGCCGGAGGCCCTCTCCGGGTCGTAGGGCCGGAGGCCCTGCCCGCCGGAGGCTCTGCCGTTCGGGCGATCGGTGGATAGCTATGCTGCCCAATAGGCGCTACGCTCCGTGCCAAATTGATCGGGGCGAGTTGATGCCAAATTGATCGGGTACCTTGCGGTCGAACCCCCACCGGACACGGGACTGCTAAATGACCTACGCACAATCGCTCAAATTGTCGGGCCCACTGTCACCGCGATAGCGGTAGTTATTGGCGGGATATGGGCCTACTTAAAATATGTGCGTGGTCGCACATTCCGGCCCCGACTTCAGGTTGATGTTGCGGGCAAATGGATAGAGCTCGCGACCGTGCACTATCTCCAAGTCGAGATAAGTGTGCGCAACGCTGGCGCGTCGGTCGTCAACATTAATCAGTACGGGACGGCACTCGTCGTAAGTGGAATTTCGTCGGATCAACCTGATAGCCCAGGGCAGGTGACCTGGGAAGATGTGGTCGTCAACGAGATCCTTAAAGATCACGTATGGATCGAACCAGGTGAGGTCGTGGTCGAAGACCGTCTACTGCAGGTCGGTGTTGCCGCACCCACAGTCCTTCAATTGCGTGCTCGCATTGTGTGCAAGCGGCGGCGCAAGAAAAACATTGAGGTAAATTCGCGGCGTGTGGTTGCGCCGCGTTCAATGAGCTGACGGATTTAACGGTTTGGGGAGTTCGATGGGTGGTTACAACCAGGCGCCAGAGGACCCTGAGGAATCGAAGAGGATCGAGGAGTTGAAGCGCGCCCGCGAGGCCGAGGAGCAGAGGCGGCGCGAGGAGGAGCAGCACCGGCGCGAGGAAGAGGAACGCCGCCGGAACGAGATGCGCTAACTCGCTCCAGGACGACAACGCCCAGCGCCGCCAGAACCGGTGGCGCTGGGCGGCGTTCTGCCTGCAGGAGGGACGCGCGGGCCGGGTCGGCGCCGGAGCCGAAGGCGGGAGGCGCCGTGCCCGAGCCCGGCGCGTGCGGGCCGCCTGCGGCCCGCCTCGAAGACGTATAGAAAGTTCTCACGGATTCTAGTCGCTGCGGGCCGGCCGACCTGTCTGACTCCGCTTGATGCGTTACGCCGTGGCATGGCAGCGAGTCGCTGTCGGAGACTGGCACCCGTATGCGGCCCGCGCAGCCCGCTCCATGAATGGTTCTTCGAGTGGTCGCCCGACGGCGCCGGGCGCGGAATCCGCCGGTCCTGTGATGGGATACGCCGCATGGTCGAATCGCAGGCACCGGTGTTGGAGATGTTGTGGGAGGCGCACGACCCTCGCCACGCCCTCGACGGACGGTTCGGCTTCAGCGATGAAGAGTCGGCCGGCCGCTGGGTTGCCGCGATGCTGGACGAGCACTGGGGCGTTCGCATCGACTCCTGCGAGCGGATCGTAATGAGCGGGGGCAACGCGCTAGCTTGGGTCGACACGCCGTCTGGCCGGCTGCTCGCGAAGTGGTCGGTAGTGCCCGAGCGTTTCCCGCGTTTGGCGAAGACGGCACGCCTCACGAGCTGGCTCCACGGCCGGGGGCTGCCGGTTTCAGCGCCGGTTCCCGCGCGAGACGGCCGTCTTCAAATAGAGGTCGACCGTGTCTCGATGGGCCTGCAGCGCGAGATCGAGGGCGACCTCCTCGACACCGCCGATCTCAACCAGGTGCGGGCGGCCGGAGCCATACTCGCCCAGTTGCAGGACGCGCTGGCCGCATACCCGGACGCCGATCAGATTCCCGCGCTCGCCGGTACGACCAAGCCGTTGACGGCCCGGGTTACCGACTGGCTCGACTCCCGCGCCGACCATCTGCCGGTGGCAGCTCGCGACACGCTGCGCGGGCTGGTCACCAACGCGCCACCCGACCGACTTCCGCGCCAGCTCGTCCATTTCGATTTCCGCTCCGCCAACATCTTGTATGCCGGCCGCGAGGTCGCTGCGATCATCGACTTCGAGGAGGCCCAGCATGACCACCGACTCGTCGAGCTCGCTCGCGCGGCGGTCCTGCTCGGCACCCGCTATCACAACTGGGGGCCGGTGCCGGCCGAGGTTCGCGCAGAATTCCTTAACGGCTACCAGTCCGAGCGCCCGCTGACCCCGGCCGAGGCAGGCTGGCTAAACCTCCTCGTGCTCTGGCAGGCCATGGCGATGGTCCCACCCGGCGACGACCCGACCGGGTGGGGCCCGTCGGCGCTGAGCCAGCTGACACGACCCTAGAAGCCGAGAGCCGCGGCAACCCGCTGCCACACCGCCCGCCCCCTCGGCCAGCGACAGTCCATCGATGAGGCTCGTCGTGCCATTGGAAACAATGGAGCAGGCGGTACGGACGGCATCATCGACCGCAACCCGGCACGCCTGACGGGCTGGCAGCGCGAGTATCAACGGCCGAAGATGAGTTGGACGATCCGCGTGCGCTCGCCCTGCGGGACTACTGCTGCAAGCCGCGCGCACTGGTCTCACTGAGACAGGCACCGGGCGATCCTGACCGAGCCGGCGTGCGAACTGACCGGGGTTCGCCTACGACAGCCGGCGGTGGCAAAGGAGAGCCCGCACGGGCCAGGGCTCGCTGACGATCCTCTCGAATTGGCGCCGTTCTGGTGGAGCAAGTGGTCGTGCTCGTGCTGATCCTCGGTGGTGTCCTCCTGCTCGAGCTCGAAGACGCCAACGCGTTTGTCGTATCGCCCGCGAGGCGAACCAGATTTGGCGCGGCTGCCCGGCTGCGCGGCCATCAAACATCGCCATACCTCCGCGACGATCGACGCGCTGCCCTCGCGGTTCGGCTGCCCCTGGGCCGGTTGTCGGCGACCGTCGGCCCGCCGGGATGTCGGAGTGGTGGTGAGCTCGACGACGCGGTTCGGCTGGCCTGCCCGTTTCGTGGGTGGGCCTACGTATCGAGGAGCAGCGCTTCGGCGCCCACCGGTCGGAACCCAGCCGCCTGGAAGGCGCGCACACTGCGCGCGTTGCCGGCGGCCTGCTGTGACCAGACCGGCTGCCCGTCGGGCACCAGATGCCTGGCGGCCGTCGCGAGCGCCCGTCCCAGGCCCCGGTGGCGACGTCCTTCGTCGACCTCGATCGCCGTTTCCCAACGGCCTGCTACGCCCCGGCCAAGAACGACCACCCCGCCGTCGGCCGCCCAGACGCGGACGTCGTCACGGCGCCTACGGGCCATGGTTCCGCGGGGATGATCGGCGCCCACAAGCTCGCGTAGCTTCAGCGATGGTGCACCGGCAAGAGGGCTCGCGACCGTCAGCAGGTCGATCGTGTCCGTGGACCGCCGGGTGCGATCGAGCAGTGCGGCCAGGAAACGCGGATTCATCGGGGCCGCGAGGGGGTCGCAGTCGAGAGTGGCCAGGGTGCGGCGTACCCACTGGGGGTCTTCGTCTGTGAAGACCACAGAGTGCGCGGTGAATGCGATCACTCCGGCGTCGCGGTGACTTGGCTGCGGTACCACGGTGGTTCCGCCGTCCGGCAGCGGGAAGTGCCCATGTGCGGCCGCGTCCAGGATGTCGGCCAACGTACCGCCCATGATCAGTATCTCCTTGGTTCCGGGCCGGCCCCGGTAGGCGGCCGAGCAAGGAGCGGACGCGTTTCCCGGCGCGAATAGCGGTCAAGCCCACACACATCACAATGTTGGCCAGATCGTAATGCCGTAATCGGAAGACTTGACTCCACCACCTCAAGCTAGCCGCCGGCCTTAGGGTCGGGACGAGCCGTAGTCCGTGATCGGCGGCCCTGGCCCGCCGCCGGCGCCCGCCGATTCGGGTCGGCGAGTGGTATGAGGCGTTTCTCGCCGGTGCGGGTCAGCAGCGCGAGCGGGGTCGTGGCCGCCCCGATCAGGCGCGCCAGAATGGGTTGTTGTCGCCGCTTGAGCATGACCGGTCCGATCGCCGCCATGACGGCGGTGACCCCGGGCAATGGTCGACCGAACAAGGTCAGCTCTTCGATCAGGCCTTCCTCGTTGAATCGAAGCAGCTGTGCCTCCTCGAAGTCCTCGCGGCCGCACCGTCCGTTGTAGAACAGGGCCCGGACCGAACCGTCGCCGAGCTCGGTGTGATAGCGGATCGTGTCGATGACCTCGAAGGCGGCGCTGAGCAAATCGCTGGCTTG
>Ga0193743_1003402_pt1 | contig 10658 bp, 9 predicted proteins | sample L2c2metaG_FD_143038 | JGI IMG/M metagenome (GOLD analysis project Ga0193743, IMG submission 143038) | Soil microbial communities from a riparian zone of the East river system, Colorado, United States - L2c2 | ecosystem: Environmental > Terrestrial > Soil > Riparian zone | place: USA: East River...
CGCAAGACGTTGCAGGAACTGACTTGCTTGGGTTTTAGAGTGCTTGAAGCGCTTGAACTTACGGATCGCCCACGCCACGAGGGTCTGATTGACGTATCGCAGTAGTGGATACGGTGCCGAGGGTGCATAGCGTCCGTAGTACGCAATCCACCCATGAAGGAGAGGATTGAGCTTGGAGGCTATGTCCTGCAGGGACAGCTGTGTCTGTCGCTGTGCCAAATCTGATCGCGATGCTAGAGAGGGGCATCCAAACCCTTAACCCAGAATCTCTCCACGCGTCTACAGATGTCTGAACGGGACTCCATTGCAAAAGGTGCCTTCAATCGGACAGCCGAATCTCGTGGCATCGACCTATGTGGTCCCCCCAAATGCGGGCGAAAGTGGCGTGCAAGGTGTGTTTGAACTCGTTCACGGCCACCAACTCATTGTGAGCTTTGCGATGCCGCCGACATTTGCTGGGACGCCGCAAATTACCTTGGTGACGGCTGGGCGAGAAGCTGTGCTTAATAATTACGCGGTGTGGCCAGACATTGCGGCGCCGAACCAGACCTCCAACAAGACGGACTCAGATGCCCCTGCGATGTTCACCCAGCCTCCCGCGATGTCGCGCGTCGAGCTTTTACCAGGACCGAGCGCGGACATTGTTCAGGTGAAGATCGTAGGAAAAGGGTTTGCTCATCCCGACAGTGATAGCTTGATCTTCGGGACGGATAGCTTGACTTTCCTGAAAAATGGGGCCGCCCCGGCAAAAGGTTCTTACCAAACGGACAAGAGCAACAGCGTGATCGCAGCCTGGGTCGAGCGCAAGAAAAACTTCCCGCACACCTCAATCGATTACATCTCTGTCCAAGGGCAACAAACGACAGACGCTACAGGTTCTTACGATGACGATCTGCCCCCGATCGTCGATAACGGTGGGTGTAAGTTCAAGGCGACGACTAAGGACGGGGCACAGACGGCTTCCGTCACAGTCACTGGGAAATATTTCACCGACCTGTATCCACCGACAACAAAGGACAAGGAATTGACCATCACGTCCCCCGTGCGGACGGCGGATACTCAGTGGAAGTTCACGATCGCATCGAAGGCATTGGGCGATCACCCATCCTTGACCCTTCAAAGCTCGAAGCAGGCTTTGTCGCTCGACTGCTCTGCGGATGCTAAAGTCGGAGCCGCCAAGAACGCGCCGACCAAAGGCCAGGGTACAAAAGGGAAGATCACTCCTCAGCCTGCGAAGTAGTGATCTGAGTGTACCGGGATTGGTGCGGAAGAGGACTGTCGGCGCTCGATGCGCCACGCATCTACCGATTGGAAAATCTGCCACGTGGTCCCGAATGGAATGATGTTCAGCGACTTCTCGCATCATGCGCCGGCAACACCCGATCGCGCGATGCTGCTGTTGATTGCGGTCTGCGGATTGCGCGGTGGCGTGCCCGTTGATCGCTGGTTAAGCCTTCAGCTTGGGCTTGCTTTACTACCTCGCACAGGAACTCGCGGGCCACGTCGCCCTCCAGCAGGCGATTACGATTTTTGGTGAATACGGTGACGTCCCACACTGGCTCGTCCAGGTTCATGCCGACAAACCAACGGAAGAGAATACTGTAGTCGATTTCTTCTATCAGCAACCGCTCGCTCCGCACCGAGTACAGCATCTGGATCAACTGTGCCCGCAGCAACTTCTCAGGCGGAATCGACGGGCGGCCCGTCTTGGCGTACATTACATCGAACCGCTCCGACATATTCTTCAATGCTGCATCCGCCATCACCCGGATCGCTCGCAGCGGATGGTCCGTTCGAACCCGCGCCTCTGGCGAAATGTAGCTGTACATGTCAGTCTGCTGATGATCGATTCCGCGCATGCCGAATAGATGATCAGGCGCTCAACCTGTAACGTGTTCCGAGTTCGTTGGCGAACCTCGCTAAGCAACGAAAAACCGGTCGATCAGGTTCTCCAACATCCGGCACGCGCTGCGAGCTCAATAGTTAAGCGCCCGCACCTGCTCAGCTACAGGCGCGTCAGACACATGGCAATCTTCCCGTTCGGTGCTCTATTCTGCGACTTCAACAGATGAGCGAGCGACTCGTCGCCCGACATAACGTGCTTGAGGCACTCCATCTCGTTGGCTGAAATCTGAAATTCATTCATCTCTTCCTTCATGGCTCACCAAATACACGCTCAGTGACGCTCCCCAGATTACGTGGCCAGCTTAGCAGCTTGACAGACTCGCGGGATGCTTTTCGGCCAGTTTTTCCGCATCCTGCTAGACGGTAAGCCCGCTGGCGAAGCCCAGTTACTCATGAGTCAAATCATCGCCGTTCTGCTTTCTGCACATTGTTCGATCTTCTTGTTAATGATTTGATAAGGCGCTTCCGGTCTCACTCATTTTCGGAGAAAAATCCCTCTTACTTCACCAAATCGCATTTCATGCTCTTCGACGCACTGACTGGTCGCAAGCCATGCACAGTTGCGCCTCCCGGCTCGCGTGTGGGATTCGCTGCTTCTCATCAAGAGGCAAAACAACAGACTTGGAGGTACGAAGTCTCTTGATTGCCGCGCTATATGAAGACCGAGCAAGCTTATACATACCACCGCGCGCGCCAGAAAATTCGCAGTTCCAGCTTCCAAGACGCTGCGCGAATGACAATCCTTCAACGATCTTTTTCATTGGAACGTTTCTCAGATGGCCTAGCCCATGTCCACAGAGGTCATGCAGAATGCCAGCGGTAGTCCAATCCCCCGATCCACAGGAATCGAGAAATTTCTCTGGCCGATTCGCTTGCAGGTAGTGCCATGTGGTTGGAGCACGACCTCCTTGCTTTCGAAAGCGGAGTCCTCCACGCCCCAAGGTCTCTACTTCCAACAGCATTTGCTTTCCCCAGCCCATGTCCCCCGCGTTGGCCACTCTGTCCTGCGAATACTTTAAGATATGCGTATACTCGAGGATTTTCGTAAAGTTTCCCTCGTTTCTGCCTGAAGACGGCTCGAAGACCACAATCATGCCAGCAGCCGTCGCTGCCTTGGCTAGATCTAGTGCTGCACGCGACGGTCGGTCGATAAATAAGACATCAGAGTTAATAACCTCTGATAGCACCGGCGCAAGCGACAAAGCAGTAACCGCCTGATAGCCAGGAAGTCTCGTACCGCACCAAGGGCAAGAGAACGAAAAAGAATGGAACGGAATCCCAGCTGGATCTTTTCGTAGCCGTTCGACAATGATTGGGGTCGGAGCTTCAGATCCCAATCGAATGTAACGTAGATCTACGTTCCAGTACTTCAAGTCCTTTGCGACAGCAACTCCCGCCGCATCAGCGCTAATTCTTGCCAGAGGACTTGCGCGCCAACCAAGTGACGCCATGATTGTCATCACGTTACCGCAAGTGCCTCCCGCCGTCGCAATTACGTCTTCCGATGCCTCTTGAACGAGTAGATCGAGCGCCAAGAGGCCTATACCAATTATCGACGGGTTTCTTCCGGCGTGCTTCTCAGCTTGCATAGGCATCCCCTCTCAACCAAAGATGTACCAGCGAACGACTAGCGTCATGCATTGTCACAGTATCAGTTTTCAGCTTGTAGTTCAGAGCCTCGACGTAGACGACTGGAAAATCTCTATCGATCGCGGCCATTAGGGCCCCAAGTGAGAGCAACTTACTCCCTATAGGGGATAGCACCATCAGGGACCCTCCAATCTGTTCGAAGACTCTTCGTCTTTCGTCGTCGATCCTTAAGATCGTACGATAAAGATCGACGGGATTGCTCTCGTCTGCAAAGACCACGTCTCGTGGATCAACGTCCCAAGCATTGGTCAATTCGGTTTGATACTCATCGATAAGCTGTTCAGGTTTGCGCAAGTTTGATGAGGGAAACGGAAGGATTGGGCAGACATCGTGCGGTTTCGGGTCCATAAAGGCGTAAATTTTTGCGAGAGCTGCATGCTGTTCGGGAACGAGTTGCGGTAGCCAAAGAACCGCAGACTGTCGTGTGCTCTCGAGTCCCAAATTTCCTTTAAACCCGTGCATTGCTGATGCACGCTCAGCGCACTCGGTAAGAATGGCCTCATCCAAGGCCGGTTGATCATTCAATAGCAGATGGATATTCGGAGGTGTGCCGTCCATGTTGAGCAACGTTCTAACCACGGGAAAGATGATTGCTCTCGACAATGCGCTGCAATCTATTACGAGGTCCGAAATACCACTCCATGAAAGACCACTTATAAAATCTGCAGCATTTCGGCCTCCAACCACAGCTAGATCGGCGGCGGCAAAGATTTCGATATCCTTAACAGATGATGCGGGGAAAAACCCTAACAGCGTCCTGATGTTCCCTTCAGCTCGTCTAACCAGCTCTTCTGTCGGATTCGGACGTCGCTCTCGTAGATAAAGAGCACTAATTCTACCACCTGCAATCTGTGCCAGCTCTTCGGATATCAGTGTTGCCCGGGGATCAAACCCAGCTCCAGCCAGAAGAAAAGTGCGTCGCGACTCCTCCGAAAACCATTCTCTTATAAACGCTCGCGTCTCGCCACCGCGATGAAGAACGCATCGATTCCATCTTCTTACTATTCGTTGCGTCACTTCCGAATAACCCTAAGCAACCGTTCGGTCGTCCCTTTCTTAAAGCCACCCCTCTTTAACGTCAGGCCGTATCGTAGGCACGGCAAACCACCAAGCTCCAACAAGCACCAAGTTGCTCCCTGACAGTCATAGTTTGGAACCAGCGTCAAAGCGTTATACGCCATTCCGTACTTTAGGACATTTGCCAGATCGGGGCTGACTCGAGTAAGAGTATCGAACTCTTCTTGCGGAATACCATACGCATTTGCTCCGGAGCCGATCCAGGCGGAAGGCTGCAGTGATTCTTGCAATGCCGTATCGCCAATAAACTTGACGACTTCTAGAACAGTCTCATGTTGAGGAAATGTCCAGGCATCCATAAATTGACGAGCGCGATCTCTAAGAAGTTTGGACTGCTGCTCAGGATTTAAGGTCGCTGGCTGTGCTCTGATCAAGCGAGTGGAGATTGCATCCACCAAAATCGCAGCGAGTCGTAGGAACTGCTCTGCATTTTCCGAACTCGCGTCGCACATATCGTCGAATCCAAAATAGAACGCCTTATTGAATTCGTGCAGCAAATAGATACAAGCGGCTTCGTGTATCCCGCTGTCAACTCTAATCGGACGCTTGGGATCTGGATCTTCGGCGCCAAACAGTTGTTTTTGGTCAACCCGCCGCGCGTAGCGGTTGAGCAATATTTTTAGGATCGCAAGGGTTTCGTCGACGGGAATATCGGCTTTGTACTCTCCAATTAACCCCTCGAGTTGGCCGCGGCGTGAATCGGAAATCTTTAGTCGCGCTTGTTCTCCATCAACTTTACTTCTTAGTTCTTTCAGTTTGGACGCCGATATTGTCGCGGCCCGGTCAGACAGCAGGCGAGGAAAATCGTCGAGTTTACGGCTTGAAAAAATCGGCATTTGCCGCATATACCGATTTGCCATATCGCGCGCCATTTTTCGAAACAAGACTCGTTGATCCCGACGACCAGCACCGCTCTGTAAGGAAATCTCGGTGATTTCTCTTGAGACCGTGACTCCTGGCAACGTCGCATCGGGCGATTCAGCCTGAGCTAAAGAAAAGGCTTCCTCTGGGCGAAGCGCGTCGAGTCTCGTGAGTAACCATCTGCCAACTTTAAGCTCCCTTCTAATTAGCCAACGTTGAAGAAAGGCAAATTGAGCCGGATGTAAGGTATTCACATCATCTAATACAACTAGTGGATGGAGAATCCATTTGCTGGAATCGCTTAGAAAGAGCAGTTCGACCTTATCGAGAACATCGAAGGGTCTATACGAATTTGCCTCTTCAACTCGGAGACTATCCAACCGCGGGGGCACAAGCGATCCAATGACCTTGAAAACACTTTCTTCGACCTTAGTTGCGGTTTCAATCAGAGACTGGAAGGAGGTTGCTCCCGCGCCGTTGACTAGAGCGACGGACCCGCCAGTTGTGTGGAGGGCAACGTTGCTGAATGAAGGTGCAAGTCTTGCCAACTGGCGTCCCCATCCCAATATCGTTCGAGCTTGGATGAACGCAATCAGAAGATTGTTCTTGACGTCCTCGGGATAAGGAAATTCCCAGATCTCTCGATATTCCGCTGTCTCCAACGGAAGTCGAGCTGCGAGCAAGAGAGGACGCTCTGCGACGATTGCCTTGCATTCAGATAACGTTGACATCAGCGGCCTATGAGATTCGATGTTTCTCAGTACCGTCATGATTACCCCAAACTCGAATACGCGGGCGATGGTTGTCTTGCCACTTCCTGGCGTACCGCGAATTACTACGAGCGTGTCGTAGAGCTTTCCCTGCTCCGCAGCTTTGGCTAGATGGGCTTTAATTGGCTCAGGAGTAACCACGGCCAAAAAGGCTTCGTCGTCTCGTAGATGTTCGGTGGCCCGTCGTTCAAATGGATTAAACATCACGAATGCCTCTCTCGACGGCGAAACAACGGGCGCATTTCATGTTGGCCGTTCGAACCATCGCAGTCCGCCCAAAGCAACGCAACGGAATTGTTAGGCGTATTGTGTTCAAGGATCAAGGGCAAGGAGCAATCCCCATAACCCAACCTGATACTGTCCTTACCACCCTTCTTCGTATGCTCGTTCTGAATGGATTCGTTGTAATAGCGATTCATCAAAGAGAAGAACTGAGGGGTATTGGTTTCGGTTATTCTAATTTCATTCTTAAGAAGAGTTCCACAGCTAAAGTCGATTGACGGGAACCATTCTCCGTCGCCTTTTTGTCCTTTCGCCGCAACGTTTCGATCTTCAACTGCCTTTAACGCCTCTTCTGTTGCGACGTAGTGATGGACAACCACTTTCCATCCAGATTCAAAATGCGTTTTTAGCAAATTATTCGGCGAAGTCAGATTTTCCCAAAACCTGGGAAGGCGCCCCCTCCATTTGCCGTCGTCATATCTCAACAGTGTCGTGCCAGTGCCAATGAAATCGTCGATGAGGAACGCCATTTTGAACTTTGCATTAGAGTTTTTGAAATGATCCCGCAGATCCTTCAGGACTTGATCCCACTTGTTAGGGCTAATCTCCGGAGCTAGAAGTACCTGCTCATTCGAAATCACTCCGGCGTTGGCGCGGCGAAACGTGTCAATACGTGCTCCATCAGATAATCCGATAAAAAGTGTGCTGCGCAGAAGACAATCATATGCTCGGATACTGACAGGGTCAGACCATAGAAGGTAGGTCTTCTGCTTACGCTCGGCTGCGATTGCTTCTCGAAGCCACCGTTGCATCGTGTCGGGATATGCGGTCTCAACTAAGTGGTTGATTTCCGCAGGAGTCAGGTAAATAATCTTGTTGCGCACGAATTCATATGCGGCGGTGCGATCCGTTTGTTCAAATTGTTGTAGCCAGTCGGCCAGGCGTTCAGTGAATCTAACGCCAGCTACAAAATCTCGATATGTATCATATTTATAGCGCGAAATCAGTTCTAGCCAACTAAACTCCCGCCTCGCTTTTTCTTCATCCCACCCCATCACTCTATCGAGCACGCTTAGTGCTAGATCTTGATTCATAAGCCATCCCATATATTCAGAGTAGAAGCACTAAATGCGAGCCCATTCGTTGTCGCACTAAGCGCTGACAAATAGTGTAGGCTGCCCTGCACATTTCGATACCCCGGTGGGGCCAAATTCCAACACGTGCGAATATCAGGGGAAGTATGGTGCACGCTTAACGAGTGAGCTTGCGCCAATAACTCTGAATCATTCCCTGGCCATTCTCCCATATCGCCAATACAGAGGTTGTTCCCTGAAATAAACGGATGCGACCATAACAGTGCGGTTTTTGAAGCCCCGGGAGCAAGTATGTCCACGGAGTGGTCAGATACGAAGACCGAAGGGCGGGGAGGTTTGGTTGCAAGGATGAGCTGCTGGATGAGACTAAGCAAATATCGCTGAGGAAATCCCACTCGAGGCTCAACCGTTAGCTGGTATTTCCGTGCCTGAATCGAAGCAACATTTGATAGTTGAGCATTGGCTCGAAGAAACCGAAAGAGGTCAGCTAGTTCCCCAGTCGGACACTCAGAACCGTCCGGATGCGATTGATCGTCTAAGCGACCAATATCTGAGCCGGAATAATAGCCAATATAAACACGAGTCCAATTTGACTTGTGGAGGCACTTTCGAAGATCACTCCCGACGGATTTGCCACGACCTGTCACTATTCCTAAATGCACGCCTGAAGCCAATAAGGTGTTCAGAAGGTCCGCGACTCCGGCACGCGGTCCTTTAAACCTTTCGCGGCGATCGCAAAGCGTACCGTAATAGTCCATGACTAAGGACGTAAAGCTCGCGCTCAGAAGTTGGTCGACAAACGCCCGATATGCGCCGCGCCAGTAATCGATTTCGCCAGAGAGGGCCAATTGTTCCATTGAGCGCCGAGACTTTCGGGCGATTGCCGTATTTTCGATTCGGCTAGCATTTTTATTAGGGTTTGCCCATGCGTTCAGCTTGTACAGCTTGCTCCCATACTCCGGAATGCCCGGTCTTCCTGGGTCAATACCCCGGGCAGCGCCTGCAGCTGCCGTCAATCGAAACCCTAAAAGTAGGCCGACTATTGCGGAGTCTATAGGTGAACCTTCAAGAGGAATTCGGATCCGAGGAAATTGATGCGGCACAATTCGCAACATCCGATCTGCAACAAGCCTATCGTCTGCTCCTTCGAGCGACAGGATCGTGGTAGTTTCAGGATTCTTGTCGAGCCAATTGTGACGGCCGTGAGCAAAGTTACGAAAATCTGTTAGCTGAACGCTTCCTAGTCCCACTTCACTGAACTTTGATTCAAGGTCTATCGCTGGTGGCAAGCCTGCCTCGCCATGAAGCACGATGTAGTGGGGAGTTGGTCCGATCGTGCGAAATTCAGTCTCAAGTTGTTCTGCTTCCGATTTAACCCGGTCGGTCGCCAAGATGTCTCTTGCCTTGATCCGACCGGTGTCGTTAAATACTGCGGCATACGCCCGCCTCAAGAGCACAACTTGCGCAAGCATCGAATTTGTTGCGACAAATCCATCTTTGCCCGTCGGAATTTCGAAACCGACGTGTTCGACGTACTCGTAGCCAGAAGCGAGGGCAGACAAGGGTGATTTTCTGGCGCAGCTTAAGACCGTGATTGATGCAGGTTCGTTTTCGAGGGCTTCTTTGAGAGAACCCCGAACATCCGGATTTCGCCCGCTCGCTGTAAAAATAAAGACCGAGGTCGCCGACGATATTGCGGTTCTAGCCGTCCATGGGGTCGATGGTTGCGCAAGCTGTCCAGTGTAACGGCGGTGAAGCAAGCATGCGTAGGCCGCGCAAGTGAGCGAACCACCTGACCCAATCGCTATCATCGGCTGGTCGCAGGATCTACCTATCGCGTCGACCAGATGGTCGATCTGCTGCGACTCAGCCCAAACGACGGTCTCATCCATTTTGTTCAATTCAGATTGGAACGGGCGCCCCAACTATATCTCCTATAAAGCGGTGATCAACGTGCATGGAATAGCGAATAAAAAGCGAATATGTTCGAGGGTAGCACATTCGCCATTGGTGCTGAGCGTTGAGTTTAAATCGGATCGCTGCCGTCTATATCCGGCAATGCACCGCCGATTCATTCGGCCGGTCCGAAGAGGTTTTAGGAAAAGTTCACAATGCCACGACTGGGCACAGCTGACTCGTGCATTCGCCTTGACGCCTACATGAGCTGAGGCGGATACAATCCTGTTTCAGCGCGAGTGCCGCCAGAGTGCAGCCGCTTGAGAGCAGCTGCATGATAGATCGCATCGAGCTCGACGCCGAGGTGGCGGCGCTTGAGGATTTTGGCTGCCAGCAGAGTCGAGCCAGACCCGCAGAATGGATCGAGTACCAGGTCGCCTGCTTTGGTGAGAGATTCAATGAGCGTCTTGACCGCCGGAATCGGCTTCTGAGTGGGGTGCAACTTGTTGCACGAATTAGGCATGTCGATGACATCCGGGATTGGCTGCTCCGGTAGAGCGGATTCCCTTCCGCGAGCAAGGTCACCGCTAAGAGCAGCTTACGAACGTGACCGGCCGGGGCCGCGCAAATTTGCTATGTTTGGACAGCATGAACCGACAAGAGATCATTGCTGTACTGGACGCTGAGATCGCGCGTCTTCAATCTGCCCGAGACTTGGTCGCACAGTCCCTCGTCAACGTCAAGCAAACGGGTCCACCTCAATCATCCGCGAGAGCGTCCTCGCCGACAAGGCTAAGATCTGCTGTCATTAAGGCCAAGCGTCTTGCTCCATCTCAGGCGGAGCGCCAAACGCAACTGAGTGAAGCGGTTTCAGTGCCGATCACTCGGCTTCCTGCGAAGGAGGCACCAAGGCAGAGATTACGATCCAGAGACAATCCAAGAGCAGCGACGGCGCTGACCGGCGTGGTTCCGAATGGCCCGGTGGCAGCTCCCAGGAAATCGGAACGTCCCATGCAGGAAATGTCCGCATCGACATTCGGTGAGGCCATCAGTAGGGGCTTTGCGACGACTATCGAGCGACCCGCTCTCAACTCGCCTTCCCTTTGAAGTAGAGGGCTCTCATCCGGCGCGAACGAAGAGCATTAGCTCTCCGCTCTTGGCGTGATGGTGGCGTTGACCAGAT
>Ga0193743_1003403_pt1 | contig 10658 bp, 10 predicted proteins | sample L2c2metaG_FD_143038 | JGI IMG/M metagenome (GOLD analysis project Ga0193743, IMG submission 143038) | Soil microbial communities from a riparian zone of the East river system, Colorado, United States - L2c2 | ecosystem: Environmental > Terrestrial > Soil > Riparian zone | place: USA: East River...
GTAGGACAGGGTGATGGTCTGCACGTCGTTGAGGTTCGGCTGCGCATCCATCGCCGCGTCGACATAGAAGTAGACCGGGAACTCCACCGTCTCGCCCGGCTGGATGATCTGCTCGGTGAAGCAGAAGCATTCGACCTTGGAGAAGTACAGCCCGACCTTGTCCGGCGTCACGTTGTAGACCGCCTGGCCGGCGGTCGGCTCCTTGGCGGTGCTGGTGGCCTGGAAGTAGATCAGCGCCGGCTCGCCCAGCCGGACCTCGACCTCGGCCTGCTCGGCCTTGAAGGTCCAGGGCAGGCCGGCATCGGTGTTGGCGACGAAGCGCACCCGCACCTTGCGGTCCAGCACCTGGCCGGTCACCGAATCGGCGACCTGGGTGGTGCCGCCATAGCCGGTGACCTGGCAGAACATGCGGTACAGCGGCACCGAGGCGAAGGCCAGCAGGCCCATGGTGAAGGCGACGCCGCACAGCGACGTCATGATGATGCGGTTGCGGCGTTGGACCTTCGGATCCATCTCAGCCGCCCTTCAGCTTCACGATGGTGATCACGAAGATCAGGACGACCCAGGCCAGCAGGCCCAGGGCCACGGCGACGTTGCGGCCGCGCAGGCGCTGCCGGGCGTCGGCGGCCGGCGCCGGGGGCACGGCCGGCTTGGCGGTGGGGCGGGCGGCCATCTCAGAAATGCACCGCGGTGTGGTCGACGATCAGCAGGCCGAAGATCGCGAACAGGTAGAAGATCGAATAGCCGAACATCTGCTTGGCGGCGCGGTGGTTGGTGGCCCCGCCGTCCTCGCGCATCACCCGGACGGCGCACAGGATGAACAGCAGGCCCAGCAGCGTGGCGCCGGCAGCGTAGGTCAGGCCGGCGATGCCGACCAGCCAGGGGCCGATCCCGATCGGGAACAGCAGCAGGGTGTAGGCCAGCATCTGGCGCTTGGTCTCGCGCGCGCCGGACACCACCGGCAGCATCGGCACCCCGGCCTTGGCATATTCGTCGCTGCGGAACAGTGCCAGCGCCCAGAAATGGGGCGGGGTCCACATGAAGATCAGCGCGAACAGCAGGATCGAGGGCAGGGTGACGTCGCCGGTCACGGCGGCCCAGCCGATCATCGGCGGGAAGGCGCCGGCGGCGCCGCCGATCACGATGTTCTGCGGCGTCCGTCGCTTCAGCCACATCGTGTAGACGAAGACGTAGAAGGCCGAGGCCAGCGCCAGCACGCCGGCGGCGGTCCAGTTGACCGCCAGGCCCATCAGCAGCACCGCGGCCACCGACAGGAAGACGCCGAAGCCCAGGGCCTCGCTGGGGGCGATGCGGCCGCGCACGATCGGGCGGCCGCAGGTCCGGCTCATGATCGCGTCGATGTCGCGGTCGTACCACATGTTGATCGCGCCGGCCGCGCCGGCGCCGACGGCGATGCACAGGATCGCGGTCGCGGCCAGGACCGGATGGATGTGGCCGGGCGCGACCACCAGCCCGGCGATGCCGGTGAACACGACAAGCGTCATCACCCGCGGCTTCAGCAGTGCGAAGTAGTCCTGCCAGGTGGCGCCGGCGGCGGCATCTGCCGCGGCAGGCTGGGCTGTCCGGTCCAGGGTCACGTCCGACATCATAATCCTCAAGCGGACCGGGCCGCACGGGGTATCCGCGCGGCCCGGCCCGTTTTCACTACCTGCCTGGGTTTACTTGACCCGGGGCAGCATCTCGAACTGGTGGAAGGGCGGCGGCGACGGCAGGGTCCATTCCAGCGTCGTGGCGCCTTCGCCCCAGTAATTGGCCTCGACCCTGCGGCCGTACTTCAGGGTGTAGATGGCGATGCCGACGAACAGGAAGGCCGCCGCGACCGAGATGTAGGCGCCGAAGGACGACACCATGTTCCAGCCGTGGAACGCGTCCGGATAGTCCGGCTGGCGCCGCGGCATGCCGGCCAGGCCGAGGAAATGCTGGGGGAAGAAGGTCAGGTTGACGCCGATGAACGTCATCCAGAAGTGGATCTTGCCCCAGGTCTCCGGGTACTGCCGGCCCGACATCTTGCCGATCCAGTAGTAGAAGCCGCCGAAGATCGAGAACACCGCGCCCAGCGACAGCACGTAATGGAAGTGCGCGATGACGTAGTAGGTGTCGTGCAGGGCGGTGTCGATGCCGGCATTGGCCAGCACGACGCCGGTCACGCCGCCGACCGTGAACAGGAAGATGAAGCCGACGGCCCACAGCATCGGCGTCTTGAACTCGATCGACCCGCCCCACATCGTCGCGATCCAGGAGAAGATCTTGATGCCGGTCGGCACCGCGATGATCAGGGTGGCGTGAAGTAGGCGCGGGTGTCGACGTCGATGCCGGTGGTGAACATGTGGTGCGCCCACACGACGAAGCCGACGACGCCGATCGCGACCATGGCGTAGGCCATGCCGAGATAGCCGAACACCGGCTTCTTCGAGAAGGTCGACACGATGTGGCTGATCATGCCGAAGCCCGGCAGGATCATGATGTAGACCTCGGGGTGCCCGAAGAACCAGAACAGGTGCTGGAACAGGATCGGGTCGCCGCCGCCTTCCGGCTTGAAGAAGCTGGTGCCGAAGTTGCGGTCGGTGATCAGCATGGTGATGGCGCCGCCGAGCACCGGCACGGCCAGGAGCAGCAGGAACGCGGTCACCAGCATCGCCCAGACGAACAGCGGCATCTTGTGCAGCGTCATGCCCGGGGCGCGCATGTTGAAGATGGTGGTGATGAAGTTCACCGCGCCCAGGATCGAGGACGCGCCGGCCAGATGCAGGGCGAAGATCGCCATGTCGACCGACGGCCCGGGCTGCCCGGCCTCGGACAGCGGCGGGTAGATGGTCCAGCCGGTGCCGGCGCCCTGGCCGACGAAGGCCGAGCCGACCAGCAGGCAGAAGGCCGGGACCAGCAGCCAGAACGAGATGTTGTTCAGCCGCGGGAAGGCCATGTCGGGCGCGCCGATCATCAGCGGCACGAACCAGTTGCCGAAGCCGCCGATCATCGCGGGCATGACGGTGAAGAAGATCATGATCAGGCCATGGGCCGTGACGATGACGTTCCATTCCTGGCCGCCGCTGAGGAACTGCAGCCCCGGGTTCTGCAGCTCGAGCCGCATGATCAGCGAGAACACGCCGCCGATCAGACCCGCGCAGATCGCGAAGATCAGGTACAGCGTGCCGATGTCCTTGTGGTTGGTGGAAAACAGCCAGCGGGTGAAGAAACCCGGCTTGTGGCCGTGGTGGTCGTCGTGACCATGTGCATGCGCGTCGGCGTGAGCCATCGTGTCAACCTCTCCCCCGTCCGGGGCCTTGCCTGTCGGGGCCGCCGCCGGCCCCGAGTGGGATCACTCCCCGATTGGGATCACTGGCCGGCCTGGGCCAGCTTGGTGCGCGCCTGGGCCTGGTCCCAGGTCATGGTCAGAAGCTTGGGCTTCTCGGCGGGGTTGGGCCCGACCTTCTCGACCACCCACTTGTCGAACTCCGCGCGGCTGACCGCATGGACCTCGATCGGCATGTAGGCGTGGTCGGTGCCGCACAGCTGCGAGCACTGGCCGAAATAGACGCCCGGCTTGTCGATCCGGACCCAGGTCTCGTTGGTCCGGCCCGGCACCGCGTCCTTCTTCACGCCGAAGGCGGGGATGGCCCAGGAATGGATCACGTCGCCGGCGGTGGTCAGGATCTGGATGTCGGTGTCGATCGGCAGGACCACCGGGTTGTCGACCGACAGCATGCGCACCTGGCCCGGCTTCAGGTCTTCGTCCTTCACGCCGTAGCTGGTGTACTCCGCGACCTTCTGGTCGGGATACTCATAGCCCCAGTACCACTGGTAGCCATGAGCGATCAGGGTCATCTCCGGGTTCGGCGTGCGGTCGCCGAAATAGAGCAGCCGGAAGGACGGCACCACGATGATCAGCAGGATCAGGACCGGCGCGATGGTCCAGATCACCTCGATCACGGTGTTGTGCGCGGTCTTCGAGGGCACCGGGTTGCGCTTGGCGCTGAAGCGCCACATCACATAGACCAGCAGCCCCAGCACGAAGACGGTCAGGACGGTGATGATGATCAGAAGGAGGTCGTGGAAGCTGTCCATCTGCTCCCGCACCGCCGTCGCCGCGCCCTGGAACCCCATCTCCCAGTTGCGCGGCCCTGGCCGACGGACCCCCGCGCAACTGGGAGATGGGGTTCCAGGGCCGCGCCTGTGCCGAGGATAAGCAGCGCCGTCGCGCCAGCCAGTAATCCACCCAGTCTGCCCGATCGCATGCCGTGCCGCTCTTTCGTTGTCACTGCCGTTCCCATGGCCCATCCGGCGTTCGCCGTTATCGGAACTCGTCCGGCCTTATACCGATGGATCGGACGGGGTTGAAGCCCCCACGGAATCCATGGCGCACGAAGTCGGTACGATCGCGACCGCGCCGAAAGTACATCGCGGTTTCCCGGGCAACAACCACCCTGCTCCGGGAACCCGAGAACAAATGGTCGCATCCTCTTGAATCGCCGAGTCGCGGCGATCCGTCGATCGGGGCTGTTCCGGCGGCTCCGGCGGCATTATCTCAAGGGTTCCGATCCGCTGTCCGGGAAGCCCGATCATGAGCGCCATCGACCAGACCGACGATCTGTTCTTCACCCAGGCGGGGCTCGACCGCGCCCGGCTCGAGCGACTCGTCGGCGACAGCCTGCACGGCGCCGACGATGGCGAACTGTATCTGGAATACACCCAGTCCGAGGGGTTGAGCTGGGACGACGGCAAGCTGAAGAGCGCCAGCTTCGACACCTCACAGGGCTTCGGCCTGCGCGCGGTGGCCGGCGAGACCACCGGCTACAGCCACGCCTCGATCCTGACCGAGGACGCGGTGAAGCGGGCCGGCGAGACGGTGCGGGCGGTGCAGGCCGGCCATGGCGGCAGCCTGGCCGAGCCGCCGCAGGGCACCAACCGGCAGCTCTACACCGACACCAACCCGCTCTCCGCCGTGCCGTTCGAGACCAAGGTCAACCTGCTGGCCGCGATCGACGCCTATGCCCGGTCGAAGGATTCGCGGGTGCGCCAGGTCAGCGCCTCGATCAGCGGCAGCTGGCAGGCGGTGCGGATCATCCGCGGCGACGGCCGCCACGCCGCCGACATCCGGCCGCTGGTGCGGGTCAATGTCTCGGTCGTGGTCGGCGAGGGCGACCGGATGGAGAGCGGCAGCCATGGCGCCGGCGGCCGCACCGGCTACGATTTCTACCTCGAGCCGGCGCAGTGGCAGGCGGCGGCCGACGAGGCGCTGCGCCAGGCCCTGGTCCGGCTGGGCGCGGAGGAGGCGCCGGCCGGCGAGATGACCGTGGTGCTGGGGCCCGGCTGGCCCGGCATCCTGCTGCACGAGGCGATCGGCCACGGCCTCGAAGGCGACTTCAACCGCAAGAAGACCTCGGCCTTCTCCGGCCTGATGGGCCAGCGCGTGGCGTCGCCCGGCGTCACCGTGATCGACGACGGCACCATGCCGGACCGGCGCGGCAGCCTGACGGTCGATGACGAGGGCACGCCCACCCGCAGCACCACCCTGATCGAGGACGGCATCCTGGTCGGCTACATGCAGGACCGGATGAACGCCCGGCTGATGGGCATGGCGCCGACCGGCAACGGCAGGCGGCAGAGCTATGCCCACCACCCGATGCCGCGGATGACCAACACCATCATGCTCGGTGGCAAGACGCCTGCGGCCGAGATCCTGGCCTCGGTCAAGCGCGGCCTCTACGCCGTCAATTTCGCCGGCGGCCAGGTCGACATCACCAATGGCAAGTTCGTGTTCTCCGCCTCCGAGGCCTATTTGATCGAGGACGGCAGGATCGGCGCGGCGGTGAAGGGCGCGACCCTGATCGGCAACGGCCCGGATTCGCTGACCAAGGTGTCGATGGTCGGCAACGACATGGCGCTCGACCCCGGCATCGGCACCTGCGGCAAGGAAGGCCAGGGCGTGCCGGTCGGCGTCGGCCAGCCGACCCTCAGGATCGACGGCCTGACCGTGGGCGGCACTCGCGCCGCCTGAGCGGCTCGCAGCATCGGATCGACCAGCCGCGGCCCCCGGGCCGCGGCTTTTCTTCGTGCGGGGCAGTAAGGGCGACAGTTGCCGCTTCGTTTCGATGCGCAGCCGAGGCAAGTCGCTGCATATCATAGTATGTAGATTCAGAACTGCTCTTCTATCTCGATTAGATCGGACGATTATTTTTGTGAGCGACTCGCAATCGCCGAGGCGCAGCGTTTTGCTTGATTAATTCTACACTCTATGGCCATTATAGGAATGGCGTTTCTTTGAAACGCGAATATGAGAATCGATATTTCAGGAGTTTGTTATGCGGGTCCCATTTTGTTTCTTGATCGGCGTGACAATCGCCTTTCTCGCACCCAGCAGCATTGTTCTGGCCGCGACGGCGACCACAACCTTCGCGGTGACCGCGACCGTGTTGAAGTTCTGCACGGTGGTGGCGACGCCGATGGTGTTCGGCAACTACACCAGCTCCACCGCTGCCATCAGCACGTCCACCATCACGGTGACCTGCACGGCGGGCACCACCTACGATATCGGCCTCGACGCCGGCGCGACGGCGGGCGCCACCGTGACCACGCGCCAGATGAGCGGCACGGTCGTCACCGCCGCCCGGCTGAACTACTTCCTGTACAGCGACACGGGCCGCACCGTGAACTGGGGCAACACCGTCGGCACCGACACGGTGAGTCTCACGGCCGGCGCGGTGCCCACCGCCTCCACCGTCTTCGGCCGGGTTCCGGCCGGGCAGTTCTCCGCACCCGATGCGTACACGGATCTGATCAACGTCACCGTCACCTACTGATCGGAGGCGGCCGATGACCGCGGTCCGGCAACGGCTGATCCTGATCGCGGCGGCCTGCGCCGGCCTGTGGCTCGGCACCGGGAGTGCCCGGGCCGGCGGGCTGGAGGTCGCCCCGATCGGGGTCGATTTCAATGCGGGCCAGATGGCCCAGATCATCACCGTGACCAACCGGGCCGATGCGCCGTCGACGGTGCAGCTGCGGACCTTCGCCTGGTCGCAGCCCGGCGGGACGGACCGGCTCATGCCGACCGACGCCATCGTCGCCAGCCCGCCGATCGTCACCATCCCCCCGGGGCGGGAACAGGTGATCCGCGTGCTGCTGCGGCGCCCGGCGTCCGGCGCCGCGGAACAGGGCTATCGGCTGACGATCGACGAGATCCCGGTCGTGGTGCCGGGGCGGCTCAATGTGGCGCTGCACCTGTCGCTGCCGGTCTTCGTGTCCGGCGCGGCCCCGGGCCGGGCCCAGATCGCCTGGTCGGCCCGGCCGGCCGGCGGCGGCGCGATCGAACTGGTGGCCCGCAACAGCGGCGCGCGGCACGCCAAATTCGACGGGTTGACCGTGAGCACCCGCGGCGGCGGCGGCAGCGCGGCCTTCGGCGGCTATGTCCTGCCCGGCCAGGAGAAGCGGTGGCGGATCGCGGCGCGGGGGCTCGACCGGGCCGGCCAGGTCGCGCTGCGAGGCTCGGGGGATCAGGGCGACGTCAATGTCACGCTCGCCCTGGACGGACAGCCTTAGGCGCAGCGCCGGTGCGATCGTGATGACGATCGCGGCCGCCGGCCTGTTGGCGCGGCCGGTGCTGGCGCAGGACCGCGAGCTGTATCTGGACGTGACCATCAACGGCCAGAAGCAGGAGCTGATCGGAGGCTTCGTGGAGCGGGACGGCACCCTCTATGCGACGCCGCAGGAACTGCAGGCGGTGGGGGTCAGGCCCCCCGACAGCTCCGGCCCGACCGCGGACGGCCTGGTCCGGCTGTCCGACGTCTCCGGGTTGCAGTACGACTATGACGAGCCCGGCCAGGCGCTGCGCATCACGCTGCCCGAGGCCGGGCGCCAGCCGGTCGCGATCGGCGCGCGGGACACGCGCGTGACCCAGGCCGACAGCGACTACGGCGTGCTGCTGAACTACGACCTGCTCGCCACCCGCAGCGGCGGCACCACCTCCGGGTCCGGCCTGCTCGAGGGCCGCGTCTTCGGCCCGCTCGGCGTGCTCGACGGCAGCTTCATCGGCGATATCGGCCGCGGTGACAACGGCCGCAGCGACGGCCGCGACGACGGCAGCCGGCTGATCCGGCTGGACACCACCTGGACCTATTCCGACCCGGACGTGCTGCGGCGCTATCGGCTCGGCGACTTCATCAGCGGCGGCCTGGCCTGGACCCGGCCGGTGCGCATGATCGGCGCCCAGATCGACCGCGACTACGCGCTGCGGCCCGACCTCGTCACCTTCCCGGTCCCGCGATTCGGCGGCGACGCGGCGGTGCCGTCCACGGTCGACGTCTATGTCGACAACGTGAAGCAGTTCTCGACCGAGGTGCGGCCCGGGCCGTTCGAGATCAACGACCTGCCGGTGCTGACCGGCGGCGGCAACGCCCAGGTCGTGGTGCGCGACGCGCTGGGCCGCGAGACGGTGCAGACGCTGCCCTTCTACGCCAGCCGCGACCTGCTGCGCGAAGGCTTCGCCGACTATTCCTTCGAGGCCGGCTCGGTGCGGCGGCACTATGGCGAGGACAGCGCCGACTATTCCGGCTTCGCCGGCGTGGCCTCGCTGCGCTACGGCCTCGACGACGACCTGACCCTGGAGTCGCATTTCGAGGGCAGCGGCGACCTGCTGCTCGGCGGCGTCGGCGCGGTCTACGGCGTCGGCACCCTCGGCACCGTCAACGCCTCGCTGGCCGCCAGCCGCGCCGGGGGCGACAGCGGGCTGCAGTATTCGGTCGGCTTCGAGCATCTCGATCCGCGCTGGAGCGCCGGCCTGCAGCGCACCGGCACCATCGGCACCTATCGGGACCTGGCCGCGGTCGAGGACCGCAACCTGCTGCGCGGCACCACCCGCGTGAACCTCAGCCTCAACCTCGACCGCTGGGGCGCGCTCGGCGTCGCCTACATCGACACCGACCAGTCGGATTTCGGCCGGCTGCAGATCGCGTCCGGCAGCTACACGGTCACCGTGTTCGACAATGTGCAGCTGATGGGGTCGGCCTTCCTCGACCTCAACGACCGCTCGAATGCCGGGGTCACCCTGTCGCTGTCGGTGCCGCTCGGCACCACCGCCAGCGTCGGCGTCGATGCCACCTCCCAGAACGGCCAGCGCTGGCTGACCCAGCGCGGAAGCTATGTCCAGGACACCGGCGTCACCGACCGCGGCCTGGCGGTCAATGTGCAGGCGACCGAAGGCGACCTGCGCCGCTATTACGGCCAGGTCGACTACCGCACCGGGCTGGCCGACTTCACCGCCTCGGCCGACCAGATCGACGGGTCGACCAACGTGCGCGGCGAGGTCCGCGGCTCGATCACCGCCGCCGCCGGCGGGGTGTTCCTCAACCAGCGCATCGACGACAGCTTCGCCGTGGTCGACACCGGCGTGCCGGATGTCGGCGTGACGCTGGAGAATCGCCCGGTCGGCCGCACCGATGGCGGCGGCCAGCTGCTGGTTCGCGGCCTGCGGGCCTATGAGGCGAACAAGATGTCGATCGACGTCACCGATCTGCCGGCCGACGCCGCCTTCGACGACACCCGCCGCAGCGTGGTGCCGGCCGACCGCAGCGGCATCGTGGTGCATTTCCCGGTCCAGATCGGCGACGCCGCGACGGTGCTGATCCACCGGCCCGACGGCAGCGCCGTGCCGCCGGGGGCGACCCTGGCGCTGGACGGGGGGGCGGGGCCGCTGCCGGTCGGCTATGACGGCATGGCCTATGCCACCGGCCTGCAGCCGGACAATGCCGGGACGGTGACATTGCCCGACGGCACCCAGTGCCGGATCGCCTTCGCCTTCGCCCCGGTTGCGGGCGAGCTGCCCCAGATCGGCCCCGTCACCTGCGGAGGAATGCCATGAGACGGTCCCTGCTGCCGGCCCTCCTGGTGCTGCTGGTCTGTCTCCTCCGCGGCGGCCCGGCCTTCGCCGTGGGCGAGAACTGCTCGGTCGTCGCGACGCCGCTGGCCTTCGGCAATTTCGCGCCGCTGTCGGGCACGGTGCTCGACGTCACCTCCACGGTGACGGTGACCTGCACCTGCTCGGTGCTGTGCCTCGGCATCAACTACACGGTCGCGGTCAGCTTCGGCGGATCCAGCACCTTCTCGCCGCGACGGATGAGCGCCGGCACACCGAAGCTGCCGTATAACGGCTACACCACTGCCGCCCGGACCACGGTCTGGGGCGACGGCACCGGCAGCACGGCGATGCCGGCGCGCTGCCGCCTGGCCGGCGCCATCGGCAGTTCCTGGGTCGAGCCGATCACCTTCTACGGCCGGATCCCGGTCAGCACCGGGATCGCCCCGGGCAGCTACACGGACAGCCTGACCGTGACCGTCACCTACAACGGCCTCTCGCTTTGCCTCTAGCGGGAACTGACCCCCCAATCGCCGGTCCGGAACCGTCGCCTCCGCCGGGCGTTTTTCCCGGGCGACGGTCGGAAAGGCTTGAGCCCACCCGTCCGGCACGTCAGAACGGCGTGACGACGCCGTCGCGACCTGGAAGCGGAGCCTTTTGATGAGACCCGTCCGAGCCACCCTTCTCCCCGTCCTCGCCGCAGCCCTCCTGTCCGGCACCGCCATGGCGCAGACCACGCCGCGCTACGCGCCGTGGCAGCCGCCCCAGTCGGACCAGACCAAGGCCCTGCTCG
>Ga0193743_1003404_pt1 | contig 10657 bp, 10 predicted proteins | sample L2c2metaG_FD_143038 | JGI IMG/M metagenome (GOLD analysis project Ga0193743, IMG submission 143038) | Soil microbial communities from a riparian zone of the East river system, Colorado, United States - L2c2 | ecosystem: Environmental > Terrestrial > Soil > Riparian zone | place: USA: East River...
GCAGGGCCACGTCCACTCGGTGGCAACCAGCGCGGCCAGCGTGGCCGACTGCCATATGCTGCCCGAGCTGCTCCATGGGGAGGAGCGCAAGGTGTGGGGCGACGGTGGCTATCATGGGCAGACAGAGGCGATCAAAGAGGTCTCTCCGAAGGCCCAGGACATGACCTGTAAGCGCACGAAGTTCAAGGACTATGTGGACGAGCTGCAGAAAGAGAAAAACCGCAGTAAGTCGAGTGTACGGGCCAAGGTCGAGCATCCCTTCCGCATCCTGAAGCGGGTGTTCGGCTTCGACAAGGTGCGGTACAGAGGCATCGCCAAGAATCATAACCGGCTCTGCGCCTGCTTCGCGCTGGTCAACTTATACCTCCATCGCAAACGACTGGCCCCGCTCGGAGCATAGTGTGTCCAGAGGCCGGAAAACGGCCTCCCTCGGCACCAAATCAAGCAGCAAAATCGCCGACTTCGGCGATCTCTTGATGAAAAACCAACCCACCTTCTTGTAGCCCGTAAATCAAGCACCTGCGCAGAGCTTCCCTAACAACCGTCGAAACTTCCGGACGCAGTGTTTTCTCTTTTCTGTGCCTAAGAAGTCGGAAGAAATCGAGCCCACTGGGGATCCATAAATCGACTGCGAGGGTATCTCTGGACGATAAAGACGATATCAACTTGCTTGACGCAACACCTGGACACGCGGCTGCCGGACGCGTTGCCGACGTCCAATTGGGTTCGCCCGACTAAAGCGAACCAATACTTCATTCGCAGTCTCCTGGATGCGGGTATTCGGTCTGTGAAACTTGCGGATTGCCTTCGCGGCAAGCATGGTCAATTGATAGCGGTTCGAAACATTCGCCATCGCGCCAAAGACCAGATCGGAACGCATCGCATTCTCCTCAGATATTGAAGGCTTATCTTGCTCTTCATACGTTGATAAGCATTCGAAATGCCAAAGGTCGCATAAGTCCCAACGTGTTATGTATGAAAATGTACAGACGTGCTCCCTAATGCAAATCGCTCGTCACCTTGGCAGATTCCCTTGAGTGGTGTGCAATCCCGCTTGTATATGCTGGCACCTTATATCTACTTGACATATGGTCGACGCAGCGATCATCCGCAACAACGGTGCGGAAGAAGTCTCAACGTTGGCGGGGTAACCCTTCTGACCCAGAAGAAGTAGCTTGACGTTAAGAGTCGATGCACACTTGTATGGCTTAGCTCCCGACTTCTCTGCTCGATTCATTCAACTAGAACAACACCAGATTTGGCGTCCGTATGTGGCGTCGTCGTCAGATGACGACGTCCTTAGGGTGGGGCTCATCGCTCAAGCCAATTGAATTGACGCATATAAGCCAACATTCGCTTGTGTGGCACACGTGGCACGCGAATTGCTGTGTAAATGAGCGATAGAGCATCTGCGGAGGCTCGAGGCGGCAGCCACGGACATGTACCTTTCTGTGAGTTTGAATCAACTATGGGAATCAAGGGAGAAGATCGATGGCGAAAGTAGGGGAAGTCCTTGTGCAAACGCTGGTCGAAGCAGGCGTTAAGCGAGTTTATGGAGTTGTCGGAGACTCGCTCAATGGTCTGACCGATACTATCCGTAAGAGCGGACAAATTGAGTGGCTGCATGTTCGACACGAAGAGGTTGCCGCGTTTGCTGCAGGTGCCGAAGCTCATCTGACGAATGAGATCGCGGTTTGCGCTGGAAGCTGTGGCCCAGGCAACCTGCATCTTATCAATGGTCTGTTCGACTGCTATCGTAGCCGCGTTCCGGTCCTGGCAATCGCGGCGCAGATACCCAGTCACGAAATTGGCAGCGGCTATTTTCAGGAAACACATCCGGAGCACCTATTTAAGGACTGCAGCGACTACTGCGAACTCATTTCTCAGCCAGAGCAGATGCCCCGCATTCTCGCGATTGCCATGCGTACGGCGATCACAAAGCGTGGTGTCGCTGTAATAGTCCTCCCCGGCGATGTCGCTCTACGCGAGTGTCCCAACGAGGCGATTACTCTGGGCATTTCGACTTCGACATCTGTTGTCCGCCCTCCGGACAACGAGGTACACTTGGCCGCCTCGCTGCTCAATGAATCAGGTAAGATCACAATTCTCGCGGGGGCTGGATGCAAAGAGGCTCATGAGGAACTGATTGCAGTGGCCCAGCGTCTGAAAGCTCCAGTTGTACATGCGATGCGGGGAAAAGAGTTCATTGAGTACGACAACCCTTATGACGTAGGAATGACAGGGCTGCTAGGATTTTCGTCCGGATACCACGCGATGATGAGTTGCGACGCGCTCCTGATGCTCGGAACCGACTTCCCCTATCAGCAGTTCTATCCAAAGGACGCCAAGATCATTCAGGTTGACATTCGTGGAGAGCAGATAGGACGCCGTACCAAAGTCGATCTTGGCCTTGTCGGAACAGTGAAAGATACGCTTCATACATTGCTGCCACTACTGGGGGAGACATTGGACACCTCCCATCTCGACACATGCGTGGATCACTATAAGAACGCGCGCCAGGGACTTGATGACCTTGCAGTGGGCGAGCCGGGGCATACTCCCGTTCATCCGCAATACGTTGCGAAAATCGTCAACGAATTGGCAAGCGATGACGCGATCTTCACATGTGATGTGGGAACCCCAACAATCTGGGCAGCTCGCTATCTTCAAATGAATGGCAAACGAAGACTCCTTGGTTCGCTTATTCATGGCTCCATGGCAAACGCTTTGCCACAGGCCATTGGTGCACAAGCAGCAAATGCTGGACGTCAGGTCATCAGTCTCTCGGGTGATGGAGGGCTCGCCATGCTACTCGGCGATATTCTGACGCTCAAACAATTAAATCTGCCCGTTAAGCTTGTCATCTTCAATAACAGTTCCCTTGCCTTTGTCGAACTTGAGATGAAAGCTGCCGGGTTGGTTGACTATGGCACAGATTTGGTTAATCCGAACTTCGCACAACTCGCCGAAGCAGCGGATATTCTCGGCATTCGGGTCGAGAAGCCAGAAGACCTACGCCCAGCACTCGAACGGGCATTCGCTCATTCAGGCCCTGCACTTGTCGAAGTAATTGTCCACCGGCAGGAACTGTCTATGCCCCCCACAATCAGCGCCGAACAAGCTCTGGGATTTGGTCTCTATATGCTTCGTGCCGTAATGAACGGTCGCGGCGATGAAATCCTCGACCTCGTGAAAACAAACCTACTACGCTGATCGGCACTGGATCGAAAGTGAGTATGGAATCCTAGGAGGCTCTATGCAACGCACGCGAACATTAGGGAAAGCCGACCAGAATAAGTCGTTTGGCACGGATGGCGTTGGCGAACTTCAAAAATTTCGCCAGCTGAACCATCGTCCGAACAAACGTCGAACTCCGAAACGTAATCTGCTTGGCTATACGCAATCAAACGCGACGCAATTGCTCGCTCCTATCGTTTCACACGATATCCGTCACCATTTAACCAGCATTTACTGCAATGTCGAGTTCATGAACGATCCAAATATTTGTCAGGCAGATCGCGGACAACTCGTCGCAGAAGTGCTCGTCGCGATCCACAACATGACCGACCTGCTCGATTCTTTTCTTCATTCCGTTCGCACTGGAGAGACTTTGCATCTCCAGTCAAAATCGATGAACAAATTAATTTGTCATGCGGTCGCTATGGTTCGGTTACATCCTGATGCAAGGGAATGTGAATTTGTGGTTCGTGATGCGTTCTGCATTCAATGCCAAATTGATAGCCAAAGGCTTGGGGCCGCTATCTATAATTTGCTACTCAATGCCTGCCAGGCATTGAAGCACTCTCCCCCTCCGAAGAAGGTTGAAATAGCACTCTGGATCGATGACAGTTCCGTCTGCATTCGAGTGGAAGACAATGGCGACGGGGTGCCGGATTTTATACGAAGCACACTTTTTCAACCATTCGTTACTGCTGACGGGATGACAGGTCTTGGTCTTGGTCTAACGATCGCAGACCAAGCAGTACGTGAACATGGAGGTAGCTTGAATCTGGAAGAGTCTATTGCGGGAAAGACGGTTTTCGTCCTGCGGCTTCCGAAGATCAAATCGGAAGCTGCGCTCATAGAAGAGTGTTCCGGATAAGAGTCAAATGTTTCAATACACGTCACTAGCTCTGAGATCCATCGCACAAATCTGCTTTTACCAGAAGAGGCCGACATCACGTCATCTGTGGTGTGACGCAAACGCACGCGTGAAACTAAGCGACTCATACCCTCAACGAAGCGGCATCCATACACCCTGGATTCATTGCCGTCGCAGTGGTGTATGTGCCCTCTTCGCGCTCTCGCTATGGGCCTTCGGAGCACAAGCACAAAGTGTCCCGGTCTCTCCCGAGCGGCCATGGCGAGGTCAACAAATTGAGGAGTTTCAGCAGAGGCTTCGTAGCTATCCCGAGCCGCATTACGCTATGGATGACGACCATGTCTACAGTTTAGCGGACCTTATTGACCTCGCTGAATCGCACAACCCTGAGACGCGTGCAGCTTGGCAAAATGCCAAAATACGTGGTGCGGATCTTGGAATCGCACGGTCAGCACTCTACCCGACCATTACCGCGGTGGCGCTAGCGACCACGACGCGCAGTGGGGTGCTGCTGGGCGACGAGTTTCATCGTCAGACTGTGGGCCTTTTTCAACCAACTCTGAATTTGACCTATCTTGTCTTTGATTTCGGAGAGCGGAGCGGGGACATCGCTGAAGCGAAAGCCGAGTTGTTCGCAGCAGATTTCAGCTTCAACGATGTTCATAGAAGGATCATTTATCAGATCACGGCAACCTACTATCGATTGCTAAATGCGCTAGGCCAAGAGGAGGCAGCCAAGGCTACGCTCGCAAATGCCCTGACTGTACAGCAGGAATCGGAAAGTCGTCTGCGAGACGGCCTGGCGACTCTGCCGGATGTACTCGAAGCGCGTGCAGCGACAGCGCAGGCAGACTACGATCTTCAGGCCGATATAGGAGCCGTGGAAATCGCCCAGGGGGATTTGTCGACGACACTGGGGTTGTCACCAGATAGTCGATACCATGTCCAGGACATAAACGATCTTACTATTCCAGAAGCTTTGACTGAATCAGCCGATCAGGCAATAGATCGGGCGTTTGAACAACGACCGGACTTAATGCAACAGGTTGCTAACCTGCGGGCGGCGGACGCCTCGCTCACAGCCTCGCGCTCCGCCTACGTGCCGACCGTTGCCTTTTCCGGAATAGGCGGGCTTCAGCGGGGTTATGGTCGACAAGATCTGCTGCCCGATACATATGCCGAGGCAGAGACCTGGAATGTTCAACTGACGCTCCAATGGGATCTCTTTGATGGAGCACGACGCGAACATAGAGTCGCTGAGGCCAAGGCCAGGCAGGCTCGGTCTAAGGCCGATATAGATCTCCTGCGAGATCAAATCTCCGACGAAGTGTGGGCCGCCTACTCGAATGCCAAAACAGCCCTTAGACAGAGACAAGCCGCAAGTTCCCTGCTGCAATCTGCGGACCGCTCCTACGCCGCGGCTGTCAGGTCCTATGATCTGGGACTCAGAAACCTGCTCGATGTAGTGTCCGCTCAACGCGCTTTGGCACAAGCTCGCACCGCTGACGTCACCGCGCGAACGCAGGTACTAACTCAGATGTCTAATCTGGCTTTTCGGACCGGGGATCTTCTCCGGGTAAAAACTTCCAAAGGTGGCCCCTAGCATGATGAACAGATTCGGCCATGACCCTGCAAAGGTCACTCGCACTGTTTCGCGCTGCGCTCTTTTCTTTCCGGTTTTACTGCTCGGCGGGTGCGGGAGAGCTCCCTCAGTCAATATTGTCGGCTCGTTTTTTCCAACCTGGATATTGTGCATTGTTTTGGGCATCTTGTTCGCTGCCGGTATTCGCGCGCTTGGTCTGTACCTAAGAGTCGAACAGCACCTACAGCCGCCCATTCTGATCTATCCAAGCCTTGCCGCATCGTTCGCTCTGACATTGTGGCTTATTTGTTTCAGCTAATTGAGGTAGCTATGGCCTGGGAAACATCAATCAAACTTGTCGGACGGACGCTAAGTATCGGCATATTGTTATATACCGCTGTGATTGCTCTAGTAGTCCTTCGCAAAACCAACGTCGACCCAAGAACCGATGATGCGGAGGTCTTCGCCAACTTCATTGGCATGGCTCCTCAGGTAGAGGGCCCAATCGTTAAATTGCACATTCAAGACAATGAGTTTGTGCGAAAAGGGGAGTTGCTAACAGAGATTGATCCGCGTCCCTATGCTTATGCGTTAGAACGAGCGAAGTCCGAGCAAAGGGCATTGGAAGGACAAATCATTGATCAGAGTCGGAACATTGCGGCACAGAACAGCGGAGTTGCAGTCGCGGAAGCCGGCGTGCATAACGCAGACGCTAACGTCGAGCGTGCGTCCGCCGCAGTAGACGAGGCACGGGCTTCAGTGGCAAATGCTCAAGCAGGCCTTAGCCGTGCCGAAGCGGACCAAGCGTATGCCACAAATAACCTCCATCGCCTGGAGCCATTGTTGATCGAACAGTTCGTGACGGTCGATCAGATAGACCAGGCTCGGACTGTTGAGGTTACTCGCCGGCAGGCTGTTGAGCAGGCTCGGTCTCAGTTGAAACTGGCACAAGCAACGCTCCGATCCTCCATTGCTCAACACAAGCAGAGCAGGGCAACTCTCGAGCAAGGACAGCAGCAAGTGATCCAGTCGGAACATAGTGTAACTACCCTGGAACCTCTGACAGCCCAGCGATCAGGGAGGTCCGCGGCAATCGACACGGCTCAATACAACCTGGACAACGCCCGGATATATGCTCCGTTCGATGCTCGTGTCACGAACCTCACAATCTCAGAAGGAGAGTACGCTCATATCGGTCAGCAGGTATTTACCCTCATCGATACCCGACGATGGTGGGTTATCGGGAACTTCCGAGAGACGCAGCTCAAACACATACGTCCAGGCATGCGAGCAGAGGTCTACCTGCTCAGTGACCCGCGCCATCCTCTACAGGGAACAGTCGCCAGCGTAGGTTTTGGAGTCACTCCGGACGGGGATATTTTAGGAAAGCTTGGTCCAGGACTTCCGGACGTGCAGCGAACCCTAAATTGGGTCCACCTTGCCTCACGCTTTCCGGTGCGCATCCTGGTCGACTCCCCTGACACGAATCTACTTCGGATCGGAGAGTCATCCGTCGTCATCATTCGAAGCCAATCTAGCCCTCACGGCTTTTAAATATGCCAACAACGATCATTCCGGCAGCAGAATCATCTGGATTCTTCCCTTGGTTTAGAGATTTTCTGCAAAAAGAACTGTCTCCATTTCCGGGCCGAGCTACAACGGTGGCGCGCATGGTGCTTGCCGCGACGATCACCATGTTGATCATCATGACCTTCCGGATACCTGGCGGAGCTTTAGGTGCAATGTATGCGTTCTTCGTCGCTCGTGACAATATGCGAGCGACGTTGACATCGGGGCTAGCCATTGCAGTCAGCTACGTCGCCGGGGCGACGTTCCTTCTAGCCGGAGCAAGTTTGTTCGCCGACCAACAGTTCGCTCAGTTCTTGTGGTTCAGCGCCAGCATATTCGTCGTCTTTTTCGCACTCTCCACCTTTGCAGATTATGCGGTGGCAACAGGATTTGCCGGAATTGTCGTCAACGCCATGCTGTTTTGGCAACGTCGAGACCTGGCGCACGTACAGGTCGACGCGACACTTTGGCAACTGCTTGCTGTTGCGATAGGGACGTCTGTCACTGTGGCGATCGAAGTTGTGTTTCATGCGTTTCACAAGAAGGACGAGTTGGCAGAGGGTATCGATGGCCGCCTTCACCTTGTTCAACAATTGTTGGAAAATTACCGCAGCCAAGCGACTGTTCCAAACGAGATCCAGAGAAAGCTGGAACAGTACACTATGGTCGGGGTAGGTTCCCTCCGCAGGGGCTTAGCAAGAAGCAACTATGAACGCCTGTACCACGACCAGATCGCAGCCGTAATCTCTCTTTCTGGCCGTCTTGTCGACCTTAGCGCGGCGTCGATTCGAGTTCCTCATCAGGCTCAAAATCAAGACAAAGTCGCACTGCAAAATCTGGAGAATCAGATTGCACAAATACGAGAAGACCTTCACGCTAAACGGGCACCTCGGGTTGTAGCTGAACCTCTTCGCACCGCATCAGGATTCCCGCTCCTTGGGGAAATGCAGCGTACGGTCCTGCTGATTCCTGAGGTGTTCTCGGACAGAAAACCGATTGAACGATATATACCGTCTATCAAAGATGAGCAGAGATCGTCCCAGTTCTTCGTCCAAGATGCGTTTTCAAATCCGTTGCACATTCGCTATGCGCTCCTGGGATGTCTCGCGGCGACTCTCTGCTATTTCACCTACTTTGTCCTGGACTGGCGAGGACTTGGAACCTCTGTGGTGACATGCGTGTTCACCGCGCTGTCGAATACCGGGACCTCGCGACAAAAGCAGGTGCTTCGTATCACTGGAGCAATTGCCGGCGGGGTCTTGTTTGGGATTGGCTCACAGGTATTCATCCTGCCAAACATCGATTCCATTACTGGATTTTCGCTACTGTTCGCAGCTGTAACCGGAGTGGCTGCCTGGTTCGCAACCTCCAGTCAACGCCTTTCCTATTTCGGCGTACAGATGGCCCTTGCGTTCTATCTAGTCAATCTCCAGGAATTCGCAATCCAGACATCTCTTACGATAGCTCGGGATAGGATCTTAGGAATTCTTCTTGGACTTATTGCCATGTGGCTGGTCTTTGATGGCCTTGGCACTGCCCGTGCAACTGACCAGATGACAGAAGCATTCATCCAAAACCTTAGGTCAATAGCTCGGTTGACCGTACGGCTCGAAAAAGGTAACCAGCAAACGATCGTCCAGGATCTTCGTGCTTTGCGAGAGGAGATCAATTCAAACTTTCAAATGGTCAATGCGCAATCGGATGCCATACCGTTTGAGCTTGGCATGAACCGAAAACAGGGAATGGCAATGCGGGCATTGGTGCGAAGTTGGCAACCATCACTTCGCGTCCTCGTTGTGATGGAAGCTGCGCTCATCCAACACCGACTCCTGGGATCGGAACATATTTTTCCCAAAAATGTCCGCGAGGCGTGGGGGCGATTCGACGATGCCTGTGCTCAGAGACTTCTCGGAATGGCGGATCATCTCGAAGGCAAAGTTGTCTCTGAGGCCGAACCACTCGGCATTTCGCTTCAGAGTATGGAACGAGCAATCCTAAATCCAAATGGTGCGTCCGATGACAAATCAATCGGACCTGGCATTGTCGGTTTGGCTCATGAGGTGGCGATACTGATGGAAGAGTTGTTTAGCACAATCGTGAACACCCGAACACCATCATTCAGCTACGTGTCAAAGGTTGCCAATACTGCAGCTCTCAGTTCCTGCGACTAGTGAGCCAAAGATGGCCCTCAATAGGCGACGCCAGGCTCGTCGCTTTGCTTCGGCCACGGTCTCAATCCGCTTCATCGTTTGTCCTCCTGTGATTTGGCCTGCTCCGAGGTTGTGGTGAACTAAGCAGCGGGGGATGGCTTGGGTGTTAGCGATCACATCCCAAAGTCAGGTGTCTGATCCAGATCCAAGAATTCCGCAATGGTCTCGAGCAGGTGCTGGATGGGTCTACCCTTGTCGAGGCAGCGCGCAAATAGAATGCGATCTTCAGATGAAAGGGCATCAACGGCTCCTGTGAGCAGCACTATGGGGAATCGTGCTCCCGAGGCCCGCATGCGAAGAAATAGCTCCCGGCCATTTAATCCAGGCATCTGGAAATCCACAACAGCCAGATCAAACAGGGAAAAGTCGCAACGGAGGACTATCAATGGGGAATGATAGAGAGCGACAGAGTAGCCATGCTTTTCAAGAACTTCTCCGCGAATTGTGGTGCCTGTAATCTCGTCGTCTACACACAGAATGCGATGTTTGCGACTTTGTTCCGAGGTAGCATTAAGAGGTGCTTTCCTGACTCCCACCCAATCGTGATGGAGTTGATTATTCGCCGGGTTTCGACTGGGTCTCATTTGCTCGTGTTTCATTACCTCTCCGAAGTGAATTTAGGGCAATACTTGTCGTAACTACATCCCGATTGGCAAGCCGGTCAGGCGATGTTCCCCGCCAGGGTTGGCGGTGGCATTCTCATCTAAGCCCGGTATCCAGGAGAGTGTTGCGGCGCATACTCTTCAACTGTATTGTCGCGACAGTAAAAAGCGATCGATGAGCAATGGCACATATCGTCCGGCCGAGTGGAAATCAGGGTTTTGTGTGAGATGCTTCATCCATGGCAAGAATGATTTTCCCAAAATTCTCGGAGGCCTCCATGGAGCGATGAGCCTCGGCTGCACGCTCAAGGGGAAATACGCTATCAACGATCGGCTTCAGCGCGCCCTCCCCGAAAGCACTGTGCCAACGTTCCCGGAACCGGGCAGTCATTGCTACTTTTTCCTCAAAGGTGCGCGATTTCATGACCGTGCCAATGATGCGGAGATGCCGGTGCACCAAGATGTCGATAGGCAAAACGCCTTCAGTACCGCCAAGGATTCCCACCTGAATCAGCCGGCCGCCAGGAGCAAGTGCGCGCAGATTCCGGTCGAGGTAAGGCCCTCCTACAAAATCGATGACTACATCGACACC
>Ga0193743_1003405_pt1 | contig 10654 bp, 12 predicted proteins | sample L2c2metaG_FD_143038 | JGI IMG/M metagenome (GOLD analysis project Ga0193743, IMG submission 143038) | Soil microbial communities from a riparian zone of the East river system, Colorado, United States - L2c2 | ecosystem: Environmental > Terrestrial > Soil > Riparian zone | place: USA: East River...
GGAACAGAATCAAAGTTCATCGAGCGACGCAGATACAGAAAGTCAGGACGACTCTGCTGATAGCGTAGGAGGTTCAAATAGTTCTGAGTCCAGCAGCAGCGGCAAGGACAACGACGAAACCCCCCGCGCGCCACAGACGCCGGGCGGAATCGGGCAAGTCCTGGATGCTCCTGAACCGGAGAACGGGGAAGGAGACACAGTCGCCGAGCAGGCGCGCGACTGGCAGATGGCCGTCGAGCAGGCAGAGAATGTTGCGAAGTTAGCTGGAAAGCCGCCTGCCGGAGTCACGCGTAGCCTGGAGGCGGCTCAGGCCGCGGGCGTCGACTGGCGGGAGTTGCTGCGTCGCGCCTGGTCGGAGACTATTCCGGCTGACTACAGTTGGACCCGTCCCAACCGGCGCCATGTGTGGGAGGGGCTCTACCTGCCAGGGGTCGTCTGCGAAGGTGTCGGCGAGATCTGTATCGCGGTTGACTGCTCCGGTTCCATCAACGCCCGCCAGCTTGGCCTGTTCGAGGCGGAGGTCCGCTCCATCCTCGCTGGTCAACAGCCTCGACTCGTCCATGTTCTGTACTTCGATACTGAAGTGCAGAAGGTTGAAACCTACCAGGCGGGCCAGCCCGTAGAGCTTGCTCCTGTTGGAGGCGGTGGAACCGACTTCAAGGCCCTGTTTCCACTGGCTGGAAGAGCGGGGGATCACGCCCCAGATGCTGGTCTTTCTAACTGATCTGTGGGGCACATTCCCAAGCGATGTGCCGCCGTACCCGGTTCTTTGGGCCTCGACGAATAACCGGACCGTCCCCTTCGGACTGGTCATTCCGATGGATGCGGCGTGACCGGCGATGGCGAGGTCAGCTGCGCCGCCTTTCAACCCTATTCCCGGCCCGGTTCTTCCGCCGCACCTATCCGGAGGGGCAAATCGTCACAATGGGCAGCGAGGACCCGTTTCGCCGGCAGGTGGACACATCCGAGTTCCGCGGAACCATGATGATCTCCAACTTCCCGCTGATTCCCCGCCAACAGCACTGGGCTCGGTTGTGTCAGTAACGTGTGGGCGACGGCCCGAAGCGGGGAGCAAAGGTGCTGAGCATCTATCGTGCGCACGAAGTTCTGCTCCACCCTAGGGTGGAGCAGACAGAAATTCACACAGCGTCAAGTCCGATTTCAGCTAACTAATAGGAACATAAAGGGTTATCGCTGGCAGGTGACTGGGCTAAAGTTGGTACCCTTTAAGGAGGCGAGAGTGGTTCTTTTCACTTGCAACTTAACCAATCGTTAAGTACAGTGATGGATGTGAGGGTCATCTCCCCGAAGCGCATCCAGGAAGCGGCCCAGAGAATCGGCGATGCGGACTTGGCGAATGACCTGAGTGACTGGCTCCAGGTGGTGAAGTCGGTTCACTGGCGGAACTTCATGGAGCTTCGGCAGAGTTTCGCTACGGCGGATCATGTGGATGGGTTGGTCGTCTTCAACATCCGCCATAACCGCTTTCGGCTGATAACTCGGGTGATTTACTCGCAATACTATGAGCCCGACCAGCGGTGGACTCCGGGACAGATTCTAATCGGTGCGGTGTACACCCACGCTGAATATGACAGATGGAATCTGCTCACGGCGACCCAAAAGAAGGAGAGAATATGGCCACGATCCTAGCGAATCCAGTGGAGATGATCGAGCGTGGAGCGCCACATCTCATTCATACCGACGCGGAACTCGAAGCCTACACCAGTGCTCTCTTCTGGCTGTCCGAGGTTGAAAACCCCTCCCCTGCGCAGGTTGAGGCAATGGAGCTTCTGGGTGTACTGATCGAGAAATACGAGAACGAGCACTATCCGATCCCGCCAGCCGATCCGGCAGGCGTAGTGCGCTTCCTCCTCGATCAGAACAATTTGCAGCAGCGGGACCTCGTCCCGGAATTCGGATCTGAAGCCGCCGTCTCCATGTTCCTCAATGGCAGACGGCAGATCACCCTTGATCAAGTGAGACGCCTAAGCGAGCGTTTCCACATCGGTCCCAGCGCCTTCATGCAGTTCTGAGCAATCTATCAATCAATTTTGAAATGACGAAGCCCCTCGGTGATGAGCCGAGGGGCTTTTTTCTATTTGGGGCGATGGGACGCAGAGCACGGATCGGTCCGGTGCCCGGGAAGGGCAGCTTTTCGAACGCCTCCCGGCAGACCCGAGCTTCCGGCCTGAACTCGCGTTTGGCCTCGGAAATGAATGAGATCGCCGCATTCCGATCGACGTGGAATGGGTCTCGAGGCGAATTGGCTTTCAAAGCGAACGAACGTGGATTACGACACGTATCGTTGAAAGATCTACGACAAATATTTCTGAAAACAACACCAAGGATCGAAGACTCCTCTTGAAATGAGGAATCATGCGGTCCCGTCTGGCACCGCCAGAGGCAGCTACGACAACATTGTCGCAAATTCTTCGTTGTTGCTTGCTCTGAGACCCGATTGCGCGGTTCATTTTAGGAACACTCTTGCGTGCGCGAGATACTATCCTGCAATGGCGCTGCTTGGATCGGTTCGGTGAGTGAATCGGCGATTTCGCGTCAATCCAGAATCATGCCTGGCGACAAGCGCGTTTCCTAGTACTAATGTTCGCACTGCTCATCGCTAATCTCCTCCTTTCACCGGCTTTTGAGTTCGTACGGCACGTAGACTGGTTCCCAAATATTTGCCTGGAGTTCGCGCTTCAGCGCCTCTTCGTTGGCAACCTGTGCTTGCCCATCTAGCATGGCCTGTCTGCCCACGGCTTGCCCGATCAGGCGGCCGAGCTGACGGGCTTCCGCAAGCGGCGGAAGCAGGCCTGCCCGCTTGTCCTTTTGCGTGGGCAGATGACGGACTAGCTCCTCAGCGGCGGCCTTGACCATCGTGTCAGTGACGCGTTTGGCCTTGGAGGCAAGGATCCCAAGCGCAAGACCGGGAAATATGTACGAGTTATTCGTCTGAGTGACGGGGATCCTTTTTCCACCAACATTCACTGGCTCGAACGGACTGCCAGTACCAATCAGCGCTCTGCCTTCCGTCCAATCCATCAAGTCTTGAGCGGTCGCTTCACTGCGTGAGGTTGGATTGGATAGCGGGAAGATGACAGGCCGCTCCGAATGCTTTGCCATCTCCCGCACCGCCTCTTCAGTGAAGGCTCCCGGCTGGCCGGAGACTCCGATGAGGACTGAGGGTCTTGCATGACGGACCACGTCGAGCAGGGTGATCTCTCCGCTCGGTTGCTTCCACCCCTGTACTTCTTGTTCTTTGCGCGCGTAGGGTAGTTGCTCGGGCCGTACATCTTTGCCATGCTCTGTGATCAGGCCGTAGCGATCGATGGCATAAAAGTGATTGCGCGCTTCCGCTTCCGTGAGACCTCTGTCCTGCATAAACTGCGCAAGCAGATTGGTGATGCCTATACCCGCGCTTCCGAAGCCAACTATAGCGATCTTCTGCTGCTCCAATGGAACGCCCGTTACGTTGACCGCAGAGATCAACGTCGCGGCAGCTACAGCTGCCGTCCCCTGAATGTCGTCATTGAATGTGCACAGCTCGTCTCTATAACGTGCCAGGAATCGGGCGGCATTGAAGCCGGCAAAGTCCTCCCATTGCAGAAGGACGTGCGGCCAGCGTCTCTTCACGCTACTTACAAAAAGATCGACAAAAGCGTCATACTCTTTGCCGCGGACCCGGTGTTGCCTCCACCCGATGTAGAGAGGGCTCTTCAGCCTATCTTCGTTGTCGGTCCCTACATCGAGCAGAATAGGAAGACAATGCTCCGGATGAATCCCACCCAACGCGGTGTAAAGGGCCATCTTTCCGATCGGGATACCCATGCCTCCCGCGCCTTGATCGCCGAGCCCAAGGATGCGTTCCCCGTCGCTAACCACGATGCATTTCACATCGTCATAGCGAGGATGATTCAGGATCTGTTCGATGCGGTCTTTATTCGGATAGCTGAGAAACAAACCGCGTGGTTTTCTCCAGATCTCACTGAAACGTTGGCAACCCTCACCCACAGTCGGCGTATACACCAGCGGGAGCATCTCTTCGATATTGCGGAGCAGCAGTGCGTAAAACAGCGTCTCATTCGTGTCTTGCAGGTCGCGGAGAAAGCTGTATTTACTGAAGGCATTGGGCTGGGCCCGCAGGGCCTCCATCCTGCGCTCGATTTGTTCATCGAGACTTCCGACGTGCGGCGGCAATAAACCGTGCAGGTCGAAGACGTCCCGTTCGTGATCAGTGAAGGCTGTTCCTTTATTGAGGCGCGGAGAGTTGATCAGGTTAAATCCAGAGAGCGAAACCTGAAGAGGCTGTTGGCTGGCCGCCATTGGCAATTGCTCATTCATTGCGTCCCTCCGAGATCCGACTTTGGTCTGATCAGCGCATGAGGTTGGTCCTGGCGAGGTCGATTACTTCGTCGACGCCGCCGCTCAGCACGGCGCGAATCATGTAGAGGCTGAAGCCGAGAGCTTGTTCCAAGCTAATGGTCGGCGGCATCGACAGCTCTTGCCGATTCACCAGCACCTCAACCAGAGCCGGGCCGTCGTGCGCCAGCGCTTTGGTCAGCGCCGGACGCAGCTCTTCGGGTTTTTCCACGCGAACGCCGAAGATATCCGCTGACTCAGCCAGCTTCGCAAAGTTTGGGTTGACCAGATCTGTGCCGTAGTCGACCAGCCCGGCTGCTTTCATCTCCAGCTCTACGAAACCCAGTGAGCTGTTATTGAAGACCACTACCTTCACCGGCAGCTTGAGTTGACGGAGCGTCAGCAGGTCGCCGAGCAGCATTGCTAACCCACCATCGCCGGACAGCGTGATGACCTGCCGGCCGGGATGGCTGGCCTGCACACCGATAGCTTGTGGCAGAGCATTCGCCATCGAGCCGTGACTAAAGGAGCCCAGCAACCTGCGCTTGCCGTTCATGTGGAGATAGCGCGCAGCCCACACCGTCGGCGTACCTACGTCGCAGGTAAACACTGCATCTTCTGCCGCGAGTTCATCCAGCATCCTGGCAACGTATTGCGGATGAATCGGCGTTCGGCCCGGCTCGCCCACGGCGAGATCATCGAGACTCTTGCGCGCATCCTTGTAATGGCCGAGGCATATATCGAGATACGAGCGGTCAGTCTTGCTCTGGATCAGCGGAGTCAGCACCTCCAGCGTGTCCTTCACATTGCCGATCAGACCCAGATCCACCGGAGTGCGACGTCCAATCTGGTCGCCGCGATGGTCGACCTGAATGATCTTCGCGTTCTTCGGATAAAACTGCTGATAGGGGAAATCCGTTCCCAGCATCAGCAACGCATCGCAATTCATCATGGCGTGATAGCCGGAAGAAAAACCGAGCAGTCCGGTCATTCCCACGTCATAAGGATTGTCGTACTCGATAAACTCCTTGCCGCGCAGCGCGTGAACGATCGGCGCCTTCAACCGCTCGGCCACCGCAATCAGCTCCGCATGAGCGCCTTCACAACCGGCGCCACCGAGAATGGTGACCTTGCGCGCGCCGTTGAGAATTTCAGCCGCGTTGCGAAGTTCATCGTCCGACGGGAAAAGCAACGAGGCTGAATCCTCGATGCCGAGCGAAAGTGCCGGTGCGGAACACTCGCGCAGTGCCACATCTCCGGGAATGACAACCACGGCTACGCCGCGCCTGAGGAGGGCGGTGCGCATGGCGATTCCCAGCACCCTCGGCATCTGTTCGGCTTGTGAAACCAATTCGCAGTAATAGCTGCAATCCTTGAACAGATGCTCAGGATGCGTTTCCTGAAAGTAGCCGCTTCCTATCTCATGACTCGGAATCTGCGCCGCAATCGCGAGCACCGGCACACGATTGCGATGACAATCGAACAGACCATTGATGAGGTGAAGATTGCCCGGCCCGCAACTGCCGGCGCACACAGCGATCTCTCCTGTGAGATGGGCCTCGGCTCCGGCGGCAAATGCGGCTACCTCTTCATGCCTTACATGCAGCCATTCGATCTGTTTACTCTTCCGGATGACATCGGTTAATCCATTCAGGGAATCGCCGACAACGCCGTAAACTCGCCTTACGTCGGCCTTCACCAGGGTTTCAATGAATACCTCAGCCACTTTCTTTGCCATGTCTTTTTTCACCCCCTTTGCAGAATATGGCTCTTTGTTTCGCAGACATCATACTTGCGCGAAACAACCAACGTCGCCGGGACAGAGCCGATCTTTCCTGTAAGCTTTTTGGGGCTGATTTCCGAAAGCATTCACGAACTGCGGTCAGGCCGCTCGGTTGCGCGCTCTGACTATCTCTAGAGTGAAGCTACCAGCCGGACATCTCGTCGATGTTCCAGCCTTCCGGAACCGACATGTCCGTGCTCGAATTCGTGAAGCCGTATCCGCTCGATCAATCACACACTGGCTTCCATCAATGGCAGGTCTTTCTACAACAACGACAAGCCGTTGCCGCCTTCCATTCCCGACCGCTCCTACACGGCCTTGAAATACGTACCACCGACTTTGGCCTAAAAACCAGTTTTCCCCCTTGTCCTGACCGGGTGAGCCTTCATTGCGCTCACCCGGTTTTGCGTGCGCCCTGCCAAGGTGCTTGGCGCTGCCAACCATAAATAGGAGAAACCCATGTCGATGTCCGCCGCCCGCATCCGCTCGATGAGCAACCGCAGCCGCTTCGCCGAGGAAGCCGCATTTCCTGACCTGCGCTCGGAGCGCTCGACTTTCCCTTACAACCAGAAGTCCGCGCTGCCCAGCCAATTCCGGGGAGACACCATGCGCAGTGCCTTCGTCAGAGCCGGTCTGGTGTAGGGAATTCTGGAGTGCGGAGATGTCTCCGCACTCCAGTCGAGCCAAATTTGACCGAGTTTCGGACTCGGGTTACAACCACCCAACACCTCGGGAAAGGAGGTCACGGATGTGCCCGTTTGATCCCGCACTGCTGGCCCCGCCATACAAGCGTTTCCGGGTGAGCCGGGCGCTGGCGGATGACTACATAGAGCTGTTCCTCAACCGCCGTGAGTACAGCATCCAGGCCACCAAACCCATGATGAATGGAAAGATCGGCTGGTACCTGGCCCGCCAATACAAGACCAAAGAGCCGAAGCAGTTGGACAACGCTACTGTTCGTGCTCATATCGACGGCGATTTCACCATCAACCTCTATTCGACCAATCCGGATACTCAACGGTGCAAGTGGGTGGCGATTGACGCCGACTACGACGGAAGTATGAAGGATCTGCTGCAACTGCGATACGAGCTGAAACAGGACAGCATTCAGGCCGCGCTCGAGCAGCGCTCCGCCTTGGTATTCCGGTTCAGGGCGGCGGTTTGCGGAAGGGCATCGAGGTCTTTCCCAAACAAGACGTGGTGGAAGGGATGGACTTCGGCAATGCCATGCGAGGACCGCTCGGCGTTCATCGCCGGATCAGACGCCGCTATTGGTTCATCGAGGCGGAACAAACGCCCGAGCGCCAAATGGCGTACTTAATCAAGCTGCAGAAGGTCACTGAGGACCAGATCAAAACCTTCACTCGCTCCGCGAATGTCCTCCTTCGTGCAGCCAGCCCAGCATCTGTAGAACCGCGGATCGGCGATCTGGATCGCCAGGTTGTCCTGTGATTTGTCCGCGTTGGCCCGCGCACAGGCAGGACATTGTGCCCAGTAGTTGCGGCGGTCTTTCTTGCGTGGCCGAACGTGATCGAGAATCCGGAACTCGTGCCGGATCCCGTTCCGCCGCTCCACCTGCGACTGATAGACCACTGGAGGCGGAGGCTGGTAGGCCTCCGGCAGGGTCATCCCGGCATGAACTGCTTAGATCGTCGCGTGTTCTTTGGCTCCAAAGCTCATTACGGACTCAGCCGAGCCAGAACGACTGCCTCGATAACGATGCTGGTCAGACCGCCGTCCTGTGACAGTTTCGATTCGAATGAAGCATAAAGTGGCCATTTGGCCACTTTATGCTTCATTCGACAATACGACGGCGGGTGGGGAACGGAAGGGGGCCGGTGCTCGGCCCTTTCCTTAGTTGATTTTGGCGTTCAGACCGGACATCTAGCGAAGGGCCACTTGTCCAAAGAAGCCGCCTACTCGTCCAACGGCCGGTCGCTACGGCGACCGACCCCGGAAGTTTACTTAGTTGGCGACGCAAGAGCTACTTCTACTTTGGTTTGAGAAGCGCTCTTCGCCTCAAGTGTCGTCTGTCGTTCGTCGCGACTTTGTACACACCTAAGGTATTCGCTCGTGCCCGGGATCCATACCTGCGACAGATAATGGCTGCTTCCATAGCGGTGAAAGATCAGACGTCCCTGCGACTGAATGGTATTTGTCGACTCTGGAAACGTCATCAGGAACTGACTCTTTCCCGTGCTGATATTACGCAAGAGCAGGAATCGGCTGGAATTCACCAAAACGAGATAGGGTCCTGCAGCCAGGCGCTGGTTATTTACTGAGAACTCGAAGGGAACATCTGCAATGACGCCCTTCGGAGCTTGGGCCGCAGCCACGAGTGATAGTGGACCTGCGAGAAGTGGGATGGATAGAAGGAATATGGCGGGGACGACCTGGCGTTTCGGGGCATTCGAGTTCGATGCGCAAACTTCTGAACTGCGTCGTTCTGGCGTCCTGATTAAATTGCGTGAACAATCCTCACGTATTCTTATCTACCTGCTGGAGCATGCGGGACAAGCGGTAACACGCGAAGAGTTGCGGGAGTATCTTTGGCCATCGGATATTTTTGTTGACTTCGACCATAGCCTGAACACTGCTGTCATGAAGTTGCGGGACGCCCTGGGTGATTCGGCTGACAAACCGCTATACATCGAGACACTTCCTAAAAAGGGATACCGCTTCGTCGCGCCAGTATCGCTTGCGCAAACCACTTCGGCCCCTCGCGAACAGCCCGACAATAAAAGAGGCAAGCCAGCCCTGGTTGCAGCGGGGCTGGAAGCCGTCCTCCTTGTCACCGTGTTCGCAATTCACCGCGCCACGCAGTCGGCCTCGGGTAAGAACCAAAGCCATGTGATAATCGCGGTCGCTCCCCTGCAGAATCTCAGCGGAGATCCCGGGCGAGATTACTTCGTCAATGGACTCACCGATGAAATCCTGACCCAACTCGGACAGCTCAATCCAGAACGACTGGGTGTCGTGAGATACCGGCCCGCCCCGACTATGCGGCTAAGCACGTCCGCGATCAACGATTTCGGACAGCGATCCGACTTGCAATACCTGCTCGAGGGCAGCGTGCGGCACTCCTCTGACCAGACACGAATCTCGATACGCCTGGTGCGAATAGCCGACGAGACAACGCTCTGGACCGATTCTTTCGATCGGCAGGTCGGTGATGTCCTCTCAGTCCAGTCGGAGATAGCGCAACGTATCGGCCGGGAGCTGCAAATCCAGGTACTCGGCCGCGCCAATCGTAAGTCCGCCAAGCCTGAAGTTGTGGAAGCATACCTCCGTGGCCGGTTTGAGATGAGCCGCTGCTTTGAGTCGCCCCCCGGTCCTCCCGATGCGGCTCGAACCTTTTTTGAGCGCGCCATTATGCTGGATCCTTCGTATGCCCCGGCGCACGCCGGTCTGGCGGATTTCCATAGTCATCGCGCGGTGCAGGATGACGAAGGTGCAGAAGAGGCCTGGCGGTTGGCTGAGCAGCATGCAACGCAAGCATTGTCGCTGGACGACGAAAGTGCGGAAACCAACGTCGCCATGGCTCAGATCAAGCTGGCGCACGATTGGGATTGGCGTGCAGCCCGCGAACATGCTCTGCGCGCCTTGCAGTTGAATCCCAGTTCACCCGAGGCCCATTCCGTGTACGCGCTTTATCTCAGGACCGCGGGCAAAAACACCGGAGATGCGCTGAACCATTCCAAGCAGGCCGTCGCCCTGGACCCCTTTCGCATGGACTTGAGAGCGATGCTCACAAATGAGTACTACATCGCGCGAGATTACAAGGGCGCTGCGGCCTCGGCGCGCCAGTTGCTTACGTATAACCCTCCTCTTGCTCACGGCTTTCTTTGCAGCGATTTGGGGTCCCTGAAGCTCTTCAATGAATCTGTAGCCGAATGCAGCCAGTGGCTCGCTCTGGACGGGCACAGTGACTGGGTGCCTGCATACTTGCGTGAGTACCGTCAGAAGGGGTATGAGGCGGCGAGCTCATTCATCGCGAGGAAGTGCGCGGACGAGATCCTGAAGCGCCCACAGCCGGACTATTGGGATTTGGCAAACGCGTACGTGCTGGCGGGCATGCGGGAAGAAGCGCTGCACGCCTTGTTCCAGGGACTGAAAATACATGAACCCGGACTGTTGCAGGTCCGCGTCGACCCCGATTTCGATTCCATTCGTAACGAGCCACGCTATGCTGAACTAGTCCGCCAGATTGGATTCCCGACCGAATAAGTGTACAGTCCCGGAAACGACACTCAAACAGATCCAGATCAAATGGCAGCGTTTGGGCGAGGACCAGGACATCTTCGCGATCACGGTCGTTGTTCCGTCCGAGCTTTGCAAGTGCGATGTCGTAAGGGTCCAGAACGCGCAGATGCAGGTGTTCAAAGACCCCGGGGTAGATGTCCATTAGCCGCGATTCGTATTCATATGAAGCTCAGCGACGGTGACGACATCGACGTACATCCTGTACTTCTTGGAAAATGCCGAACCTTGGCCCGCAATTTCCACCAACTT
>Ga0193743_1003406_pt1 | contig 10653 bp, 9 predicted proteins | sample L2c2metaG_FD_143038 | JGI IMG/M metagenome (GOLD analysis project Ga0193743, IMG submission 143038) | Soil microbial communities from a riparian zone of the East river system, Colorado, United States - L2c2 | ecosystem: Environmental > Terrestrial > Soil > Riparian zone | place: USA: East River...
CTGGTTGTGATCGCCACCTATCTGCTCATCAACGTGGCGTATTTCTACGTCTTGAGTCCGGCAGAGGTGGCGGATACTCATCGCGTCGCCGCCGATATGATGTCGCGGTTGCACGGGAATGGCGCTGCGACCGCCGTAACCATTGCAGTGCTGATTTCCATCATCGCCGCCCTGAACGGTTCCATCCTTTCCGGCGGGCGCGTTCCTTATGCCATGGCGCGCGATGGCCTTTTCTTTAAGTCCGCCGCCGTCGTCCACCCGGTCTTCATGACGCCTGGAAAGTCGATGCTGATGCTGTGCGTGTGGTCTTCCGTGGTTGTGCTGAGCGGTTGGTTCGACGATCTCTATAATTTTGTCATTTTTGGAAGCTGGATTTTATACCTAATGACCGCATTTTCTGTGTTTGTATTGCGGCGTAAGCTGCCTGACTTAACGCGCCCATATCGCGTTCTCGGGTATCCATTTGTGCCTTTATTCTTCGTTGCGGTGGCGGCTTTACTACTCTTCAACACCTCGCAAACAAGGCCTCGCGAATCACTTATGGGTCTGGCGTTGATGGCTCTTGGTATTCCATTCTACTTTTACTGGAAAAAACACCGGGTAACGGCCTAGAACATCCCCTCGGAGGTGATACGCGTAAATACCCCTGGTACTTATAGAACTTATTGCTTATCCTAAAAACGCCAATATGTTGAATTAGCGTCTAATAGACAGTAAACTTCGTCTAAATCGACGCTTTTGCACTAGAGCAGTCAAGATAATTTCCGTTGGGATTTTCCCGATGGAAACCGGAGAGGATGGCAATTTTGGATGTAGATAAGATGCTGGCCGAGCTAAGACTCGAGCGTGAGCAAATAGAGGAAGCAATTCTGACGCTGGAGCGTTTGGCCCGCGGGCGGGGCCGCCGCCGTGGGCGTCCTCCCGCGTGGTTGAAAGACGCGGGCTCAAGTACGTTGCGTCTGACCGGGGAAGGAGACCTGACCAGTGTTGCGGCGGAACCCAAGCGGCGCGGCCGGCCTCCGGGCGCCAAGAGCAAACCCGTTCTGCACGCGATGGAGGCCTGAATTCTGTCCGCTGCTAATTCCGAGGGCCGACACTTTCGGTGCGGCCCGCGAGCGGTTTGACGGTAGGTCCTCCGCAGACCCCAACTCCCGTGCTCAGCAGGGCGTTCAGCAAGTTGAACAGCACCGCATAAATCACCTGTTCAGAGACCGGTTGCCGTCCGGGCATCCGGAATGTGCCCGGCAATTCCTTCGCTATCTGCACGCGCACGGCGTGCGGCAGCGCGCGGCCCATCTTGTCCCGCTGGTTTGCCAGCGAGAGGGGAGTCTGTAGAATACTGCCCGATTTTCCATCTACGTAAAACTGGCACCTGGAAAACCAGCCTAAGTTGCCTGGGTCGGCTGCATCGAACAATAGCAGCGGCGCCTGGCGGTCAGTGGCCGCAAGGTCCAACGACATCACTCGTCTGCGGTCATCGATTTTGAATTCGAAGCCTGCCTGGCGCGCGATATTCCCGACGAATTCCGGATCCAATTCCAACAATAAATATTTATTTTGTCCAGCCTCGAGAACTTGCATTGCCACCCTAGTTTTGCATCGAACGGTCGTTCGCTATAGCGATGCCGCTATCGACGCCAGTAGAAAGTCAACGCTTTCCTCGGTCGCCAGCGGTCCCATGATCCCGATGCGCAGAATTTTGCCGGTTAACTTGCCCAGGCCGCCCGCTATTTCAATGTCGTAACCGTCCATCAGGCGTTCGCGCAGCACGGCTTCATCGACGCCCGGAGGAGGAAGAACCGCACTGATGTGCCAAATCCGGTCAGCCGCATTCTTCACCAGCGGCTCGAAGCCTAGCTTCTGCAGTCCGGAAACAAATCGCTGCCCGGTTCGCTTGTGCCGCTCCCATCTGTTTTCCAGACCCTCTTCTTCGATGACCGCCAGCGCCTGGTGCATGGCGTAGTACAGCGGCGGAGAAGGAGTGTGATGGTACTGATGCGGCGGATCGAAGTAGTTTGCCAGCAGGCGCAAGTCTAGATACCACGTGAAAGGATCTACCGGGCGCTTTTCGAGCCACTCCCATGCTTTGGGTGAAATCGAAATGGGCGACAAACCGCACGGGCAGCTGAGGCCCTTCTGCGCGCAGCTGTATGTCACATCAATGCCGACCGCATCGATCTCTACCGGCATTGCTCCGAGGGAAGTAACGCAATCGGCGATTACCAGCGCTCCGGCTTTATGCGCCGCCGCGGCAATTGCCTTTCCCGATTGATAGGCGCCTGTCGAAGTCTCGGCCTGGACGAACGCTACCACGTCCGGCCGCTCCGCTTCGATAAATGCCTCCGCTTCGGCGCCCGTGAAAATCTCTCCCCAGGTCTTTTCGCAAACGGCTACTTTCGCCCGTTGCCGCCGGCCCATCGCCACCACCCGGTCGGCAAATTGCCCAGCCGAAAAGACGACGAATTTCGAGTCCGGCAAAACAAAATTGCCGACTGCCGCTTCCATTGCGCCGCTGCCGCTGGCCGGTACCGTGAAGGTTCGCTCGTTGCTCGTACCGAAGCCTTGCCGCAGGCCCGAGCGAATTTCGTTCATGACCGAGAGAAAATACGGGTCGCGAATTCCCGTCAGAGTCTGGCCCATGGCCTCGTAGGCCCGCGGTTCCACCATGGACGGCCCAGGCCCATACATCAGTCTTTTTGGCGGCGCGATCCGCTTTTTTTCGGTCATCAACATTATCTTTAAAAATAGCAGGCTTTACAGCGCTTACCCTGTAACGGTTTCCGCCCTTACTGCACTCTATAAGTACAGAACACCGTAGTCATGGCTGAGGCGGGCGAGCGCCGCGGAGGGGGCTCGCCCGCTGCCGGACCGAAGAGGCTATGGTGTTTGAAATGGTGGGCCCTACAGAACTCGAATCTGTGACCTCTACCGTGTCAAGGTAGCGCTCTAACCAACTGAGCTAAGGGCCCGCGGGGAGGTAACTCCCAAAATAACATGCTCTTGGCGGCGCGGCATTTCTGTCACCCGCTTGCCCATGTCACCATCAATACACCATGCCCACCGTTCTTATTACCGGCGCGTCAACCGGCATCGGCCGCGAATTCGCGTACTTGTGCGCGCAGGACGGTTATGACCTCGTACTGAATGCGCGTTCGCAGGCGCCATTGGCCGCGCTGGCTGCCGATATACACCACAAAACGGGCCGCACCGTTCATGTCTTTGCCAGGGACTTATCCGAGCCGGATGGAGCGCAAATTCTTTACAACGATGTCGTCTGCACCGGAATTAAGCCGGATGTGCTTATCAACAACGCGGGCTTCGGTTCGTTGGGTCTCTTCTGGGAGTTGAACGAAGCCGAGCAGATGCGGATGGTTTGCCTGAATGTGGGGGCTCTTACTCATCTAACGCGCTTGTTTCTTCCCGATTTCATCGAGCGCCGCCGCGGCGCTATTCTGAACGTCTCCTCGAACGCGGCCTTTCAACCGGGCCCGCTGATGGCCGTCTATTTCGCGACCAAAGCCTACGTGCTCTCCTTCTCCGCGGCGCTTCACAACGAAGCGCGCGACTATGGCGTGAAAGTGACCTGCCTTTGTCCCGGGCCCACCAAAACCGATTTCGACAAGCGCGCGAAGATGGACCCTAAGATTTTCAAGAGCGGCGCGGCCATGGACGCGCGGGCAGTAGCCAAAATCGGCTGGGACGCTTTGAAAGCAGGCAAGCCTCTGGTGGTTGCCGGCCGGCTAAATGCGCTCATGGCCTTCCTGACGCGCTTCTCACCCATGCAGTTCAACGCTTCCATGGCCAGGCGGTTTCAGGGCAAACCGTAGCTGGTTATTATTGTAAGTAGGATCACTATGCCCGACTGCACGCACCTGGACCAGATTCACGACGTCAAGCCGCATACTCGCGGTTGCGAGGAGTGCCTCAAGAGCGGCGATACTTGGGTACATCTCCGCCTCTGCCTGCACTGCGGCCATGTCGGCTGCTGTGATTCCTCGCGCAACAAACACGCCACCAAACACTTCCATGCGACGAAGCACGCTATTATGCGATCTTTGGAACGTGGAGAGCATTGGGGCTGGTGCTTCATCGACCAGGCCGAGCTGGAGTTCAACTAGCGGCCAGCCGGAATTCGATCGACGTACATAGATGTCATAAATAGAATCTATTAGCAAAAGCTTGGGCCGAAGCGTCTCGTCGCAGACAATAAGATCTTCAGCCTGATGCAACTGTAGCTGAAAACTTAGATACAGGCCACGTGTTTTTCAGCAACCAAGGAGATAAATGAGCAGCGAATTACAAGACTTTCTCAGACTTCCCTATACCGAGTTGGAGGAGTTGAACCTTAAGGCCAAGGCGCAGCGGTTGCAGCGTGCTCCGGTTGAACAGGTCCGTGAAGAGCGGTTGAAGTATTTGAACGACACGAAGAATATCAAAGCCGTCACGTTGTTGTTCAGCGACCTCGAAGGCCGGCTGCACATGCTCGACTACGACAAGAAGTTCCTGGTGAAAAGCTGGGATAACATGACGTTCGACGGTTCTTCGATTCGCGGTTTTACCGCTCAAAAAGAGAGCGACCTGCGTCTGAACATCGACTGGCCGTCTTTCTATTGGGCGCCCGCCGACATTTTCGGCGCGGGCAAAGTCATGGTTTTCGGCGAAGTTATCGACAAGGAAGGCGGTCCTTACACCGCCGACATGCGCGCCGTACTGAAGGCTTACTCCGACGGCATTTACAAGAAAGACGGCCTGACTCTGAACGCCGCCAACGAGATTGAAGGATTCCTGTTCAAAGGCGTGGATGCCGAGCGCCACTATCATGAAGGCGCCTCGTTTGAATACGTAAACACTGGCGGTTACTATCATTCACTCCCCGGCGATCCGCTGCGGACGTTCATCGATATGGCGGCCGAGGTGCAGCGGGCGATGGGCTTCGAGAACGAAAAAGATCACCCGGAAGTAGCCCCTTCGCAATTTGAGATCAACTACACGTATTCCGAAGTGGTGAACGCGGCGGACCAGATTCAGCTCTACAAACTGATTTGCCGTCAAGTGGCCACCAAGATGGGCTTGAGCGCCAGCTTCCTGCCAAAGCCGGTGGTGGGCGTCAACGGCAGCGGCATGCACACTAACGTTTCCGTTAACAAGAACGGGACGAATATTTTCTGGGATGCTAACGGCGAGGAGAAGATGAGCGCCGAAGCGTGGAAGTTCGTCGATCGCATTCTGAGCCACGGCAGCGATCTCTGCCTGATCATGAACGCCAGCGTAAACGCCTATCGCCGCCTCGATCCTCACTTTGAAGCGCCGAACCAGATAAAGGCTTCGGCCACCGACCGCGGTTCGATGGTGCGTATCCCGATCGGCAACTCGAAGAGCGCGCGCGTTGAAGTCCGTTCCGTCGGCCCGGATGCGAACCCCTACATGGTGCTTTACTCGGTGTTCAAGACGGGACTTGATGGCAACATCGCCGATATTGAGAACCTGCGGGCAGCCAAGCGCTACCTGCCGGACAACATCTACGACGCGATGGAAGACTTCAACAACGCCGAGTGGACCACCAAGCTGTTTGGCGAAGACGTCAAGGTCCGCTACGCGGACCTGAAGAAGGCTTCCGCCGACCGGTGCGCCCGGCTATTGGGTACTTCGGTGAAGGCGCCCGAGGTGCAATTTCATCACGAGGTATACAACCAATACCTCTGGAATCAATTCTAGCCGCGATTCCTGTTTCGACAAATGGCCCCGGACAACCGCCCGGGGCCATTTGTTTTAGCGCTGGGTAGTGAGCGGTTTAGGCGGCCAGGTTACCTTCTCACCGCGGCGGATTGACACGTTGGCCAGGTGACCCGCGCGGGCGGCGGCTACTCCGGCTTCGACCGGGGCGGTTGGATCTTTTCTGTCGCGCACGCAGTCGAAGAAGTTCTGTACATGGGCGATGGTTCCGTCGGCAAGACTGCGCTCGCTCAGCACCGGATTCCCGGCGGTGACTTTCTCCCGGTAGAGAGAAAAGCCGCCGCGATTGAGCTTGAGCGTGCCGTTCGTCCCACGAAACTCGAGCCCGCCATCGTCGATCGACGAGACCATGGTCCCTTCATAGCCAACCTCGAATCCCGGATAACGCAAGGAGGCATGCACGGTGTCGGGGCAGTCCCATTTCTCAAACACGTAGCGGTCACCCATGGCTTGGATGAGCTTCGGCTCCGGGCTCTTCATCGCCCAGTGGACAACGTCGATCCAATGCGTGAACAGATCGGTCATGGCGCCGCCGCCGAAGTTCCAGAACCAGCGCCAGTGCCGGTACTTCTCATCGTCGTAAGGCTGATCAGGCGTGGAACCGAGCCAGCGCTTCCAATCGAGCAACTGGGTTTCGATGGGTATCAAGGGCGGCGGCCCCTGGTAATTCTGGAACCAGTAGGTCCGGATCTGCGAGACGCGGCCCAGGCTGCCGCCCTGGATGAGCGCCACGGCATTTTGAAAATTCGGCCAACTGCGCTGCTGCATGCCGCATTGCAAGATTTGCTTCGACCCGCGGACCGCTTTGATCAGCAGGTCTCCTTCTTCGAGAGTGTGGGTGACCGGCTTTTCGAGATACACGTCCTTGCCGGCGGCGATGGCATCGAGGGCGATGCGGACATGCCAGTGATCGGGCGCGGCGATGAACACCGCATCGACATCCTGCTTATCGAGTAGCTCGTGATAATCCAGATGCGTTGTGGCAATATCATTCGACCTGGCATGGATCTCATCACGGCGCGGCGCATAGACATCGCAACCGGCCACCAGAGTGAATCCGCCGGCTGCATCGGCCGACGTGAGATCACCGCGCATCCGCCCTCCGCAACCGATTGCACCGACGCGTATGGAGTCATTTGCGCCCATAGCTTTGGACGCCGATAGGGCAGTCAATCCGCTGGCTAGAAGGAAGCTTCGACGGTTGGTTCGCATTTTGATATCGCTGGTATCGTATCTTAAACGCAGATCAGGAGACCAGCGAAAGCCCAATGCAGCGACGTCAATTCCTTCAGCAGACACTCTGTTTCGCGGCGTATTCCGCGGCCTTGACCGGGGCCGAAATGGACGCCGATGTTGCCATCATCGGCGGCGGCGTGGGAGGCTGCGCGGCCGCGCTCGCCGCTCTGCGGCAGGGCATGCGCGTCGTCTTGACCGAGGAGACAGACTGGATCGGAGGCCAACTTACGAGCCAGGCCGTACCTCCGGACGAGCACCCATGGATCGAGCGGTTCGGCTGCACGCGGAGCTACCGTACTTACCGGAATGCAGTCCGCCAGTATTACCGCACTCACTATCCGCTTACTCCGGAGGCGCGCGAGCGTCCGGAGCTCAATCCCGGCAACGGCTCGGTTTCGCGCCTTGCGCATGAGCCACGAGTCTCACTGGCGGTTCTGGAGGCGATGCTTGCTCCTTTTGTGAGTAACGGCCGACTTACTCTGCTGCTGCTTCACCGCCCAGAGCTCGCGAGCGTTTCGGGCAGCCGCGTGACGAGTGTTAAGGTGCGCGACTTGCAGCACAATCTCTACCGCACCGTCACGGCGAAGTATTTTCTGGATGCGACCGAACTCGGAGACTTACTGCCAATGACGAAAACCGAATTTGTTACTGGCGCCGAATCGCAAGCGCAGACAGGTGAACCGCATGCAGCCTCGACCGCCCAGCCGGGAAACAATCAATCCTTCACGTTCTGTTTCGGAATGGATTATCTGGAAGGCCAGGACCATACCATTGAAAAGCCATCCAGCTACGCCAAATGGCGAGACTACGTTCCCCAATTGACTCCGCCCTGGACAGGACCGCTGCTGAGTTGGACGATGTGCGAGCCGAAGACCCTTCGTCCGCGCGATGTCTTCTTCGATCCGAACCCGCCGGCGAAACCGCGGCAGGCGGGTATGAACTTGTGGACATACCGGCGCATTCTGGATCGGGCCAATTTCTCGGCGGATAAGTATCCGAGCGACGTTAGTTTGGTGAATTGGCCGCAAAATGACTTCTGGCTAGGCGATTTGCTGACGGGCAACGAAAAAACCGCGGCTGCCGCCCTCAGGGAAGCCAAGCAATTGAGCCTATCGCTTCTGTATTGGATGCAGACCAACGCGCCCCGTCCGGACGGTAAGCAAGGCTGGAAAGGGCTGCGCCTCCGCAAGGATGTGACTGGCACCGAAGACGGTTTAGCGAAGGCCGCCTACATCCGTGAATCGCGCCGGATTCAGGCTGAATTTACGGTCCTGGAGCAGCATGTGGCCAAGGCGCCCGCCAGCTTTGCGGATTCCGTTGGAGTGGGATGTTATCGCATCGATCTGCACCCGACCTCCGGTGGCACGAATTATATAGACATCGGGTCCTTTCCCTTTCAGATTCCCTTGGGCGCGCTGATTCCCAAGCGAATGGAGAATCTGCTGCCCGCCTGTAAGAATTTGGGGACTACGCACATCACGAATGGCTGTTACCGCCTGCACCCGGTGGAATGGAACATTGGCGAGGCCGCGGGCGCGCTGGCGGCCCATGCGATCCGGAAAGGTACGGTGCCCCGGGCGATTCGCAACGATCAAAAGCTGCTGGCAGACTTCCAAGCCAGCTTGCGCGAGCAGGGCTTCGAGCTGGCGTGGCCGGCGGCTCAGATTCACGCTGTTTAGCTGGGCCAGCCGGACCAGGGGGTCCGGCGCGGACGAGGGCGTCCGCCCCACATATCACATCTACCTACATAAGTTCGAGGAATATTCCGATATGACCTGAGACTGATCTGAATAATTCGCACTTTCTTCATAAAGACTAAGACCATGACGTATCGTTCGCTCTTCCGCATCTTCTCTTCCGACCTGGCGATTGACCTTGGAACCGCGAACACCCTGGTGTACGTCGCGGGGAAAGGGATCGTATTAGACGAACCCTCGATCGTGGCCGTGAACCGGCAGACAGGAGAAGTCGTCGGTTGCGGCACCGAAGCGCACGAGATGTTGGGCCGCACGCCTGCCAATATTACCGCCATCCGGCCGATGCGCGATGGTGTTATCGCCGACTTCAAGATGGCGGAATACATGCTTAACTACTTCATTAAAAAGGCTCACAAGAGAAAGAAGCTGGTTCACCCCAGAATTGTGATCGGGGTTCCGAGCCAAACCACGGAAGTGGAAAAGCGAGCCGTTCTGGATTCCACCTACCGGGCCAAAGCGAGCGAAGTGCACCTGGTGGAACAGGCGATGGTGGCGGCGCTGGGAGCTGGCCTGCCCGTTACAGAACCTTGCGGGAACATGGTAGTGGACATCGGCGGCGGGACTACCGATATCGCGGTCATCTCGCTTTCAGGCATTGTCTACTCGCGGTCGCTGCGCACGGCAGGGCACCAGATGGACGATGCGATTATGGACTACATCAAGCGGAAGCACAGCCTGCTGATTGGCGAACGCACGGCCGAGCGGATCAAGCTGGAAATCGGTTCCGCCAGTCCCCTGGCGAAGCCGCTCGAGATGGCCGTGAAAGGCCGCGACCTGTTGGCCGGGCTGCCGAAGACCATTATCGTGCGGGATCAGGAAGTCCGGGAGGCATTGAGCGATTCCGTGGCCACCATTGTGGCGGCGGTCCGCACGGCGCTTGAGTGCACCCCTCCGGAACTGAGCGGCGACATCAGCGACAAAGGCATTATCCTGACTGGCGGCGGATCGCTGCTCAAGAGCCTGGACGAAAGAATCCGCCTTGAAACCGGCATACCGGTGCTGGTGGCCGCCGAACCGCTGGCCTCGGTGGTGATGGGAACCGGGATGATACTCGAGAACTTCCGGCTACTGCGTAAGATGGCGGTGAATTAGGCCTAGGGCGGTACGATCACTGCAGATTTGTATTTGCTTGCTCTAGCCGTATGCGCGGCCTTGCTGGCTGCTCCTTTCCTCTACCAGGCCCTGGGCGAATATTGGGACACGCGGCGCTTTCCGCCTCCAGGTGAATTGGTTGAAACCGATGCCGCGCGTCTGCATTTCCACCGGCAGGGCAAGGGCTTTCCGGCAGTCGTCTTCGAAGCGGGCATAGCGGGTAGTTTACTGGGCTGGGCACTGGTACAACCGCGCGTGGCAGAGTTCACCAGCGCCGTCAGCTACGATCGCGCAGGGCTCGGCTGGAGCGACGGATGCAGCACGCCTAGAACCGTGGATGGGATGGTCTCCGAACTGGCGGCGGCTCTGCGGCGGGCAAACATTCCCGGTCCGTACATCCTGGTGGGTCATTCCTTCGGCGGATTACTGATTCGCGCGTTTGCGCATGCCAGACCACGCGAGGTGGCCGGTTTGGTGTTTGTCGATCCGGTGACGATCAGCGGGTGGGCCGAACCCCCGGCCAGTCAAGTGCGGCGCTTGCAGGCGGGCGCGAGACTGTCTCGCCGCGGAGCCTGGCTTGCGCGCTACGGAGTTGTCCGGGCGGCGCTCTCGGTGTTGGCCGCTGGAGGCAAGTGGCTGCCTAAAATGGTGGCGCGCGCGTCGGCGGGGCAGGGCATTTCCACGCTTGAGCGGCTGATAGGTGAAGTGCGCCGGCTGCCTGCCGAAGTGCTTCCCATCGTGCGCGCCCATTGGAGCCGGCCCAAGTCTTTTATGGCCATGGCGGCTTACCTGGAGTGTCTTCCCGCCTGCGCGCGGCAGGCCGCCGCGACGCCCG
>Ga0193743_1003407_pt1 | contig 10650 bp, 25 predicted proteins | sample L2c2metaG_FD_143038 | JGI IMG/M metagenome (GOLD analysis project Ga0193743, IMG submission 143038) | Soil microbial communities from a riparian zone of the East river system, Colorado, United States - L2c2 | ecosystem: Environmental > Terrestrial > Soil > Riparian zone | place: USA: East River...
TCCCCGGCGACCAGCCAATGCGGGAGACGGCACCATGAAATTCATCTCCCCCGCCGAGCGCCGCGCGCGCCAGCCCGCCTTCGTTCCCACCATGGCCGATGACGCCGCGCGCTTCGTCTGGATGGAGCGCGAATACCACCGCATCACCGATCCGCGCCCGTTCATCAACCAGTGCGCCGTTGCCCGCTCCGTGGGCGTGCTGGCGTTTGGCGTGCCGCTGGACGCCTTGCTTTCGACCAGCAAAGAGCACGCCATCACCGACGCGCGCCAGAAGATCATGGCGTTTTCTAGGATTGTCATCAGCCCGCGCTGCTCGTGGGAGCAAATCGGGCGCAGCTTCAACCGGCATTATTCGACCGTGTTTCATGCGGTGGACAAATTCGGCGAGACGGTCGAGCACGCGCTGGAACCTTCCACCGACGAGGCAATCGCATGAGGAAAGTTTTGCGCGATGTGATCACGCTGGTGCGCGAAGCGGGCGGTTCCGGCGTTTGGATTTCCGAAGGCGGGCGGCATACGCGCGTCAATTTCGACATGGGCGGGGAGCCCCGCCTGCTGCTTATCCATCGCGGCAACGAGGTGTCGTCGCGGTTTGCCCCGATGATCCGGTCGTTGCTCCGCAGGAGCGCCGCATGACCGCGCAAGTTCAAGCCTATCCGCTGCATTGGCCGCCGGGGTTCCCGCGCACGAAGAACCGCGAGCAATCGCGTTTCCGCACCGGCCTCGATGCCGCGATGAAAAATGTGCAAGCGAGCCTGCGCAATTTCGCCGCCGATAGCGGGCGCAAGCTTGAGGACGCGATCATGTCGAGCAACGTCACGCTGACCGAGAACAATCCTGCCGACTGCGGCGTCGCCGTTTGGTTTCGCTGGGACAATACCCAGCTTTGCATCGCGGTGGACCGTTACAATTCGATCCCGCAGAATTTGCAGGCGGTGCACCATATCCTTGAAGCGCGGCGCGTTGAGCTACGGCACGGCTCGCTGCATTTGGTCCGCGCCTCGTTCGCGGGCTTCAAGGCCCTGCCCGCGCCGAGTGGCGAGCATTGGAGCGACGTGCTGCAAGTCAAGCGCACCGCGACCCGCGACGAAATCGAGGACGGTTACCGCAAGCTCGCAAAATACCGGCACCCCGACCTACCTGGCGGCTCGGATCAGGCGATGGCCCGGCTCAACAATGCGCGCGAGACCGCAATCATGGAGATCGGGTGATGCCCGAGCAGCACGACGCGCACGTCAAGGCCTATTGCGCCTTTTGGGAAATGCAAATTCGCATTTTCAAGCGGCGGCGCGGGCGCGCGAACTTCGTCGGGCTCGACACCCGATGACGAAGCCAAAACCCCAAGCTAACTAAGGAGGCCATGAATGACGGCAAAGAAGATGTTTGTACGCTCGGCCCTGACTGTGGCGCTGCCGCTGATCCTGATCTGGGCGTTTATCGAGACGCTGCTTCGCGAGATTGGATCGGCGGTCTGGTACGCATGGAATGACGTGCGGCTAAACGTCGTGGCCTACCGGCGCGAGATGCAGCGCGATGATTACTGAAAGGGAATGATTGGGGGAAAGATGACGCTGCCGACCGACACCGAAATTATGCAAGCCATTTGCTGCGGCGAGCGCTGCGTCCCCGAGACCGGCTATTGCCACAAGCTCGATTTTGGCGCGGAGGCGCGGCGCGTGCTGATCCTGCTGCGAACAACGGAGGCGAAACGTGATGGTGATCGATTATCCCGCACTGGATCACATATGCCGCCGCCTGCCGGTGGCGGACCTGCTGACGCTCAGTCTCCTTGACGATGCGGAAATCGAGGAAGGCTACCACGACGGCCGCGAAAATTTTCCCTGCGGCGAGAACCGCAGCCGCAGCTATTGGCATGGTTGGCGCAACGGAATGATGGACGGGCGTCACATGGATGGCGATTGGGCCTCGCGGGAATTGGCCCACCTTTATTTGGATAAGCTAAGAACAGCCACGTCAAAAGGAGTCGGCATATGACCACTATTACAGAAACGCTGCTCAAAGAGATGCAGGAGTTTGCTGACTTGACGCTCGCCGATCTCTGGACCCGTTATAGCGATGATGATTATCGGCTTCTTGTGGTTTGTATGATCGCGGTGAGCTTCGCGAAGCAGAACGACCTAACGAGAGAAGACCTCGTGGCCGCCGTCGACGGTCTTTACGACAGTTATCCCGACGATGACGAGGGGGCCGCAGCATGACGGCAAAACATCACTGGTCCTATCAGGATCAATTCGACAGCATCAACAAAATGCGCGCGATAGATTTCCGCGACAAGATCGCGAAATCGATTTGCACCGAGACGTGCGCCTTCAAGGGCGAGCCGCCGTGCTGGTCGGTCCATACCGACCGCGCCGATGGTGATGGAAAATTCCCCGCGATGGAATGGCCGAACCCGTTTTGCGACGAGCCCGGATGCCATGCGCTGGCCGAGGCGGTGATCGCGACGATTGAGGTGGATTTGCACCATGACGATGCGAAGTGAGCCGCGCAGCAAGGGCGCGCTGATGCACGAACTGCTCGGGCAGCTTGGGGACGGCAAGATCACGGTCGAGGACTTCCGCGTGCGGCTCGCCGAGGCCGGAATGACCGACGACGAGATCGACCTCTATCTCGAAGGGAAATTGAAATGATAGACGCCCCGCAAACCAAGCGCTGTGCGAAATGCGGCCAGCAAAAATCCGTCAGCGAATTTTATATGCAGAACCACTATGGCAAAGCCTATGCGATGGGCGCGTGCAAGGTCTGCCACTGCGCGCGCGTGATGCGCCGGAAAAGTGAGCGGATTGCCCATGCCAGAAAATGAGACGCTAGAGCGAATATGCGGAGACCTTGAGCGATGAGCGAGAAAAAGATCGGCCCGAAAGAAGCGCGCAATCGCGAGTTGACCGAGGAGCGCGAGGCTCGCCGCCAAGCGATGCTGCGCGCCGCCAAGCGCAAACCGAACGCGGATTTTTCCCCTCGTCCGCTTGCCGAACAGAAAAAGAAAAAGGCAAAGCCATGAGCGAGAAACTGACCACTGCCGAGCAATTGATGATCAATGCCGCGACCTCCGAAAACGACGCTTGCGCGCTGATCGCCGAAGACCTTCATGCCGCTGGCGGCGATGCAATGACAATTTCCGCCGCGATCCGCGACCGATGCTTTGTCGATGACTTGCCGACCGACGATCATGTCCTGGCGTGGTGCAAACCTGGCCGCGATGCCGCGACGTGCCGCTACCTGACTATGACCGGGCACGGCTGGTCGTGTGAAAAATTCGGCCCCGCCCGCGCGCTGCTCGACCGCCGCGCCGCCGCTGGCGAGATGCACGCGCAATCCGACAACTGCGGTGGGAGGCGCTCGCGATGATGGAACAGGAACAGGACAAGCCCCGTCTCGCCACGGTCCAACTTCACGATAGAGGCACGCGCACGCTGCACACGGTCCATTCCTTGATGGCCGCCGCCTTCATTGGACCGCGCCCACCCGGTCTCGATGTTTGGATCAGGGAGGCCCGCTCATCCGAGCGTATCTCGATGCGAGAGTTGGCCGAAAGGTATGGCGTCAGCATCGGCACCGTCCATCGCGTCATTCACGGAGCGTGGCAATGAGGCGGCGCGGCCACATCTCGCTCAAGACCAAGCTGGCGGCGACGCTATGCGAGATGGTGATGCCCGATGGCAACGGCGGCTTTGTGAAGATCATCCCGCATGACGACGCTGTGAAGATGTCCGAGGATCAGGTGCTCTCGCTATTCCACTTTGACCACGGCCTTTTTCATTCGCAAGACGGGGCCGATGATTTCTGGAACTTGACGCCCATGCTGATCTTGCCGCATCGCGCAAAAACTCGGCAGCAGGATATTCCGCAGATAGCAAAGACGAAGCGCATCACGGCATCACAAACCGCATTCCGCGAGCGGCTACTTGCAAAAGATCGCGGAGAGCAAAAGCCGAGAAGTAAATGGGCATCGAGACCGATGACGGGGCGAGGAAAATCATCATGGTGATGTGCGCTAAATGCGGTGAGCCGGTGCAGCAGCTCCTGGCGTTGGGCTGCGATGCCAATGACGATTATGTTTTCGTCGCGCGCTGCCATGGCGCGGTCGAGATCACGCGCATTCCGAAACTGTTGGTGCTGTTAGGCCCGGTCATTCTGACCGGCGGCTGGGCCTTCAAGGCCGCGCCGGAGATCGCGGCATGATTGGCCCGGAGATGGCCGAAATGGCCCAAGGATAGGCCAATACCGGAGGATTAAGCGGATATATGGGCCACGGAGCCTTGCCAAATCAGGGTGCTCCCAATAGTGCGGAGAGTAATAAAGTATGACGCCGCGTAAAAATCCCCGACCGGGCATCATTCGCCCGCTCGATCCCTCCGACTGGCGCGACCTAAACCATCCCTGCCACAATGATCAGTGGCTCGATTTGGCAAGGGCCATAGGCCGGGCGATGGGCCGGGCGGAATATGCCCGGCAGCATCAACCCAAGGGACAATCGGATCATGGCCCAAAAGACAGCCGCGCTCTACGCCCGCTTCTCAAGCGACATGCAAAAGGATCGCTCGATTGACGATCAATTCACAGTTTGCCGAACGTATGCCCTACGAGAAAACATCAAGCCCATCGTGACATTTGCGGATCGCGCAAAATCAGGAGCCAGTTTATTTGACCGGGGCGACTTGATCGAATTGATGGCGGCGGCAAAGCGGCGCGAGTTCGATGTGGTTATTGTGGAAAGTCTCGACCGGCTCTCGCGCGACCAAGAGGACTTGGCGGGTCTGTTTAAGCGATTGAATTACTACGGCGTGAAAATCCTAACCGTCAATGAAGGGCTCACCACATCAATTCACGTTGGCATCCGTGGGCTGGTCGGCTCCCTCTTTTTGGCTGACCTTGGCGCGAAGGTAAAGCGGGGCCTAGATGGGCGAGTGCGCGACGGCAAATTTCCGGGCGCGGTGACGTATGGCTATGACCGCGTTCTCGGCAAGCCGGGTGAGCGCACAATTAATTTGGACCAAGCGAAGATCGTCAGGCGCATTTTCAAAGAGTATGCCGACGGCGTTTCGCCGCGCGAGATTGCAATCGGGCTCACTCGCGATAACATCCCGACACCTCACGGAGCTACGCACTGGAACCATCAAACTTTTATCGGGGCGCGGCTTGGGGCAGGTCACAGGCGCGGCCTGCTCGGCAATCGGTTATATATCGGCGAGATCATTTGGAATGCCCGCCATACCGTCAGAGACCCAGAGACCGGCACCACGAGCAAACGTCAAAGCGCGGATGCCGAGCGTGTCATCGTATCGGTCCCGCAATTGCGCATCGTCGATCAAAAATTATGGGACGAAGCGCATCGGGTGTGGCAATCCAAATCAGAGGAAAAATTTGGGCCGGGCGGTTGCGTCAAGCGGCGGGCCGTGGTGCCGCGCGGTCAACATCTGCTCTCGGGCTTGCTCCGATGCGCGGTGTGTAGCGGGCAAATGACCATGAGCAACAAGTCGAAAGGCATTCAATATGTTAGCTGCGCCGCCGCGTTTTCAAATTCGTCTTGCTCTCACCGGAAGGGATATAACATCGAGCTTTTGCAAAAGCTCATCCTCGATGGCTTCCGCACCCATCTGACCGACCCGAAACCGATTGCCGAAATGGCGCGGTCCCTTCACTCCGAATACGCGGCAGAGGCAAAGAAAAATAGCGGCCAAAAAGCCGCCGCTGAAAAGAAGCACAACCAGCTTGTTGTTCAAATTGATCGGCTGGTCGCGGCGATCTCGGACAGCGACGAGCCCCTGCCCGGCCTGCTGGCTTCGCTGAAAACGAAAGAGGCCGAACGGGTGGGGCTTGCGGAACGCATCCGCCTGCTGGGGGCTGACAACGTGGTGGCGCTGCACCCGAATGTGATTGAGGACTATCGGGTCAATGTGGAAAAGCTACATAAGGCTCTCACCAAGAATGCCGAAAATCCTGAAATCCGAACAGCCTTCCGAAACATGCTGGACAGCATTATGGTCCACCCGACGCCGAGGGGCGCGCCCTACGAGATCAGCGTTTATGGCAGGCTTACCGCCATCTTGGGGGTCGATCTATTCCCGACCCGGCGGTCGAAACTCCTTAATACAAAGGGTTTCGGTAACATCGATATAGGCAACCCCGATACGACCGGGTTGCCTATATCGATGTACGGGAAAGGCCTTATTTCATTGGGTAAATGGCGGGCCTAAGCGCCCGCGCCGCCGCCATGCCCGGCCGATTGAAGGTCATCGTCAGCGGTGGTCGCAACTTCCGTGATCGCGCCTTTCTATTCCGGGAGATGGACCGGCTGCACGCCGAGCGAGGCTTTACCGAGCTGATGCAGGGCGGGGCCGATGGCGCGGATGCCTTGGCCCGCATCTGGGCGCTGACACATCCAGAAATCATCCGGCGCGTCTGCCGGGCCGAGTGGAAACGCTACGGGCTGGCCGCCGGGCCGATCAGAAACGGGCGAATGCTCGAATGGCCGCCCGATCTGGTCGTCGGCTTCCCCGGTGGGGACGGCACCGCCGACATGCTGGCGCAAGCCCGGCGCGCTGGCGTCGAGGTTATCGAGTTCCGGCGTTAGTTCGGAAAAAATTCCCCAACCGCCCCTCCCGCGCGATCCAGCTCGGGGTTATTAAATAAATTCTGGGCAAAATCCAAAGGTTGGCGAAAACGAATGCGCGTCATCAGGCAATCTGAATTTTCCGATTTCGAAGCCTTACGCGATGCAGCGCAGGACGGCCTCGCCGAAATTGTGCAGCTTGAGCGCGGCCACATGACCGGCAATTTGATGCACGCCTCGGTCGGCTCGGTCGGCATCTCGGCCGGTGAGTTCTCGCGCTCCATTCGCGGGCGCGGCATCCTGAGCGAGCGCCGATGGACGTTCTGCTACTTTACCCACCCCGGTGTGATCCAGCATCATTTTGAAGCGGCACCCGGCGACATGTTTATTCTCGCACCCGGCCGTGAGCATTATGCGAGCTATCCCGGCGGCGGCGGCGGTTACAAGGCAGTCTTCGTCGAGCCGGAGGAACTATTCGGGTTTATCGACAGCCAGTTCGCGGCGCGGGATGCACTGGCATGGCGGCAGTCCGCCTCCTTGATGGCCGGGGCCGAGACTGCCGAATCCGCTGCGGAGTTCTCGTCGCTGCTGGCGGCAGTCCGCGCCCCGGCATTGTCCGAGGGCACCGTTGATTTCTACAAGCGCCGCATTCTGAAACACATCACCGCGCCAGTGCTGAGTCGCGCCAGCCGACGATATCGCGACCCGCATCTGGGCTCGGCGGTGGGGCTGGTGCGCCGCGCTGACGACTTTATCTCCCGTGCTGGCCCCCGGCCCGTCCATATCTCTGAACTGTGCGAGGTGCTGAACGTGTCGGAAAGAACGCTGCACCGCGCCTTTACCGTTGTGCATAATCTGCCACCGATGACTTACCTGCGACGCCAGCGGCTCGGTTCCATGCATTCCGCGCTGCTGGCGGCAAGCGGGCCGGGTGTCAGTATCGGGCGGATTGCCATCGAGCAGGGCTTTGCCCAGCACGAACACGGTCGGCTTGCTTTCGCTTATCGGGAAATGTTCGGCGAATTGCCGAGCGAGACCTTGCGGCGACGCGCTCTACGCTGATTCTTAAATATTCGTTTCCTGCCACGTTATTCAACAATTGCTGATAGCCCAGCGGGATTACTTTTTTTCCGAGGCGGATTTTTGTATGTCCAAACTTTGGGGCCTCACCCCGAAATGGGAAAGGGGAGGCCCGACTTTGCCCGCTAGCACGAGTGAAAAGTCGGTTGCCTCCCCCGCATCCATCCCGAGAGAGGGACACTTGGCCGGAGATGGTTCGGACAAACCGACTCCGTTGCCCGCTGCAATCTTAAGCGGCATTTCTGCTCAAAAATAAACCCACAATATTGGTATCCGAAAAATAAGACCGTGCGTCAAAGATGTTGACGTGAGGTTTTTTGCCTGCGAGGGTTGCAACCGTAAAAATACGGTCATCTGCGGACACAGATGATCTTGGGCGGAAAGACCTGTTGCTAGCACAACAAGGGGAAGAGGAATGCCCACACCGCGTCAATGCGGCGACTGTCAGCTATGCTGCCGTCTGCTTCCCGTTAGGCCGCTTGATAAGGGCGCTAACGAGACTTGCAAATTCCAAAAGTTCCATAAGGGCTGCACGGTCCATCATACCCGCGCGATGCCGCCGGAATGCGGCCTCTGGAATTGCCGCTGGCTGATCAATGACGACGCCGCCGATCTGAGCCGCCCGGATCGCGCGCATCTGGTCATAGACTTGATGCCCGACTTTATCCGGGCGGTGCCCAATGACGGCGGCCCCGCGCAGAACGTCGAAGTGGTCCAGATTTGGATCGACCCCAAATATCCTGACGCTCACCGCGACCCCGCGCTGCGCGCGTGGATTTTTCGCCGCGCTCAAGATGGCATCGCCGCGCTGATCCGGTTCGATGCCCGCCGCGCCCTCACTTTAATTGCCCCGCCGCTCCATGCTGACGGCGCGTGGGTTGAGATCGAAGGCCAATCGCGAGAGCAGACGCACTCGCTTGCGGAGATCGCAAAGGCGCTCGGTGGGCGAGCGTCAATCGTCATCGATTAGGGGGAACACACTTTGCCGAAGACTTTTCCGATTATGATCGAGGTCGAGGAAATCGCCCTCGGCCCGGTACTCCGCAAGCTTAACGAGATGCCAGGTATCGCAAAGCTGCATTTGGATTTGAGCGGCGGCAGACCGAAGTCCGAAGATAGCGGAGGCGATCCCGCCCACGCGCGCGGCAGCGGCTCCCGCGACTATCAGCGCGAAACGACTTTATTCCTGATCGGCGGCGAAAAGAACACCAGCGAAATCGCCGCCCATCTCGGTGGCCCGAAATCGCGAGCCTATGGCGCGACCCATCATCTCAAGGTCAAGGGCATTGTCGAGAACGGCGACGCGCCGTCCAGCTACCGCCTGACCGCGAAGGCGCGGGCATCAATCGAGGCGCACGGCAAGCCGCCCGCCGCCGAGGCCGCCAAGCTGCCGAAGCCGCGCGCCAGCGCCGCAAAAGCAAACGGCAAGCATCCGCCGCCGAAAGCCCCGGCGGTGAATGGCAAGGGCGCGGCCCTGATCCTCGCCGCGCTGGCGAGCGGGCCGCAACCCCTCGCCGCTTTGCAAAAAGCACTGGCGGACGGCGGCATGTCGCCCAAGAGCCTCAATGGGCGGGCCGACGCCATGAAAAACGCGGGCCTGATCAAAAGCGACGGCAAGGGCACCTATGAGCTGACCGCAAAGGGCGCGAAGCAACCAACGGCGGAGGCATAAGCGATGGCGATCCGAGAAGTGCGGCTTTATCGAAATTATAACTGGATCGACAAGGACCCGGTGATCGACGAAATGCGAACCGTGTTTCAGGACGAGGGCCTGATCAAAAAACTCGCGCTGGTCCATGAGCTATCCGGGGTCGCTACCGCGACCATGGACAATTGGTTCAACGGCTCCACGCGCAAGCCGCAGAACACGACGATTGAAGCGGTCATGAGGTCGCTGGGTTACAGCCGACCATTCACGAAAACCCGCGACATCGACATCGAGAAAGAACGCAAGGCTGCGGCAACGTGGTTGGCCCGGCAAAACACCGGCGGCACAAAAAAGAAACGGGGCGCAAAATCCAACGGTCATTCGAAAGGGCCTGCCAAGTGAAAGTGACTACCAGCACTGCGAAGAAATACAGCGATAGCCCCAACCACCGGCAAGTAACGGATATGGACAGGGTGATCGGCCAGCGCTTGCGCTCGCGGCGCATCCAGCAAAAGGTCAGCCAATCCGAGTTGGGCACCTCGCTCAAGCCGCCGGTCAGTTTCCAGCAAATCCAAAAATACGAAAAGGGCATCAATCGAATTGGCTCCGCTCGGCTCGTCGATATTGCGCGCGTGCTGGAAACCACGTCCGATTACTTCCTCGGCGATTTGGGCGGCCCACGCCGCCGCCGCTCACAATCCGACGAGGATTTCGCGGGGTTCATGGCGAGCAAGGATGGCGTCGCGATTATCGAGGCCATGCTCGCCATCGAGAAAATTGACGTGCGCCGCAGCGTGATCGATCTGGCGCGAAAACTAGGGTCCAAATGACCACCTGCCCATTCTGTCTCGATCACATGGCGGCACGAAGCGCCCGGCAACTTGCGAACCGCAAAGCCAATATGGCTGACGCACCGCACATCACCGTTGCGCCGTGCCCGACCTGCGGCGGGATCGAATGGGCGACCACCGATGGGATGGTCGAGCCCGACCGCCCGTCCCGGCTGCGGCGTTTTTGGAATTGGATGCTGACCGAATGAAGCCCTACGATTTTGTGGACCCACCGAACAAGCCCGGCCGTATCGACGAGATATGGGCGATCCTGTCCGTCGATCAGCACGGCGGCGAAGGCGTGTGCGGGATGCCGCTCGGCGACACGCAGATTGCGATGGTCACGTCCGAGCGCCGAATACTGGACACCATCCTGATCCCGGCGGCGCGTTTCATGGTCGGACGAACCCCCAAGCGATTGAAGGTGGTCAAATTCACCACGCGCACCGACATCGAGGAAATCTTGCCATGAGATTTGATGAGCGTCGATCCGTCTATCGAGATTGCCGATGGTGTCA
>Ga0193743_1003408_pt1 | contig 10649 bp, 11 predicted proteins | sample L2c2metaG_FD_143038 | JGI IMG/M metagenome (GOLD analysis project Ga0193743, IMG submission 143038) | Soil microbial communities from a riparian zone of the East river system, Colorado, United States - L2c2 | ecosystem: Environmental > Terrestrial > Soil > Riparian zone | place: USA: East River...
TGCAGCTGGCCCGAGCGCAGGTTGTTGAGGAAGCTGGCATAGTCCTGCTGCTGCTGGTTCCCGGCGCGCTCGTCGGACAGCATGCGCGACTGCTCCGCGCCTCCGGCGACAACGGCGGCGCTCGCCTGATCGGTGTCCTGCCGGTTCTGGGCGTCCTGCACCGAGCCCCAGTTCTGCGATCCCGGCGCGAGGCCGCGTGCGGCAAGGCTCGCTTCCTGCGCCTGCCGTTGCGGATCGGTCTGCGTCCGGTAGCGCTCCATCAGGGCATTGGTCACCTGATCGCGTTGCGCGCCATAGGCGTTCTCGTCGTAGGCCTTCGGCGCGGTACCGGTCGACCAGTCCTGCAGGCCCTCGGTGTTCATCTCCTGGCCGAGCAGACCCTGCAGCCGCGACGACTGGCTGACGCCGAGTTGGCCGAGGTTGGTCTGCGTCTGGTTGGAAAGGTTCAGGAGGCCCTGCTGCTCGGGCGACAGGGTGACGTTGCGCTCGTAGCGCGGCACCTGCTGCGGCTTGCCCTGCGCATCGGTGACGGTGTCGTAACCGATATTGTTATATTTCACCGAGCCATAGGGGTTGTTCTCGTTGGCGTTGTTGATGATCGCCGAGGCCGCCGACGAGCCGATATTGGCGCTCTGCTGCGCCGCCGCCGTGGCATATGGATCAGGCGACTTCGGTTGGGATACCATCGGGGGCCTCCGGTTCTATATCGTCTTGGGAGGCCCTAACTCCCGGGAAAAAATTGCAGTCCTCGACCAGCATTCCGTAGATCATCGCGTCGCGGAAACCGTCGAGGCCCTTGCGCTTGTAGCCTTCGTAAACGAAGCCGAGCCGCTCAAGGCGGTCGACCGACAGCTGGTTCTCCGGGTCGACCTCGGCGGTGATCCGAATGGCCTTGGAGAACAGCGTGCCGAAAATGACGTGCAGCAGCTTCGGCGTGATCGCCCGCTCGTCGGCGATGGCGGCGGTGAACTTGCAGTCGAAGTCAGACCAGAACTCGCAGGCCAGCGCCGCGATCACCGCGCCGTGATCGTTCCTGACGGTGACGGTGAACCATGCCGGGCTGTCGAGCAGCTGCCGCGACAGATCGAGCTGCAGCTCGTCGAGCATGAAGTCGAGGAAATCCTGATCGGCTTGGAAGGAGACGTTCATCCCATGATGCTCCCGCCTTCGTAGACGACGTCGACGCCGGAGATCGAGAACTGGGTGCCGATGAGATCGGCGGCGATGCGCGCCGCGCCGACATTGCCCCGGCCTGCGACGCCGTTCCACTGGTTGATCGCCCGCACCCCGGCGGCCCAGTTCGAGGTGTCCCATGGCGCGAGGTTCCACTCGGCCCCGTCGACGGTGAAGGCGAGGTCGGGCTGGTTGAACGGTCGCGAGGTGTCGTAGTCGCAGCGGATGTCGACATAGGGCACGGGTGCGCCATCGGTCAGGATGTAGGGGCGGATCAGCTTGAACTGCTTCAGCGCCGGGGTGCCGAAAGACGACCATGCGAACTGCACGTCGACGTGGATCGGCATGAGATCGTCGGACAGGTAGCGCGGGTTCATCTCGAAAATGTTGCCCTTGTCATCGCCGAAGAACAGCTGGTCGTCGATCCACTGCCAGCAGCGCGCCGGGATGTCGGCCCACGACACGAAGAAGTTGGTCGGCATCTTCCTGACCATCTGCCGGTAACGGTTGGGCGCGCCCTGCGGCAGGTTGCAGATCATCCGCCCGGTCGAGTAGTCGAGCTGCACCGACCAGCCGTTGCGGTCCCGGTAGGGGGTCGACAGCTCGGTGAACAGCGACACGACGTTCTGGTCGGATTTGCCGAGCTTCTCGCCCTCGGCCCGGAGCATGGTCGACATCGGCACCAGCCCGGTGGAGATCAGCACATAGAGATCGCCGCCATACTGCACGACGGAATGCTTCGACATCGGGCTGTCGAAACGGTAGACGCCGACAAGGCCGAAATTGCCGTTCACGTCGTCCGGGTCGCTGCCCTGATAGATGGCGCACTCATTGTTGGACGAGAAGATCACCAGCCGGTCGTCCATGCCAGCGCCGCCGTCGATCGACCATGTGTACATGGCACGGATGGTGCCGCCGCGCTTGAACAGCTGGTTGACCGGGATTTGCTTGACGTTGCCGCTCTTCTGCTGAACCGGCAGGTAGTACACCGTCAGGTTGTCGCGGTCGGCGAACCAGACGCGGTTCTGGTGGGTCATGACGATCTGGATGCGGTTCTGATTGAACCACGCCATGCCGGTGAAGGTGAGCGCCTCCTTGACGCAGGCACCGGCCCCGTCCCAGCTCCAGACGCCGTCGAGGCCGTTGGCCATCAGCGTGTACGTCTGCGTGCCGAGGTTGACGAACGAGGTCCACGACCAGTCGTTGGAGGCGAAACCGCCCTTCAGTAGCAGGCCTGTCATATGCACCAGCTTGCCATTGGTGGCGGCCACCTTGGCGCTGGGGAAGCCGTAGAACGGCACGATGGTTTCGACCGGGAAGCCGCCGGGATCGGAGAACACCTTGAAGGTGCCGGGGCGCGAGGAAATCTTGTCCTCATCCAGCACCCAGTTCGACAGGATCGGCGCGGTCAGCGGGTCGCCCGTCGTCAGCTTCGACGACAGCGACAGGCCCTTCAGCGGCGCGGTAAAATGCTTGATGTCAGCCACCTGCCGCTTCACCTGCATGGGCTTGGCATTGAATTTTCGGGCGGGCAGCATCCTCATGCGACGCGCCCCACATCAGTATCGAGGTCGAGGACGCGGGCATTGCGGCCCGCGATCTTGTTCATGCGCGTGGTGAAGTCACGCAGCTCCTCGCCGAACTCGAGCCCCTTGGCCTTGAGGAAACGGTACTTCGCCCCGTCGATGGCCAGACGCCGGTCAAACAGGATGACGTCGTCGTCGGTGGTCGGCGCGATCTTGGGGTTGCCGTCCTTGTCCCGGCACCAAACACCGTCGCCGAGGATCGTGTCATAGGGTTCCTCGAGCAGCACCTCGTCGGCGACGTTCGCCAGCAGCGCCAGCATCTGGGTGATGTCCTGATCGTTGCCGGTGACCGTGGAAATCGGCTTCTGCGTCAGGCCGATCTCCTGACTGGCCTGATTGACGATGTACTTGGCGGTGCCGAGCTGGGCCATTTATGCCACCTTGGTCTTCATGGTGATCAGCTCTTTCTGCGTGGCGATGGTGGCCATGGCCTCGGCGACCTGCTCCTTCAGCGCGGCGATCTGGCCGTCCTTCTCGCGGATGATCGGCTCGTACTTCGCGCCGCTGTTCATCAGGGTGACCATCTGCGCGGCGCGTTCGGCCAGCTCGATGAAGTCGGGCGGCATGTCCTTGCGCTTGGCGAGCTTGGCCAGCTGCTCGACCGTGTAGACGTCCTTGGCGGCGAACATCTTCAGGTGAAATTCGTTGATGACCGGCCACAGGGCCAGCGGGAAGCCGTTCTGGGTGGGCTTCAGCTTCTTGGCCTTCTGCTCCTTCTCGAACAGCCGGTATGGGTCGGTGTGGTCGTCGATGTCCTCCTCGGTGGCCTCGCGGGTCACCGACAGGTAGGGCGGCCGGTCGAGGCGGATCATCACCGTCTCGCGGTAGGCAGGCAGGCCGGTCTCGTTGGTCTCGCCGGTCTCGGCCCAGCCGACGTAGAACCGGACCAGTGTCGGGTTGTCGTTCATGCTCTCGCTCCATGTGCCCTAGAGGAAGGCGGGTGGGGCTAGGGCTTCCCCACCCACCCCAGACGTCCCGGCAGAGTGACTTGCCGGGAACTCGGGGTGTCATGCCGTCTTCAGCAGCCGTCCCTGCATCGCCCGGTTGGAGAGCGTGAGGGCCCCCATGAAGGCGATGTGCTTGGTGATGGCGTCCATGTCAGGCGACTGGTCCGGCAGGTCGAGCGCTTCGAAATTGCGCCCCTCGTAGACCTCGAGCTTCAGGTACTTGGTGTTGATCATGTACCCGCCGACAAGGCCGCTGGCGGCACCGTCGAAGACGATGGCGGCCGACTTGTATTTCAGCGTTTCGAAGCCGAGCGCGCCCAGTTTGGCGTCGGCGTAGCGCTGGTTCTCCTGCAGGCCGCTTTCGTAGGTCGAGTAGATTTCCCCGTCGCCGAGGACGAGGTCCGGCTTTTCCGTGCCCCGGATGAGCTTCATCCACAGCGCGTTCATTGCCGCCTTAAGGCCCGGGTAGGCCGCAGCGACCGACCATGGCGTGAACTGGTTTTTCCAGAACGGCCACGTTGTCGCGTCGATGCCGCCGACGATGCCGGTCCCGGCGTCGGTGACCATCGCCTTCAGCCCGGCGAAAGACTTCGCCACCGTGCCGTCGCCATAGACGGCCTTGGTGATGTTGTTTTTCATCGTGGCTTCGGCGTTGTCGAGCTTGCCCTCGAGCAAGTTGAGGGTGCGCTCCTTGCCCTTGTTTTTTGCCAGATCGGGACCCGACAGGGTGACCGATGCGACAGCGTTGGCGGGCTCGTAGTCCGCCTCCGAGATTGTTTCCTTCACTGCCCGGGAGAGCAGCTCGGTGCCGACGTACCACGCGAAGGTTTCTTCAGCGTAGGTCAGCGGGCAAGCAATCGACCGGCCACCGTCGACCGTCCGAATGCGGTCGCCCATGCGCAGGAGCGCAGTGACGGCATTCGAATTGGAGACGTTGTCGGCAAATTGCTTGTGGTAGTTCGCGATGGTTGTCGCGACCAGTTGATTGACCGTAGGCTCGGCCATGGTTCAGCTCCATCGGGCACTCAGCCCTCAAAGCCGACCTCGTCTGCAGAGGCTGCAATCGTGTCCCTCAAGGATTTTGGCCCCGCGCCATTGCTGTCGGGCTTGCTGACGGGGGAGGTGCGGCCACGAATGTTGCCGCGAGCCGCCAGCGAGGCCCGGCCGTTCTGACGTTTCTGCTCTTCGCGGGATCGCTCCTGCTGCAGCAGACCCTGCCGGACGGTCGGAGCCATCCAGACAGCGGTGTCGTATGCTTCCTTGAGATCGCGGTTCGGGTCGACCCGGAACAGCTCGATGAGCTGCGGGAGCACCGCATCGAAATGCGGGTAAAGCTTATTCCCTTGTGGGTCCTTGGCTTCAGCAAAACTGTCGATCCCTTGTCGCGTGGTCCTGAGGACTGCCTCGTTCTGCCGTTCCTGTTCGAACGACTTGAACGCATTCAGCTCGCCTCTCAGGGCCTGAACTTCCTGCACCGTTCTGCCGACATGGTCGGCGAAATACTTGACTGCCGGATCGGCCAAGTCCTGTTCGGACAGGCCGGGCGGCGGCGAGTTGCCGAGGGCCGCTGGGTCCACTTGGCAGCGCTGCGCCAGTTCTCGGATGAGCCCCAGCCGCACCTGTGGATTGGGGTCCATGGCGCGGAGGTGGAATTGCGCCCACTGTTCGATGGCTTGCACCGGATGCAGTGGACGCCCCTCGACGTCGGCCAGTGAGGCCTTCATCCGGGGCTCTTCGAAGACGGGCGCGAGAGCCTGCGTAAATTGGACTGCTGTCGCGCTCTGCTGCACCTTCCCCTGATAATCCCGCTCCATTTCACCGTGCCTGCGCAGGAGGAAGGCCTGACCCTCCGGCGTCTGCTTGGTGAATGTGGCGCGATCTTCAGGGCTCCAATGTGCAGGCGCTTCACTGCTACTCCCCGGAGGGGCTGGGTGAGGCTGCACACCTGTGGGTGCCTGAATTGGTGTTCCCGGGGCTGGGTCTTGCGACTGCTCACCCGATACGAACCGGCCAAAGCTATCCCTGCTTCGGCCATCTTGTCCAGTTCTCGGTTCGCCGGGCTCCTGTTCGGGCTCCTGTGCGGGTGCCTGGCCCGCGATCTCGGCCGAGTCGGCCTCGACCTCGTCCCACGCCTCGGCGGCGATTTCGCGCAGGCTCTTGGGAGCCTCTTCGACCGGCTCGTCTGGTCGGCCGTTGTCGGTGTCACTCATGGCGTCGTCCTTTCGATTTCTCGTAGACATGACCCTCGGGCATATCCCTCGGATCGTAGGTGTCATGCTCGCGCATCTCGGCGTTGCGCTGGCCCCAGCTGGTAATTTCCTTGCCGTCAATCGGGCTCTCGTAGGCCTCGATGCGGCTGATCATCGGGGTCGGGAAGCCGGAGCGGACAGGCGTCAACCCAGACCGCTCCAGCCCCTTCATGACCATCACGCCTCCCCGGTAGACCCAGATGGTCATTTCGCCTCCAGTGCGGCCTTGCGGGCCATCATCAGGGCAATCTCCAGATGCGTCGCGGCGATGGACATGCGCCGCGAGCCGTAGACGTGATCCTGATGGTCGCCGGGCCGGGCCGAGCCCTCGGCATCGTGCATGACGTCGTAGAGCAGGCTCCCGGCCTCCTCGATCTGCTGCAGGTGATGCACCTGCCGGTCAGACATCGGCCTGCCGGTCGCATGGTTGATCGGGTTGTTGCTCGGCACCGGGTCGCGCGGGCTGATCATGTGATCGTGTACTGCCGGGCGACCGACAGCATCCCGTGGTCAACGACCTTGATGTCGATGATGCCAGCGACCGAATTGAGCAGGTCGATGGTCACCTTCATTTCGATCGACGACACATACTCGTAGAACGGCGTGAGAACGCCGCCCGTGTAGACCGCCGAGCCCGGTGTAAAGCCGCTGCCGGTCAGGGTGACTTCCATCGCGGCCGCACCATGGACCCCGGTCGTCGGGGCAATGGACGTCAGCACGGGGGCAGCTGGCGGCGCAGCGTAGGGTTCGAGCGGATCGATCCAGCCGCGCGGCGTGGTGACGTCGACCGCCATGCCGACGCCGAGCTGCCCGGCCTTCTGGGCCTGCGTGCGCGGCGAATAACTTACGGTCGAGTTGGCCGAAGACTGAAAAACGTCGTCGCCCGACTGGCCGCCCTTGTAGGTGATCACCGGCACGTAGGCCGGGGTGACCATGGCCTGCGTGATCGGCAGCGGGAAGGACTGGCTCATGGCTCCTTGCTCCCCTCAGGCTCCGGGACGGGCGGGTTGCCGGTCGGATAGGGCTGGCCGGGCGCGATATCGACGGGCGTGGCCTTTTCCGGCTCGACCGCCGGTTCCACCGGATCGGGCTCGCTCTTGAACTGCTCGCTCTGGTAGGCGTCCTCCGGCAGGGCCTTGGTGGCCGGATCGGGTGTGCTGGTGCTGGTCGTTGTCTTGGTCATGTGCGTTGGTCTCCTACATGGGCGGCATGCCGGGTGGCAGGCCATTGGGTTTCGCTCCCCCGGGTGGCGGCGAAGTGGTCGGTCCACCGCCCGGGGGGCCTCCGTTTGGCGCAGGCGGACCAGCGCCGGGAGGGGGTGGCGGCGGTGGAGGCGGCTGCATCTGCAGCTTCTCCTGAAAGTCGTCGATCAGCTCGATGACAGGCCGCGAGTAACGGATAGGGAACAGGAACATCTTCAAAAGCTCGAGCGAGAGCTGCATCACCGCGACCGGAGGCAAGATCCCGGTCTGCAGCATTTGCGCCGCGCCCTGCATGACGCCCTGCACCGATTGCATGATCATCGCCATCGACTGCTGCTCTTCCTGCAGGTCGGGGGTGACGGTGCTGTCGGCCTCGATGTCGACCGAGCAGGTGCGCGTGAAATCGGAGCGCAGGATCGCCATCACCTCGGGGGTGACGTCCTCGCCGGTCATGGCGCTGAGCGTCTCCGCGTCGAAATTCTGGGCGATGATCTCGGCCTTCATTTTCAAGAGGTCGCGGACGAAGTTGCCTGCCTGCTGCTTCTGGTCCTGCAGCCGCACCATGCCCATGGAGCCCTTGATGCGCTGGGCGGTGGCGGTCTCGCTCGCCTTGGTCGCGCCGCGCATGATGTCGGAGATGCCCATAATCTCGTAGATCGCCTGCTTGATCTGCTCGCGGGCGGTGTAGAGCTTGTCGAGCGCGGCCATGAAATCGACGATCGGCACCAGCCAGATGTGGTTGGCGAGGCCGCCGTTGAGCATGTCGACGCCCTCGACCGGCAGCATGACCTGATCGTCGGCCTTGAGCAGGTCGGCAATCGCCCGGCTGGCGGCGTTGTAGCCGCCCCGGACCTTGATCTGCTTGGTCAGGTTGGAGATGCGGCGCGAGGTCTCGTCGAGATCGGCGGCCAGATCGGCGTACAGCTCGTAGAAGGCGCGCGGGATTTGCGTGTCGGTGGTGGTGACGGCGAGCATCGGCCGGGGGATCGGGTAAAAGCCGGAGAGGCTGTAGGTGTCGGGGTCGACGCGCAGGGTGAGGCCGCCGACGTCACGGATGAACCAGATCACCCGCTTGCGCACCCGGTCCCAAATTTCCCAGACCATGGCCTTCTTGATGACGTCGCCGAGCTTGTCGGAGGTCTTGATCGCGCCGCCGCCGCCGACCGCATCCTTGGCGGCGCTTTCCTCGGTCCATTTGAGCAGGTCCGAGAGCCTGCCTTTCTCCACAATTTTATCGAACGCGGGATTGCCCTTGAACTCCTGCACCAGCGCGTCTTCGCCGAACAGGTGGCGGAAGGCGATCCAGTCGGTGTCGCCAGCGGCGCGCACCGGGTCGATGAGGATGTCCTCCCAGTAGACGTATTCGTCGCCGACCTCTTCCCAGACCTTGACCTCCTCCATGGGCGGGCCGCCATTGTCGCCGAGGCCCCGGGCGGCCAGCGGGTCGGGCAGCGGCGTTGTGCCATCCCCGGCCATGACCGGCCGTTGTTCCATCTGCGGCTTCCAGCGCACGCGGCAGGTGCCGCGCCCCGGGAGCAGCAGGTCCTTGATCGCCGCCTTGACGCTCTCGTCGCTCTGCTCGTCGTCGACGACTATTTCCAGCGCCTTTTCCATGACGGCCGCAGCCGTTTCGATGTCTTTCTGGCTTGGTTTGCCGGGCGTTGACGGTGGTGGTGGAGGTACCAGTCCCGCCATTGGAGGTGCCATGCCGTCAACCGGAGGAGGTGCGACCCCTCCGGGGATGCCGGGTTGTCCGATGCCTTCGGGCTGGGGTCCGAGGCCTGTGTCCACTGGTCCCAGTTCGGGCGGGAGGCCGGTGGGAGGCATGGGAGGCCCGGCAGCAGGGACGGGTCCGGGGGCTCCGGGAGCTGGAGCCATTCCCACCATCGGCGGGGGCGGCGGCGGTTCGGAGGGCTGGTTGAAGCGGGCCCTGACGACCGGCTGCGGCGGCTTCTGGTAAATCGCCGGAAGCATCGTCTCAGTATTCGCGTAAAGTATATTGAAAGTGACCTGAGACGCGCCTTTGCGCGACTTGCCAGTACCACCCGAGCCATGTTCATTTCTGTATATCCCGACGATGGTGCGACCGCGCTTGCGCCAGTTCGCCTCGGCGCGCTCGGCGTCCTCGAGGCAGCGCAGCCAGTATTTCGGGTCGACGGGTTCGTCCTCGCTGCCCGGGCCGGGCGCGTCGACGCCGGTCAGCTCGACCTTGTCGGACGCGGCCGAGCGCGGGTCGACACCTTGCGGCTTGTCGTCGGTATAGGACGTGGACGAGGGCATCACAGCAATCCTTGCGGTGCGCGGTCGTGTTTTGCCCTAGTGGCGGTGTTTATCGTCGTGATTTGGCTCATCCGTCAATCTTCCAGCTTGAAAGCGTTCTTGATCAGGTACGGGTTGCGGTCGTTGAGATCGGGGGCGATCTGGAAATAGGGTCGCGACATGCAGGCATAACGGCATTCGTCGACGGCGTGGTCCTCGCTGTCGGTGTCGAGGTCTTCCGGGTTGTGCGTGTCATGCACCATCATCGGCAGGGTGCGGACGAGATCGCGGCAATAGTCGAAGATGAACAGCATGGCGTTGCCGTCCTCGTTGCCCTTCAGCCGGTTCCTGACCTGATCCCAGCCGCCCATGCGCCGGTCTCTCGAGACGCGGACATTGTCGGCGCGGCGGAAGGAAACGCCGTGCCTGATCATCGTCTCGGCAATCGACGGGCCACTGACGACGGCAAACGCCGCCGGGTCGAGGATGCCGTAGGCGATATATTCGCGCTTGCCGTTCTCGTCGGTCTCGGTCCTGACGATCTGCCGGGCGACCTGCTCGGCCGTCATCATCAGGCCGACATTGCCGAAGCCGGGCTTGGCTCCGTACCACTCGCGGTAGCGGATGATCGCGCCCCGGGGGATGATGCGGTCGTCATGGATGAAGCTATCCTGCACCACCGCCCACCAGCCGACCGAGAACGGCGAGGCCGAGCCCCAGTCCATCGATCTAAACCTGATCCAGCTGCTGGGAATTGGAAACGGGCTAATGACGTGCCTGGCCCTCGAAAATTCGCTGAAAAAGGCACCTTCGATCACATCCCAGTTGCCGTTCAGCCATGCCTCGACCAGCTGCGGCGAGCCGACCGCCTTGAGGCGGTTGATGTAGCCGGGGTCGTTTTTGAGCAAAGCCGGATTGTCGCTGACCTTGGACGGCACAAAAACCCGGGTGACGCCGGTTTCGGGGTCGGTGACGATGTTGTTGGCCCCGTTGTCGATGAACATCGCTTTGACGGCGAAGTGGCTGGGCCCGCCCGGGTTGCAGGTCGCCTTCATCTGGCACTTGATGCCTGCCGGGGAACGCAGGGTGGCGAGCAGCTTCAGCAGCGGCGTCAGCGACGAAAACTGGGTGATTTCCTCGGCGTAGACCCGGGTCAGCGACCAGCCCTGATAGCCCTCGGCGTCACGCTCGTTTTCGAGGTAGGCCATGAAGAGCTTGCCGCCGTTCCGCATC
>Ga0193743_1003409_pt1 | contig 10649 bp, 7 predicted proteins | sample L2c2metaG_FD_143038 | JGI IMG/M metagenome (GOLD analysis project Ga0193743, IMG submission 143038) | Soil microbial communities from a riparian zone of the East river system, Colorado, United States - L2c2 | ecosystem: Environmental > Terrestrial > Soil > Riparian zone | place: USA: East River...
AGAAAAGGTTGACGCGAACGCAGCCATCGCCATTCCCGCATCCATACGAGAAATCGTACAAGACGACAACACTCACCGCATGAGCCTCAAAGATCCGTAAATGCAAACTATGCTTGCGAGACGGCCTGCATCTAAAGAAAAGCACTATATCTCGGTAGGTGAGGCACATCAGGGCTTCGGAATTCGAACCTTCATCAACTCACTCACCAAGGCGTTGTACAGGCTTCTTGGCAGCAAACGGCTTTTTACTCCTGTCTCCATCAGCAGTCCGGAAACCCTGTTCACTAGCAGATGCCGGTAGCGCAAGGTGCGGCGGCTATCCCAAAACTCCGCAGGCATCCTATGGCACTCAGGTAGGAAATCGCAGCGCAGGCAGTCAGCGAGCTTGCCGGCATCGATCCGGTCGGTCTTCTTCTTCGCCGCTGCAATCGCTCGCAACATCAACGGATGAGCCACCTTGATCTGGGCGGCGTGCGGAAGCAGATGATCGCAGATCCAAGCCGCTAAAGATCGTGGCCTCCAAGCTACCGCAAAGTTCATACAGGTGTGAAATCTCCAGACTTTAGTACTGAAACATTGATCAATCCTGTCGGTCAGCGAACTGACTAACCGACGCCCATCCTTCCTGTGTTACAGCACTCAGGAATTCTTGCCTCGCGGATGAGATAAGGTTCCAACGCTTTTTTGAAGCTAGTTCCACCGCATTTAGGTACCACCTTGGTAGATTTTGGCCGCTAATCCACCAGTTTCAAATGCTGTGGGATATCACTGCCTCGACAAAAATGAACTGGCCAAATCTTTAAAGAGATACATTGCGGTCCGTAGCATCATAAGCCTTGATTTTGGCATCGATAACTTCGAAGCAACCAATCTCTGGTCTTCACTGCGAAGCATGAGCTGCTGAGAATCTGACAATATTTTTTGATCGCATGAGTTTTGCCAAATTGGATACGCCACACATGAATTGAAGAAGTCATACAACACGGAGAAATATCCGAGACAGGCGGGATTTCCAACCAGCGAGTCATATATTTTCGTGAGTTGCAGTGCATCCTCAGTAGCGAACTCGGACGGCTCACAACGTACTAATGACCCGCCGCAGTAGCCACAAAGTTGAATCTCTCAATCGGGATCAGAGACGCGCCATTTAAAAAACTGCGAGGCATCCCTAATTGGTTCTCCGCAGTGCGGGCAGCACTCCCGACGGGAGCTGCTTATGTAGTAAGCAGCAGCCATAAATGGATAGACGCCAACGTAGTTGATAGCACCTGTACTCGCGAAGACAGTCGATGCAGTACTGTCCATCCACATTCGGTGACGGGGACCCTGTCCTAAGATGCCAGGGTAGTGCCCGATCATAAGACCAGCATTTATTGAGCCCCTTTCATATAACCCTTGTAAGCTGGCAGGAAGTGCTTGGCCAACCAGCTCTGCTCGCATGCCAATTGCTACGGCCAGTGAGCTTACCAGCGGATCATTGGGCCACATCAGGTCGATACGTTGAATATTACTGGTTTCAAGGCTGTTGCAGAGATCTCTGACAGACACAACATTACCTGATGCAATTCTGAGAATCCCATGTATTGCCGTCGCGATAGTCTCGATCAGAAGAGCAAGCTTAGGCCAAGCTGAATCTGACGAGAAGAGACGGTTGATGTGATCGTTGCGGTAGCCGCCGAGCCGACTGTTCCGTTTGGCTGTCCGAAGTTTGGATGGTTCATGACATCGTAGAAATCGCCACGGAGATTCAAGCGGTATCGATCCTCAGTCCCGATCGGCAAGGGGAAGGCCTTGCTCATCGAAGCATCGAGATCCCAGAATCCTGGTCCCCGCAAAATGTCGCGGGATGAATTTCCAAAGGCATATTGGGCAGGGTTGGAGAAGGCATTCACGTTGAACCAACGAGCAATGGTCGGAGAGGTTGCCTTCGGATTTCCGCTAACGTTTGCGAACAGGCTTCCGCTAAGGGCCGGATTGGGTGTACTCGCCAACACGGTAAAAGGGAAACCGGTATTGGCGGTAAAGCTCTCCGAGGCCGTCCAGCCTCCCAACACAATGTTGGCAATGCCACCATGGTTTATGAACGAGCGTCCCCGACCAAACGGAAGATCATATGCGCCCGCTACAACAACTCTATGCTTCTGATCAAACTGGGAAGGAGCATGGGTTGCACTCGGCATGTTCGCGTTCTGATACTCGCATCCTGAACCGGTCGTCAGGTCAAGTGAGCAGTTATCCATGGACTTTGACCACGTGTAGTTGGCAAGGAATGTCAGACCATGCGAGAAGCGGCGATTGACCTGCAATTGAAGAGCGTTGTAGTTGGAGATAGCGTCGTTATACAGGGTCGTAACGCTCTGATATTGCGTATAGGGACGGTGCGATTGAAGATTACCGGGCCCAACGAAGCTCAGTGGCACCTGGTTCAGATCGCGAGGAAAAAGGAGATGCGTTCCCTTGGTTCCGACATAGGAAAGCTCCACCATCATAGAGGGCGAAATCTGCCGCTGCACACTGAGATGCCATTGCTGCATGTACGCTTGCGGTGCTACGAACGGATAGTAGGTTACAGAGCTTCCATTCTGAATCGATGGCGTTCTGTTGGAGGCTGGGGGATATGTAGCTTGAGGAGGCCCTTGGCGCAACTCAAAGATTGGAGTTGGATTCGACAAGTTCGTGACTTGCAGTGATTTGTTGATGGCATAACCAGGAGGTGTCGCACTATAGTTCCGTTGAGCACTGATGGGAACGAAGAATACACCGTAGCTGCCACGTACTACCCAGGACTGCACCGGCATCCAAGAGAATCCAATTCGAGGAGCAAGCAGTTTGAAGTGATTGGATTGCAACGTTCTGTTCTTGTCGGTTGCAAAGAGAACTGCTCCCTGTGTTCCCGCCGCTGGATTCTCTAGCGTCGGGCTAAAGTTCGAGAGCCGATTCTGGACCTCGCTAAAAGCGCCTTGCCCTTCGTATCGAAGCCCCAGGTTCAGTGTCAGAGTATTTGTCACGTGGTAGTCGTCCTGGGCAAACGCCGCAAAGGAGAGACGGCGTGCCCCAATCGTATTGGGCTGAGCATTTAGCGAGTAAGAGCTGGGTAGACCAAGCAGGAAGTCCGCGAATCCTACCCCTGTGAAGATTCCATTGAAACTGAAATTTCCGGAGTCCCAGGCATTCAGTACGTTGTATTGGAATCGATCGAACTCGCCTCCAGCTTTCAGCGAGTGCCTGCCGCGATTCCACGTGAAGTTTTCTCCATAGGAAAACACATTCTGTGCACCGCCCGAGTGAGTTCCGGCTCCAAGCGAAGTAGGGATGGCACCGCTGATAGAAAAGGCGGGAAAGTAGTTGGGCGGAACAGTCGTGAGGACCAATGCCTGCGGTAGATTCTTGTTCTCGTTCGGCGTATTCTGATTGAAAAACTGCCGTACAAAGTTGAAGCGCAGCTCATTGATCTTGTTTGCGCTCAAGATCCAGCGATCGGTCAGCGTCCATTGCTGGCTGTCAGATATCTGCACACCACAACGCTCCGAATTATTGAAGCACGCAGGTCCCGGAATCGAACCGGTATGTGCATTCGTTAACTGATAAACATGGACTGCACCAGACAGAGTGTTCTGCGGATTGAGTTGGTAATCAATCTTCCCGTCGTAGATGGGTGTTTTTTGGTCTTGAGGGGCAGCGCGGTAGAAGTTGTTGGCATTGCCCGATTGGTTTGGTGTAGGCCAGTACGACAGCGCTTTTTGCGCCACCGGATCAATACGTCCCGATGGAATCTGATTGTTTAGGAATGGCTGGCCTGTCATTGGGTCTTTGATCGTAGGCAGACCGGTAAAGTCTCCGTGTACTACAGCAGCCGTAGGAACGGTCTGCTGAGTCACGGTTGTCGAGGGATTGATCGTATTCTGATAGCTGACAAAGAAGAATAGCTTGTTGCGCAGAATAGGACCTCCCAGCGAGCCGCCAGGCTGGTTATACCTGAGAGGTGTTTTGCTCTTGGCGAAATAGTTCCGCGCGTTGAGATAGTCGTTCTCAAAATATTCAAAGACACTGCCGTGAAATTGATTGGTTCCACCCTTGGTCACGATGTTCAGTACCGATGTTCCGGTGTCATATTCCGCAGTAAAGTTGTTCTCGATAACGTTGAACTCCTCAACTGCGGCGAGAGCCGGGACTAAGGTAACGAAATTGTCGCTATTCGGCAGCACACCCGATCCGCCATTGATCGTTGCGCTGATACCGAAGGCGCGGCTACCGTTGACGCTTCGACGGCCCGGATCGTTACCCGATAGATTGCTTTGTGCAGTTGAGGTGCCGGGTGCTAACAAGGCTAGAGTAGAAGAGTCGCGACCGACGGTCGGAAGTTCCGCAACGAGCTTACTGTTGAAATTTGTTCCTCGCTGAGAATCATCCGTATTCAGGATTGGAGCCCCATTGACTGTCACGACCTGGCTCAGCGCTTCGAGCTCTAGTTTGGCATTCACACGGGCCTTCTGATCCAACTGCAGATCAATTCCCTCATGCACAAAGCGAGCAAAGCCCGCCCCCTGGAACTCTACCGTGTAGGAGCCGGGGGGAAGAAACGGCATGTCGTAGGAACCATTTTGGTTAGTCAGAACCTGGGTGTTGATTTTGGTCTTGATGTTGGTTATTTTCACGGCTATACCCGGTACAGACGCACCTGTCCCATCAGTGACAGTGCCTAGAATCTCGGCACCACTTCGGTTTTGAGCCAGTGACATACCCGCAATAGCAATCACGAACATGAAGCAAAAGATCTGGAGGATCTTGGTACACAGACGCGGAGCCGCCCAACTGTCTCGGACAATCATGATATTTCCCTTTCGTCGCTTACTTTTTCGGGGCCGGGTTGTCACCCGCGCAGGTTGAGGATTGATTGGTCGGCAAAGAAGGATCGGAGTTCAATAAGACCGCAGTGTCGGGATCATATCGATAAACTTCGGGTGGTTTCGAATCGACAAATACACGGATGACTCCCGCATCGGTGTCGTCTGTCGCACGAATTTGCGACGACCGCCCATTCGTACAACTCATGAGCACGCCACTCACAAAGTTCTGTTCGGTCGGCTTGAAGGGTCGAAGATCACATGACCCGACCGTCGGCCTTCGCAAGGTGAGTGTCCCATCGAGGTTCTCGACGGTCTCGTAGACTGTCTCGCCGAGATAATCAATAGCGGGAACAGGGGTACCTTGCGCAAAGCTAGTGGTCTTTATCTGCGGCATCCCATCGATCGACACCATGACGTCCCCTCCCAGTAGTCCGTTCTCCTTCAGATAGAGGTGGGGGGCTTGTGATCCGGCAAAGTGTGGCCAGCGCAGAATGATATGAGCGTGGGGAGGAAAATCCTCATGACCCAGCGGATAGTTTGTGTCGAATCCCATCATGTGGATTCTTCCAAGACCACGATCACAGACTTCCCGATCGATTCCAAGGGCGCGAATCGCATCGCGTAGCCCAAACTCCAGATTAAGGGCAGCCTGTCGTTGGATGGCAGGCCACTTCCCTGTCGCATACTTTCCATCGCGGCGGCCTTCAAAGGCATGTTCTACGCGAACAGTGACACCCGGCCAGCTCAGATTGGTCTGCACCTCCGACGTGGAGGATCTCTGGCGAGGCGTTACAGGAACATTAAAGTTGATGCTCTCGCCGCTTCTATGAAACTTCAGATACGACTTCTCTACGATGACCGCCCGCACATCAAGATCACCTACGCTAACTTTCACGTTAGCGATTTCCTTTTGCGAGACAGGTACCTTGAGGTAAAAGAAGACTTCGTGAGCATTCTGCCCTTCATAGAAGGGACCATGCATGACGCTGCACTCATGGCAGTCTTCCGGAAGCTGAATCCTTAGAGGCTTACCCGCCGAGCCTCTCTTGGTTCTAAGCAATTTGACGCCGACGATAGTCATCGGCGTCGTTTCCGCAATGAGGGGGGACGAACAGACCAAAGCCAACGTCACCCATATAAATCCTGTAAGCCAGGCAACAGGCCAACCTGGTCTTTGGAATCGAATATCTAGAGCGTAGTCCATCATGGTCTCCAATAATGTGAAAGAAGCGATGCAGTAGTTAAGTCTTCAGAATGAAGTCGTCGACATGTCAAACACTCGATCGGTAGTGAACATTTCGGAATTTGTTCTCACCACCCAGGACATTCAATTCGAACGAAGCGGGGCACTCCGAGTGACTGTGATGCAGTGCCATGGGTTGATATCTGCGAACCTACAGGGGCCGTGGCTTCGCGGCAACGTTACATACCGTTAGATGATCTAAGCCGTATTGTTTTGTGTCATATGCCAATAACGGAGTATCGCGGCGTATAACGGGTTGTGGATTACAGCCCTGTCAATTTCGGAGCATTCATCCAATTGCTGTACTTTCGCTAAGCTAAAATGACTTCAGTCTAAGGACTCTCGCAAGAACAGATGGAGCCAACCTGAGTTACATCGAACGTCAGATCGATGGACCTTATTGGCTCCGAGCTCAATCACCTGAGAGCGCCATAAACGAGAAGCGGCAGAGGCAGATTTTCGAACTTCCTCGCAGCAGCCGAAGAAGCGCAACACGAGACAAGTTCCGGTCCTGCAGTTATGGATAGAGACATCATGAAGGAGCTCCAGCAGATTCTGGCAAGCGAGCCCTTTCGTAGTGCCAAGCGAAGCCGCGATTTCTTAACCCACGTAGTAAAAATCGCGTGCACCGGAAACGCCGAGCAACTTAAAGAGCGAACGCTCGGGGTTGAGCTCTTTGGTCGCGTCGCATCGTACGATACCGGCGAAGACGCAATCGTTCGCGTTAAAGCCAGCGAGGTCCGACGGCGGCTGGCGCAGTACGAGGTATCAGCAGATCCTCAGAGGCCTATAAAGATCATCTTGCCGCCAGGCTCCTATGTTCCCAAGTTTCTGAGGGCGACTCCGAAACCGGCTCCCAGTGAACCGCCATCCGTCGAACCATCGCCGGTTGGGTCATTAACTGTCGATTCCGTGCAGCCGATCGCACGCGAGGCAGATCCTCGACCACGAGACACACCAAAGATGCTGATCTTAGCATTGGTCTTTGCAGCGGTTCTCGCACTCATTTCATATGTTCATGTTTTCACACCTAAAGCAGATTCTCTTAAGACATTCTGGAGTCCTCTAATTACAGGTCAAACACCGCTGCTCATTTGTATCGGATACCCCACGGTCTATCTTCCGGTAAAAGGAGAACAGCAGGACTCCAGTCGAGCTGCCGCCTCTATCAATCTTCCAAGTGGCAACTCTTCCCTGTCCCAGCCTTTAGGCACGATCAATGTTGTTGGAGTGCCCCACTCTTTTGTGGCGATCGGTGATTCGGATGCCGGCTTTCTTATTGGGCGCACTCTTCAATCTTTCGGAAAACCCAGCCAGATCCGCATGGGAAGTGATACATCCCTTGCTGAATTAAAGAGCAGTCAAGTGGTTTTAATCGGTGCATATTCCAACAAATGGACGATGCTGATGACGGCAGACTTGAGATTCTCATTTGCCGAGAAAGATCATCGCAGGATGATCGTCGACAGGGATAGACCGGATAGGTTTTGGGATGATCCCGCACTCTCCGCTACGGGGAAAACCCCTGTGGACTACGCTCTTGTCTCCAGGATTTATGGTCCAAATACTGCCCAGACAGTGATCTCTCTTGCAGGTATCTCACAATATGGCAGTCAGGCTGCGGCCGAATTCTTTACGGACCCTGGAAGTGTTGCAAAGATCCTGCAGTTGGCACCTAGGGGTTGGAAAGGAAACAATCTCCAGGTAGTACTGAAAACCAAAGTTGTCGAGGATGTGCCCAACGGCACTGAAATCGTAGCGACGCACTTCTGGTAGCGCCCTCCAAAGCCTGAAACAATTGACGATTTTACACAGTAAGCCAAAAGGCTTCTCGTGGAACGCGTGGTACCGTGTCTTTGCTTTTTACCGCTTGCATTAGCGAGATTGTTTTCTTCAGGCGATGTCGGCAACAATCGTCCAAATCCCCGCAAAATCTTAGGTCATTGATCGAGCCTACGGATATTTTCATTCACGGTTGTTCCGGCATCGGCATCAGTGCGCAAGGGAAAGCGCGTTCCTAAATCAAATAGGGACCACTGGACCGCAAAATAGCGCGTAATAATGCGCGTGATGCGACTACTTTGGAACGGGAAATCTGTCAGATATGTGTACGCCGAGGTCCTCCTCGCACGACTAGAATGGCAGAGTGCTTCACAATCTGGTTGCTGGACGTGCTGAAACGACCCGGCAGCCGGGTCGCAGAATACACCTACACATCACGGAGATATGGATGCATCTACAAAGTTCACGCCGCACCTTTCTCGTACGCCTTGGCGCAGCCGCAACCGCCTCCGCCTTCTTGCCCTCCTTCCCTGCCTTCGCCGCACCTGCAGGCCTCGGTGGCGTCCGCTTCGGCTACACCGCGATGACCTGGGGAAATGAGGAGCGCCAAGCCATTGATGACATCTCCGCAGTCGGCTTTCCCGGCATCCAGTTCCGTGCGAACGCGGTCACCGACTTCAAGCCCGCGGAACTGCGCGATCTTCTCCAGCAGCACAAGCTCACGTTCGTCGCCCTCTCCAGTGGAGATGTTTCGCTCGATGCTCCCGCAGCCGATCAGATCGCAAAGCACGTAGCCAACGCTCAATTTGTTAAAGACTCCGGCGGCCTCTACCTTCAGATTCTCGATCAGTTGAAGTCCTACCCACGCACCGCCACGCCAGACGAGTGCAGGCGCCTTGGCAACCTACTCACCGAACTCGGTAAGCGGACCGCCGACATCGGTATTCCACTCGCCTATCACAACCACCTCAACACCATTAGTGAAAACCCCGCGAACCTCGACCTCGTCCTTGAGGCTGCGGATCCGAAGTATGTCAAGCTTGAGCTCGACACCGCTCACTCCGTAGCTGGTGGCGGCGATCCGGCAAAGGCCATCGAGAAGTATCACGAGCGTCTTCTCTTCCTTCATCTAAAAGATGTGGTCGATCTTCCATCCACTGGCGCTGGCAAATATCCGTTCCAATTCGTCGAACTCGGACGCGGCCGTGTTGACCTTCCCGCTGTGTTTACCGCACTGAAGAAGGTCCACTACCGAGGCTGGGCCGTCGTCGAACTCGACCGTGTTCCTGAAAAATCGAGAACACCTAAGGAATGCGCTCTCATTAGCAAGACTTACCTAGAGCATAAGATCGGCCTTAACGTCTAGCAGTTCTCGAAGTCCCGCAGATCCTTGCAAACACCACACAGAGTTGGAGGGCAAATAAAGTGCGCGTTGGAATCGTAGGAACGGGCGCTATATCGGCCAAGCATGCGCTGGCCTACCGCAACATCGGCTATCAGATCGTTGCATGCACAAACAACACGGCCTCGAAAGGCCGCCAGTTCGCCGAGGCCAACGGCGCTCAGTTCGTGGACACCGTGGAAGAGCTCTGTCGTCACCCGCTCGTCGACTACGTCGATGTCTGTACCTTTCCCAACTTCCGCCTGCAGGTTGTCGAACTTTGCGCGCAGAATCAGAAGCACGTTCTCGTACAGAAGCCAATGGCAATTGATCTTGCGACCGCAGAGAAGATGATCTCTTTAGCCCGGGAGGCAGGCATTCAACTCGGCGTCGTAAGCCAACACCGATTCGACGACTCGGTTCTTTTTCTAAAGCGTGCGATTGATGACGGTCGGCTGGGCAGAATAGTGCAAGCGGACGCATATGTGAAGTGGCATCGCTCGAACGAGTACTACAGCCGGCCGATCAAGGGAAGCTGGGCCGTCGAGGGCGGCGGCGCCTTAATTAATCAGGCGATTCACCAAGTGGATCTCCTGCTCTACCTCGTTGATCGTGTCGTCGAGGTCTTCGGCTACTGGCAGTTAGGTTCGGTCCATCGCATTGAGTCCGAGGACTCCGTAAACGCACTTTTGCGTTATGGTTCCGGAGCAACCGGAGTCATCCAGGCCTCAACGGCGCTATGGCCAGGGTATCCCGAGCGCATTGAGATCCACGGCACCAAAGGTACTGCCATCATCACGGGGGACAAGCTGACAACGTGGGATGTCGCTCAGGATTCCGGCGAACCGGCTCCGATTGCCAGCCTGTCCTCATCGGGGGCCTCCGACCCCATGGCGATTTCCGTCGCGCCCTTCGAACGGCAGTTGCTCAATTTCGGACTTGCATGCCGTGAGAGACGTCCGCCCGCATGCTCGGGAGTAGATGGCCTCCGCGCATTGCAGGTTGTGCAAGCCATATATGAGTCCTGCCGCACGGGTGAACCGGTTTCCATTCGAATCAACTAACGCGCGGTAAGAGTGGACGCGTGTCGAGGAGACTGCAGCAACAAGGTGGCCACTACCAGTTCAAGAGCATCCATGATTTCCTGCGAACCTTTCTTCCTTGAAACTTTTTAGCTTGCTCAGTGAGGCACTAGATCCTGTTATGGACTACGGTCACTGCTTCCCTGAGGGCCCCTCCCCCCCGGGTACCTTACTGCAAGTCAGCTGAATTCAGCGACTTAAGCGAATCTATCGCGGCAAAGTCGTCATTCTAAACTGGTTACGGCTAAATTCGTCTTTCTAAAAGGTTTATTGGTTTAAAGAGAAGAGCCCCGGTGTTGGCCGGGGCTTTTTCT